>Ga0265338_10003710_pt1 | contig 21247 bp, 15 predicted proteins | sample 42126metaG_FD_193579 | JGI IMG/M metagenome (GOLD analysis project Ga0265338, IMG submission 193579) | Rhizosphere microbial communities from Carex aquatilis grown in University of Washington, Seatle, WA, United States - 4-21-26 metaG | ecosystem: Host-associated > Plants > Roots > Rhizosphere... | reverse complement strand
GTCAGGCTGGCCGCGCCGCCTGCCAGCGACGTCATCAACGGTGCCAAGTACGGCTTCTAAGCCACCGGGTTTACCCGGGCTCTTGCCGCACCCGACCGCGACCGCAACGGCGCGACCGCAACGGCGCGGTCGCGCGGGCCGCGCGAGAGCCCGGGCCGGCAGTAATCGGTCCGCTCCCCGGGTCTCCGGCGGCCGCCCACGCCACAGCGGCCAGGAGCATGCGGTCAAGAGTCAGACCTGGCGGACGGGCCGGCTTGCCAGTGGGCCGCCGTCAGGCGATCGCGATGGCCCAAGGCTGGTTTCCGACCTTGATCGCCTTGCCGGGCGTGTTGGTGGCGATGCGGATCGGGGTGATAGACGCCGATCCGTAGTTGGCGACGTACGCGGTCTGGCCGTCCCGGGTAATGGCGATCGCCTCAGGCCCGTTCCCGACCCTGATCGCCCTGCCGGGGACATTCGTGGACGTGCTGATCGGGACGACGGCACCGGAGCCCGCCGGAGCGTAAACGGTCTTGCTGTTCGGCGTGATGGCGACCGGGAGTGGCGAGCCGGCCCTGATGGGCTTGCCCGCGGTGTTGCTGCCGGTCCTGATCGGAACCAGCACCATGGTGTGCGATAGACCGTCGGTCGCGCTGACGTAGGCAGTCCTGCCGTCCGGGGTGATCGAGATTCCCTTCGCGGAGTCACCGATGGCGATCGGCTTGCCCGCGGTGCCAGTGGCCGTGCTGATCGGGACGACGGTGTCCACCGGCCCGGTTGACACGTAGACGGTCCTGCCGTTTGGGGTGATGGCAATGCCGTCAACCGGCCCGTTCACGCTGATCAGTTTGCCCGGCGTATTGGTGGCGATCCGAATGGGCGTGACGCCGCCTGAGTACCGCACGTTCTCCGCGCCCCTGTTGGCCACGTAGGCGGCCCGGCCGCCACGAGCAATCACGATATCGTCGGGATAGCGGCCCACCTTGGTGGGCGGGCCGGCGGTATTGGTGGCGGTGCTGATCGGCGTGACGGTTCCCGAACCCTCATTCGCAACGTAGGCAGTCTTGCCGTTGGGGGTAATGGCGATGGCAGCCGGCTCGTTCCCGACCTTCACCGCCTGGCCGGCGGTGTTGGTCGCGGTGTCGATCGGCGTCACCGTGCCCGACAGGTAGTTGGCAACGTAGGCGGTCTTGTGGTTCGGGGTGATGGCAATGGCGTATGGGTAACGCCCGACGCCAATGGCCTTGCCGGGTGTGCCGGTGGCGGCGTTGACCGGGGTTACCGTGTTCGAGCCGCGGTTGACAACGTAGACGGTGGTTGCCGGCGGCGGGCTGACCTGTCGTCCCCACCTCTCGGTGAAGTTAGCCGAGCATCCAAGCGCGGGTGTGATCAGCAGGCTCACCGTGAGCGTGTCCCAGGGCAGCGCAGAGCTCGGCCCGGGTTTGAGTTCGGTGACCGTAAGGCCGCATACCTCAGTCGAGTACCAGAACCACTCCCCGGCAGCCCCGATCCGCTCCTGCCGGATCAGCTTCCAGCGCCCCGCGACATTCTGGTAACCGGCTGCGGTGACGGTCGCTTTCAGACCCGTGCCCACCCGGGTGGCGGTCAGCACCGTCTTGAAGCTGGTGAGTGTGGTGACGGCGACCTGATGCTGCTGGGGAGGGCTGGCGTTTGCGTTGCCCCCCGCCATGGCGCTCGCCGCGGGCAGCGGGGCCAGCAGACTCACGCCGCAGACGGCGGCAGCGCGCCTCAGGGAAATGTTCATCGTGGCCTTCCGTTCTAAACGCCGACGACACAATGGGCTCAAGGGGACAGCATCCGCCCGACCGAAGAATTCCCCACACCAATCCATGCGCTGGGCGGCGCAGCGACCAGAGCAATGCGTCGGCGATTACATGGACTAAAGGCACATCCCGCCCCGGCTCACTCTTCCTGCTCGGCCGAATGCGACCGCCAACCTGCTCCCGACCCTCAAGTCACGATCTACGGCCGAAGTACACTGCCGCGGGGTGCCCAACTACCGGGAGGACCGATGGAACGTGGCGAAGTGTGGTGGGCGCTGCTCGACGAGAAGCCTCCGGTAGTGCTCCTGTCACGAGACGGGGTCGAAGACCTGCGGGCGATACAGGTCGTCGCGCCCGCGGGCACCGACATCAGCGGTGTCGGCATCGAGGTCAGACTGGGCAGCAAGCCTCACGCCGACGGGCACCAGCCACCAGACTGGCAACAGGGCCACCTGTGGCAAATCAGCCGGGAACGCCTGCTCACCCTGCCATCTGCTCCAACGTGGACCATGGGCCATACAGCCCGCTTCCGACCCGGGTAGTGGACTACCTGTTAACCTGACTTTGTTGGCCATCCTGTTTCGGCATCATCCAGGGAGCGGGCTGCCTCCCGCTTGACGGGGCACTGGGAGGGTTCATGACACCGGACCCCGAGTCAGTATCGATCTACGACTGGGCGGTCACCGCGAACCTCCAGCCAGAACCGATCTCGGTTGAGGTCTGGCGGAACCTGCCTGAGGAGTTCTGTCGGCAGGTAGAGCTGGTCAACGGCCAGGTCGTGCGCTGCGAGAAGCCCACCCGAGCCCATCAGGCCGCGGCGACCCGAATCATGGCGATGCTCGACGCCGCCGCCGATGCGCACATGGAACGCAACCCCGGCACCTGTCTGGACACCAGCAGCGACTTCGGCGTCCTGCTATGGGAAGTCCCAGCCGCTACCATCCGCAGCCCGGACGCCGCCCTATTCGACTGCGCGCCCAATGACCTGCGGCCGCTACCTGCCTTCCACCTGAAAGTCGTCGTGGAGGTCGTCTCCCCCGGAAGCCGGAAAGCCGACAAGCTCGACAAGATGGCCGAGTACGCCGACGCCGGCATTCCCTTTTACTGGCTTGTCTGGCTCTCCGATGACCACGTGCTGTCCATCGACATTCACGTCCTGGACCACACCCTCGGCTACTACCGCCTGCACCGGACCCTGACACCCGAGCAGGAAACCAGCACCATCGACGTCCCCATCAGAATCCAGATCAATTGGAACCGCCTCGCCCACCTGATCCGCCAGTGACCTGGTCAGCAAACCGCAGTTCATGACGGCAAGGGTTCGACTCCCAGGCTCAACGGCTCAGGACGGTTTCCTGGTCCATTCGCGACAGTTTCGCGGGATTGCGCACGGCGTACAGGCCGGCGATGAGGCCGTTGGCCACGTGCAGGGCTATAACGGTGTCAACCTCGCCGTCAACGCGGAAAACCAGCGCCGGGTAGCCGTTGACCTCCGTCGGCTGCAGCGACCCCGGAGTGCCGATGGCGGGTAGCCCCAGGGCCAGTACCCGGCCCACCTTGGCAGCGCCTACGACCGGCACCCGAACCGCCTGCACAACTCCACCGCCGTCACCGAGGAACACGACGTCCGGCGCGAGGATGTCGAGCAGGTTCTGCAGGTCGCCCGTTTCCGCCGCCCGCTGGAACGCCTCGAGCGCCGCCCTGGTCTCGGCCGGGGAAACCATCTCGCGCGGACGCCGCGCGGCGACGTGCTCCCGCGCCCGGTGCGCGATCTGGCGGACCGCGGCCGGGCTCTTGCCGAGGGCCTCGGCGATCTCGTCGTAGGACAGGTCAAACACCTCCCGCAGCACGAAGACGGCCCGCTCGGCGGGCGTGAGCGTCTCCAGCACCAGCAACATCGCCATCGAGACGCTGTCGGCCAGCGCGACGTCCTCAGCCACGTCGGGTGCGGTCAGCAGCGGCTCGGGCAGCCACGGGCCGACGTAGGTCTCCTTGCGGCGGCCAAGCGCGCGCAGCCGCGCCAGCGCCTGCCGGGTGGCGATCCGGACCAGGTACGCGCGCTGGTCACGCACGATCCCGAGGTCGACGCCGGCCCAGCGCAGCCAGGTCTCCTGCAGGACGTCCTCCGCGTCGGCGGCTGAGCCGAGCATTTCGTAGGCGACGGTGAAAAGCAGGTTGCGGTGAGCGAGGAACGCCCCCGTGGCGGGATCTGGCGTGGCCGACTGCATGCTGGCCATAGGACGCACCCCTTCCTCTTCGCTCTCGGCGGTGGCCTACCCACCAGACACCGCGCCGCGGCTTTTTGTGACACTTCGTCGACGCTGTCACAGAGACCGGGCGGCCGGCATCCCATGGTCATCCAGCCAGCGACGCGAGTGAGGGAAACGGCATGGAATCCAGAATCAACATGATGGAAAACGAGATCGGCGCCAAGTTCGCCAAGCGGTTCGCCGCGGCGAGCATGGTAATCGCGGAGTCGACGCTGCCGACGTCTACCCAGGAACTGGTATCGCTGCGCGCCAGCCAGATCAACGGCTGCGGCTGGTGCATCGACTTCCACACCAAGGAAGCCGCGGCTCACGGGGAAAGCGCGCTCCGGCTCAACCTGGTCGCCGCCTGGCGCGAGAGCACCGTGTTCTCCGAGGCGGAGCAGGCCGCGCTGGCTTTCGCCGAGGAGGGAACCCGGCTGGCCGACGCCTACCAGGGCGTGTCAGACGAGACCTGGGCCCAGGTCCGCACGCACTACGACGACAACCAGGTCGCCGCGCTCGTCGCCCTGGTGGCCTTGATCAACGCGGCCAACCGGATGGCCGTGCTCGCCCGTCAAAAGGGAGGCTCTTACGAGGTCGGCATGTTCGGCAACATGACAGCGCACTGACGCCATCCCGTTCCCGAGCCCGGAAAACCGCCAGGCCGTTCGGCCACACTATGGGCATGACGTTGACGACTCGAATGCTCACGCCGGAGACCTGGGACGACTTCGCCGTGCTGGTCGAGGCTAACAATGGTGTCTGGGGTGGTTGCTGGTGCATCGGGTTCCACCCGGAGGGCACCGGCCACGGGCGCGAAGGGAACCGGGAGCTGAAGCGCCGACACGTGACGAACGGAACGGTGCGCCAAGTGCTCGTCTACGACGGTGACTGCTGCGTCGGCTGGTGCCAGTTCGGGCCGCCAGCCGAGGTGGCCACCATCAAGAACCCCAAGGCCTACGAAACGGGCCTAGCCGAATTGCCGGACTGGCGGATCGGCTGCATCTTCACCAACCCCAGGGACCGCGGGAAGGGCGTTGCCAGCGCTGCCGTCGCGGCGGCACTCGACGAGATCACCCGGGCCGGCGGCGGCGGCGTCGAGGCCTATCCGGAGCAGACCGGGGAGCGGCCTCCGCAGCGTGGCGCCTACCTGCACACAGGACCGGAGGAGTTGTACGCGCGATACGGCTTCACTCGGGTTCGCAAGATCGCGAAGTGGCGGTGGGTGATGCGCGCCAGGATCTTATCCCGCCGCTAGTCAGGGGTTCGTCGATCCTCGCGATCGCCTGCCGCCGTGAGATGCGGGGCGCGCCGAACGGTCTTCGCTGCCATCAGGTCATTGCCCGAACTGGGGTGTCTTGAGTTCGTCAAGGCCGTGTCCGGCGAGGCACCTTACGGTGCGGACGCCGCTGTCGTAGGCTGCCTCGTCTGGTGGCATGACCTGGGTACTCCACGCGCTTTGCGGTACCTGCAACGCCGCGCCGGTCCGGGAAGCCAAGAGCACCTTGGTTGAACAGAGCGCTTGCACGGTGGGGTTGGCCTGCACGATGTTCACGTTGAAGGTCGCGGACTCGCTGGGCATCATGGCGATCGCGAATGTCTGCCAGGTGTGCGGCTGCGTGCAGGGCACGGGGCTGGCCGTGATGACGCCACTGAAGTCGTTCACCCCGGCCCAGCACTCCGGCGTCTTCACGCAGGCCGCGCTGGCTCCCGTCACCGACGCCGCCGGGCAGTGCTCAGTCGTCGTCGCGACCTCGAACACGCCGACCGCCCCGGGCAGGGACGCACCGGGCGTGCTCGCGCCGGCCGGGCTGTTGCCGGCCGGGCCGCCGCCGGGCGAGAGCAGGCGAGACACGACTAGCAGGACAGCGGCCACGGCTACGGCCGCGCCGCCACCCACTGCGGCCAGCGTCAGCGAAGGACGCCGCCGGCCCGTCCGGGCAGCCGCGCCGTGCGCGCCGAGCGCGCCGAGCGCGCCCGCGATCGTAGTCCCGGGACCGCCAACGGGGCTGGCGAGTGACTCGGCCTTGGAGGGGGACATCGCCAGAGCCGCCGACGGCGTGCCTGGCACCTGCCACTCCCGTGACGGGGCCCGGCCGCGCTCACCGCCCAGCAGCGCCGCGAGCTCGTCCCGCAGCGAAGCCGCCGACGGCAGCCGCCGCGACGGTTCGGCGGCCAGGCATGCCTGCAGGATGTCCATCATCCGCGCTGGAACTCCCGGTATGTCCTCGACCTGCTGGCCGTGCCGCTCCAGGATCGCCCACATCCCCGGCGACTCGCCGCTAGCCGGGAAGCGGGGCGGGCGCCCTGCCATCAGCGCGTACAGCGTGGCGGCCATCGAGTAGATGTCGGCGGCAGGGGAAGGCTCCTCGGCCCGGAAGCTCTCGGGCGGCGCATACGCAGGGGTCAGCGCGTCCCGCGACACCGACTGCTCACCGCCGGCCGCGATGATCGACGCCAGCCCGAAGTCCGCGATGCCGACGACGCCATAGCGATTGACGAGGATGTTCGCCGGCTTGAGGTCGCGGTGCAGGATGCCCAGTTCGTGCGCGGCGGCAAGTGCGTCGGCCAGGTTGACCCCGATCTGGCATGCGGAGGCCGGGGTCAACGGCCCGTTTCGCTGCAACTCATCGTTGAGCGACCCGCCTGGGCACAACTCCATCACCATGTAGGGGCGCCCGTCGCGCAACGTCCCGGCGTCGTACACGTCGATGACGTGCGGATGCCCGGACAGCCGCCCCGCCGCGGTCACCTCGCGGAAGAACCGCCGCTGGTCCCGTTCAGAGTGCAGCGCCCGGCTGTCCACCTTGACAGCTGTCTCGCGGCTCACCGCCACCTGCCACGTCCGGTACACGGTGGCGAACCCACCCGAACCGAGGACGCCGATAACCGTATGTCCGGGAATGTCTGGTGCCGGGATCACAGCACGGGACACTAGCCTTTCCCGGCCAGGATGGCCCGCGTTTCACTGGGGATCACTGAGTCAAACGGCGCCGCTCCTGACGACCCGCACCACGCTGAGCCCGGGCCGGGCGCTGGCAGGCACCCCTATCCGCCCGATCCTGGGCGGACTAGGTCACTCACTGCGCCGGGTTATCACGACGGTGGGGGACGGGTAGCCGTTGAAGGCGCTGCGGCCGGAATAGCAGGTCGTGTAGGCGCCGGCGTTGCCGATCAGCACCTGTTCGCCAGCTCGCGGCGCGGGCAGCAGCACCTGGTCCAGGATGGTGTCCTGGCTGTCGCAGCTGGGCCCGGTCAGCGAGCACTGGACCAGCGCCCGCCCGGCGGCGGCGGGAATGGTCACCGGGAAGCCCAGTTGCCGGCCGGATTCGAGGGCTTCGATCAGGCCGTGGAACGCACCCGTGTCGAGGCTGACGCGCAGCCTTTCGCCGCGCCGGGCGGTGCCGATGACCGAGGCGACCATCGTGCCGGCCGGCGCGGCGATCGCCCGCCCGGGTTCGCAGGCTAGCTGAACCGGGTAGGGCAGCCCGGCCGCTGCCTCGCTGATAGCCGCGGCGTAGGCGGTCATCGGGGGCGGGTCACAGTCGTAGCGAACCGGGAACCCGCCGCCCACGTCGAGCAGGGTGAACCTGGTCCCGTCGGGGTCGAGGGCGGCCATGATCTGCCCGCACTGGCGGATCGGGTGGTCCCAAACGGCCGGGTCCATGGTCTGCGACCCGACGTGGAACGCCAGCCCGTAGGGCTGCAGCCCGAGTGACCGGGCCAGCCGCGCCAGTGCGGGCGCCTCGGCCGCCGGGATCCCGAACTTGCCCTGGTCACCGACCGTTCCCCCGATGCCGGCATCGATGCGCAGCAGCACCGCCGATCCGGGGGCATACTGGGCGAGCTTGCGGAGCTCGGTGTCGCTGTCGGCCGCGAACCGCCACACCCCCGCCTGCCAGGCGCGGGCGATGTCGCCGGCCGGCTTGACCGGATGGGTGAACAGCACCGCCTCGGGCGCGGCACCGGCCCGCATGGCCGCCCGGACCTCTGCCCACGACGCGGCCTCGAACTGGCACCCGGCCGCATGCAGGCCGGCCAGGAGCCGGGGATGGGGGTTGGCCTTGACCGCATAATGGACCGCCATCCCGGTGAACGCGGTGGCCAGTTCCCGGAAGCTGCCGACTGCGCGGGCGACGTCCAGCTGCAGGTAGGGGGTTGCCGTCGGCCGCGCGGTGAGTGACCGCCCGACCCCCCGGCGAGCCGCGGCCTCCAGTCCGTACCAGGCAATGTCAGCGGAGAGCTTGCCGACCGCGAACCCGATCCATATCCCGCCCGGCAGCGGCCGGGCCAGCCACGCGGCCCCGGCGATGCAACCCGGGCGCACCAGGAAGCTGTCGATGGCCTCAGCTACCGCACACGACGCCAGCTGCCCGGTCACCGCATGGCAGGCTCCGGCGGCCAGGCGGCGAAACCCGGCCAGGTGCGCGGTGGCCCGGCCCGCCTCGGCCGCCGCTTTCACCCCGATGCACCCGTAGAACCCAACGGCCTCGCACAGCGTGGCCAGGCCAGCCGCTGCCAGCAGCGACCGGAGGGCCAGGTAACCGACGACGAAACCGCTGACGGCGGCAAGCGTCCCGCAGGCCTCGGCCAGCCCGAAGCGGGCCCGCCACGACCGCCACCACGAGCCCCCGCCGGCAGCCGCGACCTGCCCCGGGTCTTCAGCTGCCGTAACCGGAGAGGCCGGCCCGGGTCCACCGTCTCCGGCTAGGAGCTCCGTCGCCTTGATCTGGCTCATCTCACTCCCCCGCTATCTCCAACTTTCACTAGGTGACTTGATCGCTACCTAGAGTGACAGCATCGACGGCCGGCGGGAGTCCGGGAGGGCAAATGGCTGAACGAAGCCGGCCGGTCCACACCGACAGGGCGGAGGTGGCCGGCGTTCCGACCGCCTCGATCGCGATGTCCGCGCCCAGGCCAGTGCTTGTCATTGATCGCCCGGTCCGAACCAGGGCCCAGTGGGCGCTGCGGGGGCGGAGCCGACCGTCCGTTCGGGATGATGTTCTTGATTCTTCCGAACGGATGGTGGGTGCCCTGGCAGCTGGGCATTACTCCCGTGTGGTCGATGCCGAGCTGCCCGCCGTTCCCGTCTCCGCCGGCGCCCTGGTCTTCGATCAGGGCGGGCGGCTGCTGATCCTGAAACCGACGTACAAGTCGGGCTGGACGATTCCCGGCGGCGTGATGGAGGCAGACGGGGAGACGCCGTGGGAGGCGTGCCAGCGGGAGGTGCGCGAGGAGTGCGGCATCGAGGTGCGCGGCGGCCGGCTGGCCTGCGTCGACTTCCGCCCCGGCCGTCGCGGGCGCCCTGGCGGCATCCGGTTCCTTTTCGACTGCGGACCCGCCGGCCAGGCGGCCCTGGACGCGATCACGGTGCAGCCGGAGGAGATCTCCGAATACCGGCTCGTGTCCCTGGACACGGCGCTCGTCCTGCTCAGGCCCCCGCTACGGCGGCGCGTCCGCGCGGCGACACGGCACCGCAGATGCGTCTACCTGGAAAACGGTCGTCCGGTCACCGGAATCGCCTGACGATCTTCAGACAGCGCGAAGATGCCGTTCACTCGGGTTCCGCGGGATGGTTAACGCGCGGTCAGCTGAGCCCCTGCGGGAAATTCTGCCAGGCCGTTTCGACGTCCAGGCCCAGCTGCTGCCCGCTCCCGGGGGCGCGGAGGGTGTCGCGCATGCGGTGCGGGGCGAACTCGCGCGAACACCGGGGAGATCGGCGGGAATACTGGGGCTGCCGGGAGCCTTACATATCCCGGCGGCTGGTAGCAGCCGTCACCGCGGGCAAGAAGCCCCGCACGGTCGCTTGTGTGAGCTATCCGGTATCTGGACGGGCAACCCCTGTCGCCCGACCAGAGATGCATGATGTGACCCCCCCGGACTTACTGACGGAGTTCACGCATGCCGCAAAACCCCCGCTCTCGCTACCAGTCGTCTTCAACGCAGCGCCGCCAGGCACCGGTCGGCCCGCAGCACCGCCGCCGGGAGCCACGCCGCGATGCCAGCTCGGCGCTCGACGCGGCGCTCGCCGCGGCCGCCGCTCTCCCCGAGCCGCCCGAGTCCAGCTTCGCCGAGCTGGGCGTGCACCCGCGCCTGGTCACGGCGCTGGCTGACCGCGGCATCACCGGCCCGTTCGCCATCCAGTCCCGGGCCATCCCCGACGCCCTGGCAGGCCGTGACGTCCTCGGCCGGGCCCAGACCGGCTCCGGCAAGACGCTCGCGTTCGGCCTCCCGATGCTGACCAGGCTGGCTGCAAGCACGCCGCCCCGGCAGGAGAAGGCGCCCCGCGCCCTCATCCTCGTGCCCACCCGCGAACTCGCCCAGCAGGTGGCCGACGTGCTGGCCCCCCTGGGCCATACCACCGGCGTGAGCATCGCCGCGGTCTACGGCGGCGTGCCGATCGGCCGCCAGATCCAGCAGGTGCGCTCCGCCGACGTCGTCGTGGCAACCCCTGGCCGGCTCTCCGACCTGATCGAGCGGCGCGCGTGCACGCTATCGCGCATCGAGATCACCGCGCTTGACGAGGCCGACCACATGGCCGACCTCGGCTTCCTGCCCGTCGTTACCCGGCTCCTCGACCAGACCCCGTCCAGCGGCCAGCGGATGTTCTTCTCGGCCACGCTGGACCGCGGCGTCGGCCAGCTGGTGACCAGGTACGTCACCGATCCCGCGCTGCACGCGGTGCCGGTGACCACCGAGTCCACGCCGGCCGAGCACAGCGTCCTGGTGCTGCGGGCGGAGGACAAGGTGCCGGTCGCGGCGGAGATCGCCAGCCGTCCCGGGCGGACGCTGTTCTTCGTCCGGACCAAGCACGGCGCGGACCGGCTCGTGCTGCAGTTGTCCAGGGCCGGCGTCGGCGCCGGGGCCATCCACGGCAACCGCAACCAGAACCAGCGCCAGCGCGCGCTCGAGGCGTTCGCAGCCGGGCATCCCCGGGTGCTCGTGGCCACCGACGTCGCCGCCCGCGGCATCCACGTCGATGACGTCGACCTAGTCGTGCAGTTCGACCCGCCGGAGGACCACAAGGACTACCTGCACCGCTCCGGTCGCACGGCCCGGGCAGGCGCCTCCGGCCAGGTCGTCGCGCTCGTCGAGCGCGGGCAGTTCCGCGACCTGGAGCGGATGCACACCGCAGCCGGAATCACCGCCGCGAGGCACGACGCCGTCCCCGGGCACCCCGCGGTCCGCGAGCTGGCGGCCTCGGGCACCCCGGTCCCGCCCGCCCCCGCCGGCCGTACCCCGCGGGCCAGCGCGCCGCGGACCAGCACGGCGCGGACTGGCACGCGAGGAAACAACGCCACGTCAACCGCGCGGGCCAACCCGAGCAGGGTCGCCGGTACCGTGCCGCGGGGCAGGACGCCCGGCCGCGGCCGGCGGCCCAGCCGGCCGGTCAGGAACGGCTGACCGAGCAACGGCCTCCGGCCGCGTCCGGCCCAGCCTTTGAGCCGATCGCGCGAGACCGACGACTGCGGCAGCCCTGTCTCACCTACCCTCGGCCACGCTGGAGGTCTGGGTCTGCCACGACTGAGTCAGGGTGCCGTTATCCGCCCACTGATCGACCTTGCCGTAGTCAGCCTTTGACGAGCGGTAAACTTCCAGCACCTTCCTGCTGTTGTAGTTGAGGTAGACGTAATAGCCGTTGGCGATTACGCCGATCCAGTATTGGTTGTAGGTTCCTTGGCAGGTGTACTGGTTTACCTGGGTACCGTCGCTGGTCCCGAAGCGGTAAACATCGGCGCACTTTCCGCTGTTCGCGTTGATGAGTTCGTAGACCGGATTTCCCTGAAACGACCCCACCAAGCCGAACTTCCAGAATTGGGTTTTGGTTCCGTTGCATCTGTATTGATCGACTTTTGTCTCGTTCTGTTTCAGGGAATGGTAGACCTCCAGGCACTTGCCGCTGTTCGCATTGATGATCTCGGAGGCCGTCGCGCTGATACGTGGCTTGGCGAGGAGCCGGAGCGTGCCCTTGACAGTGATCCTGTCCAGGTGGGAAACCCGGGTCGCCGCTGCTGCGCCAGTCGAAGCCTCGCTGGAACTTTCCATCGCCGAAATGGCACCGCCCATGGCGAGGCCTATGACCGCAGCGCTGGCTGCGATATTCCTCCAGGACATCATGTGGTGCACTTTTCCTCTTCCGGGCATTATTTTGATCGTCTTGGGTACCGTGCTGAACCGGTGCCCGGCCAGGCGGGACTGCCGTGCCTGGCCGGGCACCGGAGGGTGCTGACTAGGCCGTGCTCACCGAGGCGTGACCACGCTGACCGTCGCCGTCCAGGCTGAGGTCACGGTCGAGTTGACCGCCCGGATCCTGATGTAGTAGCGCGTGTTCCTTGCCAGTCCGGTCAGGGTCGCCTTCCTGGCCGCGCCGGGGGTCACTGTCAGGTTTCCGACTCCCGTTGTGAACGCCGCGTTCGTCGCCCGGGTGACGTTGAAGCCAGTCACCGTCGAGGCCGCGCTTTCCGCCCAGGTCAGGGCGATGGACGCGGTTCCTGTGGCACCGGCGGAAGCCACTGCCGTCAGGCTGGTCGGCGTCGCCGGGATGGTCAGCACCAGGATCGACGTGCTGGTCGACCAAGGTGAATAGCTGTTCGTGTTCTCGGCCCGCACCCGGTAGTAATAGGTCGAACCCTCGGTAACGGTCGAGTCGGTGAAGCTCGTCGCGTTCGCGGCGGCAGTAAAGGTAGCCAGGCCGGCGGTGAACGTGACGTTGCTCGCTCGCTGGATGGTCTCCATCGTCTGGACCGGGTTGGTGGTACTGCTCGAATGATTGACCCAGGTAATCCGCACCCCGGCCGGCGGACCGGTGACCGAGGCAACCGGGCTGGTCGGGATCGCGGGCGATACCCGGAACGCCATCGGCCGCATCATGTCGTTTTCTTCGTGGCCGAGCAGGTGGCAGTGCCAGGCGTATTCCCAGCCGAAGTCGTACAGCTGGTTGACCACCGTCACCGGGTTCCCGGTGGTCGGGTCTACCCCGGTGAACTGCGTTGTGGTGCCGAGCGGTCTGTTCGGATCGAGCGGGCGGATGCTGTCTGGCAGCTTGAACGGCAGCCTCATCGCCGGCGACGGGCGCAGCGCGATGATGGCATCTTCCAGCGGGTTCATCCGGACCGAGTCCTTCCACCCCAGCTCGTTCGGATCCGGTGGCTTGATCGCGCCATCCCAGCCGACCCGGTTGATCAGCTGGACGTCGAACAGGTGGAAGTGGATGACATGCGTATCCACTCCGTTGTGGGTGATCTTCCAGATCTGGGTCCCGTCGTTCAGCGAGCCGACCGGGGTCGCCAGATCTGAGCCGGTTATCTGCTCAGTTGGCGGGTCGATGTACTTGAGCGGGATCGTGGTCTGGGTCGTGGCGCTGGTATTGGGCAATTCCGCAGCCAGGGTGGAGTTCATGCGCCCGTAGTCCGTGTCGAACAGCTCCTGGATGGCTTTCGGCTGCATGGATATCGGCTGGGTAAGCCCCGTCCAGTTGAGGCTGGTGTCCTGGATCCGCGAGTAGGTGTTCGCCGTGGTCGTCGTGCCGAACGCGGCATCGTATGCCTTCTCCGGGACGATCGGCTTCGGCTGGGACGCGGCATACGCCGTGGGCAGTGCCGTCTGCAGGGCGGCCAGGTCAAATGGGGCGGCCGGGGTCCCGGCCTGGACCTGGAACTGCATGATGGTCCTCGTGTCCGGACCGTAGCCGGCGATTGTCGTCGGCGCGCCTCCGGTGTCGGTCTGGTCCGGATCGCCGGTGTAGTAGTCGTAACGCGGGTCGAATGCGGGCATCGGGGCCGGGGCGTCATTGTAGAGAATGAGCTTCGACCCGGCTGGCACCTGCGAGAAGTCGACGATCACGTCCGCCCGCTCAGCCGGGCCGAGCAGCAGCGTATGACTCGTGACGTTCAGCACCGTGATGCTGCGGCGGTTGTAGTCGTAGTTGATCGGCTGGTTCGGCAGCACCACCGGAGCGGGCAGGAAGCCTCCGTCGTTGCCGATCTGGATCATCTGCGGACCGGCGGCCGCCGGGTCGGGCACACCGCCGTCGCGTCCGTCGGTGGGCCAGGATGGCGGGTAGCCGGCTGTCTTGACCGCCGCCACCATCGGGACCTCGCCGGCGTCGGCGGTGTTGAGCGACCCGTCCGGATTCCACATGGTGGCACTGGACTTGGCGTAGTACAGCTGAAGGTTGAGAGTGCGGTCATTGGAACCGTTGAGTATGCGGAATCGGTACGCCTTGCGGTCTACGTTGAGGTAGGGATACGCGGTCCCGTTCACCAGCGGCGTGTCCATGAACGCTTCCGGGACGCTGGTGGGAGTGGGCGTGCCCGGTGCCAGCGGCGGCTCCCAGGGCGCGTTGACCGGGTCGTAGTACGGATTGTTCACCGGTCCGTTGGTCAGGCCGGTGTACGGGGGCCAGAACCAGGGGCCGTAGTCCCAGCGTCCCATCGGGCTGGCGCCGGTGTCACTGCCCGGGTCCTGGTTCGGCATGTAGACGTGCGGGAACCAGAGATTGCCGGTGCCACCCCACTTCGACTTGTCCCAGGTGGGGTCCTCGGCAGCCAGCTGCGCGTCGCCGGGGACGAAGGTCTTGTCCTGGATGGTCAGCGGCACCTCGGTGGACGGGATTGTCCCGGCATTGACCAGCCCCTGCTCGGTCGGGTCGTGCAGCTCGTAGGGTGACGCCTCGCCGGAGTACACGTTGAGGCGGGTAATCCCGTCGGTGTGGTCGTGGATCCACATCAGCCGCGCGCTTTGCTGGTTGGTGTAGAAGAACGTCATCGCGCCCGGGCCGGGGTCGGGCATGTCAGGAACGTTCTGCACGCTGACGCCCCTGGGGTACGGCGTGGTCTCTCCGGCCGGCGTAATCCACTGGTACGGGGTGCCGTCACTGATCCACGGGGTGAAACCGCCGTGCAGGTGCAGTGTGGCGCGGTTCTGCGTGTACGTCGTCGCGCCGCCGAGCGGGCCGGTGCCGGCGCCATCGAGGGTCGTGTCGACCGGCAGGAACAGGTTCCCGCCGCTTCCGGTCGGAAGCATGTTGATGAACTTCACGCGGACCGGCCGGTTCTTCTGAGCGACGATCATCGGCCCCAGGTAGTAGGGCCGGCTGGGCGGCGCGACGGTGTTGTTGCCGCTGGCGTCCGTCCCCGCGTTGAGCTGCACGTAGCCCTGCAGTTCGGTTGGCGGCAGGTCCTTGTGCAGCTGCTGCGTGTAACGCTTGAGCGCGATCACGTAATAGTCGCTACCGGGATATGTCGTGGTGTCCGGCGTTGCGACCGGAATGTAGTTACCGAGATCGTTCTTATTCGCCTCGCCCAGACCGGGCAGCGAGTCGATGAACTTCCGCATGCCGGTTCCCGGAATCACCTGATGCGTTGTCGGGTCGAGCTGCGGTAGCGGGCTGTTCGCGTAGTTGGGGACCGCTCCGAAGTAATCGGGTGGCGCGTTCGGGTTGAGTGCCGCTGCCCGTTGGGCGCGTCCCGGCGCGCCAATGCGCAGCCCTTGTGCGGCGGCGCGATCCGCTGCCGCCTTGCGCTGTGCCGGCGTGACCTCGTGCTTCATGATGTAGGCCGGCGTCAGTGCCTGTGCGGCGGGTGGAGGCAGGCGCGCTGGAGGCGGCTTGGCGTACGCGTTCGCTGGAGAGAGGAAAGTCGCGCTCAAGGCGAAGAACGCCACGGCGAGGGTAGGCAGTCTTTTATGCATACTTTGTCCCCCGAACAGATCTAGACGCACGATAAGAGTTACGTCCTCAACCACAGCAGGACGCTGTTAAGGCAGATCCAGAAGAGCGAATGCCGCCAAGACAGCGGAGCGTGCTCACCGTATCACTGATAGTGACGCTCATCCATACGGCGCGATCACGCAAACTCTCTCCGCCAGGTTGATGTCAGATACGGGGCGCATTAACCCGTTTGAGATTAAGAGCGGCAAGACAGGGCGAACGAAACTGTGCTGATGCGCTCGCCGACCAGGCCGGAATGACACGGCATGATGATCAGGCGACTGACGGAAAGCCAGGGACTGGGCAAAGTCATGAATTGATGCTTTGCCTGGAGCATCGCGACAAGGGGCAATGCCACTTAGGGCTTGCCGGAAAATAACCCGTAGCTTCCGTGTTTCCGGCATGCTGCTGTGGCATAGGCGGCTTGGAGGAGACTGGGCGGGTTCTGGTGGCGAAGTTCGCGGTGATCTTCCCGCGGACTGCCCCAGGCCACCATCGCCGCCCTGCTCGGCGTCCGCCCCGAAACCGTCAGCAAGCGCATCCGCGACGTACGCCAGCTCCTAGAGCAAGCCGGGCATAACATCCATCCGCACCCAAATCGCCTCGCCAGCCTTGATGGCCTCTACGACCTGGCAAGATCGACAGGCGTCAACTATCCGGGTCAAGATCAAGACAGCGTGTTAGTTCTCTGCAAGCCCTTAGCTTGTCGGGCATCACCCGCGGCCAGGCCGCGTCACCGCAACCCCAATCGTCACATCGACGCAGGCCAGAGCATGATCACGGAAGATTACTACCGTGATCACGGTAGTAATCTTCCGTGATCATGAAAAGCTTTCGATTCCTGCTCTTCGGCAGGGTTTCCCTGGCTGCACCTGAACCCCGCTGGCACCACAGGTCCCTTAACTTAGCGGTATCGCGACAAGGGGTGACGTGTCCGGCGTGTCTGCGGGTGGCGGGGTGTTAGTAGATCTCGCCCACCGGCCCCGCCGCCGCCGGGTCGAAGTCGGCGCCCGAGGCGACCACCCTCACGTCGGCCTCGACCCGGCGGCCGCCAGCTCAGGACGGCTGAGGGACGATCCGGAGGTAGGGCAGGGGCGATTCCCAGCTACCGAAGATGTCCTTGGCGGCGTCGTTGCTGACCGAGCTGGCGATGACGACGTCGTCGCCCTGCTTCCAGTTGACCGGGGTGGCCACCTTGTTCTTGGCGGTGAGCTGGAGGGAGTCGATGACCCGGAGGATCTCGTCGAAGTTGCGCCCGGTGGTCATCGGGTACAGCAGGATCAGCTTGATCTTCTTGTCCGGGCCGACCACGAAGACGCCGCGGACAGTCTGGTTGTCGGCCGCGGTCCGGTCGGACGGGTCGCCGCTGACGTCGGCCCCGAGCATCCCGTAAGCCTTGGAGACGGAGAAGTCGGCGTCGCCGATCATCGGGTAATTCGGCGCGGCGCCCTGCGACTTCTCGATGTCCGCGGCCCAGCTGGCGTGCTTCTCGACCGGGTCGACCGACAGCGCAAGGATCTTCACGCCGCGCTTGTCGAACTCCGGCTTGATCTTGGCCATGTAACCAAGCTCGGTGGTGCAGATCGGGGTGAAGTCTTTCGGGTGCGAGAAGATCACGCCCCAGGAGTCGCCGAGCCATTCATGGAAGCTGACCGGGCCCTCGCTGGTCTCGGCGGTGAAGTCAGGGGCGGTGTCACCGATCGTCAAGCTCATAATGAGTCTCCGTTCAGATACGCGGGTTGAGGAACGATGGCGGCATTGCTGACGCCTGAGAAATGACTGGGATGCGCAGCCTGGCAGGCATTCCAGGTCCCCAGTGCAAAGTACACCGAGCGCGCGGTGCCGACGTGCAGGCCGCCGGAAGGGTACGTCACCGCTGGTCACGTTGATGTGCTACTGTGTCGCCCGTTAGGCTGTTGCTCCTGTACCGCAGGAGTCATTTTCAGCTATGACTGCTGCTCAGGCCCCCGGCAGCGGACCCTACGGACCGCCCAGCCGGAGAAGTCATGCGCCATGCCCTGCAGCAACGTCTCCTGATGGTCGTCCGCGGGCCGCCACCCAGGTCAACCTGTCTCCGTCAGTGGAGGCGCTGCCCTCCCCGAACTGCGTGACCTGGTGACATCGCGCGCACCGCGAGGATGCGCCGGGCAAAGTCCCCGGCAGCTCCATCCTCGTCGGCCGGGGGCCCGACGAGGAACGCAAGGATCTTTGGCGACGGAGTTGTGCGGGTTGAGGCGACGGCGGCGAGCTGGCTGGGGGGCCGAGCTGGTCGCCGTCGCCGCTCCGCGCCTGGACATCGCGCAAGCAGCCGCAGGATCCGACGTGCGCGGACGCGGCCGACCGCGGACCCTGGTGACCGTCCGGGGGGCTCAGTGCTCGGTGAGAATCAGCAGCGTTTCTGGGCGGACGCCGTCGTGCTTCATCGCTTCCGCGGCCCCCTCGGTCTGCATCAGCCGCTCGAAGGCGGCGAAGTCGGGGATCTCGACGATCATCCCGACCCGGTTGGATCCGTTCGGGTCCCGGAAGGTGCGGGCCGTGATGCCGTGCGGTCCGAAGAACTCTTCCCGCTTTCCGGACTTAAGCCAGTGCTCGACGTCGTCGACCTCGTGAAAAGCCAGATACGCGGCCATGTTGCCTCCCGGTAGGTAGTGGGTCAGACAGAGTCGTGGTCCCAGATGACCGAGATCAGGTAGCCGCGGTCCGGTTGGCACGATCCTGACACGGGGCCGGTCTCAGTCCCGCCTCATCCGCGCCTCACCGGCGCAGCTCGCCAACGGCGACCTCCCGGCCGGCCAGCCTCGCCCAGCGCAGGGCTTCGGCGGGCAGTCCGCCCAGGGCACAGTGCCGCGCCAGCTGGACGGGCAGGTCGGCCGAGGGTGTGCCCGGCCGCTGCTCGAGTACCCGGGCGGCGCGCGCGTGCAGCCGTCGGCGCCGCCGGCCGGGCAGCTCGGAGTACACCGCGCCAGCTACCAGAGCGTGCACGAACCGCATCGCTGCGGGCTGCGGTCCGACGTCGACCACCAGCCGGGCCTGCTCAGCCCGGTCGAGCGCGTCCATGGCAGCACGCTCACCAATCTCGACCATGCCGATCACCGCGTCCTCAGCGAACTCGGTGCCAAGCACGGAGGCGGCCGAGAGCACCTCCACGACGTCGCTTCCCAGTGCCGTCACCCGGCTCCACAGCAAATCGCGCAGGCTCGCAGGTACTTCCTCAGCTGACTCGCCGCCCCCCAGTCCGACATGGGCGTCGAGGACCAGGCGCCCCGACTCGGCCCAGTGCCGCACGAGCTGAGTGGCGTACAACGGGTTCCCGGCGGTCTGCTCGCGCAGCCGGGCCGACAACGCCGGGGTCACCGCGGCCCGGTCCACCTCCACCAGCGACGCCGTCAGGTCGGCCAGCTCGTCGTCGCCGAGTCCGGTCAGGAGCATGCGTCGCGACGGGCTGCGTTCGAGGTCGGCGAGCACCGGCGCGAGCGCGGCCGGGCGGCGTCCGTCCGTGTCGCGGGCGGCCAGGACCCACAGCACGGGCGCGTCGGACAGGGCGCGGCCGAGATGGCGAAGCAGATCCAGTGCGGCCGGCCCGGCCCATTGGAGGTCATCGAGCAGGACGGCCACGGAGCTGGCGCCCGTCAGCCGCCTCAGCAGGCCCGCCACGGCCTCGGACTTCAGGTGGCGGGCGGCGGCGTCATCGCTCTCGACGAGGTGCTCGAGCAGCGACCGAAACGGCTCCAGCGGCTCGGCCGGTCCGCCCTGGCAAGATCCGTACAGCACAAGGGCCGAGCCGCTGTCCCTGACGGCGCGAGCGAACCCGCCGAGCAACGACGTCTTGCCGATCCCCGCCTCACCCTCCAGGATGACCACCCTGGCCCCCGTCCCGCCCACCAGCGCCAGGTCGGATACCAGCCGGGCGAGCTCACGGCCACGCCCGATCAGCCTCGGTCCGCAGGCCAGCTCGGCGGATAGCGGTAGCCATCGGGCCGGGTGCCGGGCGCCCCTCGACGCTCCGGAATCCTCCCGGGCTGCCGCCCCCACCCCGTCCCAGCCCGACGCGACCCGGCGATCGAGGTGGCGCACCTCGGCCGATGGCTCGGTCCCGACCGACTCGGCCAGGTAGTCCCGGTAGTCCCGGAACGCGCCCAGGGCGTCGGCCTGACGCCCCGCACCGGCGAGCGCCTGGAGCAACAGGCCCCGCGGCCTGTCCCGCAGCGGATAGACCGCAACATGCGCCTGAAGCCCGGCGACCGCCTCAGCCCACCGGTGCGCATCGATCAGCTCGGTCGCATGGGCCTCGACCGCCGACGCGTGCAACTCAGTGAGCCGGACCACATCGGCCCTCGCCCAGCTTTCGGCCGAAAATTCGTCGAACGGCGGCCCGGTCCACATGGCCAGCGTCCGTTCGAGCGCCTCGATGCGGTCAGCCTGCGAACCAACCCCGGCAAGCGCGCTGGTGAACAACGCGGCGTCAACCGGAACCGCGAGCTGGTAACGGCCTGGCGCCCCAGCGATCGCGCCGTCGCCGGCCGCCCGGCGGACGCGCGAGACCGTTGTCCGCAACGCGCTCGGAGAAACGGCCAGTGCCTGGCAGATCCAATCCGCGCGAAGAGACCGGGGTGCCTCCGTGGCCAGCAGCGCCACCAGCCGCCGCTGGCTCGCACTAGGAAGGTCGAGCGGCAGCCCGAAGGTGGTCACGGCCTGGACCGGGCCCAGCACGCGCACGAAGGCAAGGTCTCCCCCCGGACCTTTCACGATCCCATCATCGCTCGTCAACGCAACTTTTCACATCCCCACTCGACCGGCCGGCACTGCGCGGCCGCGCCGGTCCGGCCGGCCCGGCGGCGTCAGGTGGTGCGGGGATCGCGGGACCGGCGGGACCGGCGCAGCCACGTGAACAGCAGGACCAGCGGCACCACCAGGGCGCCGATGCCGTAGATGACGAACTCGGCCGGGCCGTCGATATTTCGCACCAGCCAGCCGAAGTTCTGGCCGAAGAAGCCGGTGACGAAGGTCAGCGGCAGGAAGATCGTGGCCAGGATGGTGAGCTGCTCGATCGTGGAGTTCTGCTGGATGTTGACCCTCGTCTGCTCGACCGAGATCACCGCCATGTTGGCCTCAAGTATCGTGCCGAGCAGGTCTCGCTGGGCGGCTACCTCTTCGTCGGCCAGCAGCAGGTGGTCCTGGACATCGCGCAGGTAGTGGCGGAGCTTCTTGTCGGCCATGCGCTCGAGCGCGGCCGTGACCGGGAGCAGCGGGTGGACAGCGCGGTAGAAGTCAGTCGCCTCGCGCCGCAGTGAGTAAATCCGCTCGGTCTGCGCTGCGGCGCCGGAGAATACGGTGGCCTCGATCTGGTCGATGTCGCGTTCCAGCTCGGTCACCACCGGCGCGTATCCGTCCACCACTACGTCCAGGATCGCCCAGAGCGCCGCTGCGCTGCCGGCCCCCATCAGTTCTGCGTGCTGCTCCAGCCGCTGCCTGGCACCGCGCAGCTCGCTGGCTACGCCCTGCCGCACGGTGATGATGAAGGTGGG
>Ga0265338_10003709_pt1 | contig 21250 bp, 17 predicted proteins | sample 42126metaG_FD_193579 | JGI IMG/M metagenome (GOLD analysis project Ga0265338, IMG submission 193579) | Rhizosphere microbial communities from Carex aquatilis grown in University of Washington, Seatle, WA, United States - 4-21-26 metaG | ecosystem: Host-associated > Plants > Roots > Rhizosphere... | reverse complement strand
CGGGAAAAAGTCGCAAGGATGGGGCACGGAGCCCTTGAGGTGGGCCGAGGTTTTGGCCACCGGTTGCGTTGGTTTCGCATCTGCGACAATCACGCCGGCTGGTCGGTCGGCATCAGGCAAATGTCGGGCAGGTTGCGATAGCGCTCGGCAAAATCCATCCCGTATCCGATCACAAAGAGGTTCGGGACTGCAAAGCCCACGTAATCGGCCTCGATTTTTTCGATGCGGCGTGAAGGCTTGTCGAGCAGAGTGGCGATGCGCAGCGATTTTGGATGCTGCTGCATGAAAATCTTGCGCAGATACGCGAGCGTGAGGCCGGTGTCGAGAATATCTTCGACGATCAGCACGTTTTTGCCCTCGATCGAATCATCGAGATCCTTGATTACCTGGACCGCGCCCGAGCTGGTCTGGCTGCCCTTGGGATAGCTTTTGACTGCAATAAAGTCGAACGTGGCGTCGGCGTCGATGGATCTTGCCAGGTCGGCAAGAAAAGGCGCCGCGCCTTTGAGCACGCCGATCATCACCAGCTTTTCGCCTTTCAAATCCCGCGTGATCTGTTCACCCATTTCGGCCACCCGCTCGGCAATCTGCTGGCGGGAAATAAGAACTTCGAGTCCCCTGAAAGTGGTGGTAGCCATGCACACAGTATCGCGCGAAATATTGCCGGCTGCCTCTGTGTAAATCAGGGGCGGGTCCGTCCAGGTAAGTGTTTTGTTTAGGCGGGCGAGGCGAGGGCGGTGGTTTCCCACTCACTTCACGAGCGAAATCAAGAAGCAGATCCTTCGACTCCGCTACGCTTCGCTCAGGAGGATGGGGTACGGCACAGCGGTAGCTGCGATTGAGCTTGTGACGAGGCATTGAGATTTGATACGGGCGTGGACGCCCGTACGACAACCGTCCTGGAGACCGGCGCTACGACTTCCCCGTCTATACTTAGAAGAGCGCATGTATCCGTATATTCACGTTTTCCATCTGTTTACCGTCCCGACTTTTGGGCTTATGCTGTGGCTGGCCGCCGTCACGGCCGCGGTGGTGGTCGACCGCAATTTCAAGCGATCTCACATTGATGCTGACGCCATCGGCATGGTGGCCATTGCCGTGGTTGCGGGCATCATCGGCGCCAAGGTGTGGCACATTCTGGACACGCCCGTCGAATTCCAAACCGAGGGCTGGCGGGTTTTGTATGACACGGCGGGCTTTGCCTGGTACGGCGGCCTGGTTTTCGGGATCGGGGCGCTTATTTTTCAGGGATGGCGGGCCAAGATCGGCGCGCTCAGGATGCTTGATCTTGCCGCCCCTGCCGCGGCCGTCGGATACGGCATCGGACGCGTCGGTTGCTTCCTCTCCGGCGACGGCTGCTACGGACTCCCGACCAGTCTTCCGTGGGGAATGGCTTTCCCGCATGGCATCGATCCGGTCTATGTGCCTGTTCATCCCACGCCGCTTTACGAGATGGCTGCCGGAATCCTCATCGGGGCATTTCTCTACTGGCGGGGCGGCAAGTTGCACGCTACGGGCGCCATTCTCGGCCAGTACCTGCTGTTAACCGGCATCGCCCGCTTCCTGGTTGAGTTCATTCGCCGGAATCCGAAAGTGCTTTGGGGACTGTCGAATGCGCAGTTGGCGAGCGCCGGGGCTGCCGTGGCCGGCATCGCCATCATCTGGTGGGCTGCGAGGCGGCCGATAGAACTGCCGGCGACACCGGAACCTGTCGGCAAGCCAGCATAGAACTGGCTGAACTTGACAAGCTGTCACGCATGTTCCCCTTGCGGACCACCTCTTGGGGGTACCCCCTCCCCCTATGTAGAAAAGTTAAGTTGTTTATTGTGAATTACTAAGCTCATCCAAGCCTCTCCATTTTGCGCAAAAATCCAAGCAAAATCCTGAAAGCAAAAGAGTTAATGCTCAAAATCCTCATGAATCAGGAGTTATGAGGCCGCTTTGCAGCGGTCGCGGCGCAATCTGCTGAAAGTTGTTCTTTCCCTGTTTTGAATGTACCGCGGAAGGAGGTAATTAACTGCAATTCTCGCAGGGTTTTTTATAGAGACATGACGTGGGGAAAATCCCGTTTGTTCCCGGGGTTACGTCCCGGGTTTACGTCTGTCCCCGGGTTTACGGGTTCAAGGGACGCATGCTGATGCGATCTCGATAGCCCGGTCATCAAGCTTCGTCGCAGCATCCAACGATGCATGAGCATGAACGCCTCGGTCGGTTCCAGACCCATGCGGACACGTCGTATCCTCGTCTCGCTCGGTACGCTCGCGCTTGGCATCGCGCTCGGTTTCTTGTTGATTTCGGTTTTTGCTCGCGTTGCGCAAACTGGATTATTGAGCCGCCTGGCTGATTACGTGACCGGTCGCAGCACCACCATCGACGTCTCCTCCACTACGGTCGTTGAAAAGATTCGTCAATTGTCGCGTTTGGAAACGGTTGTTTATTCGCTCGATAAAATTGTGGAGGGCAGCCGCCAGTACCCCTACTTGCCAGACTTCCTGGTTGGCGACAAGCTTCTACTTATTGCTCATGGAGAAGTGATCGCCGGCGTGGATCTAAACCAGCTCAACGCGGGCGATGTCTCCGTGAAAGGCGATGCCATCCACGTTCGACTGCCCGCGCCGCAGGTGCTTACTTCACGCATCGATAACGGGCGTACAAAAGTCTATTCCAGGACAACAGGCGTGCTTGTGAACGCGGATCAGAATCTTGAATCTCAGGTGCGCCTGGCCGCAGAGCAGCAGATTACACAAGCCGCGCTCTCAGACGGGATTCTGGATAAAGCGCGGCAGAACGCACGGACCAGCGTCACCACTCTGCTTTATGGGTTGGGCTTCCGCACAGTAGATGTGCAGTAAGAGAACCCCGTACGCCAAGTGAGTGAGTGGACGAGGATCAAAACGAAAACGAGCTCTGAAAATTGATCGCGCGATTTCCGGGCGTGGGATTCGCAAATGGGCCGCTGGCTAGTTGCTGCGTTTTGCCGAAGAGCGGCGACAACAGCACACCGTTCGGTGTGCCCAGATTGACAATGTTGAGCACGTTGCTGACGCCCAGCACAAAGGTCAAATTAAAGCGCCGCGGAGCTGCCTGGTCGAGTTTCACGGCTGCTCCACCGTTGCCGATTCCCCGGCCGCTCACGCTGTTTCCATTCGCTGTGTAGGTCTGTCCTTCGCCTGCGGTCCTGGTTCGTGGCCCCACGCCAACCACTTTGCTCAGGCGCACGTGATACACCGCATTGGCAGGGCCGGTTCCCAGATCGTAGGGAATGATCGTCTCGTCTTTGCCCGCTGGTTCCGTTTCAAGGCAGCCGTACGCGGTTTGAACTACTCCCGCTGCGCCGCAGGTCGAAAACGTGGGCCGCGCGTTGAATCGGTTGTTGCCGGTGAGATCTTCGCCAATTGTGATGTCGTAAGGCACGCCTGATCGCGCGGTTAGGATGGAGGCGAAGACGATGCCCCAGGGGCCCGAGTAGCTGTTGAGGAAGGTGAGCCTTTGCCGGTAGCCGAAAGGTGCGCGGCCGTAGTCCCGGCCCGGATCGGCGGAAACTGACGGCACATTGTCCACACCCAGTGTGTCGCTTTTAGCCTGGTTGATGAGATAGTTTCCTGAGAATACGAAGTGCTTGAGCTGGATGGCGGCCGTGAAGATGAGCTGATTTTGCCGGTATACGCCGCCGGACTGGAACTGATAGTTGTACTCGGCCGGGGGCGGGCCGGTAATGGTGTAGTTGGCGGGATCGAACGGCGGGGCAGTGATGCAGTTGCTCAGATAATGGTGAACTCCCTGCGTATATAGATAGGTCACGTTTGCCGTGACGCCCTTTACAATCTGGCGGTCAACGCCCACGCCGGCTTGCATGTCGAGCGCCGCGTGAAAGTGTTGGTCGATGGTTTGGATGGACTGTGAAGTGGAGCTTAGTGCGGTAAACGCCGATGGGGGTTCGGGCGCGGTGGGATCGAAGAATCCTGGGTTCCGGACAACGTAGCTGGTTTGGTTGATGCCGTTGTTGTGGATGGCCTGCGCTATGTAGGGAGTGCCCGAATACGAACCGGCAAACGAATTGGGTACCGTGAAGCGGTTATAGAACCAGCCGTAGCCGGCGCGGATGATGGTCTTCGGCGTGCTGCTTCCATGCTGCCTGGGGCTCCAGGCAATGGCCACACGCGGAGCCCAGTCGTCGTGATCGTGAATCCGATTCTGTGCTTCAAAGCGCAGTCCCATACCGATGTCGAAGTTTGGCCTAACCTTCCAGTCGTCCTGAAAGTAGAGCGCTGCATCGAAGAGTTTCACGTTGATGCGTGGATTGGTAATCACAGTGGCTTGGTATTGCGTGGGTTGAGCCGCCCGGTATGCGGCCACGTTTTCAAACGTGTAAGTCCCGTTCTGGTTGGTAGTCGCAATACTTGTGTCATCGTAGAGCCGCAACCGCGTGCCGAATCGCAGCGTCTGGTTACCCGACGTTGCTGTGGAGTAGTTCTGCAACTCGAAATTGTTTTGCGTGTCGCGCTGCGATCCGGAGCTATTGCCTCCGTTGTTGAAAGCGCCTTCAACCGTGATGGTGGGCGCGCCACTTACCGCCTCCTGGTGGTTGATGATGTGACTCCACTGGAAGTGAGTCTCGTTCACCAGGTGAGGATTCACCAGGAAGGTCTCGCCCAACTGCAGCGCGTTTTCTTCGCTCAAAATGGTGGCGGCCTGCGACGGAAGGTTAAGCGCGCCGACGTCCTGGCCGGTGAGGTAGGTTCGGTAGAGCGAGTCGCGCACCGAGAGCGTGTTGTTTGCGCTCAATTGAACATCGATGCGCGGATTCAGTGAAAGCGTATCGACCGGCGCCGGAACCGCCTCGAGAATGTTCGACTCGAGATCGGCGGGGTTCAGCGCGTCAACCATGTTTTGATTCTGAAAGATCATGCGGTAGCCGTTGAAGAAGTACGCCGCCTTCTTGTTGATGGGTCCGCTCACGTCGCCGACGATGGTGTACTGGTAGTAGCTGGGCTGGTTGGGAACGAGAGGATTGGCTGTGTTTACCGCCGAGGGATTGCCTCCCGCGGAGATGGAGCCGCCAAATTTTTGCGATCCGGGCTTGGTGATGATCTCAACGCGGCCGTAGCCGATGCGGTCGTACGCGGCAGAGAACGGATCCTGGTTTACGCGAATCTCGAGGATCGACGACTTGGGAGGAATTTTGCCGCCCGCAAATCCATCGATATAAATCTCGCCGCCGCTGGGTCCCGCGGCGGGCCCGGCCAGCGCCTGCAACTCGCTTTGCAATTCACTTGGATCGTCTGAAAGGGCATTCAGCGCGCTGCCGCGAATGATAGTGGCGCTGGCGTTCTGGTCAGCGGCCACGCCCACTTGCTGATTGGTTGCAGCTACCGTCACCTGCTCACTTTCAACGGCAATGGTCAACTTGAGATCGACTTCTTTGATTTCGCCTTTCGCGATTACCACATGATCGAGCCGGAAGACATCGAAGCCTTTTGCTTTGGCTTCAATGGAGTAGGTGCCGGGCCTCAATCCGCGCAAACTGTACTGACCGTCGGCATCTGAGTCGGTTTGCAGGCCGTTTCCGCCGCCCGTGAGGGTTACGAGCGCGCCGGCGATGGCTGCGCCGCTCGGGTCGAGAACTGTTCCATGAAGCGATGCCGATGGAGAGGGGGCCTGCGCCGCTACGTCTCGATGAGAATTGAGAGACGCGATCAGCAAGATAGCAAGGCACAGGATGCGGAACTCTAATCTCATTTTATTAACTTCGCTACGACCACTTTTGAAAGGACCTCGACGACAAAAACGCAAGTCCTTGAACGCTCGCGCCAATGGGTGGACGCACAAGTCCAGATGCGTAACAAATCAAAAGCAGAACGAGGCAAAGTGGATCAGATCAAGTTCCAGGCGCCGGCGAAACGGGCGCGCGGCATAAAAGCGGTAATATCAGGATTCTTCGAATAGAAGTTTCTCACGCGGGGAGGCGGGGCAGGAAGTGTTTTAGTCGATACGGGCACAGAATTGGGCCACTATAGCCTGCGGATAAAGGCGAGTGCCTCTTTGTAATTTGGAAACTTCTCTTCCTCGGCCTTGAACTCAGCGGAGTGGACGCAGCGCCGCAGGCCGCGCATCCGCACAGGGTGCTTCAGGTGCAGCATCTCGTGGTACAACAGGTACTCGATTGCATAACGCGGGCTCGACGGCCGGTCGAAGACGCGACTCACCACGATGGTGTTGTGCGCGGCGTCGTAGTGGCCCAGGGATCGCTTGGAATGATGCACGCTCCATGTAAGTTCGGGCCGGCCCATCAAGCCGCCGAAGAAGCGCGTATTCAGTGAGTCGAAGACCTCTTCAAGGTTGAAGAAGCGGCCCTCGGGGCCGAAGTAGCGCTTGGTGCCGCGAGCGGTGCGAATAAGCTCAGCCTGTCGGGTTACGGCGGCACTTGCGCAAAAGCGCTTGTAGCGCAGGCTGTGCGTGGCGTCGATGGTCTTTTTGTAGAGCTTGGCCAGCAGGATGTGCGCAATGGCGTGGATCACTGATTCAGGTGCGCCCTCAAGCAGATCGGAGAGGCTGGCCGTAATTTGTCCTTCGCGCAGCCGGATGCGCGTATTAAGCGAGGTGAATCGCCGGAACTTAACCTGGATAACCGGCATAGGCGCACGCGGCCTGATCGCCCGGTATTCTTCTTGAAAAATGGCTACTACGTCGGAGGTCACCAAGGCTGAGAGTAGCAGAAAGCGGTTCTGGGCTTCTAGCTGCTAGCTTCTAGTTCATCGCTTCGAGCCATGATCGGACCGTCTCCGATTAGTCACAGCACACTTCCGCCCAAGTCCGGTCGGAGAACTACACTTGCACGGTTCGGCTAGAAGCTAGAGGCTGCCGCTATTTCGGTTCGGCTCGGTCCTGATCTTTCTCATCCGGATGGGCCTTGAAGTACGCATCCTGGTCGGAGGTAATCTGCTTGGTCTGCGCGGCCAGATCGGTGATGGCATCGATTGAATCCTGACGCGACACTTCGAAGCCGGGTTCGCTCGGCAGGGAATTGAGGGTCGACTGCCAGCGCGCGATCGCCTCGTTCATCGGCTTCATGCTCTTGCGGATATCTGCTTTGCGGTCGGCGTATAGGTCGAGATTCGAGCTCAGCTCGTCAAGCAGTGCGGAAAAGTCCTGCAACTCGTCGTCAATGCGATGGGCGCGTGCCGCCGAATGGGCTCGTTTGATGAGCGGCTGAATGGTGTCGGCGTGCGCGTTAATGATTTTCACATAGAGGTTGATCCGGTCGACGGGCGAAACGCCAGCTTCGGCAATCTGATCTTTTTCGGTGTCGGTGAGGGGATCGCGCTTGTTCTTTTGCGCGTACAGGGGCGCTGCCAGAAGAATGCAAAGCAGGAAAGTGGAGAGTGTTCGCATGTCCGGGTCGCGGCCGGGGCCGCTGATTACCCATCTTACTCGTTCGATATAGATCGCTGTTCCGCTCAACGCCGGGAAGGTGCGCCGCAGCCTACTTTTGGAAGACCGTCATCATGGCCTCGTTCTGGGCCTGGTTGATTTGGGTCAGCGTCTCCTGAACCAGCGGCCGGTCGTCATAACTGCTTGCGTGCAACATCTCGCTCAGGCGGAAGGCCGTGTGGCTTAGCAGCAGCTCAGTATTCTTCAGGCGCTTGTCGTTGCCGGCAATGGACAGGTGAATCTTTTGCGCGACCGACTGGATGCGCTTAAGCAAGCTGGCGGCATGGTCCACATTTCCGGCTGAGTATTCCTTCAAACTCAGCTCGGTCATCTGGTGCACAATCTCGGCGTAAAGAAAGCACTGCTCTCGTGGCTGAGCCTGGCTGGCACGGGCTTCGAGCGCTGCAATGGTTTCGGCGTCGGGGGAAGTTGCATCGATTGAGGAGGCACACAACGGGGAACAGCTTGCCCCAACTGCAAACAGCGCGGCGATTAGAACCACAGACCGCATAGGGAACCTCCGGTGGTCCGGTTCAACCCTTAGCCAGCTATCGGCGAATCGCATGACGCGAAGGTATATGGATGGTCAATCGCGGGAACGATAGTCCATAACTGGATCTTGAGCTTGGAAAACGACCCTCGGTTGGTTACGATGCAGAATCTTGTTCGAAGGTGTCCTAGCTCTTTATTGAGCCTAATAGTAGCCACAACCGGAAGATAACTGCAAGACCAATTTTGCTCAGTCCTTGATGCAATTCGCTCGCTGATCGATTTGGTCGGTATTTTCCGGGCTGTTAAAAGTCCTTCGAGGTAGGCCGTCGTCGGCTCTCAAGACGCCGTATGCGCAGGCCATTGCGGGCTTTCATGACGGCAACTTAAGGCTTGGTCCCGGGCGTGTTTAGTACTCGGAGAACCACTGGGTGCGTGACAAAAGAATTACTTTTGCAAGACCTGGAGCCGTTGCTTTGCCTGCCACTCCTCTTGTGGCGCGTTGCCGGCCGATGCTTCGAGGAAGCGCTGATAGTAGTCGATCGCCTGCTTTTTCTGGTTCAATTTGTCGTAGCTTATCGCCCACATGAAATAAGTAGACGCGTTGTCAGGCAGGTATTTGCTGCGCTCTGCCAGGGCGCGCAAGGTGACCTCGGGCCGCCCCAGTCTTTCGGCTGCAAAGGCAAGCCCGCTCCAGCCGTCCACGTTTGTCTGGTCAGCCAGGGTGGCATCTTCAAAGGCGGTAAAGGCCTCGGCGTAGTGCTGCTGGCGCACCAGGTTCTGGCCGTGCCCCACCAGCAAATCGGGGTCCTTGGGATTCCTTTGAAGCAATTCGACGAAAAGCTTGTCAGAGGCTTCGTAGTCGCCCGCGTCGGCCTCCACTATGGCCAGCATTCGACCGATAGATGTGTCATCGGGATGGCTGGTGTGCAGTTGCTGCAGCAGCGGCAGCGCCTCGGCCTTGTCTTCGGCCGTAAGCACGGCGGCTAACTGTGCAGTAAGGGTGGGGTCGTTTGGAAACTGCGAAAGCGCAGCCCGCAGCATGGTTTCAGCCTCGGGATATTGCTTTCGCGCAAGCAGCAGGTGGGCCAAGGCCGCGGTTGCCGGTTGTGATTTGGGGTCTTTGGCCAGAATCCGCCGGTACGCAGCCTCGGCACTGTCGTACTGGCCAGCGTCTTCGGCCAGGCTCGCGGCCAGCATGGTGTCGCTCTCGGTCTCAGGCGAAATCTTCAGCGCTTCAATCAGGTCGTTCGAAGCGGCAGTGGGGTCGTTGTCGCCGCCCGGTTTGGGCCGGTCGATCTGAGCCAGAGCACGCCACGCCCTGGCCTTCAGTGCCGGCCCCGCCACTCCCGGGTCGAGCGTGGTGGCGGCCTCTAGTTCAGGTCGCGCCTCGTCGGATTTGCCCTGGCGCGCCAGCAGAAGGCCTATTGAAAGGTGCGCCTCAAACGATTTCGGGTTCGCCGCAATCGCCTTGCGGTAGAGATCGACGGCGTCATCCAGCCGGTTTTGCACGTCGGCAACATAACCCAGGTCGAAGATGGCCCGGGCGTCGTCAGGGTGGGCGGCGACGTAACTTTCCAGGCTCGATTGCGCCGTCTTCAGGTCGTTCGACGCAATGGCCGACTCGGCTGCCAGCACCTGCTGGGATTCGGTATTCGGCGTTTCAACCACCGCCGGCTCAGCCTGCTGTGCGGGCGCGGTTTGGCCTGTAGCCGGACTCTGGGCAAACCCCGGCGCCACAATCGACGCCGCAAAAAGAACAAAAAGACAAGTGCGAACCAATGTATTCCTCTGTATTCCTCACTGCCAATTCTAATTGGCGTGAGTGTAAGACGCTCAACCCATGGCAACCGCGCGTTCGAATGTAAATTCCTCGCGGCAGTTTCTTGCAGGGACAACGTCGATCTGGCGAAAAGCATCCACTTCAAAAGAGCATCTGGCTCCCTGACGCTGGGGCGATGAAGGCGGTCCTTCATCCAGAGTGTCGGGTTCCCCTGGGGTGAAGATTATGACCTATGTATCTATGCAACATATGCCATTGGCCCACGCCTATCTTTGCCAGGATTGCAACTGTGTTGGAAATTGTGCTGTGCAATGTCCTGCCTGCGCTTCAGAGGCGCTGATGGGTCTGGATACCGTGCTGAATCGCAAGGCTGAAGAGCGGGCGCAGATCGCTTACTCGCGCGTTACAGAGCTCGCTGCTGCTTAACTGATTCCGCTCTCGCCACCTTTCATTTGAATCGCGAACCCCGCGGCGGGGAAATGCTTGCCTTTTTACGCCGCGGAAAAGCGCAGCAACCTGACTCGTCATCTTCCACATACCCCTCTTTTGTCTTCGCCCTATAATAAAGAATGGCCGGTTGCGCTCTGAGCCTCCCTGAGGACTCTGTGACGCCGCCGGACGCCTTTTTTCGGTGCTTTCCCTTTGAGTCAAGCCATTTTGAACGATGCCATCATCATCCGCGGTGCGCGGACTCATAACCTGAAGAACATTTCCTGCGAGATTCCGCATGGCAAGCTGACGGTGGTCAGCGGCGTGTCAGGCTCGGGAAAGAGTTCGCTCGCCTTCGACACGGTCTATGCCGAGGGCCAGCGCCGTTATGTGGAGTCGCTCTCGGCCTACGCGCGCCAGTTTCTTGAGCGCATAGAAAAACCCGACGTTGACGAGATCGACGGCCTGGCGCCGGCCATCGCCATCAAGCAGAAGAACACCACGCGCAATCCCCGGTCTACGGTCGCTACGGCCACTGAAATCTACGACTACCTGCGCTTGCTTTACGCACGCTGCGGCGAGGTGCACTGCATTTATTGCGATGGACTGGTGAAGCGCGACTCGGTTGACGAGGCGGCTGACACGATTATGGATCTCGGCGAAGGCACGCGGCTGAATGTGCTGTTCCCGGTGACTCCCGCGGCTGCTGCGGACGGGGGTGCTTCCCAACCGTTGACTAAGGAGTCGAGCCGTCCCGCCAAGCCGGCAGCAAAGGCCACCGCAAAATCAAAGGCCGCAGCGCCTACCCCGGAAGCGCTGCATATAGAAACGCTCAAGGGCCGCCTCGCCGATCTTCGCTCTGGGGGATTCAACCGGCTTTGGCAGGCGAGAAAAATATTCGAGTTCTCTGCTCCCGAATCGCTGATTGATCTCGATTTCACAGCTCCGATCTTCGTCCTTCTGGATCGGCTGGTTGTCAGCGCCGAAAACCGCGTCCGCATCGTGGACGCACTTGAAACCGCATATCGTGAAGGCGGCGAAGCGATTCTTGAAGAAGCTCCGCGCGACGAGAACGCCGAACGCCGTCGCCTGCGATTCAGCGGCGCGTATGAATGCACCAACTGCCACAAGCCAGGCCGCGAACCTGAGCCGCGTCTTTTCAGCTTCAACAATCCTTTCGGCGCATGCCCGCGCTGCCAGGGATTCGGCAACACCGTCGACTACGATATCAACCTGATTATTCCCGACAAGGGCCTGACCCTGAACGACGGCGCCATCGACCCATGGAACCGACCCAAGTACCGCCCATGGTTTACCGATCTTAAAAAGCGCGCGGCAGAGCTAGGCGTCAAGATGGATGTGCCGTGGCGTGACATGCCCTTCGAGATGCAGGAGATTGTGCTGCGCGGCAAAGGCAGCTTTGAAGGCGTGTGGGGCTTTTTCACGCAGATGGACCGCAAGAAGTACAAGCTGCATGTGAGGGTGATGCTCTCAAAGTATCGCGGTTATGCGGAGTGCCCCGATTGCCGCGGCCAGCGTTTGCGCGCCGAGGCTCGCGCCGTCCGCCTGAATAACAAAAACATTTGCCAGGCCGCCGCACTCACCATCGCGCAGGCCAAAGTTTTCTTCAACTCGATCGAGCTTTCGCCCATGCACGCTGAGATCGCCGGCCCGATTCTCGATGAAGTTCGCCAGCGGCTCAACTTTCTCGATGCTGTGGGCCTTGAATACCTTACGCTCGATCGACTCGCTTCAACGCTATCCGGCGGCGAGGCGCAGCGCATCCAGTTGGCCACTTCGCTGGGCTCGCGGCTGGTGGGCGCGCTCTATGTGCTCGACGAGCCATCTATCGGCCTGCACACGCGCGACACGGCGCGGCTCATTCACATTCTTGAAGAGTTGCGCGATCTGGGCAACACTATCCTCGTCGTGGAGCACGACCAGGACATTCTGCGCGCGGCCGACCATCTGCTTGACCTCGGTCCCGGCGCCGGAGAGTTTGGCGGCAAGATTCTCGCCGAAGGCATCCTGGCTGAGATCGAGGCCAATCCGAATTCGCTGACCGGCCGCTATCTGAGCGGAAAGATTTCGATTCCGGTGCCCACGCGCCGCCGAGTGCCGGGCCGCGAGAAGCTGGCTCTGCGTGGAGCACGCGCCAACAACCTGCGCGGTGTCAATGTCGACATCCCTCTCGGCATGCTGGTGGCCATTACCGGTGTCTCCGGGTCGGGCAAATCCACGCTTGTACACAAAGTGCTCTATCGCGCTGTTGCCCACGCGCTGGGCCAGGCCGACAGTGGCGAACAGGCCGGCAGCTTCACGTCACTCGCGGGTGTCGAGCGCCTTAACGATGTGGTGCTGGTCGATCAAACTCCAATCGGCCGTACGCCGCGCTCCAACCCAATTACGTACATCAAGGGATTTGACCTCGTCCGCGAACTCTTCGCATCGCAGCCTGAGGCCAAGCGACTTTCGCTCACGCCGGGGCACTTCTCGTTCAACGTGCCCGGTGGCCGCTGCAATACCTGCGAGGGCGACGGCACGGTCACTGTCGAAATGCAGTTCCTGGCCGACGTTGAGCTACCCTGCGAAGACTGCAACGGCACGCGCTACCAGACCCGCATTCTGGAAGTGCAGTACAAGGGCAAGAGCATTCACGATGTGCTGCAGATGACGGTGAAAGAGGCGCTACGTTTCTTCGCTGGCCAAATCAAGCTGCTTGAAAAACTTGCGGTTCTCGACGAGATCGGCCTCGGCTACTTGCGCCTGGGCCAGAGTGCGACCACGCTTTCAGGCGGCGAAGCGCAGCGCGTTAAACTGGCATCGCACCTTGCATCAGTGCGCGCGGCCAATGCCAATGCGAAACCATCGCAGGCTAGCCGCGTGCTCTATATCCTCGACGAGCCGACTACAGGTCTGCACTTCGACGATGTGTCAAAGTTGCTCACGGCGTTCAAGAAGCTCATTGACGGCGGCGGTTCGCTGATCGTCATCGAGCATAATCTTGACGTGATCAAAAGCGCCGACTGGGTGATCGATCTTGGTCCCGAAGGCGGTGATGGCGGTGGACACATTGTCGCGGAAGGCCCACCCGAAGTGATTGCGCAGAATCTGCATTCGCATACCGGCAAGTGGCTGGCGCGGGTGCTGTAGGAGAGCCTTTACTCCGCCACTACAGGATTCGTCAGCGCCCCCAGCCCTTCCACCGTCACAGTTACGCTGTCGCCGGGCTTGAGCCAGCGCGGTGGTTTGCGGCCCATGCCCACTCCCGACGGCGTGCCCGTTGAAATAATGTCGCCGGGCAGCAGCGGAGCAATCGACGACAGATACTCAACGAGCGCGGGAACACCGAACACGAGCTGGCTGGTGCGCGAGTTTTGCAGCACCTCGCCGTTGATGCTCAACCCGATGGCAAGGTTATGCGGATCGGCAATTTCGTCAGCCGTCACAATGGCCGGACCCATGGGGCAGAAGGTGGGAAAACTTTTCGACATGGACCACTGCGTGGTGGAGCGCTGAATTTCGCGCGCGCTCACGTCGTTAATGATGGTGTAGCCATAAACGTGCTCGCGCCACTCGGCGGCCTTGATTCTGAACCCGCCCTTGCCGATGACGAAGGCAAGTTCAGCCTCCCAATCCGGTTCGTTCGAGTTCTTGGGCAACACAATGGCATCGCCTGGTCCAATAATCGATGTCTGCAGCTTGAAGAAGACGACTGGATAGTCAGGCAGCGTGAGTCCCGATTCGGTGGCGTGCTCTCGATAGTTGAGACCAATGGCGAAGAGGCGCGGAGGATTGGCCAGTGGCGCATGCAACCGCACCGCGTCCAGGCGGTGACAGGGATATGCGCCCGGCGTATCGAGAGACGTCAACCCTGCGGCGATGACTGATAAGGTATCGGAATATCCCGCAGCGGATAAATCAACAACCAGGTTACTTTCTTCAATGAACGCTCCCGGCCGAATCACGTCATCGCCGGCAGAAAAAGAAACAACCTTCACTTTCGGACCTCCAAATTGCTACACCTTCAGGAAAACATATCCCGCGTTTCGATTGTCAGTCCCACCACTCTGGGTGCCCCATCCTTTCGCGTTCTGTGCGAAAGGGTGGGATAGCAATCCAGTTCATTCTGCCGGGGGCCGACCGACTCGCTGACTAGCTGACTTGCTGACTCGCTGCGTCTACGCCGCCGTCCATCCACCATCAATCGTGAACACCGTCCCCGACACAAAGGCCGCTTCGTCCGACGCAAGATACCGCACCGCCGACGCAATCTCGTCGGGACGTCCCAGCCGGCCCACCGGTTGCCGCGCTCGCAATTCGGCGCGCGTCTCTTCCTTGTTTTCCTTGTGAAATTTGTCTAGATAACCCTCGACGAATGGGGTCTCCACAGTGCCGGGACAGATGGCGTTTACACGCAGTGCCCTGGGGTACTCGACTGCAAGCTGCCGCGTCATCGCAACCACAGCGCCCTTGGTGGTGCAGTAGGCGAAACGCTGCTTGATGCCCACCAGTCCCGCAACCGATGCGATGTTCACGATCGTTCCTACGGCTTCGTGATGCTCGTGCGCTGCCAGCAACAGTGGCAAGAATGCGCGCGTCACCAGGTACACTCCGCGCACGTTCACGTCGATGAGGCGGTCGAAGTCGGCTGGCTCGGTGTTCTCAATCGAACCCACGTGGCCGATGCCTGCGTTGTTTACCAGGATGTCGAGGGTATCGACCTGCGCGACAGCCGCGGCAATGGAGACGGAGCTGGTGACATCGAGGTGCAGCGCCTTGGCGTTGCCCACGGAGGCCGCCAATGCTTCTGCAGCGGAAAGGTTGATGTCGGCTATCCAAACGAATGCGCCGGCCCGCGACAGCTCTTTAGCCGTGGCCTCGCCAATGCCGCTGGCGCCGCCGGTAACCAGGGCAATGCGGCCTTCGAGTCGAAAAGGGTGGTCGGCTTTTGCGATAGATTCCATGGATCCTTAATTTGGGATCAGTTGCGCCGGGAAAAGACGTTGATTAGAGCTCTCGTCGAATCTGATCTGACCGGCAAGTAGGATCGGCAAGCGGGTTTTATCCGAACTTAGGATGTTCCAGCAGACCATCGTATGTGTTACCCTGGCGCAGCTTTGAGCGGCGTAAAGAGTCATGTCCGGTCGGATGCTACTCGCCTCTGCCTTGCCGGAAATGAAGGCTGCTTCGTGTCCGTCGAGGTCATAGGTCTGGGGTTGATCCAACTTGATTTCCCCATAAACCCCCATCAGGCTCATCATACTCAACCGCGCAAAATGCTCGACGTAATGAGGGGGTAGGCTTTTCTGCATGCAGTCGTAGTTTGTTTCCACGAGAAGCAATCTCTCGTATGGCTGCTCAGTTTTACCCTTAAGGCGAAGTGGGATTCTGATGCATGAAACAGTTTGCTTGAGCCCGGAGTCACCTGTTCCTTGTTTGATCTCATCGAGAGTCTTCTGCGCCCCGGGTTTTTCTTCGAAGGATGCAGGGTAGCTGTAGGTAAAGCCAAGCGCGTCGTCGTGAAAATTGACCGTTTGGGACGAGTCATCACCGGTCGCCGCCAGCACGACTAAGAGTGAAAAAGAGAATCGGAGCGCCAAGCGCAACAGCATAGTTGAGTGCTCCAGTCGTCCTCCCGGGCCGTTAAGTTCTGAATGGGGGAGGCAGGGTCTTAACCTTCGTGATTTGCCTCACGAGCCATTGCCAAGACTTTGAGATACGCCCGCGCCGTCTCTGTGATGGTTTCCGGATGCCCTGCGTCGATGGCCGCAAGGTTCACGAGGTCGCTGCCCACGCCCAGCGCCTTCGCGCCCGCCTTGATAAAGCTCTCAGCAGTCTGCAGCGTCACGCCGCCTGTCGGGATCAGCTTGAGATGTGGAAAAGGCGCAAGAAGCGACTTCAAATAGCTCGCCCCGCCAACCGCCGAACACGGAAAGATCTTCACGTAATCGGCACCGGCCTCCCACGCCGTGATCACTTCGGTTGGCGTCAGCGCGCCCGGGCACGATACTTTACCGTTTCGTTTTGTCGCCGCGATCACTTCAGGGTGCAGGCTAGGACTCACCACAAACTCTGCGCCTGCGTTGATGGTGGATTGAGCCTGGTAAGGGGTAGTAACTGTGCCCGATCCCAGCAAAAGTTCTTCGCCGAACTCCTTTTTCAGTTGCGCAATGAGCTCAACAGCGTTGGGCACTGTCATGGTGACTTCCACCACCGTCACGCCGCCGGCCATCATGGCTTCAACCACGGCGCGGCCCTGCGCAACGCTTTTGGCGCGCAGCACGGGAATAAGCCCGACGCGCTCGAGAATTTCTTGGGTAGTTTCCGGCATTTCTTTCCCTTCGGAACAGCGAATCAGCAAGTCAGCGCCGCCGATGCTCTACCGCGCAATCCGCGCCGACCCACCCTTGATGATGCGTTCCACCTCGGCCAGTGTTGCCATGCTGGTGTCACCCGGCGTAGTCATGGCCAATGCGCCGTGCGCCACGCCGCACTTCACGGCCCACTCGATTCCCTTACCGGCCAGCATGCCGTAAATCAGCCCCGATGCAAAACTGTCGCCGCCGCCCACGCGGTCGAGAATGTCGATCTCGTGCTGCGGCACGTGCACAATCTGGTCTTCGTAGATCGCAATCGCGCCCCATGCGTTGCGGCTCGCCGTCTGCGCAGTCCTCAGCGTGCTCGCGATCAGCTTCAAGTTGGGATACGCCGCGGCCACTTCGCGCAGCATCTCTTCGTAGCCGACAATTGGCAGTCCGACAAAGTCCTCGCCCACGCCCTGTATGGCGATTCCGAGCATGGCGCTGAAGTCCTCTTCGTTTCCCAGCAACACATCCACTTTGTGCACAATCTCGCGGTTCACTTCCTGGGCCTTGGCCTTGCCGCCAATCGACTTCCACAGCGAATCGCGGTAATTCAAGTCATAGGAAACAGGCGTACCGAATTTGCGCGCCGCATCCATCGCCTCAACAGCCACTTCGGCAGTCGAATCCGAGAGCGCCGCAAAAATTCCGCCGGTATGCATCCACCGAGCGCCGTTCTCAGCGCCGAAGATGGACTCCCAATCAAAATCGCCGCGCTTCACCTGGCTGATAGCCGTATGGCCGCGATCGCTGCAGCCCACGGCCGCGCGCACGCCGAAGCCACGCTCTGTGAAATTGAGCCCGTTACGCACCGTGCGGCCCACGCCGTCAAAAGGAACCCAGCGCAACAGCGAGGTGTCTACGCCGCCCTGCAAAATGAAGTCCTCAACCAGTCGGCCGATGGGGTTGTCGGCCAGCGCAGTCGCAATGGCGGTGCGCAACTCAAAGCAGCGCCGCAGGCCGCGGGCCACGTTGTATTCGCCGCCGCCCTCCCACACCTGGAATTGGCGCGTGGTGGCGATGCGGCCCTCGCCGGGATCGAGCCTCAGCATCACCTCGCCGAGCGAAAGACAATCCCAGCGGCGGTTCGAGTCGGGAACAATCAGGGGATTCATAAGCGAACTAAGTTTAATGCATTGGAGCAATGGCAGGTGGTGAGTCGTGAAGCGCCCAACCGTTTGACATTTTGGCGTTTGCCGCAGAGTAGTATGCTGGAGTGTCTCTAAAAATAACAGGAGGCTGTACCCGTGTACTTTAAGCGTGCTGTCGTTATTGCTTTCTCCGGACTATTGATAGCTCCGGCTTGGGGCGCAGGATATGCCGCGCCATTGCAAGCTGGCTATGGGCAGGATCGCGGCGGTTGGGATACTCCGCCTTCCGAATTCCGCGAAATTGAACGACAGGGTTTTCGAGATGGCATTGGGAGCGCGCACCGCGACTTTGACAAGCAGCGGCGCCCGGATGTGGATCGGCACGACGAATTCCGCAATCCACCTGTTACACGCGACCAATGGGAGCCCTATCGCCGGGGATTCAAGAGGGGCTATGAGCTGGCGGTGTCTCATCTTTGGGGCTCGCCTCAGGCTCCCGAAAACGTGGCTCCGCCGCCACCTCCTCCTCCCCACCAGTTTCGGGATGACGATCGCGGTGCGCCACGCCCCGGCGACGAAATTCGCCAGCGCGGATTCCAGGACGGTATGTTGGGCGCCCTGAAAGACCTGATCAATAGCCGCCGACCCGATCCTGAGAATCGCGATGAGTTTCGCAATCCAGGCGTTCCGTACCCGATGCAGGAACCTTATCGCGACGGATTCCGGCGCGGCTACCATGTGGCTATCGACGAGATCTCCGGCAGCGACTTCCGCGACATGGCGCGCGGTCCGGGAGGTGAAATTCGGCAGCGCGGTTATCGTGACGGCTTTGCGGGCGCCATCAAGGATTTTGGCAACAATCGTCAACCCGATCCCAATAACCGCGACGAGTACCGCAGCCCCAACGTGCCATACCCGGCGCAGGATGCCTATCGCGATGGTTTCCGGCGCGGGTACCAGCGGGCGACGGCACAACTACAGGGAGCACCTTGGCGCCACTGACGGGCGACAGGCTGCTTAAAGGAACAAAAACTTTGGAGTGCTCAACTTCGCTGACTGTACTCGCCACAGGGTGACGGACTTCGCTCAGGCAGCACTTGATCGAGACTCGTTGGCCCGTGCGGATGCAGGGGGCTGAATTCGATTTTTTGCCCGGTCAACACCGCTAGCCGGTTGTCTCCGCTAACATTTGAATTTGATCAGGAGGAGCCCATGACAGGCACGCGCAAATTGCGTATGGGAATGGTTGGCGGTGGCAAGGGCGCGTTTATCGGCCCCGTGCACCGCATTGCCGCCGAGCTCGACGGCAAAATCGAGCTGGTAGCCGGCGCATTTTCGCAGTCACCTGAGCGCTCGCGCGAGGCTGGCGAGGCGTTTCACATCGATCCCGCGCGGGCATACCCAAGCTACCAGGCAATGATTGACGCCGAGCGGGGCCGCGAAGACGGCATCGACATGGTGGTAATTACCACGCCTAATCATCTACACCTGCCAATCGCGCGCGCCGCCATTGAAGCCGGAATTCCGGTGATGAGCGACAAGCCCGCGACGGCCAATTACGACGAGGTGCTAGAGCTTAAAGCGCTGGTCAAGAAATCCTGCCTGCCTTATGGACTGACCCACACCTATGCCGGCTACCAGATGGTGCGCGAAGCGCGTGCGCTGATCGCCGCGGGCGCTATCGGCGAGGTCCGCAAGGTTGCCGTCGAATACATGCAGGGCTGGCTGAGCACGGCGCTCGAAACGACCGGCCAGAAGCAGGCCGAGTGGCGGGCAGACCCCGCTCGTAATGGTCCCGGTGGCTGCATCGGCGATATCGGAACCCATGCATTCCATTTGCTGGAATATGTTAGCGGCCATAAAGTTACAGCCATCAACGCCACGCTGCGCCGCGTGGTGGCGGGTCGCGCGCTCGACGACGATTGCAACGCGTTTGTGCAAATGAGCAATGGCTCTGCCGGAACGCTCGCCTGCTCGCAGGTGGCCGCCGGCGAAATCAACGACCCGCGTCTGCGGATTTACGGCGAAAAGGGTTCCATTGAATGGCGCCAGATGGACCCCAACCGGCTGATCGTGAAATGGCTCGACAAGCCCGAGGAGATTTACCACGCGTCGAGCGGCTATTTGACCGCAGGCGTGCGTGCGTTGTCACGTACTCCGGCCGGCCATCCGGAAGGTTATCTCGAGGCCTTCGCCGTGCTTTATCGGGAATTTGCCGATGCGGTGAATGCCTGGAAAGAGGGCGCCCCGAACCCGCTGCCGCCGACGCTGCCAGGCATTGAAGCAGGCGTACGCGGAATGAGGTTTATCGAGCGCACGATTGAGAGTGACAAGCAAAAGGCTTGGGTCGAGTTTTAAGCAGCCAGTAGCTAGAAGCTGACAGCTAAGAGCTAATAGCTGCACCGAAGGAGCATTATGAAGACGATCAAAGGACCAGCAATTTTTCTAGCGCAATTTGCAAGCGATGAAGCGCCGTACAACACGCTCGACGGGATGGCGGGATGGGCCGCCGGCCATGGCTATGAAGGCATCCAGATTCCGAGTTGGGACGCGCGGCTCTTCGATTTAAAGCTCGCGGCTGACAGCAAGTCGTATTGCGAAGAGGTGCTGGGCACCGCGTCAAAGCATGGGCTTGCCGTCACTGAACTCTCTACGCACTTGCAGGGCCAGCTTGTTGCCAGTCATCCGGCATTTGACTCACTGCTTGATGCCTTTGCTCCGGCTGAGCTGGCTGGCAATGCTAAGGCGAAACAGGCTTGGGCAATTCAACAGCTCAACTACGCTGCTGAAGCCAGCATGAACCTGGGGCTCAAGGCGCATGCCACCTTTTCGGGCGCGCTGGCATGGCCGTTCTTCTATCCATGGCCGCAGCGCCCCGCGGGACTTATCGACGAAGCATTCAAAGAACTGGCCCGCCTGTGGACGCCGATTCTCAACGTCTTCGATGAGGCCGGCGTTGATGTCTGCTATGAGCTGCATCCCGGCGAAGATCTGCACGATGGCGCGACCTTCGAGCGCTTCCTGGATGCGGTGGGCGGACACAAACGCGCAAACATTCTTTACGACCCCAGCCACATGGTTCTGCAGCAGCTCGACTACCTCGCATTCCTCGACATCTACCACGAGCGCGTGCGCGCGTTCCACGTAAAGGATGGGGAGTTCAATCCCAGCGGCCGCGCCGGAGTTTACGGTGGCTACCTCGACTGGATCAACCGTCCCGGCCGCTTCCGCTCACTGGGCGATGGCGAAATCGACTTCACGCAGATCTTCTCGAAGATGGCGCAGTACGACTATCCCGGATGGGCTGTCGTCGAGTGGGAGTGCTGCATCAAGAACCCCGAAGATGGCGCGAGTGAGGGCTCAGACTTCGTGCGCAGCCACATCATTCGTGTTACCGATCGCGCGTTCGATGACTTCGCGGGCGCCGGGGCGGACGAGGCGAAAAATCGCAAAGTTCTTGGGCTATGAATGGAAGACTACTATCCCGAATTTCAAACCCCGAGGGGAAATCATCGGGATATATGAAGGCGCATAGCAAACTATTCCTGTTCGTGTTTGCCTGCTTGTGCGGAACCGTTATCGGCTCTATCTATGCTTTTGTCCTCCCATCGCCCTACCCAGAATTCAGTACCTGCTGGATTCTTGGGCTAGGCACACTGGGC
>Ga0265338_10003708_pt1 | contig 21260 bp, 21 predicted proteins | sample 42126metaG_FD_193579 | JGI IMG/M metagenome (GOLD analysis project Ga0265338, IMG submission 193579) | Rhizosphere microbial communities from Carex aquatilis grown in University of Washington, Seatle, WA, United States - 4-21-26 metaG | ecosystem: Host-associated > Plants > Roots > Rhizosphere... | reverse complement strand
GCCCCGGACGCCTTCCACGTGCTGGTCGAAGAAGGCAACGTTGCGGACATCCACCATCCGGCCCAAGGATTCATCAGCGCAATTTCAGTCGGGCTGACTGCACCTCAATTAGTCGTACGATAGAAACGATATTGGAAACGGGAGGCGTTGGTGTCGGCGAAGGAGAAGGCGCCGCTGACGTTGCCGGTGGCAAATCCGATGTTGGTCCAAGTGATGAAGTTGGTGGTGGCCTGGACAGTGTAGAGGTTGCTCTTGATGCCGAGGCCGTTGAAATTCCAGGTGCCATTGGTGAGTCCGCGCGTGGCGAAGATCTGGGGATTGGCCCGCACCAGAACCACATCGTTTCCGTCGCCGCCGGCGTAATGAATTTGGGCGGGTTTGCCGGCCAGGCTGACGTAGGCGCCCTCCGGCAGGCCGTTGAACGTGCCAATGACGGGGTCGCTGCCGTCGTTGTTGATGAGGGTGAAGGTGTCGCCGACGTTGCCGGCATAGGTGCTGTTGGACAGGGTGAGCGAAGCGGTGTTGATTTCCACCCGGCCGGTGATTTTAAGCTGGGGATAGCCGGAATCCGGCGCCGGGCCGGTGATGGGAAAAGCGATCGCGCCGAAATGCACCGACACCATGCCGTTGCCGGCGAGGGAAATATCCGTGCCAATGTTGGTGGCATGCAGGGCTCCGAATAACCCGGGGAGAATCGTCAGATTTGTGGCGTAGGGCTGGGTGATGGGCGCACTGATGGTCACGCCGCCGGAGTTAAATCCGAGGAAAAGATTGGCGGTGTTGACGCGGTCAAGTTCGGCATCCGTGAGGCCGAGTGTGGCCGGATTGCCGGCGACATTGGCGCCGCCGAGATCAACGAGTGTGCCGAAGGTCTGGGTTCCAAACGTGACGGAGCTGGCGGGGTTGGTGGTGTTGATGCTGGTGGTGGAGTCCAGCGAATCGCTGTCGGAATAGAGCAGGATGTTTCCGCCCGCCGCCGGGGTGGTGAGGGCGCTGGAATTTGCCATTAGAATCCCGGAGCTTCCGCCCGGACCGGCGGTGGCGTTGATGGTGATGCTCCCGCCGCCGGAGGAAATGAGCGAATTGGCCTCGGAGAGTTCCAGTCCCTGATTGGCTCCGCTGCCCGTGTGGCCGGCGCCGGTGGCGGTGATCTGGACGAGGCCGTTGCCGCCGGCGACAATTTGCCCACCGAAGAGCACCGAGACACCGATGCCATAATAGCTTCCGTTGGTTCCGGAGTTGCCCGTGACATAAATCGGCCCGCCGCTTGAAGTAATGGCCGAGCCGGCGCCGTAGACGGTAACGCCGCGGTTGACAAAGTTCGTGCTGTTGCCGCCGTTGCCATTGACGATGACGAAGCCTGGATTGCCGCCGGTTATCTTCGCGCCGTTGATGACCTGGACACCCAATTGGAAGCCGCCACTGTCGTCGCCGCCCGTGCCGTTCACGAAGATGTAGCCAGCGCCGGTGGATTTGAGGGTGGCGCCGTCCAGATTGACGCCGATGAAATTCCCGGAGGTGTTCGTGGTCTGTTGATTGGCATCCAAGGTAATATCCCCATCCTGCACGTGAAAGCCCGAGCCGGAGGCCATTTCCACGTTCTCGCTGCATTGCACCGTAATGGCTCCAGCCCCGGTGGCAAATACCTGCGAGTTCGCGGCCACATTCACCGAACCAACGCCCGGTGTCGGATTGGCCTGCAGGTTGATGACCAGGCTGTCATCCTGAACGAGGGAAAAGGTGCCGCTCAAGTTGACCGTGTCATTGCCCGTGCCGCCATTGATGGTCAAATTGGGATACGAGACCGGGTTGGCCCCGGCGTTGAGATTGATGATGTCGTCGCCTCTGGCCGCGGTGACCGTGATGTTGGTGCAGGTGAGGTAGGACAATTCGCCACTGTCACCGACTGTGGGCTGCGCCCCATTCACGCTGAAGAAGCGCCCGGGAGCGGTAAACTTGACCTTCCCCAAGCTGGAATTGGTGATGTTCAACGTGTCACTGTTGCCGGTGAGACCCGTGACGATGATGGAACTGTTGTTGGTGGTGATGGCATAGTCCGGCGCGGCGGTGACATAGAAGTAAGCCGTCCAAACGCTGCCCGTGCCGGCATTGGCGTTGGCAAAAAAACTGTATTGACCCGCCGGCAGCGGGCTGGCCGGGCTGGGAATGGGGAACGTGTTGGTTCCGTAGAATTGCAGGTCCTGAAAAAAGAAATTTACATCCAAAGTCGAATTGTTGGCGCCGGTGAAATTTTTGGTCACCTGGGATAATTGCAGACCCGGCGGAATGGTAATGTCAAAACGATCCTGATTATCCGAGCCGCTCACGGTGCCCCCGAAAGTGGAGAGGCCAACATTGGTGAGGGCATAGGGCGGGCCGGGAGTGTTGTTTGGAAAGTCCGTCAGATTCACTCCCTCGAAGACGCTGATGGCGAAAGCGCGCGGCAGGAACGCGGCGAACAACAGCGCCAAAGTCAGAAATCGCGCCGAAAACAGAAATGGATTGGATCGGTCTTTCATGATGAAATTTGGATTGCTGTTTTTCCGCCCGCAATGCCGGGCACGTCGTCCCTGAAACTAAGTCTGAATCGAATCAGGAAGCCATCATTCATTCAAGATATTTCAACTGTCACAAAAAATAATTAACCCGCCTTTGAGTTTGAATTGTCGGCGATAAGAATTGCCAAATCGTTTCAAGGCCAGTGCCTGAATCAGAATCCCAATGGGATGGACTCACTCGTTCCCGCTCGCTCGGCCTCACGGGTCTTTGGCTTTGTCTAATTCCATCCACCATCTCCCAAACGGCTTGAGCCCATCAATCGGCCTGGGGTTGCGAGCTATCCTGGGTCATCCGGCCAAAAAACCATCAACCCCTGAACGAGTTAACCTCATCTGCATCATGGGTGTTTTGCCCCTCTCACTGGAACCGAATTCGTATAATAAATCCTATTAGTGTTCGGATCAGTTGATCCCGCGACAATAACTCCTACCACCGCTCCGCCGACCGCTCCACCGATTGCACCGCCGACCACTGCTCCAACAATGACTTCTTCATTTCGTTTGTTTGTCGCTGCAACGCGTTTGGTGATTTCCTCCGGCGAGTATTTCGTGTCTGAAACGATGCTTTTCGCTTTCTCCCTATCCTTGAAGCGCAGAAACGTCGCTTTGGCCCGATAGCACGTGCTCGTCAACGGATTCGGTTGATTCTCCTCAGTGATGTCGATTAGGTCGGCTCCCAACATTCTTCCTTCTCTGTGAAAAACATCCAGAATTGTCGCTTCGTCGCAATGTATCGAGAAACCTGTATCATAGGCATGAATCGAGCCCAGCACCACCACGTCGTTGGTGTCATATTTCGCATTGGATTGGATGGCAATCGGTTGTTGCTCCAAGTCCTTTGACATTGGACCTATCGGGAGTTGATAGCCGGTGCGTGAAATTCCCTCAGCACATCCTGATATGAGAACGGCTATACTGCATAGAGCTACGTTCAGAGCGGTTTTCAAAGCAGTAATATTCATGGTTTTTGTCGAAAGAAAATCATCAATCCTGAATAATTAAATTCAATTCTGATCCTTCGGTGCGATCCCAAACTCTCTGGAGCAGTGGTCTGTGAACATGAGAAAACTCGAATTCAAGGTTTCGTGGTGAAATCAATGATCTGATCACTAAGTTTCGCAATTGCGTTGGTCATGTGGCCGCCAAACAGCGCCCACTCGCTATGAGAATTCACGAGGGCAGTGGCAAGCGTTTTCCCATCACCAAGATCCGTCAGTGCGACGGAGGTCTCGATGCTTTGCACCTTGTTCATGTTGGCAGCCAGCACAAACTGGACGACAATGGATAATTTCAAATCCGCGTCATGTTCATCCGAGGTTGCGCTGTCATAAACCTTATCGAACCGGCCAGATTTGCGAAGCCCATCAACAATGGAGCCGGTCAGCCGGTCAACCTCATTTGTGTCGAAATCAAGATCCATGTTGGTGACCTCAACTGCCACAATTTTGTATCCTGAAAGGCTTTGGGCCGGAGTTTGTTTCACCTGGATACTGCTGCCAGGGGTGGTGCATCCGCTGATACACAGGAGCCCGCAAACAAAAAGAATTAAAGCGGACAATTGAAATAGACTGCAGGAACGGTTACCGGTTTTCATGGAATGATCTCATGGTGGCGGAGTTTTGAATCCAAACGGAACACCAGAACGGGTTTCTATGACCGAAAGCTCAGCCCTACCTTGTGCAAACGAACTCCAATTTCCCACTTTTTCGCCGTCACGGACCCGGACCGACCAATTATAATAGGTGTCTGGTTTTAGGCGAAGAGGAATCTGGAAATAGTTTGTGGCAATATTATTGGTGGAATAGACGGGGATGCCCCAACTCGATTGAAATTGCGCTTCCTTCCTTTTTATATCGTCGATTGATCGGTAGGGTGTTTCCCAGATACACACATCGTAAGTTTGATTGGTTGTTTTTAGATCCCTCCATTTCAATTCCGGCGTGTGGGTAACGATTGTTTGAAAACGACTGACAAAACCATAATTCATGGCCGGGTAGATTGGCGAAATACCGGCATGAAACACGGTGCCATAATTCCGCGGCAATTCGTAGCAGCCACTGAAAAAAAACAAAGAAATTACCAGACCAAGACTCGTTAGATAACCAATTTTGATTTTCATATCTAATGTCCCCATTTGCACCCATTCAGCGGCCATCGCTGAATATCTTTGATTATTTATGGCCTCCAATCCAAGAGCAACAATATTCAGGTTGCTACGCCCATTGGACGTCGAATATCACTTCGATTCAATGGGAATGCAGGTTTTTCAGACCGTTGGTACCCCGGACGCCTTCCACATGCCAGTCGAAGAAGGCCGCGTTGCGAACGTCATGGCCATGAACGGCTGTGGCGGAAATATAGGAGTGCCACCAAGGTGGATTGTTGGTGCTGTCCAACTGCTGGTCCACGTCGCGTAAAGCAAACGTGCCGCTGTAGTTGTTCGTTACCGCCGCGAGCCAGCTCAGGTGCATCGGCGTGAAGGGCGAGCCCGCCACGGGAGGGATGGTGTTGGCCGGATAGCCGAATGGACGGGTGGTGTTGTCAATCTTCGTCGTGCCGGGAATAAAACGCAGCGCGTTCCGGGATGCGAAATTGATCTGTTCGCCATCGGGAACGACCGCGGACTTGATTCTCATCTGGGCGGGACACGTCAGCACCTGGGGCACCAGATAGTTTGTTCCCAAGGTCGCCGGATCGGCCAGGCCGAGATAATTCCAGAGGTAATTGCCGATATGCGGATAAGCGGAATTGGCGCCGGTGGTGGCGTTGTAACCCGATGCAATTCCGATCAGCAGCGGTCCGGGCAGGGAATCGTCGTTATCATCGGCATAAAGCTGGATGCCGAGGGCTATCTGCTTGAGGTTGTTGATGCACACGATTTGCAGCGCCCGGGTCTTGGTGCCGCTCAGTGCGGGGAGCATCAAGGCGGCCAGGATGCCGATGATGGCGATGACCACGAGCATTTCGACCAAAGTGAAACCTTTTCCCGTTTGAATGGCAGCTCTGCGTGGCATGAAAACGTTAGACATCGCTGCGATTAAAATCTCCCGAAATATTTATGCTACCGAGGACATTGTTGAATGGTTAAGTCCACATCGGGCCGGCCAGAGGAGGCACCGGAAATCGTTAAACTTTCCAGTTGGGGCTTCCGATACGAAACGTCATTGCGTTTAACCAGCCGTTTGTATGGCCGGCTAATTTCAATTCGTCACTCGCCGCATTGAACCGTGTTGTCCAATCCCGACGCGCGGCAATCACTCAAACGTGGTGCCAAACCATTTTTGGTAGAGCGGTCCGACCACGGGCATCGGCTTCATCTGGCCGTTGACCGCGGCGACGAGTCCCATGACCCATAGCGCGAGCATCGAAATGTAAAGCGCGAAAATGGCCAGCCAGCCTAAAATCGGAATGAAGATAAGGACAAACTGACAGACCACAACCGCGATCCACGTCAGCATGAACCCGAGCATTTGCCGGAGATGAAATGCGCCGAGTTTCGTCTTCTTGTTGCCGTGAATGATGATGGCGACGATGAAGCCAATCAATGTGAGGTAGCTGACGATGGCGACGGTTTTGTCTTCACCGGCTGCCGGGGGCGGAGTTTCTGCAGGAGTCGTGTTTTCCATAGCAATGGCTTTCTGGTTTTGGGTTTGCCAAGTACGACGTCGAGTGCGACATCGCGATATTATTCCGAAGCCATCCGGCGTCAAGTGGTGATTTGCGGAGGCAAAAGTTAAGCCGGACAACAATTCAACACCGACCAACCCAAATCCTGTGGAATCTCGCAATGAACATCCGGCATCCGCCCGGGTCTAACGGAATATGAAACTGGGCTTCCTGATTTTGGCAGCGCTCGTCCAGCCGGTTTTGGCCGGAGCAGGGATTCAGACAAATCGGTTTCAGGATTTCAATCTTTTGTCCGCTCCAACAGCTCATTCTGCCAGCTGGCAGGAAGGTGTTTCGCCTTGGGATTCCGGGCCGGACTCAAACCAGTTTGCCTTGAACGGCAATTTGACGAATTTCCAATCTCCGGTTTTCCCAGCGGGCAGAATGCCGCCGGCGTTTGTCGGCAGGCTGTCACCGCCGGAACCGCCCAAGCCCGGCGTTTACCGGACCAGTCGTTATACATGCCTGGTTTTCGTTCCAGAACCGCTCCACGGCGAAGATTTCGCCCGGCAACCGGACTTGGGCGGGGTGGAAAGGATGCCGACGCTCGAGCCGGACTTGCAATTCATCCCGGCATCGCCGGACAAAAAATAAGGCCAAGCGATTGCAATTCACATCTGGAGTCTGGAGGAAAAGGTGTCCTTCGCGGGACAGGCGGTTTCACCGCCACACACGCATATAACGTCGGATAATTCCTCGCCGGTGGCGAAGCATTTCCATTTGTGTTGTCCGTCCAACACCGCCACGCACCAGGAATCAACGCAACGAACCCAATAGGTATTGCCCGCCCGCAGCACGGTAGCCTCCGGATCTATTGCGTTGTCCGAAATTTGAAATGTTGCATTCATGGGCACCAAGCTAACATTGGCAACCAGTTCGACTTTCGACAAATTGTCATCTGTTACACAATTTTTGCCAATGAACAGCCGCCGCCCGAAATCCAAAACGTGCCATTGCCTTACAGCCGCCGATTGACAAATCAGCGTGCAGAGAGTATCAATGATTCTAGTTGCCCTAACTCATGAAGATAAGAATTTTCGTTTTTCTACTGATGGGCCTGGGTTGCCTCATGGGGTTGGCTGCAGCCTTGACCTGGTTCTGGCCGCATAGCGGAGATTATTACTACAATCGTGGCAGCGAGCTGCTGGCCGATTCGGACACCGACGAACACTGGCTTGTGAAATGGGATTTGGTCCGTGCCCAGTCCGCCTTTGACCATGCGATCGAACTCAATTCCCGATTTACCGCCGCCTACGAGAACCGGGCGGCGGTCAGGAATCTGAACGGTGATTGGAAAGGCGCCCTGGCTGATTACAACCGGGCCATCGAGCTGAATCCCCGAAATTACAGCAATTACAAGGGCCGGGCCGGTATTGAAAATGCCAGTGGAGATGTTGATGGCGCCCTGGCCGATTACGCCCGGGCCGTTGAATTCAATCCCAGCGACCGGTCCATATACATGGCCCGGGCCAGAATCCTGGAGACCCGGGGTGATATCATTGGAGCCGTGATGGCCCGGGCGCGGATGTTTGAACTGATGCCTCCAATGAACAGCCGGATGGATACCAACCGGGATTATTTTATGCGCCGCGATCCCGGACGCTGGCGTGGACGCTTCGGCATGAGGTACGACCGCGTGCTGGAACTCAATACCAATTTCACCTGGGGTTACTACCATCGGGGGGTGGTCCGAAGTTCGCAAAATGACTTGAATGGCGCCCTGGCTGATTTTCGCCGCTGTCAGGAGCTGCCCGACAACGGCTTCAAGGATTATGCCGCGATTCACATCTGGCTGGTCCAGGCACAAAGTGGCAAGGGAACGGAGGCGGATCAGGAACTCGATGCCTACTTCAATACCCGCACAACTGGCACTGCGAATGACTGGCCGTCACAGATCGCCAGATACCTGCTCAACCAGATCAACGAGACCAATTTGTTTGCCGCCATCAACCCATCGGAAACGGAATGGCAGCAGAGCCAGTTCTGGTATTACACCGGAATGAAACATCTGATTGCCGGCGACAAGGCAAAGGCAATTGATTGCTTTCAAAAATCCGTGAATACCAAAACGAGACCGTATGCCGTTTATATTTCAGCCCGGACCGAGCTGGCTGCGCTTCAAACGGAGACGAATGCCGACCAGAACCAGAACCCCTGACCCGAAGATTTCAGCCCGGCAATCCGCCGGCAATATATTGCTCCATCTGCGCGATGGTTGCGTTCTGGGCGGAGATGGTCCAGTTCACCAGGTCGCCGATGGAGATCAGGCCGACGACTTTTCCACCCTCCACCACCGGCAAATGCCGGGTGCGGCGTTCGGTCATCAACTTCATGCAATCCTCGACGGAATGATGCAGCCCGACGGAAACAACCTCGCTGGAAATAATTTCCCGCACCAGGGTCTGCTTGGACGATTTGCCCTGCAAGGCCACTTTGCGGGTGTAATCGCGTTCCGTAATGACCCCCGACAATTTCCCATCCGCCATGACCAGCAACGCGCCAATGTTTTTGTCCGCCATGATCTTGATGGCTTCATAGACCGTGGTCTCCGGAGAAACCGACCAGATTTCCGATCCCTTGTGATGCAACAACGCACTGACCATGCCGCTTGAGTTCATAAGCTTGATGCTTTATCCACTGCTCCGGCTCATGATTCAAGCAAATAATTAACAGCATAACCGCTTTCCTTGACGGCCGGGGGATGAAATAAGCTTTCTTCCGCCACCGGGTTCTGGTTGCCTGTACGCGTTGGAGTTCAAACTTAAGCTGGTCCGCACAGCGCGCCAAAATGGACTCCCGCCAAACTGTTTACAAACTATGGATTCGTTGCCAACTGTCCTGTTGAAGCCCGGTGAGGCCGACCGCATCGTGGCCGGCCATCCGTGGATCTACCACACGGAAATTCTCCGGCTTACCGCACCCGTTGCCGACGGGGAACTCGTTCAGGTCAAGGACCATCGCCAGCGGCTGATCGGCACCGGCCTCTTCAACTCGAAATCAAAAATCCACGTTCGTGTCCTCTCGCCGGAGCGCATCGAGGTGAACGAGAAGTTTTTCGAGGAGCGCATCCGCGCCGCCCTCGCCGTCCGGCAACGGCATCTGTCCGGCGCGACTTCATTCCGGGTCGTGAACGCGGAGAGCGATTTTCTCAGCGGCCTCATCGTGGACAAATACGAGGACGTTCTGGTGGTGCAGATTTCATCGCTCGGCATGGATCAGCGGAAGGCCCAGATCGTCAGCGTGCTGCAAAAGATTTTTTCGCCCCGCGCCGTCCTCGAACGCAGCGACATGGCATCGCGAAAATTCGAAGGCTTGGCCGAGGCCAATGGCTTATTGGCCGGTGAATTCAGCGGACCCATCCAGGTGAACCTGAACGGGCTGAAGTTTGAAACCGACCTGGTTGGCGGTCACAAGACCGGGATGTACCTCGATCAGCAGACGAATTATCAGGCGGTATCACTGTGTGCAAAGGACGCGCAGGTTTTGGATTGCTTCAGTTTTCTCGGCGGATTTGCCCTGCACGCGGCGCGTGCCGGCGCCGCCCACGTACACATGCTTGATCAAAGCGCTGATGCCATCGAAGCTTCAAAGCGCAACGCCGCGGCGAATGGCCTGGCGGAAAAATGTTCGTTCGAGGTTGCCAACGTCTTCGACTGGCTCAAGGCCAATACCGCCGTCAAACCGCACGAGCGGGTGGTGCCGCGCTTCGACCTCGTCGTTCTTGACCCGCCGTCGTTCACCCGCAACCGCGCCTCGGTGCCGGATGCGCTGCGTGGTTACAAGGAAATCCATCTGCGCGCGCTGAAACTGCTCAAGCCCGGCGGCACTTTGGCGACGTTCTGCTGTTCGCATCATGTGGATGCAGTGACGTTCCAGGACGTGATCCTCTCCGCCGCCTACGACACGCGCCATGTGTTGCGCCGGGTCGCAACCTATTCCCAAAGCCCGGACCACCCGATCATCCCAATGATTCCCGAGACGGAATACTTGAAGGGTTTTGCGTTTGAAGTGGTGCGGTGAAACTGACATGAGCGCGTACCCCGTCAGTGCGGAAAAGGAAACCCAGCTTGCGCAACGCATGGTTGCGCTGGGCGTGCGCGAGGCCGACATCGAGGAAACCTTTGTCCGTTCCGGCGGCCACGGTGGGCAGAACGTCAACAAGACCTCCACCTGTGTGATGCTGGTCCATCGGCCAACCGGTTTGCAGGTCAAATGCCAGGCCACCCGCCAGCAGGGGCTCAACCGATTCATCGCCCGCCGCCTGTTGCTCGACAAGATTGAAGCGATGAAACATGGCTACGTGGCCGCACAACGCGCTGAAATCGAGAAAATCCGCCGCCAGAAACGGAAGCGTTCACGTCGGGCCAAGGCCAGGATGCTTGCCGACAAGTCCCATCATGCCGACAAGAAGGCGTCGCGCCGTCCGGTAGGGATGGAATAAACTCAGGTTTCGTCATTTTGAATGCTTGTGATTCGGGAAGATCTGCTAGCATTTCAGTTCATGAACATACTTATCGAAGACGCGGAAAAGATGGAATATTTCACCGGCAACAATCAGTGGTCGAAAAACGCGGAGAAAGGCAAAAATTTCGGCGCCACGGCGGCGGCGTTCGAAGTTGCGAAGAAGGAACTGATCGGCAAATTCAACATCGTTTCCTACATCACCCAGACCAAACAGTTTATCAACATGGACCACGGACGGGGCAAAGGAGCGGCTGAGGAAAATCAGGCTCCCGCGGTTTGATGGCGTTGCCAGTTGTCGCATCGTTGTCTGCGGTTCCCGGCTCGGTGGCGGGTTGAACCCCGCCATATCGGTGAAGACCGCTCGACACCCGCTTGCGGTTTTGCATATGCTCGATTTTATGAGCAAATCCAAAATACCGGCAACCGGAGAGGGTTATCTCGGCGAAATCATGGTCCACCGGATTTCCCGGGCCGTGGGAATTGTGGAAAATGTGACGGAAGCCAGGGCTGGGTGGCCACCGGAAATATCGTTGAAACTTCCGGACGGCACCTTCAAAAAGGGCAAGCTCAGCGATTTTCGGGAGGCGAACAGCAGCGAACGGAAGAAAATTTCACCGGTCGGGACGAATGCGGTTAAGAGTTGAGAACTGGAAGCGCCAGGGCCGGTGGCTTCACACGTCTTAAACGAGGACGATCGCGGAGGTTGTGAGGCCGGCTGTTTGGTTCATCGTCCGGCGGGATATGCCGGAATAATCAAGGCGCGTAAATTGAGCGGTAAAATCTCTGGCGGAATTTGCCGGCATTGGCATCCACGTACGTAAACGGAGCCATATTAGTCTGCACGGGAACCCAATTAACCAGATTGGTGGAGGCTTCGACGACGTATTTATATCCCGGCACACCTGCCACAGCCAAGGCATACTGGCCGCTGGCATGAACCGCCGGCGCAAGTGCGGGCGCGGCCGTGGCGTAAACGGTCAAGGCGGCCGTTTCGCAGGTCGTGGTCTTGCCGTTGGACACCGTCACGGAATAAACACCGGATTGGTTTGAGGTAACGTTACTCAACGTCAACGCCGAACCAACGGCCGAGGCCAGATTGGTGCCGTTGAATTTCCATTGGTACGTCAAGAGTCCTCCCAACGGAGGAGTTTGTTTGATGGCGGTGGTGCTGAAAGTCACGGTTTGACCCAAGACGGTCGTCAGGTTGGTCAATGGATTGATCAATTGTGATTGCGAAACACCAGGCAACACATTCACGACGAAGGTACGAGTCGTGGTGTTGTTCACGGATTGGCCGTCGTTGACGGTGACGGTGACCATGACGGTTCCGCAGGCGGTCGGTGAAGGTGTGAAGCTCAAGGAGCCGGTGGTACTCCCGCTGGTGTAATGTACCGACGGATTGGGAATCAAATCAGTATCGCTGGAGGCCGCAGTGACGGTGAGCGTCTGATTTTCAGTGGTCGCGCCGGACGTGATGTTGGATAAACTGACAGTTTGCAATCCGGCGCTTGTACTAATTGTAAGATCGCTGATGACGTTCAAGGTCGGCGGCTGATTTATGGAGGTTGGAACCAGATAAACCAGTTCGCTCGACAACGAACTCTCCAAACCTGCCGCGGAATATGTTGTTGCTGCAATGTAGTAGGTGGTTCCCGGAACCAGGCCGGAAAGGGTCGCTGATGTTGCCGCACCGACCGTGACCTCATTCGTGTAAACGCCGTGCGCTCCCCCGTAGTATATGTTGTAACCCGCGACAGTTGGATCAGTACTCGGGTTCCACGCCAAAGTAACAGTGGCTGCGGTAAGCGCTTGAAAATGCACGAAAATCAGGGCCATGAGAGTCAGGCTGAACGCTTTACCCTTCGCTGTTCTCCCGGCCGGGTTTATTTCGCGAGGGATCGGAGTGCGAACCTCTTCGCCTCCACTCGCTCGTGAATTTCGGACAAGTTGGCTGGTTTTAAATCGGGGTCCGACCGAAAATACGTCACTTGAGTTGCTGCACTTCAGTCTGTCAAAATCCTCCAAACCGCTGCTACAGGTACATCCAATCATTTGAAACTTTGTGTTAATGTTTTCTACTTTTTCCCCGTTAAGCAGCATCGGTGCCATCCACAAAAACGTCCGATGATTGGAGATGAAATTCTGCGGACCTGATGTGAAGAATTGAATCGCAGGCTGTCGTCGGCTGATTGCAGATTGCCCGCTTGAATAAACCAAGATCAACACCCGCGGACGAAATTATTTTCGGAAAGTTCGTCTGGATGGCGTGCGGGACTCGCAGATGACCCAATCAACCTTGCAGCAGTAGCGCGGCCGGATGTCGTTATTCTTTTGCCAGCACCATTTCGAGCAATTGATTGAGCCGGCTCAACATCGCGCGCGGGTCTTCCAGCAATCCAGCGGCGACCCGCGCGTTGTCGAGAATCTGTTCCGCCACGCTGGCGGCCAGCGCGACGTTCTTTGACCGCATCGCGTCCAGCCGTGCCATGATGGGGTGTGCCGGATTGATTTCGAGATCCTGCTTAATCGGCGCTTCGGCTTCGTCATCCTTTTTCATCGCCTTCAGGATGCGCCGCATGTTGGCCGTTACAAACTTGTCCGCATCCACCACCACCGCCGGGCTTTCCACCAGCCGCTGCGAAACCCGCACTTCGCCGACCTTGTCGCCCAGCGTTTCCTTGAGCCACTGTGCCAGCGATTTGGCGGCATCTTCCGCCAACGCGCCTTCCTTCTTCGCCGGACCGCCCAGGTTGAGGTCCGCCTTTTCGGCCAGCCGCAGCGGCTTGCCGTCGAAGGTCTGAAGATGTTCCACCACGAATTCGTCCCACGGATCGTGGAGGAACAACACCTCGAACTTCCGTTCGCGAAACACCTCGAAATACGGACTGCTCTCCGCCGCCGCCCGATTGGGCGCCAGCAGGCAGTAAATTTCCTTCTGCTCCGCCGGCATGCGCTTCACGTAATCCGCCAGCGACGCGAGCTTGCCCGGCTCCAGCGCCGACGATTCGTAGCGCAACAGCTTGCCGAGCGCATCCTTGTATGCGAAATCCGTCACCACGCCTTCCTTGAGGAAACGCTGGTATTCCGCATAAAATTTTTCGTAGGCCGCCGCATCCTTCTCCGCCTGCTCGTCGAGGAACTTCAGGAAACGCCCGGTCAACACCTTGTTCAGCTTCTGCATCAGGGACGTGTCCTGCATCGTCTCGCGCGAGATGTTCAACGGCAAGTCTTCGCTGTCCACCACGCCCCTGAGGAAGCGCAGCCAGTCCGGAAACAACTTCTTGGCTTTGGCCTGGATCAACACCTTGCGGCAATACAGGTTCACCTCGGAATCCGTCCGCCCGATGCCCAGCGTCTCAAAATTCCGCTGCGGCACGAACAGCAGCGCCTGGATGGCCAGCGGGGCGTCCGCCGAGAAATGCAGACGGAACAGCGGCGGCTCGTGGTCGTGGCCGACGAAGGTGTAGAACTCGTTGTATTCCTCGTCCTTGATCTCGTTCTTGTTCCGCGCCCAGATGGCCTGGACGGTGTTGAGCCGCTTGCCGTTCAACTCGATGGGAAAGGGGACAAAGCTCGAGTAACGCTGGATGATCCGCTCGACGGTGCCGGCCTGCGCAAATTCCCTCGCCTCATCCTTGAGTTCAAGCGTGACCTTCGTGCCGCGCGGCAGATCGGCGGCGGGCGTGATTTCATAACCGCCGCCGCCCTCGCTTGTCCATTGCCAGCCCGGTTCCTCCGGCACGAATGAACGGCTCAGCACCGTCACCTTTTTTGCCACCATGAACGCCGAGTAAAAACCCACGCCGAACTGCCCGATCAATCCCACGTCGGGTTTCTGGTCCCCGGCGAGCTGCTTGAGAAAAGCCTTCGTGCCCGAGTGCGCAATCGTGCCGAGGTTTTCCACCAGTTCGCCATGCGTCATCCCGATGCCGGTATCGGTAATCGTGATGGTGTTTGCCGTGTCGTCCGTGGTCACGGCGATGGACGGTGCAATCTCCGACTGCTGGACGGGCTTGCCGGATGACTGGTTGAACCGCAGCTTCTCGCACGCGTCCGCCGCGTTGGAAATCAGCTCGCGCACGAAGATTTCCTTGTCCGTGTAAAGCGAATGGATGACGATGTCCAGCAACTGCTGGATTTCCGCCTGAAAATGATGCGTCTCGGTCTTGCTCATGAACCTGATTTCATAACGAACCCGCTTCGCGTCGTCAAGACGGGCTGACAACAATCAACGTCATGATTTTTAGTTTGCCAAATTATACGTCACCAAAAACGTGGGAGACGGCGGAATCGAAGCGACGTCGGAACCGTGGACATTCAACCTTGCTTGGACTCGGGCGCTAATCTGGGCTAAAATGAACGGTCATGACTCCGCAAAATGATCCCTTGAGACGAATCATTTTAACGGTGTCGAAATTTATTTTGGCGGCCTTGCTGACGGTGCCCATCGTGTCCTTGGCGCAGAGCAATTTGACAATCTATGCCGATTCGCTGGTCAACGGCTGGCAGAACAACAGTTACGATGTCACGCTGAACTATGCCAATACTTCGCCGATTTATGACGGCAGCGATTCCATCAGTGTGACCATCACCAGCGCCTATGGCGGCATTCAGTTGAAGCATTCAAGCGTGACGAACACCGCTTTTGCCAGTCTAAGCTTCTGGCTCCACGGCGGGGTCAGCGGCGGACAACAGCTCCAGATGTACGGCAATCTGAGCACCGGGGGGCAAAGCGCCCGCTATCATCTGGCGGCGCCGTCGGCCAACACCTGGCAGCAATACACAGTTTCCCTGACGGCCCTGGGCGTGGCCAACGTGACGAATTTCACCGGCTTCGCCATTCAGGACGCGGCCGGTTCGACGGAATCCACTTTCTATCTGGATGACCTTCAGCTTAACGCCGTGGTGCCGCCGCCCGCGTTGACGCATTTTACCATCAATGCCGGCCAGCCCCTCCGCACCGCCGACGCGCGCTGGTTCGGGCTGAACGCAGCTGTGTGGGACGGTTACTACGACACGCCCACGACCGTTTCGCTGCTCAACGAGCTGGGCACGCGCATTCTCCGCCTGCCGGGCGGCTCGCTTTCCGACCAATATGACTGGAGTTTGAACACGACGCTGACGAACACATGGCAATGGGCGACGTCCTTCGGCAATTTCATCCACGTCATCACCAATGCGAGCGTTAACGCACAGGCCATTGTGACCGTCAACTACGGCACCGGTACGCCGCAGGAAGCGGCCGCCTGGGTGGCGTACTGCAATGCCGCGACCTCCAGTTCGCAGTTGCTGGGCATTGACGCCAAAGGCACCAACTGGCAGACGGCGGGATATTGGGCCTCTTTGCGCGCGGCCGCGCCGTTGGGGACAGATGACGGCAGAAATTTTCTCCGCATCTCGCGGGTGGCGCCGCTGGGTTTCAAGTATTGGGAGATCGGCAATGAATGTTACGGCACGTGGGAAACCGACAGCAACACGGTGCCCAACGACCCCTACACCTATGCCCTGCGCGCCACGAATTATATTGCCCTGATGAAAGCCGTGGACCCGGCGGTCAAGATCGGCGTGGTGTCTGCGCCCGGCGAGGACAGTTACATCAACAACACCAGCCACCCGGCCTATAACTCGCGCGAGGGAATTTATCACAACGGCTGGACACCGGTAATGCTCGCCACGCTGCGCTCCACCAGCGTAACGCCCGATTTTCTCGTGGATCACTTTTATTCCGATTCCGGCTCGGACAACGACTCGGCCCTGCTACAAGCCTCGGCCAACTGGGCATCCGACGCCACCAATCTGCGCCAGCAAATCACCGATTATATCGGCGGCCCCGGGACGAACATTGAATTGCTGGCCACGGAGAACAATGCCGATGCCGGCAATCAGGGCAAACAATCCACGAGTCTCGTCAACGGTCTTTATCTGGCGGACAGCCTCGCACAATTGACGAAGACGGAGTTCAATTCATTCATCTGGTGGGATTTGAGGAATGGCACGGACACCAACGGCGACTTTTCGGCATCGCTTTACGGCTGGCGCACCAACGGCGATCTGGGCGTCATTGGCAACCTGAACACGCGCTATCCGACGTTCTACACCTTCAAGCTCATGACCAACTTCGTTCAAGCCGGGGATACCGTGCTGACGGCGGCAAGCGATTACTCGCTGCTTTCGGTTTATGCCGTCCGGCGGCTCAATGGCAGCCTGACCGTTTTGGCCATCAACAAGGACCCGTCCAACACCTCCACGGGACAGGTGGCGGTCGCCGGTTATGTCCCGGGTTCCGCCGGCACGGCCTGTTCCTACGGTATGCCCCAGGACAATGCCGCGGAATTCGGCATCGGCTCGCCGGACCTTGCCCGGACCAACCTCTCCGGCGCCGGAACCAACTTCAATTACACCTTCCCGCCATACTCGGCCACGGTGCTGACCCTCACGCCGGCGCCGGCAACCTTGCTGGCCCTGGCGGTTCCGTCGCCTGCCAGCCAGTTCGTCTTTCAACTTCAGGGCCAGGCCAACGTTCCCTATGTCGTTCAACGTTCGACCAATCTGACTGCGTGGACCTCCATCGGCACCAACACGTTCCCGGCCGGCGCGATGTACATCACCAATGCCATTGATCCATCCTTCCCGGTGCAGTTCTGGCGGGTGATATGGCAGCCTTAGCTTTGGCTTAAGTTTCAATGAAACACCTGAACAACCTGCCGCGGAAGGGCAGGTTGTTGGTCGCAAAGAAATATCGGCTAAAAACTGAACACTTGCAATTTGCCCGGTTTCAGGCTCGACCGTACCGGGCGATCATCGTCCGCAGCATGTCGGCTTCGAACGGTTTGCAGATGAAGGAATCCACGCCACCCAGGGGGACGTCCGAACACGGGAGTTTCTCAGGAAAAGCCGTGATCATCACGACGGGCTGCCGGGGTGAACGTTTTTTGATCTCCGCTGCCAGCTGGTCGCCTCTCATTTCCGGCATGAAGAAGTCGGTGAAAATCATTTCGAATTTGCCCGGCTCAAACATGGCCAGCGCTTGGGAACCGCTTTCGGCCTCTTCAACGACATAGCCGTCCTCCTCAAGCAGTATTTGAACGGACTGGCGGACGAGCGGTTCATCATCCACCACCAATATGTGTCTTTGCTGTCCGGTATGTTCGTACATCATGGCTGTTTGACGGCATAATCCATGCCAGCCTGATGTTCACAAACGTCCGCAGATGACACAGATTAACGCAGATTTGTTTCCAATTTTGGGATTCTGGATGCTTGCTCTTGAATTCTGCTTGATAGTGGGGTGAAACTCCGGGCGAGCTGGTTGACCGCTCATTGACGCCCGTCAGCGCTAATAAGTGAAGATTAGCGGTTCACCGGTCGTTTCATCCAACCCTTAACCGGCTCCCAATGGATCCCGCACCAGCTTGGGCATTCCACATTCCGCATTCCGCACTTGCGTCCAAATCCAATCCGCGCCATCAGAACTCAAAGCCGCTGATGCTGACGGTGACGCTGGCTGCATTCGAAGCTGCACTGCGATTGTAATACAACGTCTGCGGCTCAATGACCGGGATGCTGAACGGCGCTGTCAGATATTCCGGCGTGCCAAGGTAGCCGGCGAATCCCACCACGCCCTGGTCGGGCCGCGAACGGAGCCAGCCTTCCCCACGCCCGCCACCCGCCCCGAGGTTGAGGGTAAAATCGCCGGTGGCTTTTACGGCTTTTTGAGGCAGCGCAGCGGAACAATCCATGGCGGTGGGAACAGTGGCGGTGCCACTGTTGAGGACGGCGACGGCATTGCGGGCAACGACTCTGCCCATCTGGTTCAACGCACAAAAATTACTTCCCACATCATTTCGGATGGCTCCGACAAATGCCTTGAATTGATAACCCGGCGGCAGCACCGGAGCATCGGCAGACACGGACAACAGACCCGCGAACTGGCCGGAGGCACGGGCGATGACCCAGATGTAATACCATTGATTGGGCGTTTCGGTGCCGGCATCAAGGCCGTTGGCACCGGCAACCGTGATATCAATCGTCAGGCTTACGTTATTTGCCCAAACCGGATTGTTGCCGCTGTCTTGCAGGATGAGTTCCGGTGCCACCACATCCACCTTGGAATTGGGAACGGCGGAATTGTTGGCGATGGTCAATCCCCGGGCGCAGTCTCTGATGCTGTGATCATTCATAGGCTATGGCTTGTATGCGGTTGATTTCCAAAGTTGATCGTCTTTCTTGAAACTTGCGCCAGCGTTGGCCCTTCGCGGTTCGTTGGCAAGAATATTTGTTCCGGTATTTAACCAGGTGTAAAACCCGAGATTAAACCACTCATTCACACTCATCAGCGCCGATGAGCGAAGATCAGTGGTTAATCTGCGGCTGAGTTTGGCGCGCAGTTGCGAGGTCGTCGAGCGAAGGGGCGGGCAGGGTGCCCGCAACCATTTCAGTGTAAATGCCACCTGTCAAATAATCGGGGATGCTGACGGCCAGACCCGGTCTGACGTAGGGTGTCAAATCACCGTCATAAATGGCAACAGCCTCGGCCTTTTGATTGATCTGAGTGCTGAACTGTGAGGCGATGGCGTCAATCGCATCAGGATTATTACCGCGGGTTGTAGCTCGCCCGGGATCCGGGGCACTCACGAAGCTGGGACTGACAATCGCCGCCAGGAGGCCGATGATGACTACGAACAACGTGATCTCCAGCGCCTTGGAACCGGCCCGGACAACCATACGTTGGTTCGATTTCATTTTAAGACAAATATCGGAGATTCTGATCCGGTGCCATGGGGTGTTCACCCCATATCCTTTCAGCTCAATAATTACTAGCGTGATTACTGATGAGACCCTAACAACACATCAGCCGCCAGTTAACCCTCCCGGGTTATGTTACCTGGCGGTCTCTTTATTTTTGGATCAGCCGACAAAACACACAAAGGTGGGGCGAGGCTCCTGACGCAGTTGTTCCAACATATTTCGCCGATGGCCGTAGACTCTGAAACTAACCGGCGAGACGGTTAACCGCTTATTTCCGCTGATTAGCGCTAATAAGTAAAGATCAGCGGTTCATCTTCCGCAGATTTCGCTGATGGCCGCAGATTCAGAAACTGACCACTAAACACTTAAAACTGAAAACTCACCAAGCTTTAGACTTCCGGCACCTGGCTCCTGAATTCTGTTTTGCAATTCTTTTTCGAGAACATGCGATTATCTGCCGGCTGGCCCGGAGCCATCACGATCCTGCAGTTCTTTGATCTGTTCTGAAATTTGTGCCAGGCTGGTGTTGATCTGCCGCAGAGTGACCCGGCGGTTGAAAATGACAAGCAGCAGCGTCAGAAACGTGCCCAAGCCAATCAATATCACGGCCGCTGCGGTCAGCAGCAGTTCCTTTCCATGCGCAAAGGTGACGAGGAGGTGTTGCCTGTCCTGCTCCTGTCTTAACGCCGGGTTGGATTCCACCGCTGCGATCAGGTTGGTCGCGCCCGGTCTCATTAGTTCTGGATGGTCTCGTAGCAATTGCCCCTCCATTGGCACCACCAGATTCAAGTTTGCCACCGCCACCAAAACGCCGACGGCTATGGAAAGCAATCCGACGCCGAGGGCAAGCGCCGCCAGCAGCCGGCCCTTCCCACGATAGGAGTGCAATGTCTTCTTGACGGCTTCGTTCATCTCCGGTTTGTCTTCATTCATATGTTTTTCCTTTCCAATGCGTTTTTTAACGCGCGTTTGGCGTAATAAATCCGGGACCGGACCGTTCCGAGCGTGCTGCCGGTCACCCGGGCAATTTCTTCGTAACTCATCTCTTCAAAAAAGCAGAGCGCCAGCACCTCGCGATGTTGAGGCGAAAGGGCATCGAGGCCGCGATGCAATTCTTCCGGGTCCACGGTGGCACCGGCCGCGCCGGCTTCCGGCACATTTTCCAGCTCGATTTCGTCCAGCGATTGCACGGCAATCTTGCGCCGCCGGTATTCGCGATAGATGCGGTCCCGGGCGATACGGAAGGCCCACGGCCGGAACTTGCCGGCGTCCAGCAGACCGGGCAGGCCCTTGAAAATGGCCAGCCAGATTTCCTGTGTGAGATCTTCCACCCGGTCTGGCGCTGACTGCATCATTTTGCGTGTAAAAAGCAGCAGGTGCGGTCCATACAACGTGAGCAACTCCTGAAACGCCGCCTCGTCGCCGATCTGGCTGCGGATCACGAGCATTTGCTCATAAAGCTGTTGCGTAGCGGTGGACACGTGCGCTTTACATACTATGCTGCAGGCGGAGGGTGAAAAGTTCAATTGAACCACAATATTTTGCGAGCCTGTCTTTATCCGCAGATGACGCCGATGAACGCAGCTTTGAATTTATCGGAGGGCGGAGTTCCACGACGCCCATCGCTTCCTTGAGTCAGGGCCGCGCAGAGCTTGGCCCTCCGAAAGAGACGTAGCAGCGGTCTATGACCGCCGGAAAACTGGCGACGGTCATAGACCGCCGCTACAAGCCTTCACCCGGCCGCTCAAGCATGGATTTCCGGCGCGTGGTTTTGTCTGACAGGGTTAACTGGATGGTCAGGATTCTAAAACATTCCCAGGGACC
>Ga0265338_10003706_pt1 | contig 21272 bp, 15 predicted proteins | sample 42126metaG_FD_193579 | JGI IMG/M metagenome (GOLD analysis project Ga0265338, IMG submission 193579) | Rhizosphere microbial communities from Carex aquatilis grown in University of Washington, Seatle, WA, United States - 4-21-26 metaG | ecosystem: Host-associated > Plants > Roots > Rhizosphere... | reverse complement strand
CCCCCCCTTTTTACAGAATGGTTGTGTTGGGGGCCGCCATACGGCTGGCCTTCGCCCTCCCCGCAACTCACCATTTTAAGCTTTTAACTTTCGCGCGCGCGTTTCTGTAATTCATAGAGTTTGCTGATGGCTTCAATCGGTGTGAGTTCATCTACCGCCAGCTTTTTGAGTTCCTCCAGTAACGGATGCGGTTCGGCGGAGAAGAGTGTCATTTGCATAACGGCTGGCACTGGCATTTCTCGCATAGCTTTTCTGCGGGTGCGCTCATCGCCTTTGCGTTCCAGTTCTGTCAGGATCTCCTCAGCTCGATGGATGACCGGTTTGGGGATGCCAGCCAGTTGCGCGACATGTACGCCATAGCTTTTGTCGGCGCCGCCGGGGATGATTTTGTGCAGGAAGACCACGCGTCCCTCTTCTTCTGTCACGGCTACATTCATACATTGGATGCGTGGTAAGGTTTTCGCGACCTCGACCAGTTCGTGGTAGTGCGTGGCAAAAAGCGTGCGGGCGCCACTGCGTTTGTTGTTGTGCAGATATTCCACGACCGCGCGCGCAATGGCCAGACCATCGTAGGTACTGGTGCCGCGTCCGATTTCGTCGAGAATAATCAGGCTGCGTGGTGTGGCATGATGCAGGATATTGGCGGTCTCGACCATTTCGACCATAAAGGTACTCTGCCCGGTAGCCAGGTCGTCCTGGGCGCCAATGCGGGTGAAGATGCGATCGACCAGCCCGATGGTCGCGGCTTCCGCCGGCACGTAGCTGCCGATCTGGGCCATCAGGACGATCAGGGCGACCTGGCGCAGGTAGGTAGATTTGCCGGCCATGTTGGGGCCTGTAATAATCAGAATCTGGGCCTGCGCATGAGAGAGTTCGACATCATTGGGAATAAAAGATGTTTCTGTCTGGGCCTGCTCAATGACCGGATGGCGCCCGGCGGTAATATGGACGGTATCTTCTTCATTCAGGAGTGGACGGCAGTAATTATTTCTGGCCGCAACCTCTGCCAGGCTGAGATAGACATCGATCTCGGCGAGAGCATGCGCCGTCGTGAGAATATTTTCCGAAGCATCCTGGGCGATGCTGGCTCGGAGTTGCGCGAAGAGTTCGCTTTCCAGCTTGCCAATACGTTCCTGGGCATTGAGAATCAGCGCTTCATGCTCTTTTAATTCCGGCGTCACAAAGCGTTCGCCATTGGTCAGGGTCTGGCGCCGAATAAAATCATCGGGCACGCGGCTGAGATTGGAGTTGGTGATTTCGATGTAATAGCCAAAGACCCTGGTGTAGCCAACTTTGAGCGTGGGAATACCTGTGCGGCGGCGTTCGCGTTGCTCCATCTCGGTAATCCACTTCTGTCCACCCTGGGCTGTATCCTTCACCTGGTCAAGTTCAGGGCTATAGCCAGGACGAATGACGCCGCCATCAGTCGCGCTGGAAGGTGGTTCTTCGACGATCGCGCTTTCGATGCGGGCGATGATGTCCGAGTTATTGGTCAGTCGCTGCGCCAGCTCGCCCAGACGAGGCAGGAGTTCCTGTTTCTCGTTGACCACAGCCAGGCGTACTTCCGCGGCGGCGCGCAGGCCATTGGCCAGGGCGATCAGGTCGCGCGGCGTGGCGATGCGCTGGCGTACGCGATTAATCAGCCGTTCGAGATCGCTGGTCTTCTTCAGTCCTTCGGCCAGCCGGGCCTGTACCAGGGTCTCGCCCATCAGTTCGCCAATGATTTCCTGGCGGCGTTGCAGGATGGCCAGGTCGAGCATAGGCTGTCCAATCCAGCGCCGTATCAGGCGTCCCCCCATCGGACTACGCGTTTTATCCAGCACCCAGAGCAGCGATCCCTTGACGGTGCCATTGCGTCCACTCTCAAAGAGTTCCAGGTTGCGCCGCGTATGAGGATCGAGCGTCATAAACTCGGTCACAAAATATGTTTCCAGCGCGGTAAGGTGGCGTAGCAGGTTTTTCTGAGTTTCCTGGAGATAGGCCAGGATCGCGCCAGCGGCGCGAATTGCCAGTGGCAGGTGGGCACAACCAAAGCCCTCCAGGGAGGCCACATCAAAGTGACTGAGCAGGCGGTGCCGTGCATCATCTTCGGTGAAGTAGCGTGCATCGTAGGGCGTGAGATGTGCCGCCAGCCCTTTGAGTGGTCTGGCCAGAGGGGCAAAATCATCCTCATCGTCGTCAGGGGAGAGATCCATCTGAGGCTGTTCCTGGGGCTGTGACCCTTCTCCGTTACCATTGTGGCGTCTGGCTGTGGCCAGCGTCTCTTCCAGGTCGGCATTAGGATTGCCATTGCTCCCCAGTTTGGTGACTGTTTTCTCGTTCATTACCGTCGAGAGCCAGCGGCGTTTACGACTGCCCCGGTAGCTATAATCCGCCTCAATCAGCACCTCGGCAGGACCGACGCGCGCGATTTCCTGTTGCAGGGCCAGTTCTGGTTCCGGGGTCTGAAACTGCGTGACCGCGAACTCGCCCGTTGTAATATCCACATAAGCAATGCCGACCGCCTCTCGTCCCGTGACCACTGCTGCCAGAAAGTTATTGCGCTTGGCTGCCAGCATTGTCGGATCAATCACCGTGCCCGGCGTGACAATTCGGGTAACCTCACGTTCGACCAGCCCTTTGGAGAGCGCCGGGTCTCCCGAAGTTTTGGAACTGAGCATGCCAGAGAAACTGTTGGATCTGGCGATCTGAGCGGCGGAAGGCTCGGTTTGCTGACAGATGGCGACACGATAGCCGCGAGCCACGAGCCGCGCGACGTAGGCATCAGCCGCATGAATGGGCATGCCAGCCATGGGAACTCGCCCATCGCCGTAGGTACGGGAGGTAAGAGCGATTTCGAGTTCGCGAGCGCCAAGTTCGGCATCTTCATCATAGAGTTCATAGAAATCGCCTGATTGGTAGAATAAGATTGTATCGGGGTGTTGTCGTTTAATATGTAAATATTGTGCGCGACCAGGTGGTATTGCCATTGCTCCATCTCCGCCTATGCCTGATGTAGTGTTTTGTGCCTGTACCATACTCCATTCTTTCCATGCTGTCAAAGGTCGGAAAGAGGGAGTTGGTATGGTAGCTTGCCAGGCTGCGTGCAGCCTGGCAAGCTACCATACCAACTGTGTCCGTTGACAGCGCTTATTGGTAGCATTCCTGACCTTTATTTTAGGTGAACGTTTACTCGATTCTCGGTTTTTCGCGAACTCTTTTTTACCTTGACTATAAACCTTCTTGATCTTGCTGCCGCCGAATTTCCTCCAATAGCGGTTTTATGGTCGGGAGAAATGCGTAGAGAAACCTTTTTCCTAGAAAAATGCCGGCCCCTTGACATTCTTAAATTTCTATGTTACCTTTTTCTTCAGAAGGAAAAAGGTAAACGTTCCCCTAAACGTCTTTTTCTCTGGCCATTTTCAATGGCTCGGTAGAGTACCATTCTGGTCTGCTCTGACATGATCTGGCAGGGAGCAGAAGAGGGATAGGGAAATGGTGCCTGAGCATGAACATTCCAGCGCTGGAACGTCGCCAGCGGCCCGTTCAGAAATTCTTTGTGACGTTGTTGTCTGGCTCGTCATTGTTCGACGAAACTGGCTTTGAGGAGGTTTTCGGCTATGATGCTTGTTTCTCCTGGGCAAACATATTATTTGTCTTCGCGACGTGCTTTGTTCCCCAAGGGAGTGCCATCCCGTGCAGATTGGCCTTATCTCCGGCTTGATTGCCAGTGATGCGTCTTTTCTGCTCATTTTATTTACTGCTCAAGCTGCTTATGCCTGGATAGAGACGTTTTTCATTGACTGTCAACTGACCCGTGTTGAATGAATTTTCTCCTGACTGACATGCTCACAACATGACATAGGAACAACATGGTCTTTTTCCTTTTCCTGGAAAAAAACAGGGCCAGATCGAGCAGATAATGCGTTCCAGGGTCTTTTGAAAGGAGACAAGGTTTTCAAGGTGAGGCGCTTAGTTGATGCAGGGCACGTGACTGACCCGCTGACAATGAGCATCGTCAGGTACAGTCTGGCGCCTGCATCATAACGTAGGAACATGATATTACACTGATGTACTATTCCATTCCGCCCACAGGCTGGCGGTGTGGTGTGCACAAAAAGCCTGGAAAGGATTTTGCACGATGCAGGATGCAAAGAGCAAAAGGCGGAATAAGTTTGTGGGCGCGTTTGTCGCGCTCTTCCTGGTTGTAAGCACCCTTGGGGTTCTGGCTAATTTTCATAGTACGAATGCAAATGCTGCGAGTCTGATGAGCAATACCAGCGCAAATGCAGCGGCAGGTGGCGCGGGTGCCACCGTTCCCTATGTTGAGATGGAGGCTGCTGCAGCCACTACGAATGGCACAGTCGTTGGCCCTGACTATACCTATGGGGACCTGGCTTCTGATGCCGTTAATCGCACGATTGTCGAACTGGTTGGACAGGGCAAATACGTCCAGTTCACGCTGACCGCTGCGGCCAACTCGATCGATCTGCGCTATAGTATCCCGGATGCTTCCGGTGGTGGCGGCATTACCGCCCCGTTGAGCATTTATATCAATGGAACCAAGCAGACTGATCTCAGTCTGACCTCGAAATATAGCTGGGTCTATGGCCCACCACAATTTAGTGATTGTAATGGTACCGACTGGTCCAATACTCCCAGTGGTACTGCCTCGCACCAGTTTGACGAGGTCCATGAACTGTTGCCGCAAATGGCAGCAGGCACCACTGTCAAGCTGCAAGTAGATTCTGAAGATACTGCGGCATGGTATGCTCTCGACGTGGCTGACTTCCAGCAGGTAGCCACAGCGATATCCGAGCCGGCTGGCGATATCTCGGTTGCATCCTATGGGGCCGATCCAACAGGCGTCCAGGACTCCACTACGGACATCCAGAATGCTGTCAATGCTGGCGAGGCTGCAGGCAAGGGTGTCTATATTCCCCAGGGTACGTACCTGGTTACCAGCCATATCATGGTCAATAATGTCACCCTGACGGGCGCGGGTCCCTGGTATTCGGTCCTGGGTGGTGCTCCCACTGGCGGTGGTAACGGGAACAGCACCAGTAATGGTACTGGCGTTGGTGTCTATGGCACCGATGTCTATGATGGCGGAAGCAGTTCTAACGTCAACCTCTCGAACTTTGCGATTGAGGGCCAGATCACGAACCGCGTGGACTGCCTGGAAGACAATGGCATCGGTGGTTCGTTGAACAACTCGACGATCAATAATGTCTGGATTGAGCATACTAAGGTTGGCATGTGGCTGGATGGGCCATTCAGTGGTCTGTCGATCACCAATAGCCGTGTTGATAGCACGCTTGCTGATGGTATCAACTTCCACGAGGGTATCACGAATTCCAGTGTCACCCAGACGGTTCTGCGTGGCGATGGTGATGACGGCCTCGCGATGTGGTCCGCGACCGATCTGACGCAGACCGGCGACACCAGCGACACCTTCGATCATGATACAGTGCAGTCGCCTTACCTGGCGAACGGCATCGCGATCTATGGTGGCGCGAGCAATACCGTGACCAACAATGTTGTCTCTGACTCACAGTATCGCGGTGGCGGTATCATGCTGGACTATGAGGACTTTGGGAACACCACTGCGCCTTTTAGCGGTACCACTACGGTCTCGAACAATACGATTAAGTATGTCGGCGGCTATGGCGATCAGGGGATCAACCAGTTTGGCGCGCTCATGTTCTGGTCGGATGCTGGCGCGATCAGCGCGCCGTTCACCGTAGCTGGGGATGAGATCGACAATAGTCAATATGCAGCGATCTCCTTTGATGGTGGAAGCGACGCCAGCACCCTGGCACTGAGCGGCATCAACATCAATGGTGCGGAGTTTGCCTTCTCTAATAAGGATAATGCGGTCATAGGTTCCGCCAGCAATGTGACAGCCAGTAATCTGTCCGTGGGTGGTCTGGAAAGCTGTGAAGGGACGCAAGCCTGGCAGATTACGCTGGGTTCAGGCAACACTGGTTGGAGTCCATCCACCGAAACCTGTGGTTTCCCGGTTGGCACGCCAACGCCAAACCCGACACAGTTACCCACACAGCCACCGTCTTCGCCGACTCCCACCAATACGCCGGCGCCAACACCTACGCCTCAGCCAGCGCATTCCGGCACCCTGGTCACGGCGATTAACGCGGGCGGCGCGGCCTCTGGTAGTTATGTGGCTGACACAGACTTCAACCAGGGCAACGAGTTCTCGGATACCTCGACCTCTATCAATACCAGTAAAGTCGCTGATCCTATTCCGCAGGCGGTCTGGCAGGATGTACGCTGGAATGCTTCGTTCACGTATACCATTCCGGGATTGACGGCAGGGAAAACCTATACCGTGGCTCTGGACTGGGCGGAACTGAGTTTCCAGGCATCCGGCCAGCGTATCTTCAGTGTCGCAATCAATGGGACGGCAGCCGTGACCGGGCTGGATGTCTACGCGACTGTGGGTTACAAGACTGCTTTGCAGAAACAGTTCTCAACGACAGCGAATAGCAGTGGCCAGATCGTGATTGCCTTCACCCAGGACGGGGCGGACAATCCCTTTATCAACGCCATTGAGATCTACAACCCGGCTGGTGGAACTCCCACACCGACGCCAACGGCAACCGCGACTCATACGCCAACACCGACGCCAACGACGACACCGCTTACGCTGGTGCAGGCGATTAACGCTGGTGGTGCAGCCTCTGGCAGCTTTGCGGCTGACAAAGAGTTCAACCAGGGCAACGAGTTCTCGGATACCTCGACCTCAATTAACACGAGTGGAGTAACCAATCCCGCCCCGCAGGCTGTCTGGCAGACCTGCCGCTGGAACGCTTCCTTCACCTATACCCTGACAGGTCTGACCGCGGGTGCAACCTATACATTGCGTCTCGATTGGGCAGAGTTGACCTTCCAGGCGGCTGGCCAGCGTAAGTTCAATGTCGCGATCAATGGCACTCAGGTTCTGACCAGCTTTGATGTCTATGCGACGGCGGGCTACAAGACGGCCCTCCAGAAGTCGTTCTCGGTTGTTGCCAACAGCAGCGGCCAGATCGTGATTGCCTTCACCCAGGGTGGCGCGGACAATCCTTTCATCAATGCCATTGAACTTTATAAATAAGACCTTGTAGGGAAACCCACAAGAGGAGCGAAACAGGTGTATGACACGGTGATCCGTGTTATACACCTGTTTTCTTATAATAAGGAGGCGAAACCTTGCAGAGTGCATCGAATCGCCCTGCTGACTTTCTCATTGTCTTGCCAGATTGGATGTGTATAGCTATACTAAATATCTGAGTATATCAATACAAAGAGGTTATACCAAAGGAGGGCGCTCGTGTTTTATCTCGTGCTTTCGCTTCTGATCTTGTTGTGCCTGGTGGCTATTGCAATCGTGTTTCAGAATTTTGCGGCTCTATCATCAGATATACACCTGACTTTTGCTATCTGGCATCTACCAGGTATGCCAGTTTTGCTGCTTTGTTTATTTTTTGCCTTTATCGGCGGCTTATTACTCTATGTAATCGCATCTCTGGGAGCGCGCCGCGATGCACATGAGATAGAGACGTTGCGCGAGCGGATTGAAGAACTAACTCGTGCCTCAACGAAGGCGCCAAACGGCGGGTCGGCAAATTTTGCCGCGCCAGTGGTACCTATGCCGGGTTTCGCTCCAGTTGGTTCGTTGCCCCAGCGGCAGCAGCCATCTGCTCCCCTGGCTCCCGCGCCTTCGGGACCTCTGATGAATCCGCCCCAGCCAGGTCGCGCGGGTTTTCCTCCGCCACCTCCCCAGCAGGGAGCGCCGCGTCCGCCTTTCTTTCAGCCATAATGTCAGCAAAGACTGGTTTTTTGCTGAAAATGCGTTTAAGATAGAGAAGAAAGAATAGTGAAAAGCAACAGAAGACGGAGATAAAACGGTCGTCGTCCACCAGTTTTCTGCTAGAAGAAGCGCAAAGTATTGAGTAATGACCTTCCTGGTTGGGGAGTGAGGAATATATGCAGTCATCGCTAGAATTTTTCTGCGAGGAGTGTGGTGCAGCCAATCCTGACGATGCTACCCATTGTATTGCGTGCAAAGAGCCACTGGTTCGCCCTTTTGGTACACCGGCCCCTATTAAACCTGTGATTGTCACGCCTCCGGCGACGCTACAGGTAACTGCTGGTTCTACGCCTGTGCCCGATTTGTTTGAACAGGTGGAACAGGATGAGCATGTCTCGGATGTGCTCCCACCAGGTCTCTTGCTGGAAAACCGTTATCGGATTGAACGGGAGATTGGCCAGGGAGGTTATTCGATCGTCTATAAGGCGGTTGACACTGCTCGTCGCGGTCGCGTGGTGACGATTAAGCAGATCAACCTGCGCAACTTGACCTCGCGCCAGATTATCGATGCCACCGAGACCTTTAATCGTGAAACGGCATTTTTGCCGACGTTGAAGCATAGTGGTATCCCGCGCTTTCACCATCATTTTACTGACCCGGAACACTGGTACCTGGTGATGGAATATATTCCAGGTCGTACCCTGGAGGATTATCTGCAAAAGGTGCAGCCTGGTGGCTATTGTTCTGTACGAGATACGCTCAAGATTGGTATCGCGCTCAGCTCTATCCTGGAATATTTGCATATGCAGCGTCCGCCAATCATCTTTCGTGATCTGAAGCCAGCCAATATTATGTTGACACGAGGGAAGAAATTATATCTGATTGATTTTGGGATTGCGCGCGCTTTTAATCCAGGAAAGCCCAGAGATACCACCCCGTTGGGGTCGCCTGGTTACGCGGCCCCTGAGCAATATGGACGTGCTCAGAGTGATGCGCGTACAGATGTCTATGCTCTGGGAGCCACTTTGCAAACGCTGCTGACCGGGCGTGACCCGCTGGATCTCCGCGTCCATCCCTCGCGCGCGCCGCGTCCTGTTCCACTCTATGTGCAGACCTTGCTGGATGCAATGCAAAATCCGGTTGCCAGTCGCCGTCCTTATAGCATGGGTGTGGTAAGGGAGAGTTTGCAACTGGCGCTGGCCAGGGTGAGCCGCCTGGCTTTGTATCTCCGTGGATTGGCGCTTGGCATTATCTATTTCCTCTGGGGTTATCTGACCTGGAAATTTAGTGCTCCACCTATCGCTTTGTCTGAGACCTATGCCCGTATCTACAATGGTCTGAATCTTATCTCTGATATGATATGGATTATCATGGCGCTGACCGGGATTATTTTTGTGCTGATTTTCCTGTTTCAGCCTGCCCGCCGCTATCTCGCGTTTGGTATTCTTACCAGTGTTCTGCTGGTAATAATCCTGTTGTCTACGGGTATGTTGTAACACATAGAACAAGAACAAAACGGGTGTATGAGCCAACTCATACACCCGTTTTGTTCTTGTTCTATTATTTTCTGCGGAACAGGCGTCGCCAGAAGCCGGGCTTTTTCGGCGGCTCCTGAGTGGTGTTGATGGGCGTTAGGGCTGGTTGTGCCTGTTCAGGTTGAACTGCAACCACGCGAACCTCCTCAATATGCTCCACTCTTTCGCTGCTCACGTTCTCCTGGATCTGGATGGTCTCTTCCTTGAAGACGGTCTGTCCGGCTTCGCTGATCGTCTGGACTGTTTCCTGTATTTCTTCCGCAGGAAGTTCCTCGATCAGTTGCGTTACAACCAGCGTCTGTTCTATGCTCTCTCTTGCGTTCTCGGGTGGAAACACCTGCTGATCTGCCGTCAAAAGTGGCGCTGGCGGCTCTTGAGAGGCGTTTTGCGCGGTTTGTTCTTCCGTGTCGGATCCAGACTCTGTCGCGACCACTGACAGGGTCTTCTGGTCCTCTGCTGGAAGCATATGCTCTGCCTGAGCTGTCTTCTGGTCCTCTATCGTGGCACTTTGAGTCTCGCTGGCCAGCTTAATCTCGCGGAGCAACATCGGCTGTGTCAGCTCATCTGCCACACTGCCGGTTTTGTTTTCCCACATCAACGCGTCTGGCTGAGCTTCCGGTGTGATTTGCCACTCCTGTTTCAACGAGCGATTCATTTCAGGATCACCCTCCAGATAGTCATACCAGGCAGGCTGTTGCTCTTCCGTTGCCGGGGTGTAATAATACAGCCCGACTGCTTCTAGAGGGTCGCTGGTTTGCTGCTGAAGCGGTGTCTCGTCTGTGGTGTCTGTATCACTGCCGGTTTCTCTTGTCTCGTCGTTGACGACTTCCAGGCTCTCTGCGCTGTTTGCTGCGTCAACCATGAGCGTCTCTGACTCATCCACGCTAACCACAACCTCGCTCTGTTCCGGTTCTGCGAGATGTGTTTCGTCGTTCTCAGCGAGCGTGGCAGGGCTGGCTGGCTCTGCTTCTTCAAGCGTCGTTTGTTCGTCTGGTTCGGCAATGACCATGATTTCTTCTGTAAGCGTCACGGCTGGCGCTTCCACTATCTCAGGCGTCTCGTCTGACTCATGCGCGTCGGACAATATATGGCTCTCTTCGCTCGGAAGAGGAGTCTGTTCGACTGGCGCAACCTCCAGGTTCTCGCTGCTGCTATCCTCGCTTACCGACACTCCCGGCCCCGGTTCGGGTGTTATTTCGAGCGTGGTTGGCTCAAGCTCCTCGACGATGGTCGTTGCTTCTGTCTCACTCTGGTCTTGTTCAAGCACTACCTCGGAATCCGTGGTCCGGGTGGTGTCCGGCTCATCAGCCGCGTCCAGTTCCTGTTCGCTTGCCCCTGGGATCTGTGTTTCGTCGAGCGCTGCGTTCAGGAATTCGTGTTCCTCCAGAGCCGTTTCTGCGACCACGTTTGCCGACTCTGGCTCAGTCTCGGCAGAGGGAGTCGTCATTTCACCATTGCTGAGCGTTTCTTCTGCGCTGCTGTGGCTGGCAGCTTCTGACTGGATAATTTCAGCGGCACTATGCTCAGCCACTGCTGTTGCGCCTGCTTCGGGTCTGGTAACGGTATCCTGCTGGAGCATTTTAATCCAATCAACCTGATTCAGTTCCAGGAGTTCGTCTTCGGGCAGATTGACACTATACCAGGGGGCCGGGCTGATCTGCCCTGGCGTTTTCTCCGGGGTGTCCGCTTCTGTCTCCGTTGCCTCACCCTGGTTGAGAAAGAGAGCCAGCATAGTGCTTTCTACGTTCCCTTCTGCCACAGGTTGCGATTCCAGGAACGTTATTTCTTCATCCAGCCTGTCTGCGGCTGGCTGTTCAAATATGATGATTTCCTCAGCGGCGGGTGGCTCAGCCTGGACGGCGGCTGGCTGTGTGGGCGGAGTTGCCGGGGGGGCATCCTCATCGAAGCTGAGTTTTTGCAGCAGGAGTTCCTCGGTCAATTCGCTATTCGCAACTTCCTCGGCGTTCAGGACATACCCGGTTTCCGTCTCTTCGCGCTGATTGCCGCGCAGGGTATCGATCCAATCATAGGCCCCTTCCAGCGAATTCAGACACCATTGATTATAATCACCCTGGATAAAATCCTCCACCTGTTCGCAGTAGTCCAGGCGTTGCATCATCCGATCCAGCCAGTCTTCACCGCGATCCAGCATCAAATCCAGCAGAGTTACATCGTTGACGCCGTTGGATTGGAGCCGGGCCAGCACCGCCAGGGCTATCGATGGAGGTTGAAGCTTCTGGAGCAATTGTTGATTTTCGGCGCGGTGCTCTTGCAGGGCCTCAATCTGTTTCTCTAAAATAGGGACGCGATGGCGCAGAACCCAGAGCTGGTAGTGGGCATAGAATTGTTCGATATCCTGTTCAGGCAGGTGCGCGAAAACCTCGGCAAAACGTTCTTGCATCGTGGGCGTTGTCTCCAGATTACTGCTCATTCTGCACCTCCTCCGTCCGCGACTTATCAGCCATCTGTCTGTGCCAGCGTGCGAACCAGCGTTGGATGCTCTCATTCAGCCGCTGGGTCTCCGCGTCTATCAGGTGCTCTTCAGCACCATCCCCCGCGCTTTGTTGTTGTTCGAGCAGATGCCAGCCAGCCAGCCGGGGATCGGTTGGTCTATGTTCCTCGAAAAAGGCCAGCATATCGCCAGAGGCCAGCCCGGCTTGAGGAGGAGGTCCAGGAAAATACGTAGCCGAAGCCGCGACAGGCACTGATGGCGTTTCCAGCTTCGGCAGTCCACTCCAGGCAGGCTGTTTTTCAGCCGCCTGCTCTGGTTGTTCCAGTTCAACCGGTTGTGCTCTTTCGTCAGAGGCTGGCAGTTTCTCATTCGCCTGGTTCTGCAAATGCGCCAGAAGCGCTTGCAGGATCACATTCTCGGTTTCTGGCACAGTTTGCTCAAGGATCGAGATGCGATCTTTCAGATAAAGGAGTTCTGTTTCCAGCGACTCAACTTCAGACTTCAGACGCCGATCGATCTCTTGAGTAAGGAGCCATTGCTGGTACTGACCCATAGCTTTCCTCTTATGCTAACCCTTCGCGCTCTCTTGCTGTATTGTGTGAGATGCGCAGGAGAATGCCAATAATAATAAAGTTGGCAATGACCGAACTTCCCCCATAGCTCAGGAAGGGCAGTGGAATACCTGTCAGGGGCAAGATTTTCAGGTTGCCCGCGCAAATGATCAGGGTCTGGATGCCGAAGATGGAGGTCAGGCCCGCAGCCAGGATCTGCTGAAATGGCTCGCGCGCTTCGATAGCGATGCGGAAGCCGCGATAGAGCAAAATCAGGTAGAAACCGATTAACGCGAACAGGCCCACCAGGCCAAATTCTTCGCCCAGCACTGCCACGACCATATCTGACTGCGCGACAGGTACCAGACCTGAAGCGTGGCCCAGCCCGAAGCCGGAACCCAGAATGCCCCCGCTGGAAATAGCGACCAGGCCCTGAGCAACTTGCGAGCCGGTATCGCGTACCAGCGCGATGGTAGTATCGCTCCAGTTTTGCCAGTTGACCATATCTATGCCGACCGTTGTAAAACGGTCTCGGATATAGCCGAAGAGTTCATAGGCAATAAACCCGAGCGCGAAAAAGACTACCAGACCACCAACCACATACGAGGTTTTACCGCTTCCCAGGTAGAGCATACTCAGGAAGATGCCATAGATCAGCAATGCCAGGCCCAGCTCACGAACGCCCAGGAAGAGTGCCAGTGAGATACCAAGCATCAACAGGAGGGGACCGAGCTGACGAAGTGGCGGCAGGGTGATCGGGCCGATGCGTAGATTGCCCCCGGCGATCACATCCTGATTTTCACTCAAATACGCGGCAAAAAAGACCACAATCAAGATTTTCAGAAATTCTGAAGGCTGGAGCGCGAAGGGGCCAAGATTCAACTGGTCGTGCGTCGGAGCATTAAAGTTTTTCGTACGAAAGGCATTGACCAGGGTGACAGCAACCAGGATAATACCCAGGGCCGCCCAGGTATACTTGTAGCGCCTCAACCAGTCCAGGCTGCGCAGGCCGAACAGCGTCATCAAGAAAACCACCATGCCCATCAGCACCCAGGCCAGTTGCTTGATGCCCAGGTTGGGATCGGAGCCCGTGCTGGCATCGGGACCTGTGCGTAACGCAAGCAAGACTCCCAGCCCGCTCAACAGCGCGACAACCGGAAAGAGCATCTGGTCGGTTTTCGGAAAGAAAATGGTGAGAATGATATGTATAGCCACAATTACCGCAATTAATCCAAGAATTGGGATGAGATCATGTAACGTGGGTAATAGGCTGGTACTGAATGGCACCGGTTTGGAATCATTATTAATACTCGTTTTATAGTACTGTGCCAGGGGTAACTGGAACATTTCTAATAGGAGAATCAACATAGGTACCAGCAACAGGCCCAATTCTTTCCAGCGATAGTGCCTTTTGCCGATTTCACTTGCCGCTATCTGGCTTGCCATACTTTCCCCCTGTCTCTACTAGGCCAGTTTAAAACGAATAAAACCAACCTGAATGATATCACCAGTTCGGGCCGCCAGAGCGTCCTTGGCTGGCTGATTATTCAGAAATGTGCCATTGGTACTACCCGCGTCCTGCACATACCACACGCCATTGCGTAACCACATCCGCGTATGCTCGGAAGAGACAAACGTTTCGCTGATCTGAATCGTATTGGTCGGGCCGCGCCCGATGGTGGTCTGCGGATTCAGATTAAAGCTGGTTCCGGGTGGAATTTTGCTTGGCCCGCTGTCTACGACAATCAAATGCCCGATCACTGGCGGCAATTTGCCCAGGGCATCGTCATTTGAGGACGAGATCTTGCGTAAGTCTCGTGTGATCGAGATAATTACCTGCATTAAAAAGAGATAAAGGAGAACAATGCCGAGCAGGCGTAAGATTAATAAAAAGACATCTAATGTCATAGCACAGGGACCTTACCTTCTCTCATAATAAAAATCATAGCTGCCAATGGTGAAGCGGTCGCCGCTTCTCAGTAAATGCTGACGGAAACCGGGAACTCCATTGACGTTGATTCCGTTGGTACTACCCAGGTCGAAGATGGTAAATTGGCCGTCTGATTGATATTTAATTTGGGCATGATAGCGGGAGACACGTTTGTCTTCGACGATGATGTCGTTTGACAACTGGCGTCCAATATTCACGACAGCTTTCTCGATACGAAAGACCTTTTGCTGGGTTTGCGGCGAACGAATGGTGAGCCAGGCATTGGGCAGTGCCGGAGCCTTTGGTGCAACGGGAGCCTGTTGCCCCTGGGGTTGAGCGGCATACTGAGTTGGTACGCCACCGGCGGGTGAAGCGCTTGCGGCTGGTCTGCCAACCGGGTCTATACCGGGCAATTGTTGTCCAGGAAGTAATTGCTGGCGCAATTGTGCCATTTGTTCTGGACTGATGGCCTGCGTTGCTCCGGCCCCTTCTTCACCATTTCCTCCCCGCTCTTTGAGTTGGGTTTCAATTCTTGCGGAGCCTGGGCGTAGATCTCTCATAGCATGTAAGCGGAAGAGAGGATCTGTACGCAGGGTATAATGGTGCTGAAGAGCGTACCGGACCAGGTGATCTTTCCAGTCTTTTTTTAATGTGCCTTCAATCGGGATCATCTGCTGATGATCTTTCATGCTCACATAGATGTCATAGATGTCCGGGGCCAGCCGCCTGCCTTCACCTAGCAACTGGCTATTATCCTCCATCGCTCGTTCCAGCTTCCGCGCCACTTCTGCCGGTTGCAATTTTGAAGGAAAGAGGAAAGCAAACGGCGTTTCCACTATTCGTTGCATGAATGCCTCAAATTTTGAGAGTGGATTCTGGCGAGTACTCACTCTTGTCCGTCCTTCTGCAGGATCTGACGTGCGTGTTTCACGTCCTCTGCAATCTGTGTTTTTAATGCTTCGATACCATCGAAGCGTTGTTCGTTGCGCAGGCGCGCTATAAAATGGATGCTGATATGTCGGTCATAGAGATCCAGACCTTCTACGTCCAGGAGATGTGCTTCTACCAGGCGTATCTGCCCATCAAACGTTGGGCGAACTCCAATGTTAACTGCACTTGTATACGTATCCCAACCGTCTGGTGTTACAACCGTATTCATCCTAGCATCAATATAGACGCAGGGGCTATGAACTACGTCACTCAGAGCTGGTTTTTTCCTAACCAGGGTCCGTGCGGCGTACACGCCGTTGGCTGGAAGCAGTTTATCAGCAGGAGGAATGACGTTGGCCGTAGGAAAACCCAGCAGGCGTCCACGTTGATCTCCATGTGCGATGCTGCCATGTAATAGAAGGGTATGACCGAGTAACTCCTGGGCCTCTACGATCTTCCCTTCATTGACAAAAGCGCGAATGCGTGTACTATTGATCTGTTGTGATTGGATCTGTTCCAGTTCGATGGGTCGTACTTCGATTCCATGCTCCTGCCCATATGCCTGCAAAAATGCGAGGTCCCCCATGCGGTTATGTCCAAGACTGAAGTTTGCGCCGACGACCAGCCCACGCAACTGAAAATGCGCGCGGAGATCATCCATAAACTCGGTGGCGCTCATAGCCGCGACCGCCGGAGTGAATTCAATAATGATTGAGTCTGGAATGCCCCCGTAGACGCGCGCCAGCTCGCACTTTTCCTCCAACGTCGTGAGGCACTTGACATCAATATCCGGGCGTATAACTTTCAGTGCATGCGGTTGAAATGTAATAAACACAGGGCGACTATTAAGCTTATCGGCCAGGATACAGACCTCGTGCATCAATCGCTGGTGCCCTTTATGGATACCATCGAAATTACCGATGGTGACGACAATTGGTTCTGATCCTGTGAGCGTCGTTGAATATTCCATACGTACCCTTATAACTACCCTGACTATTCTCTTGGCCTATAGTACCACAGCTACTTATGACAGGCAATGCACTCAGTCTTTCTCTCTACCCGGCTGTGCTTTCGTCTCCCACAAAGACCTTTCGGGGCTGCCATTTTTCGGCTGCGCTATCCCATGCGGCTATGGCGATAAAGAGACCGTCTGGATTATAGATGCGGGCCAGGGATTGTCCCTCGTGGTGGTCGGAGAGAAAGGCGTTGCCATGTTTGACCAGCGCGCTCTCTTCCGCGTTCAGGTGCAGTGCCGGGTACTGTTCCAGGGCGCGGTCGGCGGGTTGGAGATAGCGCGCGATTTCACCAGCCTCAAGGGCTCTGGCCAGCTCTTCCAGGGTGATGCTCTCTTCCAGTCGAAACGGACCACTCCTGGTGCGTACCAGTCCGCCAAGATGCGCTCCACACTCCAGCGCGCGTCCCAGGTCATAGGCCAGTGATCGAATATAGGTACCTTTACTGCATGAGACATCCAGCAGCAGGATCGGGTTTTGCCATGCCTGGATATGTAACTGGAAAATCTCGACCGGTCGTGCCGGCAGGGTGATCTCTTCTCCGGCTCGTGTACGTTTATAGGCTGCCTGTCCCTGGATTTTGATGGCCGAGTAGCGTGGAGGTATCTGCATTTGCGGGCCGAGGAACTGTTGAAGTGCCGCCTCGATCGGGCCCAGGGCGAGGTTTTCCGTACTGGCTGTGCGCGTAACCTGTCCCTCTTCGTCGTAGGTATCGGTTTCGCTGCCAAAAACAATGGTGGCCTGGTAGGCTTTGCCGCTCTCGCTTAAATATTCGGCCACGCGTGTGCCCTGGCCAACGCAGATCGGCAGGACGCCGCTGGCCGCCGGGTCCAGTGTGCCGGCGTGTCCTACCCGGCGTTGTTTGACTGTTTTTCTGACCTTTGCCACCACATCATGAGATGTCATGCCAGTGGCTTTATGAATATTGAGAATCCCGTCCATATTTCCTTCCTCTCATCTTATGAGTCGTTCCTGATGTTTTTCCATCCTGAACACTCCTGTTTTCTCTATTGCTGGATAGTTCGCCAGATGGCTCACTTGCTTTTTTAGTGCAGGTGCCGGGCCATTCGCGGCCCAGCACCTGCACTAAAAAAATGATGAGCCGCTCGCGGCGAACTGTTCAACAAAGGAACGGGCGGCTTTTCCACGAGCAGAAACATCAGGGATGACTCATATATTCGGGGTAGAGAACCAGAATAGCTGATTTCTGGTTCTCCAAGAATCAGGCATGGCCTGTGAGCTCTTTTTCCAGCGCTGGAATGACCAGGTCCATAGTTTCCTGGAGAGGGAGATGGAACGTGGCCCCTGCGGCGCGTGCGTGGCCTCCTCCTTCACCCTTGCTCAGGCGTTTGCAGATTTCTGCGGCGTTGTATGGTTCGGCACTCCGTAAGCTTAAACGCGTGATATCGGGGGAGTCGGCATAGTTTTTGAAGAACGCCGCGATCTGGACTCCCGCAATGTCGCGCAACAGGCCAGAGCCATTGCCGTCCTGGTTGGCTGTATTTCCTGTACGAGCCAGGGTTTCGCTGGTGGCCCAGGACCAGATAAGCTGGCCTTCGCAGGCTGTCGTAGCCTGTTCAAAGATTGCTGCCTGGAAGCGCATCTCTGCCAGCGAATGCGAGTGATAAATGGGTTGGACGATGGTTTCTGGGATAGCTCCGTGGCGCAGCAATTCTGCCGCAACCTCCAGGGTACGCGCTGTGGTGTTGCTATACTGGAAAGAGCCGGTATCGGTAATCAGCCCGGTGAGCAGACAGGTCGCGGCTTCTGTCGGTAGGGTAAGGCCAGCCTGTTGCTGGAAAAGCACCAGGATTTCAGCCGTGGCCGCCGCGCTGGTATCAACAATATTGATCTGACCACAACCGTTGCCACCCAGATGATGATCGATGTTCAGAATCCGCGCCTGGTCAAGAAAACGTTTATGTCGCTCATAGAGTGGTCCAAAGCGATACAGTTCGCCTGCATCCAGCGCGATAACCAGGTCAAAATCCTCAGCCCCCAGGTCTGTTACAACCGTTTCGCTGGCTGGTAAAAACGTGAGAAAGGAAGGTGGAGGGTCCGCGCAGGCGGGCACACAGCTTTTGCCGAGGGCGCGCAAGATATGTGCCAGTCCCAGCGCTGAACCAAGACAATCTCCATCGGGATGTTCATGGGCCAGCAGGGCGATGCGTCGCGCTGATGTAATCAGGTCCATGGCCTGTTTGACCAGCGCGGCGTCCAATTGTTGATCCAATTCGTGACTATTCTGACTCATCGGCTCCCTCAAGATGGATAGAAGCCAGCTTTTCCTCTTCTGGCTCCTCGTCTTCCTCAAGGTTGACAGGAGTCAGTGGCTCTTTTGTTCCTAATTGATTAATCAGATCCAGAATATGTGATCCGTGTTCAATGGAAGAATCAAGCCGAAAAGCAATGTCGGGCATAAAGCGCAACGTCAGGCGCCCGGCCAGCTCGTGGCGTAGGAAGCCCGTAGCATGGCGTAGCGCCTCCATTGTGCTCTTCTTCTCCTCCTCATCTCCCATCACGCTCACAAAGATTTTCGCGTGGCGCAGGTCGCCACTCACCTATACCTGGGTGATGCTGGCGAACCCTACCCGCGGATCTTTGATACGGGTGCGCAGAAGATCGCTGACCTCAACAGCGATCAACTCACCCAGTTTCTCTTGCCTATGTAAGTTTGGCATTGCTTTTTCTCTCTACTAAAACATCCCGCGTAGACTATGCTCCGGGTTTGACCTTTTCCTGAGTAAAGGCTTCGATCACATCGCCCGCCTCAAACTCAATGAAATCTTCAAGCAAAATGCCGCACTCATAACCGCCCTGAACTTCGCGGACATCGTCCTTGCCGCGCCGTAACGAGGCCACTTTTCCTTCGTAGACCTTGAGCTCTTTGCGCAAGACCCTGGCCTGTGAGGCGCGGGTTATTTTGCCATCGAGGACACGACAACCGGCAATGACCGTTGTTTTACCGGCTTTAAAGATTTGCTGAACTTCGGCATGACCTTCGAGCACTTCTTTGAAGGTTGGCTCCAGCATACCGGTCAGGGCTGCCTGGATGTCGTCGATCAGCTTATAGATGATGGCATAGTAACGGATATCTACGCCTTCTTTTTCGGCCATGCGCTGGGCCGCGCCATCGGCTTTGACGTTGAAACCGATGATAATGGCCCCGGAGGCCGCTGCCAGATGGACATCGGTTTCGCTGATGTTGCCGATACCTTCACGGATCAGGCGCACCTTGAGGTTTTCCTCGCCAACTTTGTTCAGCGCATTTTTCAGAGCTTCGGCTGAGCCTTGAACGTCACATTTGAGAATGATGTTCAGTTCTTTGACCTTACCCTCTTGCATCTGCATGTAGAGTGTGTCCAGGCTTACGGTACCGATAGGTGTGCTATCACTCTTCCTCTGCTCCGCAACCCTGGTCGCGATCTGTTTGGCGATTTTCTCGTCAGCCACAACTTCCAGGCGGTCGCCAGCCTGGGGTACTTCTGGCAGACCGAGGATACTGACCGGTGTGCTGGGCGGAGCCTTCATGACGCGTTTCCCACGATCATTGGTCATGGCGCGAATTTTACCGGCCATTGAACCAACGACGATGTTATCGCCCATGGTCAGCGTGCCCTGTTGAATCAGTACCGTCGCGGTTGCGCCGCTACTTTTTTCCAGCCGGGCTTCGATAATCACGCCTGTGGCCGGGCGGTTCGGATTGGCTTTGATATCCTGGACTTCCGCGACCAGGATGATCATTTCGAGCAATTCGTCAATGCCTGTACCGCGCCTGGCTGAAACCGGGACGCAGACCACTTCTCCGCCGTATTCCTCGATGACGATGCCGATTTCGGCCAGTTGTTGCTTGACATGGTCAGGGTTGGCATCGACTTTGTCGATTTTGTTGAGCGCGATAATGATCGGCATTTTGGCCGCTTGCGCGTGGTCGATGGCCTCGCGTGTTTGTGGCATGACGCCGTCATCCGCCGCGACAACAATGATGGCAATGTCCGCGACCTGCGCGCCGCGCGCACGCATGGCGGTGAAGGCTTCGTGACCTGGCGTATCCAGGAAGGTGATCTTCTGGTTATTGATCTCAACCTGGTAGGCACCGATATGCTGGGTGATACCGCCAGCCTCACCTGCCGCGACTTTGGTTTTACGGATGGTGTCGAGCAGGGTGGTTTTCCCATGGTCAACGTGACCCATGATGGTGACTACTGGCGGAATCGTGACCATATTGGCGTCATATTTGGCGTCCAACAGGACCTCTGAGGCCAGTCCTTCACGTCTGCGCTGAACAGCCGGGGCGATGGTTAGTTCGCTCTGCGAGGGTTCAAAGCCCAGGTCTTGAGCGACCAGAGCCGCTTTGTCATAGTCCACCACCTGGTTAATGCTGGCAAAGATGCTATGGGCGATCAGTCCTTTAATAATTTCGTTGGGAGTAGCGTGTAAAAGCTCTGCCAGGTCCTTGACCAGAATCTGCGGTGGAATGGAAATTGGGCCCGTGGGTTTCTCTTTCACCGAGGCTACGCGGCGTTCATGGGTGGTGCGTGCCGGTCCACCACCTGGACGTGCTCCACTTCTGCCAGGACCGCCATGCTGACCGGGGCGACCGCTACCGCCGGGCCCTCCATTGCCATGTCTGGCCGGCGGACGCGAGCCGCTCCCACTATGTTGAGATCCACCGCCGGGTCCACCGGAGGTTCGTGGTCCTCCCGCGTTTGTACGCGGAGCGTAGGGTGCTGTGCCTGTGTTTCCACCAGAAGAGCGCGAAGGATAGGCTGATGATGGGCGAGGTCCGCTACCCTGGCCTGGACCCTGGCGATTGCCGCTGTCAGGTCTGGGAGCATAACCACCGGGCCGGGGACCATTGCCACCGTCAGGTCTGGGAGCGTAGCCACCGGGCCGAGGACCATTGCCGCCATCGGGTCTGGGAGCATAGCCACCGGGCCGAGGACCATTGCCGCCGTCGGGTCTGGGAGCGTAGCCACCGGGCCGAGGACCATTGCCGCCGTCGGGTCTGGGAGCGTAGCCACCGGGCCGAGGACCATTGCCGCCGTCGGGTCTGGGAGCATAGCCAC
>Ga0265338_10003705_pt1 | contig 21275 bp, 19 predicted proteins | sample 42126metaG_FD_193579 | JGI IMG/M metagenome (GOLD analysis project Ga0265338, IMG submission 193579) | Rhizosphere microbial communities from Carex aquatilis grown in University of Washington, Seatle, WA, United States - 4-21-26 metaG | ecosystem: Host-associated > Plants > Roots > Rhizosphere... | reverse complement strand
CCGCCTGGGCGCTCTGCGAAGCGACGTCCACCCCGCCGTTCCAATACCAGATGACGCCCGCGGATGCGATCCTTTCCTTCATATCGCCTGACACCCAAATCAGTGGACCTGAGCGGCAGAGACCGCGTCCGGGATGAAAAGATCTTTCATGCCGAACGGATGTCAGGTTCCCCTGGCGGCACCGCAGTCTGCCAGTGGGTGGTGTGCCTTCCTAGTCGCGTTCGGAGTCCGGGCGGCGGTACGCGCGGGCCAGGTGACGGGCCAGGTACGGGCCGGTGACGCTGCTCTTGTCGGCGGCCACTTCCTGTGGCGTGCCCGCGGCGACGACGCGACCGCCGTCCGGTCCGCCGGCCGGCCCCATGTCGATGAGGTGGTCGGCGGCGGCGAGCAGGTCCAGGTCGTGGTCGATCACCACGACCGTGGCGCCGCCGTCGAGCAGGCGGTCGAACACGCCGACCAGCGTGCGGATGTCGACCGGGTGCAGCCCGGTGGACGGCTCGTCGAAGATGTAGAGGATGCCGCGCTGGCTGCTGCGCAGCCGCGACGCGATGCGCAGCCGCTGGGACTCGCCCCCGGACAGGGACGGGGTCTCCTCCCCTAGCCGCAGGTAGCCGAGCCCGACGTCATCGACGGGCCGCAGCGGCCGCACGATGGCCGGGCGCCCGGCGAACCGCCCGAGTGCTTCGTGGACGGTCAGCGCCAGGACATCGGCGATGGTCAGCTCGTCGAGGCGGACGTCGAGCACCTGGCTGGCGTACCGGGTGCCCTGGCAGAGCGGGCAGGTCTCGCGGATGTCCGGCAGGTACTGCACATCGATGTCGACATGCCCAAGGCCCTCGCACTCGGGGCACTGGCCGGCCTTGGTGTTGAAGGAGAAGTGCCCGGGCTGCCAGCCGCGGCGGCGGGCGAGCGGCGTGTCCGCGAACGCCTGCCTGATCGCGTCGAAGGCGCCCGTGTACGTCGCGGGTGTCGACCGGGAGTTCTGGCCGATGGGGGTCGCGTCGATCTCGGCCAGCCCGCGGATGCCTGCTGTGTCCAGCCGCCGGACGTGCTTCGGCGTCTTCTCGCCGGCCAGGCTGGCGCGCAGTGCGGGCACGAGGCTCTCAAGCACGAGGGCGGTCTTGCCCGCCCCGGACGGCCCGGCCACCGCGGTCATGGCGTGCTCCGGGAACGAGACGCGGACGTTGTGCAGGTTGTAGAGGTCGGCGACCTCGACGGTCACCGCGCCGCCGCTGACCGGTCGGCGCTCGCGGCGGACGGCCGGCTGACCCGCCAGGAACGGGCCGATGACCGACTCCTTACTGGCCCGGATGTCGGCCGGGGTGCCCTGCGCGACGACGGTGCCGCCGTGCTCGCCAGCACCGGGGCCGAGCTCGATCACCCAGTCGGCGGCGTTGATGATCTCAGTCTCGTGCTCGACCATCACCACCGAGTTGCCGTTGCCGGCGAGCATCCCGATGGTGGAGCGCAGGCCCTCGATGTTGCTCGGGTGCAGGCCGACGGACGGCTCGTCGAGTACGTAGAGCATGCCGGTGGTGTTCGCGCGGACCGTCGAGGTCAGCTCGAGGCGCTGCCGCTCCCCGGTGGACAGCGTGCTGCCGGCCCGGTCGAGCTGCAAGTAGCCGAGGCCGAGCCCGAGCAGCGGGTCGAGCGCGTGCAGGCACTCGGCGGTCAGGCCGTCCGCCACCCGGGCGAGCTCCTTCGGGGTCAGCCGCGGCACATCCTGCACGAAGCCGCGCAGCTCGTCCAGGCGCAGCGCGCTGATTTCCGCGAGGTTGCGGCCGTCCAGGGTGCTGCGCAGGGCGTCCGGGTTCAGCCTGGTGCCGTGGCAGACGGGGCAGGTTCGCAGCTTGAGGAAGCGCTCGACCCGGCTCCGGCCGCCCGGGCTGTCGCTGCCCGCCGCGTGCTCAACCGCGGCGACCGCGTTCTCGTAGTGGACGTTCAGTGCGATCTCCCTGGGCGTCCCCGCGCGCAGCCGCACCTCCCGCTCTACCGGCTCGCCGCGGAAGACGATGTCCCGCTCCCGCGCCGTCAGCTCGCGGAACGGCACGTCCAGCCGGACGCCGAGCTGCCCGGCGGCGTAACGGTAGAGCCGCCGGCCGCCCGAGTTCCACGGCAGCACGGCCCCCTCGTCGATGCTCTTGTCCTCATCCGGCACCAGGGCGTCCTGGTCGACCTCGAACCGCTGTCCCGTCCCGTTGCACGCCGGGCAGGCGCCGTAAGAGTTGAACGCGAACGACTCGGCCCCCGGGTGGGCGAACCGCACCCCGCACGTGGGGCAGGTCATCTCCATGCCCTGGGTGCGCACGCTCGGCGCGACCGGATGGCCGTTCGGGCAGACGTGCGTGCCCAGCCGCGACATGATCAGCCGCAGCACGTTCAGTACCTCGCTCATCGTCCCGACGGTGCTGCGGACCCCGGGGACCGGCGGCCGCTGACGCAGCGCGAGGGCGGCGGGCAGGTGGTCGATCCGGTCGGCGTCCGGCCGCTGCGCCTGGCTCAGCCGACGGCGGCTGTACGTCGACAGGCCCTCAAGGAAACGCTGCATGCCCTCGGCGTACAGTGTCCCGATGGCGAGCGAGCTCTTGCCCGAGCCGGACACCCCCGCCACCGCCACCACGCACCACAACGGGATATCGACGTCAAGGTCCCGCAGGTTATTGTGCCGGACGCCTCGCGCCTCGATGACGGCAGGCAGCCGGGCCATGCGGGCAGCGTTCGCGCTGCCCGGGGTCGAACGGGCCACGTGATCATGCTACGCGCGGGGACCTTCCGGACCCCTGCTCAGCCCGTGGATCGATGCCACTCGGGCATCTGCGCGAGGAGCCCGCCATGTGCTCGGATGGCGGCGGCAACTGGGAGATGATCCGGAGCTACGCGTAGAGCGTGTCGAGGCCGACTAGTTGTATCAGGTCGTCATTGCGTGCCTCGGCTCGCAGGTCATCGTCGAATCCAGTGCCGCTGTAGCAGGTCAGCCTGGTTGTGCTGGTGTCGTATCCCTTTACCGCGAGCAGGTCGCGCGCGCGGCGGAGCCTCCTGGTGTGCCCGGGGGTCATGATCTTTCCCCATTTCGCCTCGCCCAGAGACAGGACCCGCTGCGGTTCCCCGGGAACTTCCGGGCCGAGAACAGCGACGTCAACCTGAATCTGGGTCCGGTTGGCGGTGTCGGGTACCACCCCTGCCGCGACCAGGCCAGGCCAGTCGCTGAACGTGCCGTCCCCGGCGTCTAGCGCCCATTCGCGGCACAGGGACTCGAAGTGCGGGCCGACAACCTGGGAGAAGAACGTCGCCTGCGCGTTGCGCCACGCTCCGGCCGGGTCGCCGCGTTCTAGCCGGGTCCATTCTCTGCGCATGACGGCCTCGTAGAAGGCGATCAGTGGCTCGCTGATGTAGTAGGCGGACCTGCCCTTGCGAAACGGGTCAGCCTCGTGCGCGATGAGCTGTGCATCTTCCAGCACGCTGAGCGGATGTCCGATGTCCGGGGACTTGCGGCCGATGTGGTCGGCGATTCCGCCCCGGGTGTTCCGGCCGGCCGCGATGGCGCCGAGTGTGGCGTGGTAGAGCGCGGGATCGCGGATTTCGGTCTCCTCGGCCAGGAGGTAACGGGCCTCGCGGAAGAGCGGTACCTGGGAGTTCAGCACGGTGCGCAGTACCCAGGAGTCGAAGTCGTCCGGGCCCGACGGCACGTCGCTCGCGACGAATTCGCGGCGGTACGCGGGCGTCCCGCCGACGATGGAATGCACCAGGACGGCTAGCCGCGAGTCGGTGATCCCCCAGAAGCTCGCGGCGTCCCGGTAGCCGAGCGGCCGGATGACCAGTTCCAGGCTGGCCCGGCCGCGCAGCGGGGCGCTGCCGCTCAGCAGGCGCCCCATCACCGACATGGCCGAACCGCACAGCAGCAGCCGTGACCCGCTCCTGCGCGCGATCCCGCGGGGCTCGAGCGCACGCTGGACAAGCGACGGAAGTGCCGGGCTCGCCTTACTCAGGTAGGGGAACTCGTCGATAACGATGAGCTTGCCGGTGACCGTCGTGAACAGCAGGTCCAGGGCTTCTTCCCAGCTCGCGAACGCATACCGCCCGCCACCGGTCCATTCGGCGAGCGCACGTCCGAAGTTGGCCAGCGCATCGGTCTCCGTGTCCTCGGTCGCCGTGTAGAAGAAGCCGTCCACGGCACTGGCCACGGCATCAAGCAGGTACGTCTTGCCCTGGCGGCGGCGCCCGCTGACGATCCCCAGGCGCACGTCGGGGTCGGGAGAAGTGGCGAACCTGACCAGGCCATCCCATTCGCGGTCACGGTCGAAGACATGCGGCGGCTTCCCCAGCGCCGCGCCCGGTGGAGCAGTCATAAGTGAAGCATAGACCTAAGATGTACACCCCTTAGGCCTGTACTTCTACACTCTGCTGCCCGGCTAAGCGACCCGCTCGCCGCCTGGAGAGCACGATAACAGCGAAATATCGCTCCGACCTGCAGGAACTAGTTAGCCTCCTAGCGAGGACAGGCCGGCGGAAGACGCGACGACGTGACCGATTTGGGCGCCGTCACTGTGACTGTTGGCTCCCTGTTTGGCTCCCTGGTCTCGGTAAGACCACGATCGGCTATCCGCTCGCCTGCCATGTGCCTGCCGGATCAACCAGGCCGTGGAGCTGATGTCGTCCGGCAATGCCTAGCTTGGGGTAAGAGCGGTGCAGGTGCGAGGCGACCGTGCGCGGGGACAGGAACAGCCGGTCGGCGATCTCGTTGTTGGTGAGGCCGTGGCTGGCGAGGATAGCGATCTCGCGCTGCTGCGGGGTGAGCTCGTCAAGCGCATTCGGCTGGGCCGGCCGTGCCTCGGCGGTCACGCCGCAGGCGCGCAGCTCCGAGTCGGCCCGTCGAGTCCAGGGGGCGGCGCCAAGGCGGGTGAACGTTTCGAGCGCCGATCCGAGTAGCGGCTTGGCGTCGTTGATCCGTCGCTGCCGGCGCAGCCACTCGCCGTAGTCGAGCTGCAGCTGCGCCCGCTCCCACGGCCATGTCTCACCGGCCGGATCGGCCAGGCCCGCGGTGAAGTGCGCCTCGGCCTCGGCCGGTTCGGCCAGCAGCCCGCGGGCGCGGGCGGCGAGCTGCTCAAGTCGCGGCCCTGGTGCCGGCCCGGCCAGGGCTAGCGCGCACTCCACCTGCTTCTTTGCCTCCAGCCGCCGTTCAGCGCGCACGGCCGCGGCAGCGTAGTCGGCGATGGCGTAGTAGGAGAACTGGTAGTGCAGCGGCGTGCCGTCGGCGGCGAACTCCCGGCTGAGCTGCGCGTGGGCGGCGACGTTGCGACCCTGGGCGAGCGCGGCGAGCCCGGCCGCGTGCCTGGCCCGGGCGGCGAACCCGCGGTACACCGCCTCGTCGACGTCGGCGAAGACGCGAGCAAGCAGCGGTGCTACCTGTTCCTGCTCGCCGCGCATGGCCGCGATGGACGCGGTGACCAGGTGGGAGTTGGCGGCGACGGCGGCCATCTTGTAGGCGGCGGCGATCTCGGCTGCCTCACGGGCGGCGGCGAGTGCCTCATCCCAGCGGCCGCTGTCGGCGCAGGCCCATTCCAGGCACGAAAGCACGGCCCCGCTGGCACCGCGGACACCAGGAGCACGCAGCGTGGTGAGGGCCTGGCGCAGCACTTGGACAGCCAGCTCGGTTTCGTCCAGGCTCCAGGCGGCGGCGCCGACTTTGCCCGGGTCACACAGCGCGTGGTCGGCCATGCGCTCCAGGCAGGACACCGTCTCCGTGCGGTCGTCGAATGGGTCCGTGCAGGCTCTCATCCAGACCCGAGCCTCGTCGATGCCGCCAGCTGGCCAGTCGGCGGCATTCGGCACCTCCGCGCAGGCCGCATCCAGGTCGCGCAGTGCGGTGCGCACCTTGGCGCGCACTTCAGGGAGCCCGGTCTGGTGAACGAGGATGGCCGTCAGCCCGGCGGCGTCCCACGCGATCGCCGGGTGGGTGAGGAGCGCGTCGGCGGCGACCGACAGCAGCGTGTCGAGAGCCTCCGCGTACTGGTCCGACCACAGCAGCGACCAGCCGATCATCACCCGCGCGCTGAAGCGCAGGGCTGGGTCTGAGGTCACAGAAAGCGCGTTCTCCGCCAGTTCGCGCACCCAGTCGGGCTGCCCGGCCGCATGGGCGAGGCGGGTGGCGGCCAGTATCCGCCTGGCCTTGTCACCGTCACCGGGGCTGAGCTCGGCGGCGCGTTCCATCGCGCGGGCAGCCGCGGCGACGCCACCGCGGCGCTGCGCCACCGCGGCGCTGTCCTCCAGCAGCGCGGCGACGTGCTCGTCCGGTCCCAGCGCGGCGGCGGCCAGGTGCCACGCGTGACGATCGGGCCGGTCGCGGAGATCGTCCGCGATCTTCGCATGCGCAGCGGCACGCTCGGCGAACGGAGCGCTGTAGTAGACCGCCGATCGTGCGAGCGGATGGGTGAACTGCGGGCCAGCGGCGTCGATCCTGATCAGCCCGGCCGCTTCCGCGTGGGTGAGCGTCTCCATCGTCAGCCCGCCAGCGTGCGCCGTGACATCGCCGCTGTCGGCAGCCGCCGCTAGCAGCAGCCCGGCCTTCGCCCGGTCCGGGAGCGCGGTGTACCTGGCCGCCATGACGGCGGTGAGCTGGCTGGTCAGGGGCAGCAACTCGGTTGCCAGCCGCCGTCCGGCGTCGGGGTCCGCGGCGACCATTCTCGAAAGCTCGATCAGCGCAAGCGGGTTGCCGGCGGCCTGGGAGAGCACCTGGTCACGGGCCCGGCCACGCGGCGGCGTGGGCTGGAGGTCGAGCAGCCGCCCGGCGTCCGCCAGCGGCAGCGGTACGAGCAGCAGTTGCGGGAAGTCCCGCTCGAAGCCAGGCGGCGGTATCGTCCCCCGGGTGCTGACCAGGAACACGACACGCTCGGCCGCGAGGCGCCGGGCTGCGAAGGCCAGCGCGTCGATCGAGGCGGGGTCAAGCCACTGCGCGTCATCGACCGTAACGAGCAGCGGCGATTCTTCCGAGGCAAGTGACAGGAGCGTGAGGGCGGCAAGCCCGGTGAACAGGGCGTCGGGCGGGACGGCCTCGCCTGATAGCGCGAAGGCCCCGCGCAGTGCGGCGGCCTGCCGGGCTGGCAGTCCAGAGATGTGCCTCAGCGCGGGCCGCAACAGCTGGTGCAGTCCGGAAAACGCAAGCTCACGTTCCGATTCCCGGCCCGTGGCGCCCAGTTGCCACATGCCGGCGGACCTGGCCTCCGCGGCAGCCTCGGTCAGCAGCGCCGTCTTCCCTGCGCCGGGCTCACCAAGCAGCAGCAGCGCCCGGGCTCCCTCATACGGCGGGGATACCAGGTCCCTGAGCCAGTCCATCTCCTTGTCCCGGCCGACCAGGCTCGCGCGACTCCCTGGCGCTGACCTGGTCATCGCGCTCCCGGCACCGGGGCAGCGCCTCGATGAGTAAGACGACCAGTCATATTGAAGAGGTTACCGATCTTCGCGTCTGCCGAACACCCCTGCGGCCAGAGACGCGCTGGCCCGGGTTACCTGAGCAGGGAGCCGAAGATCATCTCGAAGAAATCGTCAATCGGCTGGCCGCTGCGGACGACCCGGGACCGCGTCAGCGCCCCTTCCCAGGCGTTGACGATGAAGCGGCCGAGCCGCGCGGGATCGCCCGCCAGGCTGATCTCGCCGGTCCGCTGCGCCTGGGCGACAAGCTCGGTCACGATCGCCGACCAGGCGTCCAGGCCCTCGGCCAGCTCGCCGCGGATAGCGGCGCTGTGGTCGGCGACCTCGTTCGCCAGGTTCCCCCACATGCATCCCCGGCTGTAGTCGCGGTCGCGCGCGCCGTCGGACAGCGCCGTGAAGCCGGCGCGCAGGCGGGCGACCGCCGACGTTGACTCGAACGATGCCGGCCAGCCAGAGACCTCGAAGTAGCGGCGGACGGCCTCGACGGCGAAGTCCTCCTTGCTCGCGAAGTGGTTGTAGAACGAGCCCTTCGGGGCGTCGGCCGCCTTCGTGATGTCCCCGACCGAGCACGCGGCGTACCCCCGCGCGTGCAGCTCAGCCAGTCCTGCGTCGATGATCTGCTGCTTCACGCTTGGCCTGGCCACAGCCCTAATATGACCAGTCGCCTTAGCCGGCGTCAATCTGCAGTCAAGATGTGGATACCCAGGGCACGCGGCCGTGCCGCATGCTGGCCGCATGCCCCAGCCATACTCCGCGCTGCCGAACGACATCGTGCGGGCAGCGAACGGTATCGATTACGCCTACCGTGACACCGGGCCACATGACGGAGTTACCCCGCTTGTCCTGCTGCAGCATTTCCGGGGCAACCTGGACTACTGGGATCCCGCGCTCGTCGATGCGCTAGCGGCCTCCCGCCGGGTCGTCACCTTCGACAACGCCGGCGTCGGCAAGTCGACGGGGCGCACGGCGGACACCGTTGAGCAGATGGCCAGGGACGCGATTGCCTTTATCAGCGCGCTGGGCCTCAGCCAGGTTGACCTGCTCGGGTTCTCCATCGGCAGCTTCGTTGCGCAGGAGATCGCGCTGCGGCGGCCGGGCCTCGTCAGGCGCCTGGTCCTGGCCTCCTCGGCGCCGAAAGGCGCGACCGGCATGCACGGCTGGGCGCCAGAGGTTATCGGCGCGGTCGGCACTCCGCAGACCAGCCCGGAGCAGTACCTCGGGGTGTTCTTCGCGCCTTCGCCAGCCAGCCAGCAGGCCGGCAAGGAAGTGCTCGGCCGCATCTACGCGCGGAGCGACGACCGGGACGGAGTGACCGACTGGGCCACCCGCGAGGCGCAGTACGACGCCGTATGCGCCTGGGGCATCCCGGATCACGCGGAACTTGAGCGAGTCTCGGCCCTGCAGATGCCGGCCTTCGTCGCTAACGGCGACAGTGACCCCATGATCCTGCCGCGCTACTCCTACTTGCTGGCGGGTCTCATCCCGCAGGCGCAGCTGAAGATCTACCCGGACGCGGCGCACGGGTTCCTGTTCCAGCACCACGCCGCGTTCGCGGCCGATGTCGTCCAGTTCCTGAGCTAACGGTAGTCCGTACGAGGAGGGGCAAACGCAATGCCGATGATCGATGTGTATGCCACAGCTGGAACGTTCAGCGATAAGCACCAGCTCGCGGCCGACCTCGCCGGCGCCCTGATGAGGATCGAAGGAGTCCCCGACATCCCCATGTTCCGGCAGAACACGGCCGCCTTCATCCATGACCTGCCCGCGGGGGAACTGTCCAACGTTGACGGCGACTCCGGCTACGTACGCGTGCAGGTGCTAACCAACGCAGGCGCACTCGACCGCGCCAAGCAGCTCGCGGTGGTCAGCCAGTTCACGAGCATGATCGCCAGCGCGGCTCACGATCCGGCCCTGGCCGAGCGCACCTGGGTGCTCCTCACCGAGGCCGTCCAGGGCGGCTGGGGACTACTCGGGCACGCGAACACCAACGACGAGCTGGTCGCCGCGGCCCGCAGGCAGATCGCAGAGCTCCAAGCAGGCGGCGACGGCCCGCCCGCGTAAGCATCGAAGGAGGAAACAATCAGATGAACGCCAAAGCGGTTTCACCGATCAGCACCTACTTCCGAGTCTGCGACGGGGTCCGAGTGAGGTTCGCCGATAACAGGGCCGACGCGGACGCCACCATCCTGCTGCTGGCACCGTGGCCAGAAAGCCTCTGGGCCTTCCGGCGCATCTGGGACCACGTTGCCGCGGCCGGCCGAGTGGTCGCCATCGACATGCCGGGATTCGGCCACTCCGACGGCCGCCCGGACCTGATCGCCCCGGACGCATCGGGAGAGTTTCTCGCCCGTCTGATCGACGAGTGGGGCCTGGGAGCTCCCCACGTCGTCGGCCCGGACGTCGGCACCGCCGCGGCGCTCTTCCTTACCGCGAAGGCACCGGAGCGCGTCACGAGCTTGACCGTCGGCGGCGGCGCGGTCCGCTTCCCGATCGAAGCGGGCGGCGCGCTCAAGGACATTATCGAGGCGCCGAGCCTGGACGTCGTGCGCGGTCAGGACGCCAGGACCAACATCGGCTACGCGGTCGAAGCCGGTGCTGCCAGCGACAGCGAACCCGACGTCCACGAGGACTACGTCAGCGCCTACGACCTCGGGCGTTTTGCAGAGTCGGCCCGGTTTGTGCGTCACTATCCCGAGCAGAACCCGGTGTTGCGTGACCTGCTCCCGATGATCACCACGCCGACCCAGATCGTGGCCGGGCGCGACGATGACCTTGTGCCGTGGTCGAACAACCAGTACCTCCACGACGTCCTGCCCAACAGCGAGATCCATCCACTCGACGCGGGGCACTTCGCGTGGGAGCAAGCAGCCGGGGAATACGGCCGCCTGGTCGTCGACTGGGTCACCGGCGGGTACCTGCGCGTCGCGGCGGACTAACTCCGGCGCCGCCGAAGTCCGCGACGCACTTCGTGAAACGTGATTGTGTCACCGGCACACGTACCCCTCGGCCAGGCGCTGAGCCACACCAGGGGACCGGCGCGGGCTCGCGCTGAAGTTCTGCACCTCCGGCTTACGGGCTCGTCTACTTGATGATCTGGATCTCGCAGCGTGCTCCTGGCGCGGCGGTGATGCGCTCGTCGCCGGTGACCAGGATGGTTCCGGTCAGCTCGGCCAGGGCGACGTAGGCGGAGTCGTAGGGCGTGAGGTTCTCGCGCAGTTCCCACATGCGCGGGAGCAGGGGTGAGACGTGCCATCGGTCGACGGGAAGGACCATCAGGTCGGCGATGAGGTCGGCCGCCGCGGCCGGATCAAACTTGCCGCCGCGGACCAGGCCGCGCAGGGCGCTGAGCACCTCGGCGTCGAAGATCGAGGGAACCTGGAAGGCGGCGTCGTTTCCGGACAGCAGGCCGGCCGCCGGGCTTCCCGGCTCGGTCAGCGCGGTCACGGCGACGGATGCGTCCAGGACGTATCCGCTCATGGTTCCGGCCGGTCGCGTGCGGCGCGTACCCCGGCGACGGCGTCGTTCATCGTCACGGTGGACCCGGTGGCGGTTGCCCGGGCTTGCGCTCGGGCGATGATCTCGGCCATGCTCGGCCGCTCGGCCAGCTTGCTGAGCTCGCCGAGCAGGTAGGCCTGCATGGACTGCCCGGCGGCAGCGGCCTTCCTGGCAAGTGCGTCCCGGACGGGCTCGGGGACGTCCCGGATCTGGATCAGTGGCATGCATTCATTATGCATAACAGATGCATGCCGTATCCATCCGCGGCGCCCGGACTGGTTCTGGCGGGAAAGGACTTCCGGCTCGCCTTGGCTCCCTGTTCGGCTCCCCTCGTGGAACCGCACATGAATCCGCTGGTCAGAGGCAAGCGTTCACGCGACCCGCTGCTTAGAAGGCATCGCCGAGGGGTCGCTAAGTGCCGCCTGATGTGGCTCGATAATCCTTTGAGCTGCACCGATAGAGGCTGCTAGTGGCCTGGCGTCGCCCGGCGACTGTGACTGCTGGCTCCCTCTTTGGCTCTCGATCTGACTGTTGGCTCCCCTTTTGGCTCCCCGTGCTGTCGATCTGTCCGGCGTTCGAGATGCACGAAAACAGTAACCAATTGGGCTCTTTCGGCGGCGTCGCACCCCGGATGTCAAGCCACGTGCCGCCGGGCTAGCCCGCTATCGCTCAGCGTCACTAGCTTCCAGGTCGGCCCTGGGAGTTCGAATCCAACGTTTTGGTGCCCTGAGGAGGATGGAGCGCGGCGGTGTAAGCCGCCATCGCCTGCCTCGCCAGCGACGACGCCAGCTTTATCAACGGCGTCACCTGAGCTCAGGACCCCCAGCCGCAAGGAACTGCGGCTGGGGGTCGTCTAGCCTCTTAACTGGCCTGCCGCCCCTAGGTGTTGACGATCCCGGCCGAGGAGGTGACCCCGGCGGGCAGCGGCGTCGGCGAGCTGGGCAACTCGGTGAGGGACCCGCCGTGGACGGCGAACACGGACACGAAGTGCATGCCTGAGCCGTCGACTAGCAGGTACCTGCCGTCCGGGGACAGCCGGGCGTCGATGTCGGCCCCGCCGCCGCTGATGGGCGCGCTACCGGTCAGGGCGAGGGAGCCGTCGCGGTTGATGGCATAGCTCGAGATGTTGCCCGAGCCGGTGTTGATGGCGAACAGGTACCTGCCGTCATGGCTGATCTCCACCCAGCAGGGCGCGGTCTGCCCGTCAGCGTAGGGCGAGGACCCGATCGAGGAGAGCTGGCCGGAGAAACTGTCGACGTACGCGGACACAGTGCCGAGGCCGGCGCCGTTGTGCGCGTTGCTGACGAACAGCTGCGAGGGGTTGGCGGGCGAGAACTCCGCGCCGAGCTGGCCCAGGCCCTGGCCGGTGAAGGGCGAGCCCTTGGCGGGCAGCAGGCGGCCGCCCGGGGCCACCACGAAGCTGTCGATCTCCGAGGTGCCGGTGCGGGTGCCGATGAGGTGGTTGCCGATGGCGTTGAAGAACACGTCACCGAGCCCGGAGCCATCAGGGACGGCGTACGTCGAGCCCGGGACCGGCGTCAGCGACCCGTTGAAGCCGAGCCGGAAGCCGGTGTAGTTACTGCCGCCCGTGCCGGAGTTCGCCACGTAGACCAGGCCGAACGGGGAGACCGCGACGCTGACCGGCCTGATCCCGTCCGAGGACTGCGGCTGGCCGACGAGCACCGGCACGCCGCCCGCGGTGATGCGCAGGACCGAGATCTGGTTGCTGCCGGCGTCGACCGCCAGCAGGTACCGGCCGTCCCGGGTTGCCTGGATCGCGCCCTGGGAGGCCAGGCCCGTGCCCAGGCCCGTGCCCCCGGCCGCGAACGGGGAGCCGGGTAGGGCGGTGAGCGAGCCGTCCGCGTGCCGGGCGTACCCGTCGATGGTGTTGGCCGTGGCGGTGTTGCCGTCGATGTAGGTGTAACCGGTCACCGGCGACGTCGGGCTGGCGCTGGCGACGGCAGGCACTCCGAGGATGCCGATCGCGGCCGCGAGCAGGCCGCCGCCCGCTGCTGCCAGGCGTGTGCGCTTGCGCAATGTCTTCTCCTTGCGTGGGGAGGATCAGCGGTGATCCGCGGACCCGCGCACTAAGGTCACGGCCGCATTGGCCGTGTTACACGTCGTCCTCGCTGCGCCACCATTTGTAAGAACAATTACAAAAGCCTTGCGCCCGCCTGGTGCGTGACGACTTCAAACCAGGCCCAGGCCCGGGTGGCCCCGCGGGATCTGCGGGAGCGGAGCCGGCCGCGGCTGGCGGTAGCCTGTCGGGCATGGAACGTGCCAGGTCGCCGGCCAAGGGCCTGGACGACGAGTCGGCAGGTTGGCTGCGCCGCCTGGGCGCCGATGGCGGGGACCGGCAGGCGGCCGAGCGTGAGCTGCACGCCCGCCTGGTGCGCATCGCGCTGACCGAGGTCAGGCGCCGATCTGTCAGCAGTCCGGTGACCGGCCCGGAACTCGATGACGTCGCGCACCAGGCCGCGGGCGACGCGATGTTCGCGATCCTGGCCAAGCTCGGTGACTTCCGCGGCGAGAGCCGGTTCACCACCTGGGCGTACCGGTTCGTCATCCTGGAGGTGTCGAGCAAGCTCGGCCGCCACTACTGGCGCAATCCGCCGGTCGCGCTGGACGCCGGGCAGTGGGAGCGGCTCCCGGACCGCTTCGGGATCGATCCGGCAGGGCACGCCGAGGCGGCGGGCGTCCTCGCGGAGGTGCGCCGGGTCGTCGACGACGAGCTGACCGCGCACCAGCGGCGGGTGTTCGTGGCGATCGTGGTCGACGGGATACCGCTCGACGCGCTGGCCACCGAGCTGGGCCTGCGGCGCAACGCCCTTTACAAGGTGATTTTCGATGCGCGGCGTAAGATCCGCCGGGCGCTGGTCGCCAACGGGTACCTGGAAGAATCGGGCTGGGAGCAACGATGAGCGACCTGGGCAGGCTGGAGGGGTTCCTGCGGACCGACCCGCGCGATGTCGGCTGCGATGAGGCGCTGGCCGTCCTTCATATCTACGTGGAGGTAGTGGCTGCGGGCGGGGACGCGGCCGGGCGGTATCCCGGGGTCGCCGCGCACCTGACGGCGTGCGGCCCGTGCGCTGAGGACTTCGCCGGGCTCCTCCTGGCGGTCACCAGTGCCTAGCACCGCGGACGAAACGGCGGAAACGCTGGCTGACCGCGAAATCCTGGCGTTCGACCTGTACGGGACGCTAGTCGACCCGATCGCGATCGCCGCGGAGCTCGGCCGGGTTCTTGGCGACTCCGACGGCGGCGAGGCGGCCGTGCTCTGGCGGTTGAAGCAGCTGGAGTACTCGTTCCGGCTCACGGCCATGGACCGTTACGAGGACTTCCGCTGGGTGACGTCGCGGGCGCTCGACTTCGCGCTGGCTTCCCTCGGGGTCAGCCTGCCGGACGGGCAGGCCCAGCGGCTGGTCGGGCTCTATGACCATCTGCAGCCGTTCCCGGACGCCGTCCCCGCGCTGCGGGCGCTGGCAGGCCTGGGGTATGAGCTCGCGGTCCTGTCCAACGGGACCCCCGCCATGATCGCGAACTGCCTCGACAACAGCCGCCTGGCGGGCTTCTTCGGACAGCGGGTCAGCGCCGACGAGGTCCGCGTGTTCAAGCCGTCGCCTCTCGTGTACCGGCACGCGGCTGGGCGGCTGTCCGCGCCGGTCGGGCGGATCCGGCTCGTCAGCAGCAACCCGTTCGACTGCGTGGGGGCCGGCGCCGTCGGGATGGGCACGATCTGGGTGAACCGCTCCGGCGCCCCGTTCGACACGATCGGCGCCCAGCCGGACCTCACCGTGCCCGCCCTCGACCTCCTGCCCGCCGCCCTGGCCGGCTGACGCCCCGATCGCGGCGTTAGCCGCCCCAGCCCGCCGGCGCGTCGTCATCGCCGTCAGGTGACGGTGCAACCGTCGGGTGACTGTGCAGGACGTGGACGGCCCCAGCCGGACGTCAGGCGACCGTGGCGGTGCTGACGTCCCAGATGGCCCCGGTATCGTCGCCGGGCAGGTGGGCGATCAGCGCGGCGGCCGAGTGCTCCGGGGTGATCAGGGTGCCCTCGGCGAAGTTCCTGTTGAACCGCTCGTGCAGGCCGGCCCCGATGCGCTCGGGGTCCTGCCGTCGGATCCAGGCCTGCATGGCGGTGTCGACCCCGCCCGGCCGGTAGGCGTTGACGGTCACGCCGGTGCCCTTCAGCTCCGCGGCGAGGTTGACGGTGTGCGCCTCGAGCGCCGCCTTGGTGGTGGCGTAGGCGTTGCCGCGGAGCATCCCGGCCGGGTAGGCGGCGATCCCGCTGGAGACGTTGACGACACGGCCCCAGCCAACGTCGAGCATGCCGGGCAGCACGGCGGCGGTGAGCGCGGCCGGCGCGACGACGTTGACCTCGAAGGCCAGCCGCAGGCCCGCGGCCGCGATGCTGATGGTGGGGCCGAGCGGCTCGACGGTGGCCGCGTTGTTAACCAGGATGTCGACGCGGCCCGCCGCGAGCGCGGCCGCTGCCGCACGGCTGCGGTCCTCCTCATCGGACAGGTCGGCGGGCACGACGCTGATCCGCCGGGCGGGCACTCCCCGCCCGCGCAGCAGGGCGCCGGTCTCCTCCAGCTGTGCCGCGGTCCGCGCGAGCAGGATCACGCGGGCGCCGGCGCCGGCCAGCCCGAGCGCGATGGCCCGGCCGATGCCGCGCCCGGCCCCGGTGATCAGTGCGGTCTTGCCGGCGAAGTCAGCTGTCACTGCGGTCTCCTCAACGGTTGATGGTGCGAGCGGGGCGGACGGGAGTCAGCCGGGATCGTTCGGCCAAATGCTTTTGAGCTTTTCGCTCTAGCGGTTAGCGGACGCACGGCGGCGGTGTCTTACCAGGGCGCGCCATCGTGAAATTCATCGGTAAGACCTTGGGCGGAGGCGACGCCTATGTGTGAGGCGGTCCTGTCCGGGATCGCCGCGACGACCGTGAAGGAGAACTCCGATGGCCCTGCTCAACCCAGGCGACCCGTTCCCCCGGCTGACCATCAGCACCACCGACGGGCAGGCGCTCACCATCCCGGACGAATTCGCCGGCGACTTCGCGGTCGTGCTGTTCAACCGGGGTGCCTGGTGCCCGTTCTGCAACGCGCAGCTGCGCGCGTTCGAGCGGGCCAGCGCTACGCTGGCGGAGACGGGCATCCGCGTCGCCGCGCTGTCGGTCGACGACAAGGAGACCGCGGCGGAGATGGCCGCCAGGAACCAGCTGACGTTCCCCGTCGGCTACGGCGCGGACGCCCGCGCCGTCGCCGAGCTCACCGGCGCGTTCGTCAACCCGGACCCGGTGTACCTGCAGTCGACCGGCTTCGTGCTTGACCCCGCGGGTAACGTCATCGTCAGCGTGTACTCCAGCGGCGCCATCGGGCGGCTCGTCCCCGACGACGTCGTGGGCCTCGTCCGGTACGCGCGCGAGCACGTGTCATGACCCGGCAAGAGAGCGGAAGCATGTCCGACCCAGACGTCCGTTTCTACTTCGACCCAGTGTGCCCGTTCGCCTGGATGACCAGCAAATGGGTGCGCATGGTCGCCGCGCAGCGGGACTACACCGTCGACTGGCGGTTCATCTCGCTGCGGATGATCAACTCCGGGATCGACTACGACAGCCACTTCCCCGTCGGCTACGAGGAGGGGCACACCTCCGGGCTGCGGCTGCTGCGGGTCGCGGCGCGGGCACGGGCCGAGCACGGGCGGGCCGCGGTCGGACCGTTCTACGAGGTCGTGAGCGGGGAGATCTTCGACTCCTCGGGCGCTGCCTCGCTGACGCCCGCGACCCGCGGCAGCCGGGCGTTCGTCGAGCCGCTGCTCGCCCAGGCGGGCCTGCCCGCCGACCTGGCTGACGCGCTCGACGACACGCGCTGGGACGACGAGATCCGGGCCGAGGGAGACGAGGCGCTGACGCTGACCGGCAGGGACGTCGGCACGCCGATCCTCCACTTCAGCCCGCCGGACGGCACGGCGCTGTTCGGGCCGGTGATCAGCCGGCTGCCGAGCCCGGAGGACGCCGTCCGGCTCTGGGACCACGTCACCGGCCTGGCCGGCTTCCCCGGCTTCGCCGAGCTCAAGCGCAGCCTGCGCGAACGGCCGCAACTGCGGTCGTTCGGCGTGGAGGCCGGCGAGGCCGGGGCGGAGGAAGACTGGCGCGCCGGCAGCCGCAAGACCACGCCGTAGCTTCGGGCCACTGCGGCAGTCACCGGAAATCCACGACATCAGCCCGCCCGCCGGACAGTCCGGGTCTCGCTTCGCCGGGCGGAGGGCGCAGGCACGCGATGTGCTGGTCCTCCGCTGCCCGCAGGTAAGACGACAGCGCGTTTCTGCCGCTGGCTAGTGCGATGGACACTTCTCGGCCTCACCCGGGCCAAGCTGACTTCCCAGGGAGCCTCACGATGGCACTGCGACCAGGGACTCGTTTCCCGGCTCTGACGCCCACCACGCCTGCCGGCCCGGCGGTGAGTGCGCCGGGTGCTACCGGGGCACCGATGGCCGGGGATCTGGCCCGTGCCTGAGGACCCGGACTCAGAACTGGTCAGCCGGGTGCGCGCCGGCGATGAGGGCGCATTCGCCGAGCTGGCCGGGAAATACCAGGGCGCCATGCTGTCCGTCGCCCGGGGCTATGTGCCGAGCGGCGCGGTGGCAGAGGAGGTGGTCCAGGAAGCCTGGATCGGGGTCCTGCGGGGCATCGGCCGGTTCGAGCGCCGCTCGTCGTTCCGCACCTGGCTATTTCGCATCCTGGTCAACCGGGCCATCAGCGCCGGCGTCCGGGAGCGCCGGAGCTTGCCCGTGGAGGACATGGGGCCCGTCGTGGACGCTTCCTGTTTTGACGCGGGCGGCACCTGGCAGGCGCCGCCCGAACCCTGGGCTGAGCAGGTGGACGACCAGGTGATCGCGGCGAAGATATCCGCCCGGATCCTGGCCGCCATCGATGAACTCCCGCTCCAGCAGAGACAAGTCGTAACCCTGCGCGACGTGCAAGGGCTGAGCAGCGGGGAAGTCTGCGCCGTCCTCGATATCAGCAACGCCAACCAGCGGGTGCTCTTGCACCGCGGCCGCAGCAAGCTACGCCAGGTCATCGGATCCGAGTTCGGGAGAGGCCGATGAGCCGCCTGAGGTTCAGGCCCCGTCGGGTCATCGTCTGCCGGGAGGCAGTCGAGCTTGTCACCGACTACCTCGAAGACGCCCTGACACAGGCACAGCGGCGCCGATTCGAAGCGCACCTCGCGCACTGCCCTGACTGCCCCGAATACCTCGCCCAGATGCGCGCTATCGTCGCGCTGGCCGGACGCGTCACGCCCGATGACCTCACACCGCGCATGCGTGAGGGGTTCATCTGGCTATACCGCCAATGGCAGGCCGATGAGAGCACGTGACCCTTCCGCCGCGACCGGTCACGGCGTGAGGCGACACCATAAAATGTATTAGTTACTCTATTTTTGTGCGCTGCTCCTACAGTAGCAGCTCCGACACGGAAGCGCTGCGGGGGAGCGCCTGCCAGATGGCCGGCGTGTTGCGGGGGTCAACGGGAGCGGTGCTGCGCCTGCGGGCGGGGCTGGGCCTGGCGGGGCCTGAGGTCCTCGATCCGGTCGAGTACCTCGTCCATCGCGGTTTCGAGGGGAGCGGGGTCGCGGTGCCCTCCGCCACTTCCGCGGTACCGAGTCTAGCTTCTGCGCGGCGCAACCATGGATTTGACACTTCAGATCATACACGCAAGACTGTAGCAACTGATACAAAAAAGTCGGCCCGATGGCCTACTTCACCGTATTGAGTGCCATTAGCCCCGCTAACAACTTAGGACGGTCTTCCCCGGTGGAAACTCCATCAGCAACATCAGCTCCGCCCTCTTTCCTCGAAACGCGCCGCGGCAAGCTCACCCTCGCCTTGATGTGTGCGGTGGCGTTCATGGACCTTCTCGATGGGACCATCGTGAATGTCGCGTTGCCGGTGATCAGGACTGACCTGCACTTCTCGGTCCAGAACCTGCAATGGGTCCCGAGCGCGTACCTGCTCACCTACGGCGGGTTCCTGCTGCTCGGCGGCCGCCTGGCTGATCTGCTCGGCCGGCGGCGCCTGCTCGTTGCCGGGACGTCGCTCTTCGGGATCTCGTCCCTCGTGTGCGGCCTGGCCGGGAGCGAAGGGGTGCTGATCGGGGGCCGGCTGGCTCAGGGGGTCGGCGCGGCGATGATGACGCCCGCGGCGCTTTCCATCCTGACGACGTCCTTTCACACCCGCGGCGACCGGGTCAGGGCGCTTGGCGCCTGGGGCGGTATGGGCGCCATATCGGGCGCTTCCGGAGTGTTGTTCGGCGGCGTGCTCACGTCCGAGGTGAGCTGGCGGTGGGTGTTCTTCGTCAACCTGCCCATGGTGGCGGTCATCCTCGCGGCGTCGTTCCGGCTCGTCGACGGCGAACGGCCCAAGGCACCGCCGCTACGGCACTTTGACACGGTCGGCGCCGGCCTCATCACGGGCGGCATGCTTCTTCTGGTCTACGTCCTGGTGAATGCCCCCAATGCCGGCTGGGGCACAGCCCGGACCCTCGGGGAGCTCGCCGGCGGCGTTGCGCTGATCGTCCTGTTCCTGTTCAACGAGCAGCGCCACAGCCACCCGCTCGTGCCCCTGTCGCTGTTCAAGATCAAGGGCCTGTGGGAGGCCGATGTCACCCAGGTTCTCGGGTGGGCCGCCTTCTACACGATGTTCTTCCTCGTCACGCTCTACATGGAGGAAGTGCTCGGCTACTCGGCGGTCCGCACTGGCCTGCTTTATCTGCCGCTGACGGTGGGCATCGGACTCGGAGCGGGCGTGGCAACGAAGGGGATCCCGAAGATCGGCACCCGGCCGCTTATCGCCGCGGGGGCACTGCTGGGCGCCGCCGGAGTGTTCTGGCTTTCCCGGGTGCCCCTGCACGGCACCTACCTGCCAGACATCCTTCCGGGGATGATGATCATGGGGGCCGGCCTGGGCTTGGTGATGGTGGGCGTTCAGAATGCCGCCAACGGGGGCGTGCCGGCCGACAGGGCCGGGCTCGCAGCGTCGCTGATCACCGCGTCCTTCCAGCTCGGGGCCGCGCTGGGGCTGGCGATCTTCGTCTCCCTCGCCACCGTCCGGACCAACCACCTGCTCGCGACGCACACCCAGCATGCCGAGGCGCTCAGGCTCGGCTTCCAGCGAGGACTGCTTGGCGCCGGCATCGCACTCGTGATCGCCGCGGTGATCGCACTGCGAGCGCCCAACGTGCGTGTCGCCGACATGGCCCCGGGCGCCGACGACAACCAGGCCCTGCCCGTCCCCGTAGCCAGCGGATCGGCACCAGAAGCACTTCATACCCCAGCCGGCCAGGCAGGACTCCGCGGGTTACCGGGCCGCGCAAGCTGGCTAACCTCCAGCGTCTTGAAAACGAGCCGCGGGTTAGCCGGGCGGTCCACCGGGCACCGCCCGGCACGGGAAAGGACGAGCGATGACTGCCTCCGTGACAGGCGAGAGGCCCGGGAAACGAGGCCGCCTGATAGCCGGGGCGCGCGAGACGATTCACCGCCAGGGAGTCGAAGCCACGACCCTCGCCGATATCGCGGAGGCCTCCGGCGTGCCGCTCGGCAACGTCTACTACTACTTCAAGTCCAAAGACGAGCTCGTCGCCGCGGCCATCGACTCCTACGCCCGGGAAAACCGTGAGCGCCTGTCGTGGCTCGAGCAGCAGCACCGCACCCCCAGGGCCCGGCTGAAGACGCTCGTCCGGCTGCTCGTGTCGCAGCCCGATCGGATGGCGCTGTACGGCTGCCCGCGAGGGAGCCTGTGCTCAGAACTCGGCAAGCAAGACAACGACCTTGCCCGGGCCTGCAGGGAGCTCATGCGCATGCCGGTCGCCTGGATCGAGCAGCAGTTCAAGGCGATGGGCAGGCGCGATGCCCGCGACCTGGCGTTCGCCCTGCTCGCGTCATACGAGGGGATCGCGCTCCTCACCAACACGTTCCGTGACCCCGAGCTGATGGCCCGCGAGGGGCGCCGCCTCGAGCGCTGGATCGACTCCCTCGCCCGCGACTCCAAAGCCGCGCCCGTCGGCTAGAGCAGCCGGAAGGAAGCGGGCCTGGCTGTGGTCAAGACGGAGCCGGCATCAGCTCCAAGGGCAGGGGCTGGGGTGCCATCGTCGGCGACCCAAGCGATGCCGGCTTGCTGATCCCCCTGTCTACGGGGCGTCGGCAGAGTCCGACGAGGCACGCTCCTCTAGGAAGCCAGCTTTTGTCTGGCCGACCTCGATCAGGTGACCGTCGGGATCGCGCAAGTAGCAGCGAAGCTCCGGGCCGCGATCTATGGGCGGGGTCAGGAACAGGGCTCCTTTGGAACTCCAGTCTTCGTAG
>Ga0265338_10003703_pt1 | contig 21284 bp, 10 predicted proteins | sample 42126metaG_FD_193579 | JGI IMG/M metagenome (GOLD analysis project Ga0265338, IMG submission 193579) | Rhizosphere microbial communities from Carex aquatilis grown in University of Washington, Seatle, WA, United States - 4-21-26 metaG | ecosystem: Host-associated > Plants > Roots > Rhizosphere... | reverse complement strand
GCTCCAGCACCGGGCAAGGACGCGGCTGGAATGAAGGCATGTAAAACTCATGTGATGAATGGCTTAAAATAAACCATCCGGAACCCCTTGGCCATCCATAGAAGTGGTGACAAATCCCGGTTTTGCTGCTAATTAAATCGGCTTTATGGCCCAATTGTTTCTCGGACTCGATTCCAGCACCCAAAGCCTCAGCGCCGTGGTCATTGACCTCGACCGCCGCAAGGTCGTTTATGAAAAATCGGTGAACTTCGACCAGGCGTTGCCGCAGTACGGCACCCGGAACGGCGTCCTGCCTCATCCCGATCCGCTGGTCAAACACAGCTCGCCGTTGCTGTGGGCCGGGGCGCTCGATTTGCTCTTTGCAGCGATGAAAAAGGACGGTGTTGCCCTGGGCCAAATCCTGGCCGTCAGCGGCAGCGGCCAGCAACACGGCTCGGTTTATCTTAACGAGCACGCCGCCGGCGCGCTGGCAAAGTTGAATCCGCAAAAATCGCTGGTGCAAAATCTGGACGGCGTTTTTTCACGTCCGACCTCGCCCATCTGGATGGATTCCTCGACCGCCGCCCAGTGCGCCGAAATCCGCCAGCAGCTCGGCGGCATCAAAGCCACGGCCGAGGCCACCGGCTCGGACGCGTTCGAGCGCTTTACCGGCCCGCAAATCCGCAAGTTTTACCAGACCGAACCGGAGGCCTATGCCCAAACCGCCGGCATTGCGCTCGTCAGCTCGTTCATGGCGTCGCTGCTCGCGGGAAAAACCGCTCCGATTGATCATGGTGACGGCGCGGGCATGAACCTGATGGACATCCGCAAAAAATCCTGGCACGCCGGGGCGCTCAAGGCTACCGCGCCGGATTTGAAGAAAAAACTGCCCGCGCTCGCCGCGTCCGGAACGGTCATCGGCAAAGTCAGCGCCTATTTCGTCCGGAAATTCAGCCTCAACCCCGAGGCGCTTGCCACCGTCTGGACCGGCGACAACCCGGCCAGCGTCATCGGCCTCGGCCTCATCCACCCTGGCCAGGTCGCCATCAGCCTGGGCACGAGCGACACGTATTTCGGCTCGATGCAGAAATGCCAGACCGATGCGCACGGCGAAGGCCACGTGTTCGGGTCGCCGACGGGAGGTTACATGACGTTGATCTGTTTCAAGAACGGATCGTTGGCCCGGGAAAAAATCCGCGAGGCTTATGGCATCCGGGACTGGAAGAAGTTCGGTGCAGCATTAAAGGCCGCGCCGCCGGGCAACCGGGGCGGCATCCTGTTGCCGTGGTTCGAGGCCGAGATTGTTCCGCGGGTGAACCAGCCGGGCATCCACCGGTTCGACCTCGATGAAAAGGACGCCGCGGCGAACTGCCGCGCCATCGTGGAAGCGCAGATGATGTCGATGCGGCTGCATTCGCAATGGATGAAGGTGGCGCCCGATCGCATTTTTGCCACCGGCGGGGCGTCGCAGGATACCCCCATTTTGCAGGTGATGGCTGATGTCATGAACTGCCGCGTCGAACGCATCGAGGTTTCCAAGAGCGCCGCGCTGGGCGCCGCGTTGCAGGCCGCGCATGGCTGGCTCGTCCAGGCCGGGCGAAAGCCGAAATGGGAAAAGCTCGTAACCGGATTTACCAACCCGGTCCCCAACAGCGAAATCCGCCCGGACCCGAAGGCGGCAAAGGTCTACGACCAGCTCATCAAAAAATACGTTCGCTGGGAACGAGAGGTTTTATCGCATTTGGCCGAAACCTGACGATCGTTTATTTATGTACTCGCGCCGCAGCTTCTTTCGGGATTTGGGGATCGCGGGAACTATTCTGGTTCTCCCCAAACTGAACGCCGCCCCCGCCGCCGTGAAAAATGATTTTTCCGACGCCGGCAATGACCGGGCGTATTGGCTGCAAATGCTCGGGCGCGTCGCCACCCCGGTATTGAGCAACCTGGCGGCCGGCAAACTGCGCGAACGGATGCCGGTGGAATGCCCGGCCGGCAACGTCGCCGGTCGGCGCAAAGTGACGCATCTTGAAGCGATCGGACGCACGTTGTCCGGTATTGCGCCGTGGTTGGAGCTGGCGGACAAAACCGGTGAGGAAGCGGAACTGGCGCGCCGTTTCGCCGGGTTCGCCCGCCAGGGCCTGGCCAACGCGGCGAATCCGGATTCGCCGGACTTCATCCATTTCACCGCCGAGGGACAATGCCTGGTGGATGCGGCGTTTCTGTCCCACGCTTTCTTGCGGTCGCCGGGCGAACTTTGGAGCAAGCTGGAGAAACCAACGCAGGCGCGGCTGGTGGCGGCATTGAAATCCTCCCGCGAGCTCAAGGCCGGCCAGAGCAACTGGCTGCTCTTTCCCGCCATGGTTGAAACCTTTCTCGCCAGCATCGGCGAAGCCTGGCAACCAGAGCCCATTGAAACGGCCCTGCGTGCCTTCGAACAATGGTATCCGGGCGACGGTACGTACGGCGACGGCCCGGAGTTTCATTGGGATTATTACAACAGTTACGTCATCCAGCCGTTCCTGCTTGACGTGCTGGAACACATCGGCAAGGTCTCCAACCGATGGGCCGGGCCGCTCGCCGCGGTGCGGCAACGGGCGCGACGGTATGCGGCCGTGCAGGAGCGGATGATTGCGCCGGATGGCAGCTATCCGGCCATCGGCCGTTCCCTCACCTACCGCTGCGGCGCGTTCCAATTGCTGGCGCAAATGGCGTTGCGCGATGAATTGCCGGACGGTGTCAACCCTCCCCAGGTGCGGTCGGCGCTGACGGCGATGATCCGGCGTACCCTGGGAGCAGCGGATACCTTTGACGCGGATGGCTGGTTGCGGGTCGGTTTGGCCGGCCATCAACCGGCTTTGGCCGAACCTTATATCAGCACTGGCAGCCTGTATCTCTGCACCTTTGTCCTGTTGCCGCTGGGATTGCCCGCCCGCCACCCGTTCTGGAACGGGCCGGCCGCGGACTGGACGTCCCGCAAAATCTGGTCCGGCCAGAATCTTCCGGCCGACCATGCCCTGAATAGTTCCAGTAAAGGTGGAAAGTAAATCCGGCGGCGATGGCGGCGCCCGTTCGTCTTACTTCGCACCCGGCTGCCCCTCCCACTGGAACGTTTTGCCTTCCTTAATTTTCACGTCGCAGGTCGTGGAGCCGTAACGCAGGCGGCAAGGGTTGCCCAACCGTGAACGCACCATGGCGGAAACCAGTTTCCGGTCCTTCCAGGTGATGTCCACCTCGAAACCGCCGCGGGCGCACAGGCCCTTCACACTGCCGTCGGGCCAGGCCGCAGGCAGCGCGGGCAGGAATTCAATTTCGTGGTTCTGGCTTTGGAGCAACATTTCGGCAATGCCGGCGGCCCCGCCGAAGTTGCCGTCAATCTGGAACGGCGGGTGGGCGTCAAACAGGTTCGGATAAACGCCGCCGCCCCGCTTGTATTTGATGTCGCCGTCGGGGACGGGATTCAGCAGCAGGGCTAAGATTTTGGCGGCATGTTCGGCATCGTGCAAACGCGCCCAGAGGTTCAACCGCCAGCCCATGCCCCAGCCGGTGGCCTCATCCCCGCGAATCTCCAGCGATTTGCGCGCGGCGGCGGCAAGTTCCGGTGTGTCGCGAAAATCAATCTGGTCGCCGGGATACAGTCCGTAGAGGTGCGAGACGTGGCGGTGATGCAGATCGTGCGATTGCAGATCGAGGTCTGGCAGCCATTCCTGCAGTTGTCCGGCGTTCCCGATTTGCAACGGGGCGAGGCGGGCGCGGGCGGCGGCCACCCGGGCGGCGAATGCTTGGTCCGTGCCGAGAATTTCCGAGGCGCGGATGCAATTGGAAAACAGATCACGCAGTATTTCCAGGTCCATCGTCGGTCCGGCAGTGATGCTCGTTCCGCCCGTCGCTGCCGGATTTCGGTTTTCCGGCGAGAGGGACGGGCACGTCACCAGCCAGTGGTGCGTCGGTTCTTCCACCAGCGTGTCGAGGAAGAATTGGGCCGACCCCTTCATGGCGGGATAAATTTTCTTCAAATAATTTTTATCGCCGGTGAACAGGTAATGTTCCCACAGGTTCTGGCAGAGCCACGCGCCGCCCATCGGCCACATGCCGGAATTCGGGCCGTCAATCGGCCCCGACGCGCGCCACAGGTCCGTGTTGTGATGGGCCACCCACCCGCGGGCGCCATACATCACCCTGGCGGTGTGCGCGCCGGTTTGCGTCAGGTCCAAAACCATTTGCGTGAGCGGTTCAAGACATTCGCCGAGGTTGCACGACTCGGCGGGCCAGTAATTCATCTCGGTATTGATGTTGATGGTGTATTTGCTGCCCCAGGGCGGTTTCATCGAGCTGTTCCAGATGCCCTGTAAATTTGCGGGTTGACCGCCGGGGCGGGAACTGCAAATCAAAAGATAACGGCCAAATTGGAAATAGAGCGCGGCCAGCTGCGGGTCCTTGCCCTCGGCGAAATGGGCGACGCGCTCGTCCGTTGGCAAGCTCATGGAATCGGTTTCGCCCAGATTCAGTTCGACCCGGCGGAACAGTTTTTGATGTGCGGCGATGTGCTCGGCGAGCATCCGGTTCATGCCGCCGGCGGCGTATTTCCTGCCGGCTGCCGCGATTTGCCGGCGGGTGACGGTTTCGGGATTACCGCTCACGTCTTTGAAGTTCTTGTAGCTCGTCGCGATGGCGATCAGCAACGTGGCCGAATCAGCCCGGGCAACGGAAAGGGTGTCCGCCCCGGCAGAGACTTTTCCGCCCTGTGCCAATACCCTGACGCGGGCCTGGAATTTCAGCGCGCTCCGAATACCTTCTGCCGAACCGTTGACCCCGTTCATTACGAGGGTGTCTCCGGTTTCGGCCTGAACGGTTGCCTGTTGCGGCGTTTTCATTCCGGCGGTGAATGAAATCTGCCCCGGCTGGTCGGCGGTGAGCCGTATGACGATGACTTCATCCACCGGGCTGGAAAAAATTTCACGTTTGAAGCGAATCCCGTCCGCCTGGTAACTGACACCGGCGACGGCGGTATCGAGATTCAGGTCGCGGCGATAATTTTCGACCGCTGCGTTGGTAGGGAATTCCAGCAATAAATCGACGACGGTTTCATACGGCATCTGCCGGAGGGGTTTCGCCATCAGGTTACTGGCGATGAGGCTGGCCGCCGCGTCGTATTTGCCCGCGAAAATCAACTGGCGCACTTCGGGCAGCGCGGCGAGCGCGTTGGTGTTGTCCGGATCGTACGGCCCGCCCGCCCACAGGGTGTCCTCGTTCAGTTGCAACTGTTCACGCTCCACCCCGCCAAAAATCATCGCGCCCAGCCGGCCATTGCCGATGGGCAGGGCGCTGTTCCAATTGGTCGCCGGTTGTTGATACCAGAGGGTCAGGAAATTGCCGGAATCTGTAGCGCAGCCAGCTGTGGCAGAAACGAGCGTTATGGCGTAAATGAATCCGCCAGCAAGAAGTGTTTGAAGTGCCGGTCTCATTTTTTTCTTTGCCGATTGTTCCAGGTTAACATTGAATGCGCCGGAAGCCCGGTTGCTGATGTAGCGGTGGCTGCGAGGTGGCCGGGCGTCAGCGATTCGTTGGTTGCCCGTCCCACTGGAATGTTTTGCCCGGCTTGATTTTCACGTCACAGGGCGTGAAACCGTAACGCAGGCGGCAGGGATTTCCGAGCAGCGAATGCACCGTGGCCGAAACCAGTTTCCGGTCCTTCCAGGTGATGTCCACCTCGAAACCGCCGCGGGCGCACAAACCTTTCACGCTGCCGTTGGGCCACGCTTTCGGCAGCGCGGGCAGCAGGTTGATTTCGTCCTCGTGCGATTGCAGCAGCATTTCGCACATGCCGGCGGTGATGCCGAAGTTGCCGTCCATCTGCATGGGCGGATGGAGTCCGAACAGGTTGGGGCAGGTGTTGCGCGCGGAAAACAGCTGCTGGAGCATCTGGTGCGCGCCCTCGCCGTCGTGCAGACGCGCAAACAGCGCGGTGCGCCACGCAAATGACCATTCGCGCACGTCGCTGTCCGGCTCAATGCCGCGCGCGTTGAGGGAGACCTTCGCGGCCGCCGCCAGCCGGGGCGTTTTGACAACGCTGATCTGGCGGCCGGGATATACCGCGAACAGGTGCGACGTGTGGCGATGATGGTCCTGGGTCGTGTCGAGTTCCGGATACTTCGCCGCGTGCAATTCGGTCATCCATTCCAGCAACTGGCCCCAGCTGCCGATGCCCGGCGCCGCCAGCTTGTCCCGCAGCGCGGCGATTTTATCGCGAAACGCCTTGTCCTCGCCCAGCACGTCCGCCGCGGCGACGGTGTTGTTGAACAGGTCCCAGACGATTTCCTGGTTGTAACTCACGCCGTCCAGGACCGGGCCGTGCTCGGGCGACCAGCCTTTGGGCACCACCAGCCGGCCGTCGGGCAGGGCCTGCAAATGGTCCATCCAGAATTCGCAGATTTCCTTCATCACCGGCCAGGCGGTCTTTTTCAAATACTTTTTGTCGCCGGTGAAGACGTAATGTTCCCAGAAACCGTGACAGTACCAGGCGTTGGCCGTCTTGTCCCATTTCCAGCCCATGCCGCCGTAAATGTTGTGCGAAGTGCGGATGGCCCAGCCACGCGTCGTCATCGCGCCGGCCGGCGTCTTGAGTTCGGGCGAGGCGGCGGTGGCCGTGCGCCAGGCCGGGAGCTGGCTCAGGACGAGGTCGAAGAACGGCTGGTGACACACGGACAAATTCGCCACCTCGGCCGGCCAGTAATTCATCTCCACGTTGATGTTGGCGTGATAGTCGGAATGCCAGGGCGGGTTGTTGTTGTCGTTCCACAGGCCCTGCAGGTTGGCCGGCAACCCGCCGGGCCGCGAACATGAAATCAACAGGTACCGGCCGTATTGAAACAACAGCGCCTCCAGCCCGGGGTCCGTTGTGCCCACGGCCTGGACCTTGCGTACGTCGGTGGGCAGCTCGATTTGCTCGGTGGCGGACTGGCCCACGTCGAGCGCGACCCGGTCGAACAACGAATGAAAATCCTTTTCATGGCGCTCCTTCAGGTCGTCGTATTTTTTGTCGGCGGCCTTTTCGACCTGTTTCATCACCTGCCGATGCGGATTTTCGCCGCGATATTTCGCGGCAGGATCCATCGCGTAATCCGTGCCCGCGGCGATCACCAGCGTGAGGCTGTTGCAGTTCTTGAATTCGAGTACGGAGCCGTTTATTTGCCATGAGCCGCCCTCCGGCAGCGCGATCAATTGCGCTTCGTATTTCAGCCCGTTGGTGAGCGCGCCGGCAATGGTCAGGCGGTTTTTTTCCGCCCGGGTCGGCGCGCCGTGGGTGTCGCCCAGCTCAAGGCTGCCGGTGTAACTGCCGGGCCGGTCGGCGGTGAGCCGCACAACGAGCACGCCATCGGGATGACTGCAAAAATATTCGCGCCGGTAATCCACGCCGCCCGACTGATAGCTCACGTGCGCCAGCGCGTTGCCGAGGTCGAGGTCGCGCCGGTAATTCGCAAGGTTTTCATGTCCCGGCAGGTTGATGAACAGGCTGCCCAGACACTGGTAGGCCCCCATCGTGTGGTCATTGCCCGAGGGATTTTCGTCACCCGTCCACAGGCTGTCCTCATTCAGCACGACTTGTTCGCGGGCCGTGCCGCCGGCAATCAATCCTCCGATCCGCCCGTTGCCGATGGGGAGTGCTTCGTTGATGAAACGCGACGCGGTGCCGCCGGCCAGGCCGAGCGGCGGGGCGCCCGGGCCGTTCACCAGCGGCCCCGTGAAGGTGCCGCCGGCCGGCTGCTGGTACCATAGCACCAGGCGGGAATCCTCCGCGCGGCCGTTCGCGGAAAAAATCAGCGTCGCAGCCAGAAGCAATCTGCCGGTGATCCGTGTCCAGAATTTTGATTTCATTGTGGATCCAGGTTCCTTTTTATTCACCCGCTCATTTCGCCCCGGTAATTTTAAACGGCAGGCGCAGGCGGATGTCGTCGGAGGCCGCCCCCACGAGCAGTTCGTAACTGCCGGGCTCGACGATATATTGTTTTTTGGCCGGGTCCCAGCTGCGAAATCGTTCCGCCGGTATGTTCAAGGTGATCCGCCCCCCCTGGCTGGCCTGAAAATGGATCCGCGCAAAGCCGCAGAGCGCGAGTTTCGGCTGGGGCTGCGCGGAGTTCACGTGCCGGAAATAAACCTGCGCGACCTCGTCCCCGTCCCACGCGCCGGCGTTAAGCAGGGAAAACGCGAGTTTGATCGTGTCGCCCGCGGCGAAATCGGTCCCGTTGAGCTGCGGGCGGCTATAATCGAATTTGGTGTAGCTCAGGCCGTGGCCAAAGGCGAATTCCGGCCGGCCGTTGAAGTAACGGTAGGTGCGGTTGGACATCGAATAATTGTCAAACGCCGGCAGGTCGGCGGTGGAATGGTAAAAAGTGACCGGCAGCCGTCCGGCGGGATTCACGTCTCCAAACAGCACATCGGCCACGGCCCGGCCACCCTGTTCGCCCGGATACCACGCCTGTAAAATCGCCGTCAGGTTGGTGATCCCGGGCAGCGCCATGGCACTGCCGCTGCAATTGATGAACACCACCGGCTTGCCGGCTCCTTGCAATGCCTCCAGCAATTCGGCTTGTACCGCCGGCAACTCAATCTCCGTGCGGTCGCCGCCGGAAAATCCGTCCAGGTTCACGTTCATTTCCTCGCCTTCGAGCCGCGAGCTGATGCCGCCGACGTAAATGATCACGTCCGATGTCCACGCGGCGGCAATGACCTTCTGCCACGTTTGCGCGTCCGGCCGTCCCGTCCCGTCCCGTCCCAGGGTCAGCGGACAAGCCGGCTCATAGTCCACCTGGACCGTGCCGCCGGCGGCGCTCCGGATGCCGTCCAGGATGGTCACCGGCCGGGCGGGCTGGCCGTTGTAATTGCCAAGCAGCACCGTCACGGAACTGGCGTTGGTGCCGATGACGGCGATGCGTTTGATTTTTGTGCGGTCGAGCGGCAGCAGGTTGTCGTTTTTCAACAGCACGATGGATTCCTGCGCCATCTTCAGGGCCAGCGCCTCGTGGGCCGGCGTGTCGTTTTGCGTGAGGGGAATTTGCGCGTAAGGCACCGTGGCCGGCGGGTCAAAAAGTCCCAGCTGGAACCGCGAGGTGAGCACCCGGCCGACGGCGGTGTCAATTTCCTTCTCCGGGATCAAACCTCTTTTGACCGCGCGCACCAGCCAGCTGTAATCCGCGCCGCAACAAAGATCGTCGCCGGCCTTCACCGCGGCGGCGGCGGCTTCCTCCGGTGTGGCGGTAAATTTATGGTTGGCGTGGATGTCGTAAATCGCGCCGCAATCGGAAACGACGTGGCCGTCAAAACCCCATTGCTTCCGCAGCAATTCCGTGAGCAAAAGCGGGTTCGCGCAGGCCGGCTGGCCGTAAACGGAATTGTAGGCGCCCATGACCGCGCCGACATGACCTTCCCGCACGGCGGCCTCGAATTGAGGCAGATAGGTTTCGTAAAAATCGCGCTCGGACGGCGCCACGTCAAAACGGTGCCGCTCCGGTTCCGGCCCGCTGTGGACGGCATAATGTTTCGCGCAGGCCATGGCCTTCACATATTTCGGGTCGTCGCCCTGCAGTCCGCGGATGAAGGCCACCCCCAGCCGCGCGGTCAGGAACGGGTCTTCGCCGTAGGTTTCCTGGCCACGGCCCCAGCGGGGATCACGAAAAATGTTGATGTTCGGTGTCCAGAAAGTGAGACCGTAATAGCGTGCGCTGTCGCCGTTATGGTTGGCGACGTAATCGTTGTGCTTGGCGCGGGCCTCGGTGGCGATGACGTCGGCGACCTCGCGCAGGAGCGGCGCATCCCAGGTGGCGGCCATGCCGATGGCCTGGGGGAAAACCGTGGCCGTGCCGGCGCGCGCAACGCCATGCAGGCATTCACTCCAATAATCGTAGGCCGGAATGCCCAGCCGCGGAATGGCCGGGGAACTATTCCGCATCTGCTGGACTTTTTCGGCCAGCGACAGCCGGTGCACCAGATCGTCCACGCGGGTGGCGGTGGGCCGGGCGGCGTCCTTCCAGACTTCCGGTCCGGTGACGACAGGTGGTTGCAATGAGTCGGAGTCTTCGGCGTTGATCAAATCCGTTGCCGACGTCAAAACGACGGACTGGCCGGAAGCCTCCCTGATTTCGAACGTGTTCAGCTTGGCCGGACTCTTGTGCCCGGTAAAGGCGACGGTGAGCGGGCCGGCCACCGCGTCGCCGGGAAAATCAATCCGATTGGACAGCAGGAGGACCCGGCCCGCGCCGCCGGCGGCCGTGAAAATATCCAGATTGTGCGCGAGCGTCTGGTCGCCGCAGGTGATGTCGAATGAACGCTGGCCGGCATTGGTGTAATCCACTTCGGCGAGCCCGATCAGGACGGTGTATTTGCCGGCGGGAAGGTGGGGCACGGACAGCGTAAAATTGGTTCCGTAGATTTCCTCGCGGAACATCTCCTCGCCGCGGCGTGGCGCACCCACAATCGCCAGGCTTTCATGTCCCCGGCCGTGACTGAACCGGCCGCTGACCAGGATCTGGCGGCCGCAGGCCACGCAGGTCTCCTCGTCTGCCCAGGCGACAGCGGTTGACAGGCAAACTGTGAACGCCGTCAGCCCGCAGAGAATCATCCGTTGCATGGCGCTGAAATTACACGGCCTCAATACGAGGCGACAACATGATTCTGTCGCCGGTCATAACGTCGCATCACAAAACTTTGTAACCCGGGTTGCAAAGTTTGCGCTGGGATTCAAGGCGCCGCCGGCCGCGGCGTGCAGGATTGCGCCGACACGGACACGGTGGCGGGCGACAAGCCGTCCGCCCTGGCGGTCAGCCGGATGTCGCCGGGGTCTTGCGTGGATTGCACGATGATTTGCGCGAGTCCGTTGAACACGCTGCGCTGCCAGGCGGGCGCGATGGCCTGATCCAGAAACTCCAGCGTCACCCCTTTGTTCAGTCCGCCCGCCCCGTTCCAGTTGGCGACCGTCAGGGCGATGGTATTTTCGCCCGGATGCAGGAACGGTTTTAAATCAAAGGTGGCGGCCACCTGCCAGTCATGCGATTCACCCGCCAGCTTGCCGTTCACATAAATCGAGCCGTCCTCGTGGATCTGGCCGCAGCGCAATGCCACGGCCTGGGCGGCGAGGTCTGCTTCGGTCACCTGGATTTTCACGCGAAAGACCGCCTGGTCGCGTTCTCCCAGCGGGCCGCTGTCGGCTTGCGGGTTCGCCGGCTCCCAGTTCGAGTCGTCAAAATTGGCTTTCAGTTCGGCCAGTTTTGCATCGCCGACGTCGGGCAATTTTTTCCAACGCCAGCCTTCGTTCAACGGGACGGAGTGCGTCACCGGCTGCGGCAAAAACACGTCCGGCTCGTGACAGCTCGGGTCGCCGTTGCCCACGCCGATGATCTTTCCGGGACCGTTCAATTCAATATGCACGAGGTTGGTTGCCATCGGCACGCGGCGGCCCCGGGCGTCGGTCACGGAAACGGTGAACACACTCACGTCCTCACCGTCGGCGTTGATGGCGGTGCGGTCGGGGGTCAGCTGGACGGCAGCGGGTTCGCCGGTGGTTTCCACCTTCGTTTCGGCGATGACCTTGCCGCCGTTATAACCTCTGGCGCTCAGCGTGCCCGGTTCGAAGCCGACCAGCCAGGCCAGGTGCGAATTGCGGGGCATGGTTTTTTTGCCCAGGCTCCGGCCATTGAGGAACAGCTCGACCTCCTCGCAGTTGCTCAAGGCGTCCACCTCGATGTTCGTGCCTTCCCGACCGGGCCAGTTCCAGTGCGGGAGCAGATGCAAAACCGGTCGGTCCGTCCACCACGACTGGTAATAATAGAAGTTGTCCTTGGGAAAACCGCAGGTGTCCATCACGCCGAAGTGCGAGTTGATGCACGGCCAGGCGTAGGGGGTGGGTTCACCGCGATAATCAAATCCCGTCCAGACAAAACCGCCGGCGAGCCACGCGCGCGGGGCGAAGAAACCCCACCACTCCTCGGCCAGGTTCGCCCATTCCGGCGCGTTGGTGTCGTAAGCACTCACGTAGCCGCGGATTTTGTCATTCTCGTAAATGCCGCGGGTGCTCACGGTGCTGCCTTGTTCGGAGCCGACATTGGGCTGGGCCGGGTGCGCCGCGTGATAGGCGTCCATGCGGTTTGTGCCGATGCGATAATTCCAGCCGCGGACCTCGATGATGGAGTTGATGCCTTCAAATTCATTGCCGACCGGTGAGGCGTAGGTCACCGGCCGCGTCGGGTCGAGCTGCCGGACCAGGTTCTGCATCGTTTGGGCGACGCGTTTGCCGGTGGGGGTGCCCTGCGTGCGGAATTCCTCGTTGGCAATGGACCAGATGGCGACGCTGGGATGGTTGCGGTCGCGCTGGATCTGGTCCTGCCAGCGACGCAGGTTTTCCTCGTCACTGCCAAGCAGGCGGTTTTCGTCCATGACCAGCAGGCCGAGGCGGTCGCAGGCCTCGAGCAACTCCGGCGTGGGCGGGTTGTGCGAAGTGCGATAGGCGTTGACGCCCATTTCCTTCAACCGGGCGATGCGGAAAGATTGCAGGGCATCCGGCAACGCCGCGCCGACGCCGGCATGGTCCTGGTGGTTGCACGTGCCCTTGAGTTCGTAAGGCTTGCCGTTGAGCAAAAACCCCCGGTCGGCATCGAACGCAACGGTACGGATGCCGAACGGCGTGGTCTGGCGATCCACCACCCTTCCGTTGCTTTCGACGGTGGTGACGAGCTGGTAAAGCAGGGGAGATTCGGGCGACCAGAGCACGGGGCCGGCCAGCTTGGTATCCAAGTTCACTTCCTCGCGGGCCGCACCGTTTACCGTTTCCAACTTCGTGAACTCCATCACGGGTCTTCCGTCGGGCGCGAGGATTTCGCATTTGACCGTGACCGGGACGGCGTTGGTCAGGGAATTGAGGAGCCGGACTTGCGCGTGAACTTCCGCCTTGCCTTCCGGCACGTTATTTTTGAACAGGCTGTAAACAAAGATGCCGTCCGGGGCGATGGCGAGCGGCCCGGTTTTGACCAGCCAGACGTGGCGATAAATACCCGCGCCTTCATAGAACCAGCCCTCGAATTGCGACGCGTCCACCTTCACGGCGACAACATTTTTGCCGCCGGGAACGGCGAGGTCAGTGATGTCATAGCGGAAACTGCTGTAACCGCTTTCGTGATGGCCGACGTGCCAGCCATTGACGAACACCTCCGCGTCGCGGAACACGCCATCGAACTCCAGCCAAAGGCGCCGGTCGGCGTCGGCTTCCGGCAGATCAAACGTGCGACGGTACCAGGCGACGTTGTTGCGGGCGAAGCCGGGGCCGATGGGTTTGAAACCGTGTCCGCCGTCGGCGCTCTGGTCGAAGGGCAGTTCCACGGCCCAATCGTGGGGCAGGTTGACCGTGCGCCAGCTCGCGTCGCCGAACGACGTGCTGGCGGGGCCGCTGCCGGTGCCGGCCTTGGCGAGGCTCTGGGCGGACCCCCACTCGTTGCCGGGGTGAAATTTCCAGCCGAAATCCAGCCGCAACCGTTCGCGAGGCGCGGCATTGGTGTCGGCGGCGAACAGCGGGAAAGCCAGCACGGCAAGCAGCAGGGTGACCAGGCAACAGCGGAACCGGGCGGCGAATTTCATGATCCACGAAGTTAGAAACGAAATCCGCAAAGGCAATGCCAAAGTCGGTCGATAAAATTCATGGCGGCCCGAGCGCGCTTTTCGAGTGGGGGATCCAGACGGTCATTTCGCCGCGGCCGCGGTTGGCCCAGGCGAAATAGGGGATGGCCCGGAAGTCCTGCAGGTGGGTGAAGATCTTTCCGTTGTCGTCGGTGGAAGTTCCAAAGGCCCGGGCCTCGATGACTTGAACGCCGTTGAGCAGCGCCGGGTCGAACCGGGTGGTGACCGGCTGGTCGTCGGGCAACAGCAGGTGGCGCACCTGGCCCTTCGGATTGTCGGGCCACTCGGCGCAAAAAACAATCGGTCCGCGTTGCAGGGCAACCCGGCCGCGGTCGGCGGCGACATTTTCGGCCGCCACCACGCGTTGCACGGGCATCGGCAGGTCCAGTTCGATCACGTCGCCCGCGTTCCACGGGCGGTTGAGGCTGACGTAGCCCTTTTCAATTTTGACCGGCACTTCATGGCCGTTGATCCGGAGGACCACCGATTTCCGGACCAGGTCCAGAAACCGGTAGAGATCGCCCGGCACCACTTCATTGCGCGCCCAGCCGGGGATGCGGACGTTGATGGTGAAATCCTTGTTTTTCCGCCAGTCCGACTGGAGAGTCATTTTGACAGTGCCGTCCCACGGGTAACGGGTTTGCTGCGTGATATTGACCTTGCGCCCGTTCTCCAGTTTGAAGTCGGCGGTACCGCTGGCGTAGAGGTTGACGTAAATGGTGTCGCCCGATTGCGCGTAAACATATCCGGGCACGGAGGGCAGAAAGCGGGTGATGTTGCCGGGGCAACAGGCGCAGCCGAACCACGGGCTGCGCTGGTGCGAGCCGTCCGATTCGAGCGGGTTGGGGTAAAAGAATTTCGTGCCGTCGAGCGACACGCCGGAGAGCAGCCCGTTGTACAGCGTGCGTTCCAGCACATCCACATACTTGCCGTCGCCGTGCAACAAAAACAGGCGCTCGTTCCAGTAAACGTTGGCCACCGCCGCGCAGGTTTCGTTGTAGGCGGTGAGATTTGGCAACTCGTAATTGTCGCCAAAAGCTTCACCTTTGGCCCGGGAACCGATGCCCCCGGTCAGGTATAGTTTTTTGCCTACTGCGTTTTCCCAGATGGCGTCGATCGCATGAACGTACTGCGGGTCGCCGGTGAGGGCCGCGACGTCAGCCATGCCGCTGTAAAGATAGCCCGCGCGCACCGCGTGGCCGATGGCCTCGGTCTGGTCCACCGGCGGGATGCGGGATTGATGGTAGTCGTCGCCGCCCGGGTGGCTGCCGCGCACGTCGATGAAATATTTCGCGAGGTTGAGATAGCGTCGGTCGCCGGTGACGCGGTAAAGCCGGACGAGGCCCATTTCGACGATTTCGTGTCCGGGCCAGAGATGCAACTGGTTGGGGTCCGGGCCGAAGGTCTGGCAAAGCAGGTCGGCTTCCCGGAGGGCGACATTGAGCAGATTGGTTTTGCCGGTGGCCTGGTAATGGGCGGCGGCGGCCTCAAACAGGTGGCCGGCATTGTAGAGTTCGTGGCTGAGCTGGGGGTCGTTCACCCACCGCTCGGTGCCGGCCCAGGGGTGCGGATGCGCCGGATCAATGGTGCGGGTGGTATAAAGATAGCCGTCGAGTTCCTGGGCGGAGGCAAACAGGGCGATGAGCGCGTCGAGCTCCGCCGACAATTTGGGGTCGGGCTGGACGGCGAGCGTGTAGGCGGCGCCTTCGAGGACCTTGTAGGGATCGGTGTCGTCGAACGGAAATCCCGGTGGCTTGTGGTTGGCGATGTCCTCGCCGCGCAACACGGCGGCGGCGCGTTCGAAATTGTCCATGCGGCCGGACGCCTTGCACTGTCCAAAGGCATAGGGAATCGTGACGGCCCGGTTGGTCTGGAGACGGGGTGCCCAGAAGGCGTCGTTCAGGTGGACGGCGGTGAAGGGTACGGGTTGGACGGGATAATCGCGCGGCGCGGGATCGGCGGCGGTCAGATTCAAGCTGAAAATGGCGAGCGACGCGCAGACCAGGCAGCCGCGGCGGAACGATATAAATTCCATGAGGACACACTTTTATTTGACCGGGCGGCGCAAGACAACTGCAAATTTGCCGGCGCTCCCGTCAAAAAACGGTGGCAAAAATTCAATAAAGAATCAGGAGTCGGCATTGACATGGCCCACTCCGGCTGAATAACTTCTATGCGCATTTCACGGGATGTTGTGATACCGTGGTATCGCACACGAGCATTGTGGCTGAACAAGACGATTATCTGCTGGATTTGTTGGTGGACCTCGGCTTCGTAAGCGCCGAGCAGGTAGCCAAGACGCGCTCGGAGGCCCAGGCCTCCGGTGTGGGCGTGGTGGATTTGTTGCTGGCCAACCAGCTCATCCGCGCCGCCGATGTGACGCAGGCCAAAGCCGCCCAATTCGGCGCCGAAGTGGTCCAGCTGGCCGGCATGAAAATCCCCGACGAGGTCATTTCCATCATCCCCCGCCACATCGCCAAAAAATACCGCGTCGTTCCCGTCTTCAAAACCGAGAACAAGGTCGCCGTGGCCATTGCCGACCCGTCCGACCTCAACACGATTGACACGCTGGGGCATCTGCTCGCCGCGGAGATCGAACTGCGGGTGGCCTCGGAGCAGGACATCGAGTCGGCCCTCAACAAATATTACGGCAGCACGGAAAAAAAGAGCATTGCCGAGGACGCTCGTTTCAAGGACGTCATCCAGGAACTCACGGAGGAACACGTGGAGGCCTCGATGCCCGACGGCATGGACGACGGCGGGGCGGTGGACGCGGACGCGCCGCTGATCCGGCTGGTGAACCAGATTATCGTGGACGCCTTCAAGCTGCGGGCGTCGGACATTCACCTGGAACCGCTGCAGAAGCGGTTTCGTTTGCGGTACCGCATTGACGGCGTGATGCAGGAGATGAAGGCGCCGCCAAAGCGGCTGCAGGCCTCCATCATCGCCCGCCTTAAAATCCAGTCGGCCATGTCCATCTCCGAGCATCGCATCCCCCAGGACGGGCGCATCCAGTCGAAGGTGGGCAGCAAGCTGATCGATTTGCGCGTGTCCTGCCTGCCCACAAACCATGGCGAGAGCATCGTCATGCGTATTCTCGACAAGGAAGGCTTGAAGCTGGGGTTGCCGGAACTCGGGTTTTTCACGGATGACCAGCAGACGTTCGAGCGGATCATCGGTTTGCCGGACGGCATCCTGCTGGTGACCGGGCCGACCGGTTCGGGCAAGACCACGACGCTCTATTCCTGCCTGCACTTCATCAACCGGCCGGACCGGAAAATCATTACCGTCGAGGACCCGGTCGAATACATCCTGGCCGGCATCAACCAGGTGCAGGTCAGCGAGAGCGTCGGGTTGACCTTCGCCATGGCCCTCCGCTCGATCCTCCGCCAGGCGCCGAACGTGGTGATGATCGGGGAAATCCGCGACCTGGAAACCGCGACCATCGCCATCAATGCCTCGCTCACCGGCCATCTGGTTTTCTCCACCCTGCACACGAATGACGCGCCGAGCGCCGTCACCCGCCTCATGGACATCGGGGTGAAACCCTTCCTGGTGGCGTCGTCCACGCGCTGCCTGATGGCGCAGCGGCTCGTGCGCAAGATCTGCAAAAAGTGCGGGGAACCGTACCAGGCCACCGAGGCGGAAATGCGGGGCCTGAACCTGACGCCGGAAATGTTGCAGGGCGCCACGCTCAAGAAGGGGCGCGGTTGCAACGATTGCGGCAATACCGGCTGCCGCGGCCGCTTCGGCATCTTCGAGATTTTTGTCATCGACGATGAGACGCGGAAATTGATTTACGACAAGGCGACCTCCTCGGTGTTGCGCGCGCGCGCCCGCGAGATGGGCATGCGCACCCTGCGCGAGGACGGCATCCGCAAGGTGCTCGCCGGCCTGACGACCGCCGAGGAAGTGATCCGCTCCACGGTGGGCGATGAATCGTGAGGCATCCGCCGTTAAACTGTTAATATGTTAAATCGTTTAATCGAGATACCGCGGCTGGTGAAACCGATGCAACCATTCAACGATTCAACGATTCAACCGCCGGCTTAATAAATATGTCATATTCGATGTCTGATCTGTTGCAGTTGGTGGTGGCCGAGGGGGCGTCCGACCTCCATATCCGCGTGGCGGCGCCGCCGGTCATCCGCGTGCACGGCATCCTGCACCGGGTGGAAGGGCCGGTGCTCAAGTCGGAAGACACCGAGGAGCTGATGCGCAGCATCACGTCGGAGGAACACATCCAGAGCACGCGCGAACGCGGCGGGGCGGACTTCGGTTTTGCCTTCGGCGACGCGGCGCGGTTCCGCGTGAGCGTGTTCAAGGAGAAGGGCAACTTCGGCCTCGTGCTCCGGCAGATTCCGAGCAAGATGCTGACGATGGAGCAAATCGGCCTGCCGCCGAGCGCCAAGGAACTGCTGTACAAACCGCGCGGCCTGATCCTGGTGACCGGGCCGACCGGTTCGGGCAAGACCACGACGCTGGCCTCGATGATCAACATCATCAACGAGGAGCGCGAAGAGGCGCACATCATCACCATCGAAGACCCGATCGAATATTACCACAAGCACAAGAAGGCGCTGATCACGCAGCGCGAGATCGGCGTGGACGTGCCGAATTTCGCCGAGGGCCTGCGCCGCGCGCTGCGCCAGGACCCGGACGTGGTGCTGGTGGGTGAAATGCGCGACCTGGAAACGATCGATGCCGCGATCACGGCGGCGGAAACGGGGCATTTGGTCTTCGGCACCCTGCACACCACCGGCGCGGCCAAGACGATTGACCGCATCGTCAACGCCTTCCCCAGCAACCAGCAGGAGCAGATCCGCATCCAGCTTTCCACCGTGCTGCAGGCCGTGATATCGCAACTGCTGATTCCGCGCGTGGACAAGCCGGGCCGCGTGGCGGCCTTTGAAATCATGGTCAACACGCCGTCCATCGCCGCGCTGATCCGCGACAACAAGACGTTCCGGCTGAATTCGGACATCCAGACCGGCGCGAAATACGGCATGGTGACGCTGGACAGTTTTCTGCTCGACAAGTATCAGCAGGGCATGATTGCGCGGGACGAGGTGATCACGAAGGCGCAGGACCCGACGACGGTGCAGCAGAAATTGCAGGAACTGGAACTGGCGCAGGCCGGGGCCAAACTCTGATTGATTTGTAACATGGCGGACGACATTTCCAACCCATTATTGTCCCTCGTTCGGGAACAGGGACTGATCGACGACCTGCAATACGAGGAGGTCGTGGCCGAGCTCAAGCGCGGCGGCACGCCGGTGGTCCAGCTGCTGCAGGATTTCGGGATCATGAAGCTGGAGGACATCCTGCACGTGATGGCCACCAACCTGGGCACGGAGGTGGTTTCCCTGGGCCAGCTGGAATTCACGCCCGAGCTGTTGAAGGCGATTCCGGCCAATGTCGCGCGCATGTATCGCTGCATGCCGGTGGCCCTGAACAATGGCACCCTGAAGGTGGCGCTGGCCGATCCGCTGGACCCGGCGCACGCGGACGAAATCGGTTTTGCGAGCAAGCGCGACGTGCAGGTGGTGGTGGCCGACCCGGCCGAGATTGAAAGGGCGATCGAGCGGAATTACGGCCAGGAGGAGGCTGAGGATTTTTCGGAAATCCTCAAGGAACTCGGTTCCGACAAGGAGATCGCGCGCGAATCCAGCGAGGCGGACGCGACGGAAGACGTCAAGCTGGTGGAGAGCGTGGCCAACCAGGCGCCCATCGTGAAATTCGTGAATCTGGTGCTGGCCCAGGCCATCCAGGACCGCGCGAGTGACATTCACTTCGAGCCGTTTGAAACCGAATTCCGCATCCGGTACCGCGTGGACGGCGCCCTGTACGAAATGTCGCCGCCGCCCAAGCACCTGGCGTTGCCGGTGATTTCGCGCCTGAAGGTCATGTCGAACCTGAACATTTCCGAGCGGCGCCTCCCGCAGGACGGCCGCATCAATTATATGGTGGCCAACCGCCAGGTGGACCTCCGCGTGTCCACCCTGCCGACGCAATTCGGCGAATCGGTCGTGTTGCGCGTGCTCGACCGCCAGTCGGTCAACCTGGATGTCAGCACGCTGGGGTTCCCCAAATACATCAACGAGTACGTGCTGGATGCGATCCAGCGGCCCAACGGCATCCTGATTGTCACCGGGCCGACGGGCTCGGGCAAGACGACGACCCTGTATTCCTGTTTGCGGAAGGTCAACGCGATCGATTCCAAACTGCTCACCGCCGAGGACCCCGTTGAATATGACATCGAGGGCATCATGCAGGTGGCCATCAACGACGCGGTGGGGATGACGTTCGGCAAGGCGCTGCGGTCGTTTTTGCGCCAGGACCCGGACATCATCATGGTGGGTGAAATGCGCGACCTGGAAACCGCGCAGATTTCCATCCAGGCTTCGCTGACCGGCCACCTGGTGTTGAGCACGCTGCACACCAATGACGCGACGGGCGCGGTGACGCGTTTGATCGACATGGGCGTGGAGCCGTTTTTGATTTCCTCCACGCTGATGGCGGTGCTGGCGCAGCGGCTGGTGCGGACGATCTGCAAGAATTGCCGGACGCCGTTCGAGCCGACGGAGGAACAGCTGTCGCTGCTGAATCTTTCGCCGCATGATCTGGGCGACAAGGCGTTTAATTACGGCCGCGGCTGTTCGACGTGCAACGACACCGGGTACAAGGGCCGGAAGGGCATTTTTGAACTGCTGATCATCAGCGAGCCGATCCGGGTGCTGATCAACGAGCGGCAGCCGACGATTGTGTTGCGGCAAAGGGCGATCGAGCTGGGCATGGTGCCGTTGCGGGATGACGGCTTGCGCAGCATCTTTGAAGGTGATACCACTATTGAAGAAGTCGTCAAATACACTTGACCCCGGACGCGTTCGGGGCTGAAACCATCTGCTATGCCGAAATACGATTACGTCGCTTTGGACAACCGGGGCAAGGAAACGAAGGGCACGGTTGAAGTTGCCAGCCAGAACGAGGCCATTGGCCGCGTCAAGGAAATGGGCCTCTTTCCCACCAAGATCATCGAGACCGAAAAGACCCCGGAAAAGAAGGCGGGCAAGGCCAAGGCCAAAGCCGCTCCCCGGGCCGGAGGCAAAAAAGGCGGGGCGATGAACATCAACATCAACCTGACCATTCCGGGCTTGGGTGGGCGGGTCAAACCGAAGGTGTTGACGACTTTTACGCGGCAGCTGGCGACGCTGGTGGACTCGGGTCTGCCGCTGCTGCGCGGGCTGCGCGTGCTGGAGAAGCAGGAGCGCAACGCCACGCTCAAAAGAATCCTCGGTGAACTGGCGCTGGCGATCGAGGGCGGCAGCACGTTCTCCGAGGCGCTGGCGCAACATCCCAAGGTTTTCAACCGCCTGTTTGTAAACATGATCAAGGCGGGCGAACTGGGCGGCGTGCTGGAAGTGGTCTTGAAACGGCTGGCGGAATTTTCCGAAAAGGCGCAGAAGATCAAGGGCAAGGTCAAGGCCGCGTTGTTTTATCCCGTGGCCGTGCTCATCGTGGCTGTCGGCATCCTGACGCTGCTGATGGTGATGGTGGTCCCCAAGTTCAAGGAGGTTTTCGGCGGCATGCAGGTCAAGATGCCGGGCTTCACCCTGTTTGTGCTGGCCATCAGCGATGCCATCCGGCTT
>Ga0265338_10003701_pt1 | contig 21286 bp, 7 predicted proteins | sample 42126metaG_FD_193579 | JGI IMG/M metagenome (GOLD analysis project Ga0265338, IMG submission 193579) | Rhizosphere microbial communities from Carex aquatilis grown in University of Washington, Seatle, WA, United States - 4-21-26 metaG | ecosystem: Host-associated > Plants > Roots > Rhizosphere >... | reverse complement strand
GCCTGCTGCTGGGCATCTGGGTGTTGATTGCCGCCTGGCAGGTCGAGGAGCACATTCACGTTCTGAATGAGGCGCGGGCCGCGCTCGTCAACCGGGCCACGGACATTTCCACGACGCTGGGCATTGTCCTCCGTTCCCAACGGCGCTTCGGCGGCGTGGTGTCCAAGGAACGGATCGAAGCGTCACTGACCGAATTGGTCAGGCAGGATACCGCCGAACTGAGAGGCATCGCGCTTTTGAATGCGGCCGGTGAAATCGTGGCTTCCGCCGGGACCGACACGGATTTGGAATCCAAAGGCATCACCGGTGCCTCCGAACACTGGGATGCCCAGACGGTGACCCTGATGAATCCGGTGGATTTGGGGACCAACCTGACCTTCGACATTGAAGGCACCAACCCGCCGATCATCATGTCCCGGCAGGATTTTACCAATCGCCTGGCCACCAATGGCATCACCGTGCCGCCGCCCCGGCCATCCGCCGGCTCGCCTCAGGAAACGCCACCCTGGCCTCCGCCCGGAGATAATCCAACCAATCCCGCCGTTACCGGCGGCGGTCCGCCACCACCGGCCATGGAGGTCACCACCAACCGCGATCGTTCCCGGGAGGCTGGTTCCCGACCGCGCTTCGGCCGGCCCCGCTGGATGAGCGAGGAGGAATATCAGGTGCTGCTTCAGAAACAAGGTGTGCGCAGTTTTGTCATCGTCATGTCCACCGAACCCATTCGCACCATCAACCGCCAGGATTTCTGGCTTCGGTCCATCATCCTCCTGTTGGCCGCCATTTCCGTCATCGGTTCGGGGCTGGCCTGGCGTAATGTGGCCAAAACGTCCGAACTGCAAATCCGCCTGGTCCGCGCCAGCGAAATGAACCTACATCTCAAGGAAATGAATCTGGCCGCAGCCGGGCTGGCGCATGAAACGCGCAATCCCCTCAACATCATCCGCGGCATGGCGCAGATGCTTTCCAAACAGACCGGCGCGTCGCCGGAGGATATCCGGGAAAAATCGCGCGCGATTGTCAGTGAAACCGACAAGGTCACGGCCCAGTTGAATGAATTCATCAATTACTCGCGTCCCCGGGAAATCCGCCGCTCCAAGATCGCACTCGGCTCGGCCATCCAGGAAGTGGTGCGCACCCTGGCGCATGACATCGGGGAAAAGCAGCTCCGGGTCGAGACCGGCGGTGAACCGATTGCCATCGAAGCCGACGAACAACTGCTCCGGCAGGTGTTATTCAACCTGCTGCTCAATGCCGTTCAGGCGGCGGACCTGAACGGGCAGATTCAAATTGCCGCACGGCGCCTTAACGCTGGCGAAGCCGTGCTGGAAATCCGCGACAACGGTCCCGGGGTGCCGCCCGACCGCCGGCAGGAAATATTCAAGCCGTATTTCACCACCAACCAAAAGGGCACCGGCCTGGGCCTGGCCGTCGTGCAACAGATTGTCCTCGCCCACGGCTGGGAGATCGTTTGCCTGGCCAACGAACCGAAGGGCGCCCTTTTCCGCATCACTCACTTGAAAGTTGCCGCCTGATTCGGATAACGTGGCGGCATGGCATCCGAAGCGCCGTGCATCCTGATTGTGGACGATGATCCCGGTCAGCGCAGCCTGCTGAATTCCTTTCTCCGCAGCCAGGGTTTTGAAACGGCGCTGGCGGACTCCGGCGAGCGCGCCTTGGAAATGCTTCGGGCCGGGAAATTTGACATGATGATTTCCGATGTGCGGATGCCGGGTCTCACCGGGCTGGAAACGTTGCGCCGGGTGCGTGACGAACCCCGCATGGCAGGACTGCCGGTCCTGCTCGTCACCGCCTTTACCGACATTCGCGACGCCGTGGCCGCGATGCGCGATGGCGCGGTCAATTATCTGCCCAAGCCCATCGACCTCGATGAACTGCTCAATTCCGTGCGTCAGGCCCTCGGTATTTCCAAGCCTGCGGCCCTGCGCTACAATGAGGAAAAGCAGTTGCCGGATTATGTGATTGCCCGCAGTACGCTCATGCAGGCCGTGTTCCGGGACGCCTCGTTGATTGCACCGTCCGAAACCCGGGTTTTGATTACGGGCGAAAGCGGGGTGGGGAAGGAAGTGGTGGCGGATGTTCTCCACGCCTGGAGCCCGCGCGCGGCGGGGCCGTTGATCAAGGTCAATTGCGCGGCCATTCCCGAAACGCTGCTGGAAGCCGAATTGTTCGGCCATGAGAAGGGCGCGTTCACCGGCGCGCACGCCCGGCGCATCGGCCGATTTGAGGAAGCCACGGACGGCACCATTTTTCTGGATGAAGTGGCCGAGATGTCGCCGGCGCTGCAAGCCAAACTGTTGCGCGTGACGCAGAACGGGCGGTTTCAACGCGTCGGCTCGAACCGGGAAATCCAGACCAATGCAAGGATTCTTGCCGCCAGCAACCGCAACCTGGAGGATGAAGTCAAGCAGGGCCGGTTTCGCGAGGATTTGTTTTACCGGTTGAACGTGGTGGAGCTGAACATCCCGCCGTTGCGCGAGCGGCGCGAGGATATTTTGCCGCTGGCCGGCCGGTTCATCGAGGAATTGACGAAGGGGCGCGCGCGATTTTCCGAGACGGTTTCCCTGTGCCTGGAACGCTATCCCTGGCCGGGCAACGTCCGCGAGTTGCGCAACGCCATGGAGCGGGCGGTGCTGTTGTCGCGCAGCGAACTGATTTTACCGGAGCACCTGCCGACGCGCGTGCGCGCCGCGGCGGAACAGCCGGTCGCCGCTGAGGCCGCCGATCCGGCGCGCCTGGAGGAAATCGAGCGGCAGGCCATCCTGCAGGCCTTGCAGCAGCATGATTTCAACCGCACCGAAACGGCCAAGGCGCTGGGCATCAGCCGCCGCGCACTGCTCTACAAGCTCCAACGGTTCCGGGAACTGGGATTCAAGGTTGAATAGGCGGCGCAACGTATCCACCTGAACCGCCACCAAGACAAAGTTTCGAGCCGTCTGCCTGTCTGCAAGGTGGTTCAGCCAGCCGCAATACAGTTCGGCCGTGCCTTTTTCCGGAAAAGTGAATTCCCTTGCCTCTTTTGGGCTGTTTTTTCGCATTGAGATGTGAATGATTGGAATTGCCGATGCCCAAGCCATCCGAACGCGAAATTGAGATATTCATCGCTGCGCTGGAACTGCCGTCCGGACAGCGCGCCGCTTATCTTGGGGAAGCCTGCGCCGGCGATGCCGCGTTGCGTCGGCGGGTGGAACAGCTCCTCGCGGCCAGTGAAGCCGTGGGCGCCTTTCTGGAAAGCCCGGCCGCCGTTCCGCCAAAACCCGGGGCCACCATCCGTCTCGACCCGACTCCCACCGAGAAGGCCGGCGACAAGATTGGCCACTATAAATTGCTCCAGCAGATCGGCGAAGGCGGCTGTGGGATCGTGTACATGGCCGAGCAGGAGGAACCCGTCCGCCGCCGGGTCGCGCTCAAGGTCATCAAGCTGGGCATGGACACCAAGAGCGTCATCGCCCGGTTCGAGGCGGAACGGCAGGCGCTGGCGTTGATGGATCATCCGAACATCGCCAAGGTGCTGGACGCCGGGGCGACGGACACGGGCCGTCCGTATTTCGTGATGGAACTGGTGCGCGGCATCAAAATCACGGATTACTGCGACCAGAACCATCTCTCCACCCAGGAACGGCTGGACCTGTTCATTCAGGTTTGCCGCGCGATTCAGCACGCCCATCAAAAAGGTATCATTCATCGGGACATCAAGCCCTCAAACATCCTGGTGACGATGAACGACGGTGTGCCCGTGCCCAAGGTGATTGACTTCGGCATCGCCAAGGCGACCCACGGCAAATTGACCGATCAAACCGTTTTCACGGCCTTCGAGCAATTCATCGGGACGCCCGCCTACATGAGTCCGGAACAGGCGGAGATGAGCGCGCTGGATATTGACACGCGCAGCGACATCTACTCGCTGGGTGTTTTGCTTTACGAATTGCTAACCGGCCAGACCCCTTTTGACGCCAAACAGTTGCTGCAAGCCGGACTGGATGAAATTCGGCGCACGATCCGGGAGCAGGAACCGGCGCGACCCTCAACGCGCTTGAGCACGATGCTGGGCGCGGATCTGACGGCGATTGCCAAACATCGTAACGCCGAGCCGCCCCGGTTGATTCATCTGGTGCGGGGCGACCTGGACTGGATTGTGATGAAGGCGCTGGAGAAGGACCGCACACGCCGTTACGAGACGGCCAATGGTCTGGCGGCGGATGTTGAACGCCACTTGAAAAACGAGCCGGTGGTGGCCTGTCCGCCGGGCAATCTCTACAGATTCCAGAAACTGGTTCGACGTAACAAACTTACGTTCGTGGCGGCCAGTGCCGTGACGGCGGCGCTCATCATTGGACTGGTGGTGTCCACCTGGATGTTCTTCAACGAGCAGCAAGCCCGCCAGCAAGCCGAAGCGGAAAGAGAAATCGCGAAGACAGAGGCAGCCAAGGCGACCGCCATCAGCGATTTCTTTCAGCAGTCGCTTCGGGCGGCAAACCCGGATGAACTTAAAGGTTCGGAATATACCGTGAGAAATCTGCTTGATGATTTCTCTTCCGGGCTGGAAAACCAATTCAAGGACCAACCCGAAGTCGAAGCGTCCGTGCGCGAAACGATTGGAAAGGCTTATTACCGGCTGGGCGTTCCTGACAAGGCCCAGGAACAATTGGAGAGCGCGCTGATGCTGAATCGTCGCTTATACGGAGAGCACGACCAGGTCGCCGCCACGCTTGCGGACTGCGCCTGGGCCTCCTTCGAGCAAGGCCAATTGACGAATGCCGAATCGCAGGCGCGGGCGGCGCTGGATATTTACCGGAAGGATGGCACGATCGGGCAGCCGGTCCTTTTTGCCTTTTGGGCTTTGCAGGAAACACTGAATTCGCAGGGACGATACGCAGAGGTGGAAACCGTCACCAAGCAGGCCCTGGACATCGCACGCAAAACGCCGGGCAAAGAGTTTCCAGAAACAGCCAGTATCATCCACGGACTGGCTCAGGCCAAGAATTCGCAGTCCCAATACGCGGAAGCGGAAAGCCTGGCTCGCCAGGCAGTGGAGCTGCACCGGCGGCTCCAGGGATCGCAGCACCCGGAAACCGGCTGGGCTTTGCTGACGCTCGGGGACGCACTTTTGGGACAGAAGAAGCTGGATGAAGCCGGCCGCGCTGATCGCGAAGCCCTGACCATCTTTCGCAAGCAATACTCCAGCGGGCATAAGAGTGTGGACATAGCGACGAGTAATCTGGAAAAGGTGCTTGAGGCCGGGGGGGATCTGACCGGACTGGCGGCGCTGGATCAAACCATTCTCGCCGACCAGCGCTCGGCGCTCGGCAACGACAGCCCCGCCGTCGCCACGACGTTAAGCAGTCTGGCCGCAAATCTCCAGTCACAAGGCAAATCAGCTGAAGCTGGGAAAGCGTCAAGCGAGGCATTGGACATAACCCTCAAGCTGATTGACCAGGATCCCGCCGGTCTGCCAGCGCTCCTCAGGCAGGAGTCTCAAACACTGGACGGGCTGGGCAACGCGCCGGAAGCCGAAAAGTTGTACGAGAAGGCGATCAATGCCGGACGTTTGAAGCTGGGTGAAACCAATCTCACGGTGGGCGAATTGCTCCATGATTACGCCGGACAACTGGATAGCGAAGGCAAATCGGAAGCGGCGGCGGAGTACTATCTCAAATCGCTGCCCATCCGCCGCACCCAGCAAGACGATAACCTGGCCTGGACACTTCGCAATCTTGGCGGCGATCTGAACCAAATCAGAAGATACCAGGAAGCCGAGGAGTATGCTCGAGAATCGCTGGCCCTCTATCGCAAACTTCATCAAGCAGACGATATTCATGGGACCGCGTGGGTGGAAGGGGTTTTGGGCTACGCGCTCTGGCAACAGCACAAATTGCCGGAGGCAGAGCAGGCGTATCGAGATTCACTGTCGGCTTACAAAAACAGTGGGGCGGTTGGAAGCGACGACTACGCTGCCCAGGTTCAGTCGCTCCTGGACGTTTTGAAAGCCGAAAACAAACCGGCGGAAGTCGAGGCGCTGGATCGGGAAGTTCTCGCCAACCAGCGCCCGGTGCTCGGCGAGGACAGTCCCGCCGTCGCGGCGACGTTAATCAACCTGGCCGACAACTTGCAGTCACAAGGCAAACAAGATGAGGCTGAGAAAGCGTCACGCGAGGCATCGGACATAACCCTCAAGTTGATTGACCAGAACCCCGGCAGTCTGCCAGCGCTCCTCCGGCAGGAATCTCAAACGTTAAACACGCTGGACCAAGCGCCGGAAGCCGAAAAATTGTACGAGGACGCAATCAATACCGGGCAACTAAAGCTGGGTGAAACCAACCTCATTGTGGGCGAACTACTCAATGATTACGGGGTGTTTCTGGCACAAAAGGGCAAATGGGAAGCGGCAGCGGAGTATTATCTGAAATCGCTGCCGATCCGTCGCGCCCAGCAAGATGATAACCTGGCTTTGACCCTTCGCAGCCTTGGCGACGCTCTGAACCAGATCGGTAGAAGCCAGGAAGCCGAGGGGTATCTTCGCGAATCGCTGGCCCTCTATCGCAAACTTCACCACCCGGATGATACCATAACCGGGTGGGCCACCGATAAGTTGGGCTATGCGCTCTGGCAACAAAACAAATTACCGGAGGCCGAACAAGCCTACCGGGACGCGCTCTCAATTTACACGAAACTCGGGGCGATCAACGACTCCGAATACCCTTACATTGTTGGGTTGCTCCGGGATCTGCTGGAGGCCGAAAATAAACCGGCGGACGTCGAGGCGCTGTATCGGGAAGTTCTTGCCACGGAACGCCCGGCGCTCGGCGCTGATAGTCCCGCCGTGGCGTCAACCCTGTTCGACCTGGCCGGTTTTCTCAAGTCACAGAACCAGCCGGAAGCGGCGGCCCAGACATATCGGGAAGGGGTGGCCATCATTCAGGAACCGCATTGGGAAGAACACTTTTCCGATCTGCCTTCAGCGGTGATTTCTGAACTGGTGGAAGCAGGGTATAAACCGGAAGCCACGAACATCTGTCGGGTGCTGCTGAACTCCACCCCAAACAATGCCGGATGGTTCAATGACGTTTCATGGTATTTGGCCACCACGGACCATCCCTCGAACCGCGACCCCGCCCTGGCAGTTGAACTGGCGAATCGCTCCGTTTCGGCGACCAATCGAAAGGACGCAGGCTGTCTGGACACGCTCGCCGCGGCCTATGCGGCGGATGGCCAGTTCACGAACGCGGCCATGACTGAGCAAGAAGGTATCGCCCTGCTACAGAGTGAAGGAGACAAGCAGGATTACGGCTCCCGGCTGAAACTTTACCAATCGAACACTCCCTATGTGGATCATAACGCGCTGGCGGTAGGGGTCATGACCCTGCTGGTTGAGGAAAGGTTTGCCGAGGCGGAACCACTGGGGCGCGAGTGCCTGGCGCTGCGCGAAAAAATAATTCCGGACGATTGGCGGACGTTCAATGCCCGGTCCATGCTGGGCGGCAGTCTGCTGGGGCAGAAGAAATACGCCGAAGCCGAGCCGTTGCTGCTCTCCGGTTACGAAGGTCTTAAACAACGCGAAGACAAGATTCCCGCCGCCGGCAGTATGCGCCCGCAACAAGCCCTCCAGCGCCTGGTGCAACTCTACGAAGAAACCAACCGGCCAGACCAGGCCGCCCAATGGAAGAAATTGCTGGCCCAGTCCGACCCCAATAAGAAATAGGACAGCGCGGCGCGGTGCTGGTGCAGCTTCAAATCCCTGTGTAGGAATCCAATCGGACTGGGGCAGTTTCCGTAAATTAATTTGCGCCTTTGACCCCGGAATCTCGCATTGGCTGACGGTGGGTGAATTGGCTCACCCACTGAAAATGAAATTTAACTGAAAAACCAAAATTATGAAACGTCTGCCCACATCAACCGTAGCGGCGTCTCGGCAGCCGCCGTCGCGCTGGCGCGCTTTGGCGTGCCGCGGAAGCGCCGCAAACCTTTGGAAATTGAAGCATGCGGCTTTCTGCCTGCCGCGACGGTGCGCGAGCACGGCGGGCCGAACGCCGCTACGCACCCTTCGCGGTATTTCCATTGCGGTCGTCTTGCAGTTGGGAATGCTGGCCGGTTCGCTGGCCCTGGTGACGCCGCTGCGCGCGGATAATGCGTATCTAACGGGCCGGGGGCAATCCGTAACGGCATCGGGAGGTCCGGCGACGGTGATCTTTACAGGCATCCCCAGCTACACATACGTGGCGCAACGGACGACAAACCTGACACCGATGGGCGCTTGGGTGAACGTCAGCACCAACATCGCGCCGGCGAATGGTTTGTTCCAATTGCTTGACGGTTTCAGCGACTTGGGAACTATCCCTAACCAAGCCTTCTACCGGCTGAAATGGACAGGAGTTGCCGAAGTGACAACACCGGCAATCATTAATACGCTGTATGGAACAGAGGACATCGTTGTTGCCGATTACGTGGCAACCGATTTGCATTACGGTGCCGATCCGACTGGCGTTAGGGATAGCACCACCGCAATTCAAAACGCTTTAAATGACTGCTACTCCACTTCGCGCGGCGGAACGGTGTATCTCCCGGCGGGCACTTACCTTGTCACCAACACCATTTATGTGCCCTCATTTGTCACCCTGCGAGGGGATTGGTCGGATCCTGATCTTGGCCGTGGCTCCCATGGCTATGGCACGGTCATCCAGGCGGCTTTGACTTCCGGTGATAACGGCCCGGTTTTATTCCAGATCGGCGGCAGTGCCGGAGTCATGGGCATAACAACTTTTTATCCGAATCAGAATGCGAGTGCCCCCGTGCCTTATAACTATACATTTAGTATCCCCAGCAGCAGTTGGAGTGGGGAGCCCGGAACCTATATGTCGTCCAGCGTCATCAATTGCACCATGTTGAATTCATACCGTGGCATAGGCATCAATGCGCTTGACATTACGCAAGTGCATGAAAATTCCACCGTGAAGAATGTCAAAGGAACGGTGCTCTACCGGGGTGCCGTTGCCTATAACAGCGCGGACGTCGGAACCTGGGAAAATGTTACCTTTAATAATTCCTATTGGGCAAATGCTGGCGCTGCTTACCATGCCCCCAGCCTCACCGCATTAAATACATGGACCCGCGCCAACGGAATTGCTTTTACATTCGGGGATTTGGAATGGGAACAGTTCTATGCGCTCAATTGTTCCGATTACCTTTATGGCATCAACATTGTGGCCGGCGCTCGCATATCCTTCTGCGGGGAATTCCTTTGGGCTAACATCCAAAACACCACGATCGCGGTGAAGGTTGATAATATTGATACCCGTTGGGGAATGTCCTTCCTGCGGAGCGTCCTGAATGGCAGTTCTTATAGTATTCAAAATAATACGGCCGGCTATGTTCAAGTGTGTGACAGTACAATCACCGGGACTACTGCGGGCATCGTTACTGTGACTGCTCCGGGAACCAGTCCGACATCATATCCTGAAACGACCTGTCCCAAAGCCACCCTGGCCGTGCTCTATAATGTGACGACCGCGCCCTATAATGCTCCGCACTCGTTGCCGCAAACCGGATTGCCCTCGGCTGATGCGACGGCGGCCATACAATCAGCGCTCAATGATGCCGGCAATGCCGGTGGGGGCGTGGTGTATCTGCCGGCCGGATGGTATCGCATCAATTCTCACCTGACAGTGCCTGCGAATGTGGAACTGAGAGGCTCCTCCTCCGTCCCGACCCAGGACCAATCCGATTCAAGCTATGGCACGGTTTTACTGGGATATGAAGGGGCCGGCACGGCAACTCCTGATACCGACCCAGCCTTGGTCACCTTAAACGGCACCAACGCCGGCATCCGTGGAATCCGTTTTTTCTATCCCAACAACAATCCGGCCGGTGGGTCGGTCGCGACCTATCCGTATTGCATCCGGGGCAATGGCGCGAACCAGTATGTCGTCAACATATCCCTTACCGGCGTGTATAATGGCATTGATTTCGCGGCCAACCGCTGTGATAACCACTTCATCCGAAAAGTCCGCGGCGTGGCTTATCTGCATTTTATTTGTGTTGGCGCCAGCACTCAGGGCTGGGTGGAAGGATGCCACTCAAATGGCAATGCGGTGGACCGGTGCAACTTTGGAATTCCTGGCTGGATCGTTGAAGCGAATTTATTCACTGCGGTGATCGATCCCATTACCAGGCCGAACGAAATTCTGGTGCTGATAAATGGCGCAAGCAGTGAAAGCGTGCTGAATAACTTCGCCTATGGCGCCAATATCGGCGTAAACGCAGGTTCCTGCAATGTCAACATATTCAACCTTGGCACAGATAACCTGGGCAATGGGGGATATTGCGGCGGCGGCACCTCCAGTAATATTGAATTGCTGAATGTCATGAAATACTTGGGAAGCTATTATAGTATTTCTGGCGGCACCGTTACTCTCTATAACCCAATGACACTATAAGATGCAATCCACCACGAACCTGGGTCCGCCCTCGGTCGGGAGCACCAATTCTCCCGCGCCGGTCGTCATCATCAGTCCCATTTCCGGTTCACAAATGTTTTTCCGGCTGCATTAAAAAACAGGAAGGAATCTTATGAAATCTAAAAACGTCCTTCGCGGTCTTGCCATTGCGGTCGCCTTGCAGATGGGAATGCTGGCCGGTTCCGCCCAGACCGACAAATATCTGTTCAGTGGGTCGGAGACGAATATCACTCTGAACCCGGGCACTTACATCATCACTGCCTACGGCGCTCCGGGCGCAGATGGTAGCGGCCTCGGAGCTGAGATGAGCGGCGAATTTACATTCTCAACGTCCACGAACCTCACTCTCTTGGTGGGCGGCGGCGGCGGCAGTGGCGGCTCTTTCCTGGGCGGAGGCGGCGGCGGCAGCTTCGTTGTCGAAGGCAGCACTCCGCTGGTCATTGCAGGCGGTGGTGGCGGCGGCGGCGGCGATTATTCCGGCGGCAACGGCAACGTCAGCACCAACGGCGGCAACGGCAACGGCGCTGGCGGCAGCTACGGCACTAATGGCTTCGGCGGCACTAACGGCTTCGGCGGCGGCGGCGGCACCAGCCCCTTTGGCGGCTCCGGCGGCGGCGGTGGCTTCCTCGGCAATGGCGGCGGCGGCGAAAGCGGTGGATTTAGTTTTGAAAACGGCGGCATCGGCGGCATCAGCAGCGGTGGCGTCTACTATGATGGCGGCTTCGGAGGTGGTGGCGGCGGCAATCCCGCCAGCAATGGCGGCGGCGGCGGCGGCTATAGCGGCGGCGGTGGCGGTGCCGCCGGCGGTGGCGGCGGTGGCGGCGGCTCAATCATTGACTCATCTGCCATAGCGATTCTCGCCGAGGTTTCCGGCATCGCCAGCCCCAACGACCCACCCAATTGGGAACAAAATTATTCAGGCAATGGCGAGATTATTATTATCGCGTTGCCACCGCCGCTGATACTGACCATGAAGGTTTCCGGAGCTAATTTTATCGTATCGTGGCCGACCAATTACACCGGGTACTTTTTGCAACAGACCGTGCAACTGGACAGCTCGAACTGGGTCAGTTTAACGCTGCCATTTCCACCAATCATCTCCAATGGGCAATTCGTCTTTACCGTTCCCGCCGCCAGCTTGCAACCGGGCTTTTTCCGTGTGCGTTCACCGTGATGCAACAGTTCACATTTACAAAATTGTTTATGAAAACACGCATTAAAAATCTCTTGTTCTTGCTGTTACTGTTGGGATTACCCGGCCTGGTGCAAGCCCAAGACGCTTACAGCACCAATGCCGACGGCAGCATCTACACTTACAGCACAAACGCCGACGGCAGTGCCAACATCGTGGCTTACGCCGGGCCTCCCTGGGTTGTGACCATTCCAACCAATATCAACGGCCTGACGGTCACCAGCATCGGAATAGATGCGTTCGAGGAAACCGCCCTGACGAGCGTGACGATTCCCAACAGCGTCACCAGCATCGGGGGTGATGCGTTCTATTACTGCACCAGCTTGACGAGCGTGACCATCCCCAACAGCGCCACCAGCATCGGCGGTTATGCGTTTTACAACTGCACTAGCCTGACCAACGTCACGATTCCCAACAGCGTCACCAGCATTGGGCAATATGCGTTTGACTACTGCAGCGGCCTGAAGAGCGTGACCATCCCCAACAGCGTCACCAGCATCGGAGATGGTGCGTTTGAGCACTGCATCAGCCTGACGAGTGTGACCATCCCCAACAGCGTCACCAGCATCGGGGGTGATGCGTTCTATTACTGCACCAGCCTGACTAGCGTCTATTTCACGGGCAACGCTCCGTCCCCAAGCAATGATTCAACTGTTTTCTCCGACTATCCCAGCGGCGACCTCGCGACGGTCTATTACTTGCCGGGCACCACGGACTGGCGCGCGATGTTTGACGGTCTGCCGACCGAGCCATGGTTCCTTCCAAATCCATTGATTCTAAATGGAGAACCCAGCTTCGGCGTGGGTGCCAACGGGTTTGGTTTCACCATCTCCTGGGCAACGAACGCTTCCGTCGTCGTTCTAGCCACCACGAATCTGGCCAATCCGGTCTGGATTCCGGTGAGCACCAACAACACCCTGACCAGCGGCACGAACTATTTCAGCGACCCGCAGTGGACGAATTATCCCATGCGGTTCTATCGAGCCGCGTTAGCGTTCGCCGTGACGTAATAAAACAAGAAAGTCGCACACCAGCGCAATCTTTTGGCGCAACATTGGAGCATCTGGTAATCGTCGTGGGTTGAGCGACGTCACCCGCATTCTGGAGTCCATCGAACAGGGCGACCTCAAGGCCGCCGATAAATTGCTGCCGCTGGTCTATGCCGAGTTGCGCTAGCTGGCGGCTTCGCGCTTTCGACAGGCAGTCCACGATTCACTTTGTCAGCGTGGCTGGCCCGCTCGGTTCACCGTTTGTGGATGAAAACGTCAACCTATCACATCAGGGTGGTTCGGCGCTCCGGCCGCGCCGGCAAGTGAGAAGGTGAAGCATGCTCCAACCGCCCCTGATCCTGCGGGAACACCCCATAAAATTGCGGGTTGTAGCTTGCCGTTATGTCAATGGCCGTCCATGAAGTCCCATCTGTGTCTATGGAAGTCCCATGGCTTGATAGACAATTAAGAGGTTTTAGATTACAAAAATCATTCAGGAGTTAGTGCACATTAATTTGCGCCGTTGGCCCCGAAATTTCGCATTGCTCTACGGTGGGCCAATCAGCTCACCCTCTGAAAACGAAAAATTGCTGAACAGGCACCATTATGATTGACCTTAGACGTTTCCACAATTTGGCCTCACCCCTGCGCGTGGGATTCTTCGTCGTGCTGTTTTTCGGCAGCCTTTGCCCCGGCTTTGCCGCCGGACCGGACAAAATCAGCGACAGTGCCGCCCAACAGATCGGGGCCTTGGAGCAGGAGAAATCCTCCCGTTCGCCCCTGCACCGGAAACTGGATTCGCAATTCGTTTACCAGTTAAAGCAGAAGCTTAACCTGAACTTTGCCCCGGGCGTTACGCGTCTCCGGCCGGACATCAAGTTCGAGCCCGATGGCCGGATCCTGGTGGACATTGAGGCCAATGTTACCGGGGCGTTGCTGGCGCAAATTCAGCAATCGGGCGGAACCGTCGTCAACAGTTTTCCCCAATTTCACCATGTCCGCGCGCTGGTCGCCATGGATCAGCTTGAAAAGCTGGCCGGCTCGGCGGATGTGAAATTCATTGGCCGCGCCCGGCGGGCCCAGACGAATACGGGCAGCGTGGATTCCGAGGGGGATGTGACGCACCGGGCGAATACGGCCCGCAGCACGTTTAGCGTGAATGGACAGGGCATCACGGTGGGTGTGCTCTCGGACAGCATTGACAACCTCGCGCAGGCGCAAGCCTCGGGCGACCTGGGGAATGTCACGGTTTTGCCGGGTCAAGCTGGCTCCGGTTCCGGCGAAGGGACCGCCATGTTGGAGATCATTCATGACCTGGCTCCCGGGGCTCAACTATACTTCGCCACCGCTTTCAACGGCGAAGCCAGTTTTGCGCAAAACATACTGGATCTCCGCAGCAATGGCTGTGACGTCATCGTGGATGATGTCGGTTATTTTGATGAATCACCATTTGAGGATGGGATCATCGCGCAAGCCGTCAACAGTGTCACCGCGAGCGGGGCCTTGTATTTTTCAGCGGCGGGCAATGATGGAAACCTCAAGGACAACACGTCCTGCACCTGGGAAGGAGATTTTGCAGATGGCGGACCGGCGCTTCCGCCAGAAAACATCGGTGGCGGACATATCCACAGCTTCGGAAATGCGACCTACAACACGGTGATTATCGCGGGTGCCGGGGTGGACTTGTTCTGGTCGGATCCGCTGGGCGCCTCCACGAACGACTATGATTTATTCGTGCTGGATCCGACGGGCAATTATGTGGTGGCCAGTTCAACCAATCCGCAAAACGGCACGCAAGATCCATATGAGGAAGTTTCATACGTGAGCGCAGGCGACCGGATTGTAATTGTAAAGACGACCGGCGACGCCCGTTTCCTGCACTTGGACACGAGCCGGGGAGCCTTGAGCATCAAAACCACCGGCGCGACCCGGGGGCATTCGGCAGCCGCGGCTGCATTCAGCGTGGCGGCCGTGGACGCACTGGACTCTTTCCCCAATCCGTTCATTGGGGGCAGCCAGGATCCGGTTGAAGTGTTCAGTTCTGACGGGCCGCGACGCATCTTTTACAACGCGGACGGCACACCCATCACCCCGGGAAATTATTCATCCACGGGCGGAGTGGTCCGGCAAAAGCCGGATATCGCGGCCGCCGACGGGGTGAAGACTTCGTTGTATAACTTTGATCCGTTTTACGGGACTTCAGCCGCTGCTCCCCACGCCGCCGCCATCGCCGCCATGCTCCTGGCTTATAACCCCGGTTTGACCCCCAGCCAGATTCGCACCACGCTCACCAACACTGCGCTCGACATTGAAGATCCGGGCGTGGATGTGAATTCGGGAGCCGGCATTGTCATGGCCTATCAAGCCTTGCAATCACTCCCCCCGGAACCGGTTCTGGTCCCGGGCAGCATGGTGTTGCTGAACGAAAGTTGTCCCGATGGTGCCATCGATCCGGGCGAAATCGTCACCGTCGCCTTGTCCATCACAAATACCGGCTTCGGGAGCACCGCCAACCTGATGGGGACGTTGTTAAGCACGGGAGGAGTGACTTCGCCCAGCGGACCTCAAACCTACGGTTCCCTGGCTGGTGGTGACGGAACAACCAGTGAAATGTTCACCTTTATCGCCGCCGGCAATTGCGGCGACACAAACACGGCCACGCTGCAACTCCGGGATGGCACCAACAATCTCGGCACGGTCAGCTTTGCTTTTCAGTTGGGCCTCCCGAGAGTTCCTTTGTTGGAGAATTTCGACGAGGTAACGCCTCCCGCCCTGCCGCCGGGCTGGATAACGGGAAGGATACTATCGTGGACCACCACTTCCAATGCGAGTGACACTGCACCCAATTCAGCCTTTCGTCCGGATAGCTATGGCGTGAGCCAGTCGGCCTTGTATTCGCCGCCATTCTATATTGTGACGCCCTCGGCGCAATTAACTTTCCGGCAAAGCATGGACACTTATTACTACGGTTTCGATGGCGGAGTACTGGAGTTTTCCTTCGACGGTGGTGTCACCTACATGGACATCCTCGCCGCCGGGGGATCATTCGTGACGAACGGATACAATGACACTCTGGCCACCGGTTATGGCAATCCCATCGAAGGCAGATCGGCCTGGACCGGCAACTTGGGCGGATTTGTCACCACCATCGTCAACCTGCCGGCCAGTGCCGCGGGTCACACAGTGCGATTGCGGTGGCTTTTCGGCACCAGTTCTTACTATGGAGGCTACGGCGGCTGGAACATTGACACCGTCTCCGTGGCCGATGGTATCGACTGCTGCGTCCCGGTTCCGAATGATCTAGTGGTGAGCATTTCCGGCACACCCAATCCGGTGGTGGTGGGAGGAAATCTGACTTACACGATCAATGCCGAGAACACAGGGCCTAATACAGCCACCGGCGTGAGCTTGACCGACATTTTGCCTCCCAACTTCACCTTGCAGTCCATCTCAGTTTCGCAAAACGTCTATCCCGCCCCGCAGGCCAATGGCGGCGGCACACTTGTTTTCAATCTCGGTTCCTTGACCGGGGGCAGCACCGCCACCATCACCATTACCGGCAGCGCGGGGAGCGTCGGATCGATCACCAATCAAGTAAGCGTCTCCCGCACCGACCCGGGTGCAAATACGAACTACAATACGGCCTCGGCAATCACCACCGTCATCGCGCCTTCCCTTTCCATCAATGACGTGAGTCTGTTTGAAGGAACCTCCGGAACGACCAACGCTGTCTTTACGGTGACCTTGTGGCCTCCGCCCGGCCAGACTGCAACCGTCCAATTCGCCACCAGCAACCAGACCGCCGTCGCGGGGACTGATTATGTGGGCGCCAGCGGCACGTTGACCTTTTCCCCGGGCATGACCAACCAAAGCGTTGCCGTTCCAGTGATGGGCAGCCTTCTTAACGAGGCAACAAAAACCTTCACCGTGAACCTGTTTAATCCCACCAATGCTGTCCTGGCCAAGGCCCAGGGCGTCGGCACGATCCTTAATGACAATCCGTTGCCTTACGTCATGATCAATGATGTAACCGTGGTCAAACCCGCCTCAGGCACCACCAACGCCCTCTTCAACATCAGCTTGAATGTCCCGAGCGGCCAGACGGTGGCACTGAATTTTAACACCTCCGACGGCACAGCCATTGGGGGCACCGATTACTTTCCCACCAACGGTTATTTAACTTTCAATCCGGGCCAGACCAGCCAAACCGTCAGCGTGGTGGTAACCAACCACGTGAGCGTCAAGCCCAGCCAGACCTTCTATCTCAATCTTAGCGGCGTGTCCAACGCCAAGCTCGCGCGCACCCAGGCTTTGGGCACCATTATCACCGTGTTGCCTGGCCAGATCGATCATCTGGCCTGGAACGGTATTGCCTCGCCCCAATCGAACGGCATACCGTTCGGCGTCACTATCCGCGCGCAAGACTATTACAACACCACGGTCAGCAATTTTAACGGCACGGTGAGCCTCCTGGCGATGAGTCGCTCAGGCAACGGTGTGCCGGGGGGCAGTATTATGCCGTACTTTACTGACAATAACTCATCGAGTACCGGGCCGCAGGGGCCGATCACCCTGGCGGGTTTCACACCGCTGCAGGTGACCGACATCAGCGCCCTGAACCTCAACAATTACAAAATGCTCTTTATCGACGAAGGGAACAATGGCGTCGTTTCCTCTGCCCTGCTGGGGCGACTGGCGGATATTCAAGTCTGGGTGAACAATGGCGGGAGACTGATCGTCCATGACCGCAGCGCTGGGGACCTGTTAACAAATCCATTTTTGCTGGGGACCACCGGGATTACAACCGTGCGAGATACGACGTCGGATATCGACGTGATCCCGCCTGGCATGAACTTGGTGGTGGCCGGTCCGTTTGGCACGATTAACAACTCCACGCTGGATGGGGGTAATTCTTCGGCGCACGGTTATGTGCCGCAAAACCAACTACCGCCTTCGGCGTCTGCGTTCCTTAGCATCGGGGGCAATCCAAGCCAGGTCGTGGCCTTTTCCTACCCGCTGGGGTCTGGTCAGGTTTACTACTCGACCATCCCATTGGATTACTATCTGGACGGAGGAGGAGCGGCAGGGCTAAACGCCGCCATGCAGCAAATCTACACACCGAACGTACTGGCCTATGTGTCGGGTAGTGGCTCAATACAACCGGTTCCAATCACGCCTACCAACTCGGGCAATTTTGTGAATGGCGTCTGGAGCGGCAGCGTCACGGTGCAACAGCCGGCGACCAACGTGACTCTGCAAGCGGACGACGGTTTCGGACACCTTGGCGTGAGTAATCCGTTTAATGTGACGCCCACGAGAGGGCAGACCACTCACTTTGTCTGGAGTGCGATTCCCTCGCCCCAGTCCAATGGCGTGCCGTTGGCGGTCACCATCACGGCGCAGGATTATTTCAATGGCACAGCGACCAATTTCACCGGCGCTGTGGCCCTGAGCGGTTCAACGGGCGCATCCAGTACCAATACGATTCTACCAGCACCGGTCTACAGTTCATCGTACAGCGGGGATTGGACCTTGGGGTACGCTTTTACGCCCAGTACGAACCTTACTGTGACCGGCGTGCGCAGTTACTTCGGAACCAAAGTGTCGATTTGGACCGCTGGGGGCACGCTGCTGGCCAGCCAAAATGTCACCAGTGTGCCAGGCACCTGGGTGGAAACGCCGCTGGCATCACCAATTCAACTTACAGCCGGCACGACGTATCGGCTGGCGGCGTATGCGGCCGGCGGAAACTACTATTGGAGATCGGATATGGGTGGATCGTTCCCCAACGGAACCATCAACCAAAGCTACGAGGCTTTTGGAGATGCATTCCCGAACAATAGCGACTCCGTCGCTTGGTGGTTCGTGGATATTCAATATACGGTTGGCACGGTGGTCTCGGTGCCGGTCAGCCCTAGCGTTTCCGGGAGCTTTGCCAACGGCATCTGGAGCGGCAGCTTATCGGTAAACCAAGTGGTGACCAACGTGACACTGTTGGCTGATGATGGCCAGGGCCACACCGGGTCAAGCAGTCCATTTAATGTAATCAACTTCGGCTCTGCCCCAACCGCCACGACTCTTTCTCCAACCATCATTGCAAATGGCGCCACCTTGAATGCCACGGTCAATCCCAATCAATGGGACACGACGGTTTATTTCCTATGGGGAACCTCGGTTGGTTTCCTTACCAATTTGACGCCGGTCATGGATGTGGGTGCCGGCTCAACCCCGCTGACCGTCAACGGTTTCATCACGAACCTGGCTCCGTACACCCAATACTATTATCAGGTGGTGGCTTCAAATTATTTCGGCACAGCATCGGGGGCCCAGGTCGCCTTCTGGAGTCCTCCGTTTGCCGTCGTTCCCAGCGAGAATTGGGATTCGGTCGCTGCTTCCGCCAATGGCTCGGTAATGGTCGCGGTGGCCAATCCTGGTCCCATATACATTTCGACAAATTCCGGGGCCGTTTGGAATCAGGCTTCCAATGCGCCAATCGGACATTGGCAAGCCGTTGCCTGTTCGGCCGATGGCAGCAAAATCATTGCCGCCGCTGGCGGTAGCGGCGGCACGCTCGTCGGCCCGATTTATACTTCGCCGGATACGGGCGTGACTTGGGTGTCGAATAATGCGCCGGTTCAGAACTGGCAATCGGTTGCCTCCTCCGCCGATGGCACCAATCTGGCGGCGTCGGATTATGCCGATCAAACCATTTACACTTCGACAAATTCCGGCGCAACCTGGGTGCAGGTCAATGTAATCAAGGAGAGTTGGTATTCCATCGCCTTGTCGGCGGATGGCTCAAAATTGTCCGCAGTGGCTTCGGGCTTCCGGTTCATTTTCACTTCAACAAATTTCGGCGGGAACTGGAGCGCACATCCGGTCGCAGCCGGCCCGTACGGAACCCAGATGAATTGGACTTCGATTGCCTCTTCCGTGGATGGAAGCAAACTCGTGGCGGCAGGGGGCGGTGTGGGCGGTATGGGCAATATTTTCCTGTCCACAAATTCCGGAGCCGCCTGGACGGTGACTGCCACCAACATTCTGCCGAGTCAGGGCTACGATAAATGGATTTTTGTCGCTTCCTCTGCCGATGGCACCAAACTGGCGGCGGTATCTGAATCCGGCTTGCCCGGCGGGGTCATCACCTCGACCAATTCCGGCGCCACCTGGATCACAAATTCCGTGCCCAATCTGACCTGGGATGCGGTGGCTTTATCGGCTGATGGAGCCAGACTTGTGGCCACGGTCGGTTATCCATCCACGGGCCCCATTTTTACCACGCAAGTCACGCCCTCGCCGGTTTTAAACCTGTTGGGTTCGGGCAATAGTACCCTCGTTTCATGGCTTATTCCCTCAATGAATTTCACGTTGCAGAAAAGTTCCGATCTGTCTAGTTGGACGAATTTGACCGCGCTCCCGATCCTTAATCTCACAAACCTGCAGAATCAGGTGGTTCTGCCTCCGCTAGGCGGAAGCGGTTTCTATCGACTCAAGCACTGAAATTCCCGGCGTGGGATTGTGGGTGCGCGGATGCAATGGGCCGGTCCCAGGTGGGTGGGGAAATGCTCCGGTCGGCGTGCGACGCCGGCCGGACGCGTACCCCAGCGTTCCTGCCATCCATGACTCCTGGCATGAAGCACCGTGCGCAATCTTCTGGTGCCACGCCGGGGATTTTGTTAGTCGTCGTGGGTTGAGCGACGTCACCCGCATTCTGGAGTCCATCGAACAGGGCGACCTCAAGGCCGCCGATGAATTGCTGCCGCTGGTCTATGGCGAACTGCGCAAGCTGGCTGCGGCGCGCATGGCGAATGAAGCGCCCAACCAGACCCTACAACCCACCGCACTCGTTCACGAAGCCTGGTTGCGGTTGGTCGGCAATGAAAATCCGCAATTTGCCAATCGCGCTCATTTCTTCGCTGCTGCAGCGGAAGCCATGCGCCGCATCCTGATTGACAAGGCCCGGCGCAAAAAAGCCATTCGTCATGGCGGCGATCAACAACGCGTGGACCTGGAGGATCTGGAAGTGGCCGCGCCGGGTGGCGATGATGAACTATTGGCGGTGAACGAGGCGCTGGACAAACTGGCCGCCCAAAACCAGACCGAAGCCGAATTGGTAAAGCTGCGCTATTTCGTCGGCCTGACGATTGACGAAGCCGCCGAAGTGCTCGGCATTTCTCCCCGCACCGCCAACAATTACTGGACCCACGCCCGGGCCTGGCTTTTCCGTGAAATCAAGGCCGGTGGAACCAGTGTGTAAGCGTTCCCGTTGCAACGCCAGCTACGAGTGATGCAGGCACAAGATCATTTCGTTCTTGAAACCGGGTCGCCGTAAATAATCCCGCGGCCGCCGGTGCCGAAGTAAACCCGGCCATAAATGCGGGGATCCCCGGTCACATGGTTGAGTGAGCCGTATTGATGCTGGTCGTCGTTGATGCGCACCCAGGTTTGTCCGGCATCATCGGAGCGGAAGAGCGCCTGGAGTTGGTCCACTTTGCCGGCGAGGTATAGGGCGGGATATTTCCTGCTCCACGCGGCTTTCCCGAAGCCGAGCGAGTCAGCTTCCTGAACCGTTTCCACTTTTTGGAAGCTCACGCCTTCATTGACGGAGTGGAAAAGGCCATTGGTGCGGAAGG
>Ga0265338_10003699_pt1 | contig 21288 bp, 24 predicted proteins | sample 42126metaG_FD_193579 | JGI IMG/M metagenome (GOLD analysis project Ga0265338, IMG submission 193579) | Rhizosphere microbial communities from Carex aquatilis grown in University of Washington, Seatle, WA, United States - 4-21-26 metaG | ecosystem: Host-associated > Plants > Roots > Rhizosphere... | reverse complement strand
CCTACTCGGCGACCAAGTGGGCATTGATCGGCTTTACCAAGACGCTGTCGATCGAATTGGGCAAGCACGGGATTCGGGTCAATGCCATCGCCCCCTGGGCCGTCGCCGGCGACCGGGCCGAGCGCGTCTTCCAGGGCCGTGCCCAGGCATCCGGTCGCTCCATCGAAGAAGAAAAGCGGCTCGGCCTCGAAGGCCAGTCGCTCAAGGCACTGGTGGATCCGAACGACATCGCCGCGCTGGCGGTGTTTCTCGCGTCCGATGCAGGCAAATCGATTTCCGGACAGGTACTGCCCATCGATGGGGACATGCACGGAGCGTGAGAAAAAGTCTTGCCCTATACTCTAAATCGAGATTTTTCAGCGGCCTACGACAACACCGGGCGGCGACTGGAATTCTCCGGCACGTTGCGGGAGGGATCTTTGAACGGGGGCGGCTCGTGAGAACAGCATTGATAGTAGCGCTGGTCGCAGGCGTCATCTGCCTTAGCGAGGTGTGGGCGCCGGAAGTGCAGGCGGACCCCAAGGGTTACAAGGCATCGTGTCTGTCAGGCGCCAAGGCGGGCGCGCGGCCGCCTCACAGCGATGCGCTGCTTGTCTACAGTGGCAAATTGTGGAGCGATGGCAGTACCACGCTGGCGGACGAGACCTCTCTGGCCACCAGGCCGCTCGAGGGGTACGCACACGCCTGGCAGATCGATGAGCTGCTATTCGTGCAACCGGGCAAGAATCTCGCGACAGTTCACGGCACTCTGTTCGGATACATTGTGGTGTATCACCACCACGAGCGCAGCAATAGCAAGATCATGCCGATCAATCTGGTGTTCCCGGACCGATGAGCTGTGGGGCAGCTCTTCGTCATCTCCGCTCCCTCCGGCGCTGGTAAGACGAGCCTGGTTCGCGCGCTGCTGGAGACGCGCCCCAATCTGACGGTGTCGGTGTCCCATACGACGCGCAGTCCGCGCGCGCAGGAAGTGGAGGGACGCGACTATCACTTCGTGACGCCGGGGCAGTTTCACGAACTGGTCGGACAGGGGGCGTTCCTGGAACACGCCAGCGTGTTTGACAATTTCTACGGCACCGGACGCGCGCAGATCGATGAGAAGCTCAAGGCAGGCAATGACGTGCTGCTGGAAATCGACTGGCAGGGGGCCGGCCAGGTGCGCCGGGCGATGCCCGGCTGCAAGAGCATCTTCATCCTACCGCCTTCCCGAACCGCGCTCGAGCAACGCCTGCGCGAGCGCCGCACCGACAGTGCCGCGACCATCGCGCGCCGACTCGCCGACGCTTCGGCCGATATGTCGCATTACCGGGAGTTCGATTTCGTGGTCGTCAACGACAATTTCGAGCGCGCCAGGCAAGAGCTGGGAGAGATCCTCGATGGCGGCGGCTCCGCCCTCCGCTCCACGCGCCCGGAGCTGACAAGCCTGATCGAAAGCCTGGTGCGCTGAGGCCCTGGCGTGCTCAGGCCGCTGCCACGGGCGCAACGGCGCGGCCGGCGCAGCCCGTGCTGGTCGCGGGAGCATCCATGAAGTACACTTGATCGGGCAACCCCCGGTATTTTCAGGATATTCAAGCCATGGCCCGAGTGACCGTCGAAGATTGCCTGCAGAACGTCGATAACCTGTTCCAGCTCGTGTTGCTGGCCAGTCAGCGTGCGCGGCGGCTGGCCAATGGTGCCGAGCCCACCGTGCCGATCGAGAACGATAAAGCGACGGTGCTGGCCCTGCGCGAAATCGCGGCCGGCAACATCACGCCGGAAATGCTGCGCGAACCCGAGCCCCGTCCGGAGTCACTGGTACCGGACGCCGACAACGAGGCTACCTTCCGCGCACCGCAGTTCGGCCTGATCGACCGCGAGCTCTGAGGCTAAGCTGACTCCCGGGAATCCCTCTCCGAGGCGGCCGTGGACTATGCGTCTTCGCTATTAGGGTTGTTGCCCGGCGCGAAGCGCACCACTCCGGGCGTCAAGGAGCTGCTCGCCAAAGTATCGACCTATCTGCCGCCTGAGCAGGTCGAACGTGTACGCACCGCCGCCGAATTCGGGGCGGCCGCGCATCAGGGCCAGACACGTGTCTCAGGCGAACCCTACATCACGCATCCCGTAGCCGCGGCGGTCATCCTGGCCGACCTGCATCTGGACGCGGACACCATCGTCGGAGCCATCCTGCACGATGTGATCGAAGACACGCCGATCGCCAAGTCGGACATTGCGGCGCGTTTCGGCAATGACGTGGCCGAAATCGTCGACGGTGTTACCAAGCTGGACCAGATCCGTTTCAAGAATCGCGAGGAAGCGCAGGCGGAGAACTTCCGCAAGATGCTGCTGGCGATGGTGCGCGACCTGCGCGTGATCCTGGTCAAGCTCGCCGATCGCACGCATAACCTGCGCACCATCGAAGCGCTGGCGCCGGCCAAGCGCCGGCAGATCGCGCGCGAGACGCTCGACATCTACGCGCCGGTGGCCGAACGGCTCGGGCTGTATGCCATGAAGCTGGAGCTCGAGGACCTCGGGTTCCAGAGCCTCTATCCGCAGCGCTATCGCGTCATCGAGCGCGCACTCAAACGCGCGCGCGGCAATCAGAAGGAATTCCTGGTCAAGATCCGCGCGCAGCTCGAGGCGGCCCTCAAGAAGGCCGGCCTCGTGGGGCACGTCGAGGCCCGCGAGAAGCATCTCTACAGCATCTACCGCAAGATGCTGCGCAAGCGCGCGCCGCTGTCAGAGATCGTCGATGTCTATGGCTTGCGCATCGTCGTCGATTCGGTCGACAACAGCTATCGCGCGCTGGGCATCGTACACAGCGTCTACAAACCCATGCCCGGGCGGTTCAAGGATTACGTGGCGATCCCCAGGGTCAATGGCTACCAATCGCTGCACACGACTCTGTTCGGCCCCAATGGCGTACCGATCGAAGTGCAGATCCGCACCGAGGACATGAACCACATCGCCGAATCCGGCATCGCGGCGCACTGGAAGTACAAGCACGATGAGAGCGAGGGTTCGGCGCAGCAGGAACGTGCGCGCAAGTGGCTCTCGAACCTGGTCGAGATGGAGGTTGGCGGTAACTCCGAGGAATTCATCGAGAGTGTCAAGGTCGACCTGTTCCCCGACAAGGTCTATGTCTTTACCCCGCGCGGCGAAATACTCCGCCTGCCGCGCGGCGCCACGGTGGTGGACTTCGCCTACGCGGTCCACACGGACATCGGCAACCGCTGTGTGGCGGCCAAGATCGATCGGCGGCTGACGCCGCTGCGCGCGGTGCTGCGCAACGGGCAGACCGTGCAGATCATCACCGCCAAGGGCGCGACTCCGAACCCGTCCTGGGTCAATTTCGTGGTCACTGCCAAGGCCCGCTCAGCAGTCCGCCACTATCTGAAGGGCCTGCATCACAACGAGGCCGTCGAGCTGGGACGGCGGCTGCTCGGTCAGGCACTTGCAGAGTTCGATATCGAGCTCAAGAAGATACCCGCGCAGACCCTGCAGTCAGCGCTGACCGAATTCGGGCTCGAGAATGCCGATCAGCTCTACGAAAAGGTGGGCCTCGGGGAGCGCCTCGCGCCGCTGGTCGCGCGCCGGCTGCTGCCGCTCGATCACGTCGATCCCACCACGGGCGCCGTGGCCTCACCGCTCGCCGTAGCGGGAACCGAAGGCCTGCTGGTCAGCTACGCGCACTGCTGCTATCCGATTCCCAACGACCCGATCTTCGCTTTCCTGAGCACCGGGCGCGGCATCGTGGTGCATCGCGAGACCTGCGCCAATGTCGAGGACTACCGCAAGCAGCCGGACAAATGGCTGCCCGTGACCTGGCAGCACAAACCCGGACGGCTGTTCCTGGCGGAGATCCGCCTTGATATCGTCAATCGCCCGGGCATGCTGGCGGCGCTCTCCGCCGCAATTGCCGAGACCAATACCAACGTCAATCACGTGACCATCGATCAGCGCGATGCCGAAACGCAGGTGCTGATTTTCATCGTCGAGGTGGAAGATCGGGCGCAGCTGGCGCGCATCATGCGGGTCGTGCGTCGCATGCCAGATGTGCTGCGCGTGGTCCGCGCCATCGCCAGCAGTTCGCACGGCCACCGCCACGGGCTTCAGGGTGATGCCAGCGACGATACATCCGATGACGTGAGCGATTCCGCCCCCGATCGGGCGCAGCAGGGTTAGAGTTCCAGGAGCAATTGAAGATCATGAAACGACAGATCATCCAGACCGCCGATGCCCCCAAGGCCATCGGGCCTTATTCCCAGGCCGTGCGCGTTGGCGATACCGTCTATATCTCCGGCCAGATTCCACTTGATCCGGTCAGCGGCCAGCTCATCAGCGGCGATATCGAAATCGAAACCAGGCGCGTATTCGACAATCTCAAGGCCATCGCCTCGGCCGCGGGCGGGTCGCTTGGCAGCATCGTCAAACTCACGATCTTCCTGACCGATCTCTCGCACTTCGCCAAGGTCAACGAGATCATGGCCACGTATTTCAGCGAGCCCTATCCGGCGCGCGCCGCAGTCGGGGTCGCTGCATTGCCGCGCGGCGCCCGAGTCGAGATGGAGTGCGTTCTGAGTCTCGCTTGAGCCGCCCGGCGGCACGGCCGCGGGCGGACCGGCGCAGCCCCCGTGGCGGCAGTGCCCCGGACGCGCGTCGCGGAGCGACCGGCGGAGCCGCGCTGCGCACCAGCCTTGCGCGGCTGGGCGTGGAGCAACCAGGCGATGTGCTGTTCGTGCTGCCACGCGGTTACGAAGATCGCACGCACGTGGTACCGATCGGCGCCCTCATCGAGGGGATGCACGCGGTTGTCGAAGGCGAGATCCTGCTGGCAGAAATCGTCTTTCGCCGCCGCCGCCAGCTGCTCGTGCGCCTGGCGGATGGCTCGGGCTCACTGACGCTGCGCTTCTTTTATTTCTCCAATGCGCAGCGCGAGGCAATGGCGCGCGGCGCCCGGCTGCGCTGTCACGGTGAGATCCGGCGGGGGCCGCTGGGACTGGAGATCGTGCATCCGGAATACCGCCACATCACCCAGTTGAGCGAGCCGTTGCCACAGACGCTGACGCCGATCTATCCGGCGACCGAAGGACTCACCCAGGGTCGCCTGCGCATGCTGGTCGATCGCGCGCTGCGCTCGCTTGGGTCGGAAAGCGTCACCGAGCTGCTGCCCGAATCCCTGCTCGAGCGGCTGCGGTTGCCCTCGCTGCGCGAGGCCCTCGAATTCATGCATCGGCCACCGGTGGGCACGGCGCTGGGTGAACTCACCTCGGGCGTACACCCGGCGCAACGGCGGCTGGCCTTCGAGGAACTGCTCGCGCACCACCTCTCGCTCATGGAACTGCGCCGCCGCTCGCGGCGCGACTCAGCGACACCGTTGCCTGACGCAGCCGGACTCGAATCGCGCCTGCTGCAGGCTCTGCCCTTCCATCTCACAGCGGCGCAGCAGCGCGTATTGCTGGAAGTTGACCAGGATCTCGCGCGCTCGCAACCGATGGCGCGACTGGTTCAGGGCGATGTGGGTTGTGGCAAGACCGTGATTGCCGCGGCTGCGGCCGCCCGCGCCATCGGCAGTGGCGCACAGGTGGCGTTCATGGCGCCAACGGAGCTGCTGGCCGAGCAGCATGCGCGTTCGCTGTCGGCCTGGTTCGAGCCGCTGGGCATTGGCGTCAGCCTGCTGACCGGCTCGCAGAACGCGCGGGCGCGGCGCACGGCGTTGCGCGCTGCCGCCGGCGGCCAGGCACGGCTTTGCGTGGGCACCCATGCGCTCTTCCAGGGCGAAGTCGACTTTGAGAACCTGGCACTCGCGATCATTGACGAGCAGCACCGTTTCGGCGTGCAGCAGCGCCTGCAACTGGCCGCCAAGGGCAGTCGCGGCGCTTCGCGCACTCCGCATCAGCTGATCATGAGCGCGACGCCGATACCGCGCACACTGGCGATGACCGTCTACGCAGATCTGGATGTGTCCATCGTCGATGAGTTGCCTCCCGGACGCACGGCGATCCGCACTGTGGTGTTGCCTGAGCAGAAGCGCGCACAGGTAGTCGAGCGCATCGATGCGGCCTGCCGCGCCGGACGGCAGACTTACTGGGTCTGTCCGCTGATCTCGGAATCCGAGGAACTCAACGCGCAGGCGGCCGAGGAGACCTGCCTGGCGCTGACCGAGGCACTGCCCGCACGCCAGGTCGCCCTGCTGCACGGGCGAATGCCGCCGAAGCAGAAGGACCAGGTCATGCAGCGCTTCGTCGCCGGTGAAATCCAGTTGCTGGTCGCGACCACGGTCATCGAGGTCGGCGTTGATGTGCCGAATGCGAGTCTGATGGTCATCGAAAATGCCGAGCGCATGGGGCTGGCGCAGCTGCATCAGCTTCGCGGACGCGTCGGCCGCGGCCAGCACGCCAGCAACTGCGTGCTGCTTTATCGGGCACCGCTGTCGCCCATGGCGCGCTCGCGGCTTGCGGCCATTCGCGACAGCAATGACGGATTTCGCATCGCGCATCGCGATCTGGAACTGCGTGGGCCCGGTGAACTGCTGGGGAGGCGGCAAACCGGTCTTGCGCAGCTGCGGGTCGCGGATCTGTCGCGCGATGCGGATCTGCTGGCGGAGGTGCGCGCCGCCGCGGCACAACTGATCGAGACCGATCCCCGGCGCGTAGCGGCCCTGCGACTGCGCTGGATCGGCGAACGGGAGCAATATGGACGTGTCGGCTGACCTCCCGGTTCCGGGCGGCGAGCCGCAGCCGCGCGTGCCACGCCTGCTGAGACGCACGCTAGCCTTCGTGCAATTGACGCGATTGGATCGGCCGATCGGCATCTGGCTACTGCTATGGCCGACGCTTTGGGCGCTGTGGGTCGCCAGTACCGGACATCCTCAGCGGCGCCTGCTGGTCATCTTCGCCGCCGGCACAGTCGTGATGCGCAGTGCCGGCTGCATCGTCAATGACCTCGCCGATCGCAATATCGATCCGCACGTTCGCCGCACGCGAGCACGGCCGCTCGCGGCACGAATCGTCTCGCCGAACGAAGCGCTGATACTTTTTGTCGCGCTGCTGGTGGTGGCGCTGTTGCTGGCGCTGCAGCTCAATACCCTGAGCATCGAGCTCGCCTTCGTCGGCGCGGCACTCACGATTTCTTATCCGCTGCTCAAGCGGTTTTTCCCGCTGCCGCAGCTCTACCTCGGGATGTGCTTCGGCTGGGCCGTGCCGATGGCGTTTGCGGCGACGTTGGGCATGGTGCCGCGCGAGGGATGGCTGCTGCTGGTGGCGACGGTTTTGTGGGCGGGCATCTACGACACCGAATACGCCATGGTCGATCGCGACGATGATCTGCGCGTGGGCGTGCAGTCGAGCGCCATCCTGTTCGGCGACCTGGACCGGCTCATCATCGGTGCCATGCAAGTCATGATGCTGCTCGCGCTGATACTGCTCGGCCGATCCCTGCATTTCGATCCCTGGTATTACACCGGCCTCGCCATCGGGGCCGGACTCTTTCTGTGGCAGCAGTGGCTGATCCGTGACCGCGACCGCGCCTCCTGCTTCGAGGCGTTCAGGAACAACCGCTATTTCGGGATCGCGGTATTCGCCGGGATACTGGTGCAGTACGCCACTGCGCGCTGAACGTCGGCCGCCGTGATCAACACGCCCTTCGTCATCGACCGCCGCGCCGTGATGCGCGCCTTCAGCCGCGCCGCGCCCGGCTACGAGGCTGCCGCAAGACTGGCGCGCCAGGTGCGTGCGGACCTGCTCGATCGACTGCAGTTCTTCCCGCTCAAACCTGCACGGGTGCTCGACCTGGGCGCCGGCACCTGCGAGTCCAGCCAGCAGTTGCATGGGCGCTTTCCGCGCGCGCAGGTGCTCGCCATCGATATCGCCGAAGGAATGCTGCGTGCGGCGCTCGAGACGCGATGGCGCTGGCAACGCGCCGGATTCACCCGTGTCTGCGCTGAGGCTGTCGCTCTGCCGCTGCGCGCGCAAAGCATCGATCTGATCTTCAGCAACCTCATGCTGCACTGGTGCGATCGGCCGCAGGTGGTGTTCGAGGAATTCGTGCGTGTGCTCAGGCCGGGCGGGTTGCTACTGTTCTCGACCTTCGGGCCCGACACGTTGGGTGAGCTGCGCGCGGCCTGGGGCGCAGCCGATGATCGCAACCATGTATCTGTCTTCCCCGACATGCACGAGCTCGGCAATGGGCTCATGCACGCAGGTTTGGCCGAGCCGGTGCTGGATGTGGAGCATCACCGGCACCACTACGCAGACGCACGCGCGCTGATGCGCGAGCTCAAGTTGCTCGGTGCACCCAACGCCGTCCACGATCGCGCGCGCGGTCTCACGGGCCGACATCATCTGGATCGGATGCTGAGTGCCTATGAGGGCATGCGGGAAGAACAGGGATTGCCGGCCACCTTCGAGGTCATCTCGGGTGCCGCATTCGCCGATGACGGCACCTCCCACACCGGCCGACACGGTCCGGGCGCAGACGGCGAATTCGCGGTACCGGTCACTGCCATACGGACTACTCGCCGATGAAATGAGCAGATACACGCAGAACTTCGCATGATCGGAGAACATGTCAGCCCAATCGCGGCAGGAAAGAAGCCGAATATGGGCTGCGACAGCGGGATTACGCATTGGCGTGCTCCCGATGTTTTATGCGGGCATCAGGCAGAGAACATGTCGGCATTGTCTGAGATATTGGCGATAACCCGCCAGAGAACCGTCAGCCCCTGAAGATGTCGCCTGTCAGTGCAAATTAGTTGCCATGGCAACTATTCGCCGCAAGACCCCCGCCGACATCGGCGTTACGGCGTCGAACGGCCGCCGCTGCTGCTCCCCGCCGGCCAGCGCCTCCACTGTCTCAGTCATGTACCGCCTGAGCGAGAAGCAGTCGCGCGCGGGTCTGTGCTGGTTGCCTGGATGATGCGGCTGCGTTTGAGCTCGCCGCGCGCGCCGATGGGGCCGCGCCGCCTTCTGCGCTGCGGTCCGTGAAGACTGCAAGCCGGTCCGCTTGCCGTAGAAAACGCGGCTTCAGTATTATCGGGTGATCTCGGCCTGATTTACCTAGAGCGGTCTTGAACGACGTACTGATGTTCCAAATCGCGCCGAACTGCTCGCTGCGGCCGCGCTCTGCGGTGCTATTTTTCTCGAGCATCTGCCTGGTCTCGTTTTCGATCGCCGGAGCACTGGCGATTCTGGGAATGTGGCCGATCCTGCCGTTCGCTAGCCTCGAAATGCTGGTACTCGGCTGGGCCCTTCATACGAGCCTGCGGCGGCGGCACCATTCGCAGACCATCCTGCTCACGGACAATCTGGTACGCATCGAGACCCGCAGCGGCAACCACAGTGAACAGATTGAGTTCACGCGGCATTGGGCTCAGGTTAAACTGCGCCGCGCTCATATTCGATGGCATCCGAGCCGGCTGACGATAGAGTCGCACGGCCGCTCGTATGAGGTCGCCGGCTTCCTGACAGAAGAGGAGCGGCGGGCCTTGGCCGGGCAACTGATGCGGTCCGTGGGGCGCATCAACGAATCGCCCCCGCTCTCCACAGCGCAAGAACGACAGGGATTAAGGCCAGCACAATGACCAGAACGACTTACCTGAACACACGCCTGTGTGCGGCATCCATCGCAGCCGGCGTCATGGCGCTCGCGGCCCCCGGCGCGCAGGCGGCCTGGACGCTGAACATGACTCCGGGCATCACGGCCCTGTCGCACGAAATTTACAGCCTGCACATGCTCATGTTCTGGTGGTGCGTGGGCATCGCCATAGCCGTATTCGGCTTCATGATTTATTCCATGGTGCGCTTCCGTAAATCCTCCGGCGCTGTCGCGAATACCAGCCTGCTGCACAGCACGCGCGTCGAGGTGATCTGGACCGTCGTGCCGGTACTCATATTGATCAGCATGGCCGTGCCGGCCGCGCGCACGCTGGTGCAGACGGAGAACTCCGTCGGTTCTCAGCTCACGATCCGGGTGACCGGCTATCAGTGGAAGTGGGGCTATGAATATGTCGGCTCCGGGGTCACCGTGCTGTCCACGCTGGACCATGACAGCGATCGCGCGCGGGAACTGCAGTCCGGCATCGATCCCTTCACGGTGCAGAACTACCTGCTCAGCGTCGATCACCCGTTGGTGGTGCCTGCCGGCGTCAAGGTGCGGCTGCTGATCACCGGACAGGATGTCATTCATTCCTGGTGGATGCCCGCGCTGGCCATCAAGAAGGACGCTATCCCGGGCTTCATCAATGAAGCCTGGTTCGAGATCGACGCGGACAAGACCGGCCTTTATCGCGGCCAATGCGCGGAGCTGTGCGGCCGCGACCACGGATTCATGCCGATCGTGATCGATGTGCGCAGCAAGAGTGACTTCGAGCAGTGGCTGCGTGAGGCCAAGCAGGCGATGCCGCAGCAAGGCGCGCCCGCCCCTGGCCAGACGCTGCCGGCCCCGAACGGCACTGCGCCGGCGCCGACCGCGAGCAATGCGCCAGCCGCCCTTCAGGCGGCTCCGGCCCACGCATAATTACCAGAGAGTAACGACATGGCCCACACCGAACACGCCGCCGCCCACGACGACCACGATCACGACCATAAGCCGCACGGCTTCTGGAAGCGCTGGGTGACGACCACCAATCATAAGGACATCGGCACGCTGTACCTGGTGTTCAGCTGCATCATGTTCTTCGTCGGCGGCACGATGGCGATGCTGATTCGCGCAGAACTGTTCAAGCCCGGCATGCAGTTCCTCGATCCGGCGACCTTCAACGCGATGACGACGATGCACGCGCTGGTCATGATCTTCGGCGCCGTCATGCCCGCCTTCGTGGGTCTCGCCAACTGGATGGTGCCGATGCAGCTGGGCGCGCCCGACATGGCGCTGCCACGCATGAACAACTTCAGTTTCTGGATCCTGCCCTTTGCCTTCACGCTGCTGCTGTCGACACTGTTCGTGCCGGGCGGGGCGCCGGCCGGCGGCTGGACGCTCTATCCGCCGCTGGTGCTGCAGACCGGCGACGCGCTGCCGATGGCCATCTTCGCGGTCCACCTCATGGGCGCCTCCTCGATCATGGGCGCCATCAACGTCATCGTGACGATCATGAATATGCGCGCGCCGGGGATGACGCTGCTGCGCATGCCGCTGTTCGTCTGGTCATGGCTGATCACTGCCTACCTGCTCATCGCAGTGATGCCGGTGCTCGCCGGCGCGGTCACCATGCTGCTGACCGACCATTTCTTCGGCACCAGCTTCTTCAATGCGGCTGGCGGCGGTGACCCGGTGATGTTCCAGCACATCTTCTGGTTCTTCGGGCATCCCGAGGTCTACATCATGATCCTGCCGGCCTTCGGCATCATCTCGGAGATCATCCCGACCTTCTCGCGCAAGCCCTTGTTTGGCTACGACGCGATGGTGTACGCGACCGCCTCGATCGCGTTCCTGTCGTTCATCGTCTGGGCACATCACATGTTCACGGTCGGCATGCCGCTGGCGAGCGAACTATTCTTCATGCTCTCGACCATGCTGATCGCGATCCCGACCGGCGTGAAAGTGTTCAACTGGTCCGCCACCATGTGGAAGGGTTCGATCAGTTACGAGCCGCCCATGCTGTGGGCCATCTCGTTCCTGTTTTTGTTCTCGATCGGCGGCTTCTCGGGACTGATGCTCGCGATCGCACCGGCGGATTTCCAGTACCAGGACACCTACTTCGTGGTGGCTCACTTCCATTACGTGCTGGTCACCGGCGCGATCTTCGCGATCATGGGCGCGGTGTACTACTGGCTGCCAAAATGGACCGGCAACATGTACAACATGTCGCTGGCCAAGTGGCATTTCTGGCTCTCGAACATCTTTGTCAATGTGTTGTTCTTCCCCCAGCACTTCCTGGGACTGGCCGGTATGCCGCGCCGCATTCCCGACTACTCCACCCAGTTCGCCGATTGGAACATGGTCTCCTCGATCGGTGGTTTCGCCTTCGGGGCTTCGCAGATCCTGTTCGTAATCGTGATCTGGCAGTGCGCGCACGGCGGTGTCTCAAAGGCCACCAGCCGCGTGTGGGAAGGCTCGTATGGACTCGAGTGGCAGCTGCCCTCGCCGGCGCCCTACCACAGCTGGGTCGAGGCACCCTCGATGGCGGTCATCGAGGCGGGCGCTGCCTCCCATGAAACCCATGGCTGAGGACTACTCCCTGGCCGTAGATCCGCGTCAGCGCCGGCAGGCGCGCCGATTGGCGCTGCTGCTCGGCGCAGTCGCAATCGCGATCTATGTGTCATACCTGCTGTTCGCACTGCACCACGGACATGCATGAGCCAGCACCGCAATCTCATCCTCAAGCTGTCGATTTTCGTCGCCGGCAGCTTCGCGTTCGGCTTCGCGCTGGTTCCGCTCTACGACGTGCTGTGCTCGATCACCGGGCTCGGCAACCAGAAGAGCCTGCTGCGTGCGGCCGAGCTCAAGTCCGACGGTGTCGCACAGACGCGCTGGGTCACCATCGAATTCGTCGCGAATCTGCCCACCGTCGGCAACTGGGAATTCTATCCGGTCGTCAATTCCATTCGGGTACATCCCGGACAGCTATACGAAGGCGACTTCGTGGCGCGCAACCTCACCGGGCACGACACCACGGCGCAAGCCGTGCCGGACATCGTGCCATCGAAGGCGGCCGCCTGGTTTCACAAGACCGAATGCTTTTGTTTCTCGCCGCAGTCCTTCCTGCGCGACCAGCAGCGCGTCATGCCAGTGCGCTTCTTCGTCGATCCGGATCTGCCGGCGTATCTTGATCGATTGACCTTGGCCTACACGTTTTACGATGTTCCGAGCCAGCCCAAAGGATAGAGACTGATGTCGCAGACCCAAACGGACTCCAGCAAGTATTACCTGCCGCATAACAGCTACTACCCGATCCTCGGTTCGGTGGCGCTGTTCTGCCTCATGGCCGGCGCGGTGTCGTATCTGAACGAGTGGGCGGGCGGCTATGTGTTCCTGCCCGGCGTTATTCTGCTGGCGTCCATGTTCTTCCTCTGGTTCGGCACCGTCATCGACGAGAACCAGCATGGGGTCTACAACCTCGAGGTCGACCGTTCGTTCCGCATGGGAATGATGTGGTTCATCTTCTCCGAGGTCATGTTCTTCGCCGCCTTCTTCGGCGCACTGTTCTACGCGCGCGAGCTGTCGGTGCCCTGGGTCGGCGGTCTCGGCGTCAAGACGGTCAACAAGCTGTTCCTGTGGCAGAACTATTCCCCGGCGTGGCCCACCAACGGTCCCGCACACCTGGGTCCGCGAGCCGATGGCACCTTCGAGACGGTGCCGGCCTTCGGCCTGCCGGCCATCAACACCGTAATCCTGCTGTCGAGCAGCGTCACCGTCACGATCGCGCACCATGCGCTGCGCGCCGGACATCGCGGCCTGCTGAAGTTCTGGCTGGCGGCGACCTTTATTCTGGGTTTCTCCTTCGTCGCGCTGCAGGCCCACGAATACGGCGAGGCCTATCGCGAGCTGGGTCTGCGGCTATCCACGGGTATCTACGGCTCGACATTCTTCATGCTGACCGGATTCCACGGCCTGCACGTCACGATCGGCGCCATCATGCTGACGATCATCTGGCTGCGGACGCTCAAGGGCCACTTCACACCCAACCGCCACTTCGCCTTCGAGGCGGTGTCGTGGTACTGGCACTTTGTCGACGTAGTGTGGCTGGGCTTATTTATCTTCGTGTACTGGCTGTAAGCCACAGACGAGGGCCCGAGCACCTGCCGTTCTGGCAGAAGGCGCTGCCTTTTCTCAAGGACGCCGGCTTTCTCAATTAAAGCCAGACAATTTGAGAAAGCCAGCCGACTTGCGACCAAACGTATTTTCAGCCCAATCCCGCCTCCCTGGCGTTGATGTGCTGCGCGGACTGGCTGTGCTGTTCGTGCTGCTGCACCACATACATCTGCGGTTCGAGTTCAACGACTACGATACGGATGGCTGGCTGCCGCCGGTGTTGAACCAGGTGTTCTGGTGGTCAGGCTACCAGGCCGTGATCGCTTTCTTCGTAATCTCGGGCTTCCTGATCACGCGACTTTCCATCAGCCGCTGGGGACCCCTGGGGAACATCCGCGTCCGCGACTTCTATGCACTGCGCGTGGCGCGCATCGTGCCCTGCCTGCTGCTGCTGCTGCTGGTGCTGGCCGCACTGCATCTCATAGGCGCGCCCAATTTCACGATTCCGACCGAGCGCGCCTCGCTTGGGCGGGCACTGCTCGCGGCACTGACCTTTCACATCAACTATCTTGAAGGACACCGTGGCTACCTGCCGGGCGGCTGGGACATCCTGTGGTCGCTCTCCATTGAAGAGACCTTCTATCTATTATTTCCGCTGATCTGCGTCCTGATACGCAGCGAGCGCCTGCTGGTCGCGCCGCTGCTTTGCCTGATCGCCGCCGGTCCGATCAGCCGCACGCTGCTCGCCGATCGCGATCCATGGGCGGACTACGCCTACTTCTCGTGCACCGATGGCATCGCTTTCGGCTGTCTTGTCGGCCTGGCGTGCGCGCGACTGCGGATCCCTGCCTGGGTGTCGCGGGTCGCGCTCGTTGCAGGCGCCGCGGGCGCGCTATTCGTGCTGGTGATGCGCGAGACGGTCGCCCGGATTGGCCTCGCGGATCTGGGGCTCCATATCACCGTGCTGGAATTCAGTGTGGCGCTGATGTTGCTGGCGTTCGGCACCGGCTTCGGCAATCGGGCCGCCTCCTTCGCCACCGGATGGCTGCGCCGCATTGGGCATCACAGCTACGAAACCTACCTGTTTCACATGATCGTGGTGCTCGGGCTGATGAATCTGCTGGTGCGGACCCGCGTGACCTCGCATGCACTGCCAGCCTGGTTTGCCGCCATGCTGTTGCTGAGCTTAGGCTTGGGAGAGCTGGTCGCGCGATGCTATTCAGAACCGCTCAATCGCCGGCTCAGATCGCGCTTCGCGTGAGGAGCAAACCCGTGTCGTCCCGCGAGACCATTGTCCGGGTCCGTTATCTGGAGCAGCGGATGCCACCGAAGCTCAAACCCGTGGCCTCCGCCGCCGCAGCGATTGCTCTCGAACGGCTGACCAGTGCGGAGTACCTGGCGCTCTACCGCCGCATTGGCGAGCCGGTTCGGTGGGATCAACGCATCCTGATGCCTCCAGGGCAACTCGAGGCGCTGCTGGCCGGGGACGATTTGCGCCTCTACGTGCTGCGAAGCGCCGAAGACACAAGACTGGGGCTGTGCGAGTTCGATCGCAGCGGTTTTCCCGATGTCGAGCTCAAGAATTTCGGCGTCGTGCCGGAGATGCAGGGGCGCGGCCTTGGCCGTCACCTGCTGGCTACCGCGCTGGCGCAGGAGTGGGAAACGGGACTGCAACGGGTCTGGCTGCACACGGACAACTGGGACCATCCGGCAGCCATGCGCTTATATAGTACTCTCGGTTTCCGCGTCTTTGAGGAGCGCGACGAGCCTGTCGGGCCGCTTTAGCCTGACGGCAGCGTGCTCGGGACAGTTTAAGGAGGAGGCATCTTGAAGCACCTTTCTGCAATGACACTCCTGGTATTGGCGCTCGTGCTGTCGGCCTGCGCCTCGCCCCAGTCGCACGTGATGACGGGCACTGCCCGCGCGCCCATCTCACCCGATCAGGTCGTGATCCTGTCGCAGCCACCCCCGGTCTATGAGGATGTGGCCATCCTGAATGCCTCGGGCAAGAGCGTGAATCCGCAGTCGCAGGCTGCGTTTGACAAGGTCATCGAGCGGTTGAAGATCCAGGCGGCGCAGCTCGGTGCGAACGCCGTCATCCTGGAAGGATTTTCGGATCGCCAGTCCGCCTCCATCGGCACCGGAGTTGGCTCCACATCCTATTCTTCCCACTCGGCCGTTGGCGTCGGTGTCGGTGGCGGATTTGGCATCTACAGCAAGACTGCTCATGGCCGCGCGGTCTACATACCGCCGGGCGCTCCTCAGCCATTGATGGCGCCACCGATGCCTCCGGGGGCCACCGCACCACCGCCTGCCGCACCACCGCCTGCCGCACCGCCGCCTCCGGCGCAGCCCTGAGCGCGATGCAACCGACGATTCCCGTCGCAGATATTCGCGTTCTGCTGTTCGATGTCGGTGGCGTGCTGGTCGAGCTCGGCGGGGTTGAGGCCATGCTCGGGTGGCTCGACAACCGCCTCACGCCCGAGCAACTGTGGCGGCGCTGGCTCGAATCGGAAAACGTGCGCGGGTTCGAGACCGGGCGCATCGACGCACCGCAGTTTGCAACCGGGATGATCGCGGAGTTCGCTCTGCCCGTGGGTTCACAGGAGTTCCTCGACTCCTTCGTCGGCTGGCCAACGGGCCTGTACCCGGGCACATTGGAACTGCTGGCGCGCATTCCGCGCCGCTATCGGCGCGCGCTCTTATCGAACAGCAATCCGCTGCACTGGCCGCGCGTGCTCGGCGAGATGAATCTCGGCGGCTCCTTCGATCATCACTTCGTGTCCCACCTGACCGGCCACATCAAGCCGGATACGGCGGCCTTTCAGCATGTGCTCGAATCTCTGGGCTGCCAGGCGGGGGAGGTGCTGTTCTTCGACGACAACGCACCCAATATCGATGCCGCGCGTGGTCTGGGGATACACGCCATCCGCGTTCAGGGTCTGGACGAGACTCGACAGGTACTGTCCAGGCTGGAAATTCTCAATGACGCCGGCTGAATCCGGGCGGATACGCCGCGCGCTTCGACATCCGTTGCTGCTGTTTCCGGTCAAAGTGGTGCTGGTGGCCGGGCCTATGATTTTGACTGTCGGCATCGCACGCGGCACCTTGCATTGGTCGCACCGCCTGCTTGCCTTCGTGGCTGGCCCGGTTGCGATCGCCATCATGGTGACGCTGTTCATGCTCTACACGCGCGCCATCGAGCGGCGGGCGGTCACCGAGCTCTCGGGGCAGCACGCGCCGCGTGAAATCATCGGCGGCTTCATCGGCGGCGTGCTGTGCATGTCGCTCGTGTTCGGGATATTGATGGCCTCCAACGCCTATCACGTCACTGGCATGGGTGATTCATCGCTGCTGTGGCTGGCGCTGGCAAGCTCGCTGGCGACAGGGGTATTCGAGGAGCTGTTATTCCGCGGTGTCCTGTTCCGGCTCATCGAGGACTCCTGGGGCTCCTACGTGGCGCTCGCCATTTCCTCCCTGTTCTTTGGCGCCGCGCATGTGTTCAATCCAAACGCGACGTTGCTCAGCGCGGCGGCCATCATGATCGAGGCGGGAATATTCCTGGGTGCGGCCTACATGCTGACGCGGCGCCTGTGGCTGCCCATCGGCATTCATGCGGGCTGGAATTTCGCCGAAGGCGGCGTCTTCGGTGCCGCGGAATCCGGCAATGCGCCGCACGGATGGCTGCAATCCACGACCAGCGGCCCCGCGTGGCTCTCGGGCGGCGAATTCGGTCCCGAGGCCTCGGTCGTGACCGTTGTGATCTGCGGCACGATTGGCCTCGCGCTGGTCCTGTGGGTTGCGAAACACGGCGGCATCGTCAGGGCTCGTTCGCGGCGCGCGGCGGTCGCGGCCGCTCCGACCGCGTAAGGCGCGACACTGCAGCGATCACCAGCGCCGCTCCGGCCAGCTGCAGTGCATTGACCGGCTCATCGAGCACCAGCCATGCAAGAAAGATCGTGAACACCGGGCCCAGCGAACCGAACATCGAGGCGGTCGGCGCACCCAGGCGCCGGACTGCTTCCGCCACCAGCCAGATCGGCAGCACCGTGGAGAACACCGCCATCGATACCGACAGCGCATGCACCTGCCAGGGCTGCACGAGCGCCCCGACCGGTCGCACCACGATGAACTGCGCGATGCAAAGCACGGACGCTATCCCGGTTGCATAGGCGGTCACGCGCGCCGAGCCCAGACGCAGCACGGTCTGGCCGCTGCGCAGGAGGTAGAGGGCGTAGCAGAGCGAGCTGCCCAGCACGAGTGCCACGCCGAGCAGGGTATTGCCGCGCCCGGCATGCACGTCGGGCGCGACCGCGAGCGCGACGCCCGCGTAGGACAGGCCCAGCAGCAGCGCGATTCTCCTGGTCAGCGGCTTGCCGAGGAACAGGGCGGACATCAGCAGGACCAGCGTCGGATAGATGTAGATCACGATGCGTTCGAGCGCCGCGGAGATGTAGTGCAGGCCCAGGAAGTCCAGGTAGCTCGCCAGGTAGTACCCCAGCACGCCGAGCGTCGACAATTCCAGCCAGTCCGTGCGCGTGAGCCTGCGCGGCTCGCGTCGCTGCAGCGACCAGGCCATCACGGCGAGCAAAGGCAGGGCGTAACCCATGCGCAGGCACAGCAGGGTCTCCGGATCGGTGCCGTAGCGATAGGCGGCCTTGATGAGGATGGCCTTGAACGCGAATCCGAATGCGCCCACCGCGGCGAAGATGAAGCCGGTTGTGCGATAGCCGGACGAGTGTTCGTGCGTGCTAGGGCGCAAGACCACGGGGGGTGATCAGGCCGGCGTGCCAGGCAATCATGAGCAGCGCAAACAGCACCAGTGACAAGGCGATACGGATGGTGAGCGCGCGCAGCAGCTTTTTTGAATCGCCCTTGCCCGATCCCAGATGGTAGAGCGCGGCGCCTAAGCTGATCACGATAGCCGCCAGCAATCCGAGGATCGCCAGTCGAATCAGATCCATCGTGACGCCATCCGGATCGTTCTCACGGCGACATTATAGGGCGTGCACGGCTCCCTGAGCCTGTACTAGAGGCCGCCGCGACGGCAAAATGCCGGCCCGCTTCCGGAGGCGCTGTTGCCGCTGACACAGACCTACACCCAAGGCCGATGGTCGGCCTCGTGGTTCATGACCCTGCTCACGCTGCTGGCGGTATTGTGCTTCGTGCGCCTCGGATTCTGGCAGTGGCATCGCGCGCAGGAAAAGCGCGCCATCGCCGCCTCGTTCGAGGCCGGGAATGCGACGGCGACAGATCTGGGCGCGCGCTCGACCGGCTCGCTGCCGCGTTACATGCAGGTGCGCCTGCACGGCCGCTACGATGATGCCCATCAGTTCCTGCTCGAGAACATGTCCCAGGGCGGCCAGCCCGGTTATCAGGTACTGACTCCGCTACTGCTCGCCGATGGGCGCGCGATCATGGTCAATCGCGGCTGGATACCGCTGAGCGCGAGCCGCCGGGAGCCGCCGAAAGTGGCCCTGGATGAGGCCCTCGGCGAGGTGTCCCCCGCGGGCAGGCTCGATGCGCTGCCGGTGCCGGGCATTTCACTGGGACATCTGGCGCCGGATGAACACGCGCCCTGGCCCAGGCTCACGAGCTTCCCGGTCATGGCCGACCTGTCGGCCGCGCTGAAACGGCCGCTCGAGGCTCGCCAGCTATTGCTCAATGCCGATGAACCGCTCGGCTACCTGCGCGACTGGCATCCGACCGGGCTCGGGCCCGAGCGGCACATAGCCTATGCAGTGCAGTGGTGGGCCTTCGCGGTGCTGGCGGTCGGTCTGTATGCGCGCCTGAATTGGCATCGAGCGACAGGCATGGCGCGATGAGTTCACCCACCGGTCCCGATGCGCGCGCGCGATTGCGATCACGGCTGGTGCTGCTGCTGCTGGCGGCGCTGTTCCTGGGGCCGCTGTCGCTGTCCTTTGCGCTGTACTACGGCTGGCACTGGCGTCCGGCCGGCCAGACCAATCATGGCACGCTCATCCAGCCGCCGCAGTCGTTGCCGACCACCGGCAGTGCCGCGGTGCTGCGCGGCAAATGGTCGCTGGTTTACGTCGGTGCGGGCGATTGCAATGCGGACTGCCGGGCCACGCTTTACTTCATTCGCCAGACCTACCTGGGGTTGGCACAGCTGATGCCGCGTGCCCAGCAGGTGTTTCTCGTGACCTCGAGCTGCTGCGATGATGCCTGGCTCGAGCGCGAGCACCCGGCGCTGATTACGGTCAATCTGGACAGCCCCGCCGATGCCGAGGCTGCGGCCCTTCTGGCGCCGTTTCCGACCGACCATCGGGCCACGACGGTGTTTATCGTCGATCCAAAGGGAAATCTCATGATGCGCTACGATGCGCACGCCTCGCCCAGGGGACTGCACGAAGATCTGCAAAAACTGCTGAATCTCTCTCATATCGGTTAGACCTGCCTTATGCCCCACGCCATGTCGCACGCCGCGCCGCTTCGCACCTTTTCCGTGTTGACCTTCGCCGTGTGTTTGATCGTGGTGGTGCTGGGTGCGTACGTACGGCTCAGCGATGCGGGGCTGGGCTGCCCAGACTGGCCCGGTTGCTACGGACATCTATCTCCGGTAGGAGCCCAGGCCGATACCTCGCCTGACGGCAGCGCCGCGGCCGTGACGAGTGCAAGCGGCCGTGCACTCGAGCCGGGCAAGGCATGGCGCGAGATGCTGCATCGCTATGCGGCCGGCACGCTGGCGATCATGATCTTCATACTGGCATTGCTCGCGTTTTCGTGGCGACGCGAGCGCCTCATGTCGCCGGGTCTGGCTGTGACGTTACCGGCACTGGTGGTAGTGCAGGCCGCATTCGGCATGCTGACGGTCACCTGGCGGCTCAAACCCATCATCGTGACCACGCACCTGCTGCTGGGCCTGACCACGCTATCGCTGCTGTGGTGGCTGGTACTGGGGCTGACGCGCGTGAAGCGCGCTACGCGGTTCGCCGGCGGTCTGCCTGAAATCGACCTGCCGGGGCCCAGGGTGCGTCAGGCGCGAGGCTTTGCCGCCTTCGGGCTCGTGGTGCTGGTGCTGCAGATCGTGCTGGGCGGCTGGACCAGCAGCAATTACGCCGCGCTGGCATGTCCCGATCTGCCCACCTGCCAGGCCGCCTGGTGGCCGCCGGCCGATTTCCAGGCAGGATTCATCCCCACGCGGGATGTGGCCATGATTAATGAGGCGCCGGGCTTTGGCTCCCTGGCGCTGGTCGCGATCCAGCTCACCCACCGCATCGGGGCTGTGCTGTTGAGCCTCACGCTGCTCTTTGCCGGTATTGCGGCGCTTCGGGCCCACGCCGGCTCCCCGGCCACGGTGGCCGCCAGCTGCGTGCTCGCAGCTCTAGGTCTGCAGCTGACGATCGGCATCAGCATGGTACTGGCGGGCTTCCCGCTGGCGCTGGCCACTGCTCACAATGCGGGCGCGGCCCTGCTATTGTTGGCGACCCTGGCGCTTAACCGTACCCTGCAACCCGTGCCGTCATGAACCCGACCGTCGCCCCAACGCTGCCATCGCAAGCCACCTGGCGCGACTACCTGGAACTGACCAAGCCGCGCGTGGTCGCTCTGATCGTGCTGACGGCGATCATCGGTACGCTGCTCGCGACGCCGGGGCTGCCG
>Ga0265338_10003698_pt1 | contig 21293 bp, 16 predicted proteins | sample 42126metaG_FD_193579 | JGI IMG/M metagenome (GOLD analysis project Ga0265338, IMG submission 193579) | Rhizosphere microbial communities from Carex aquatilis grown in University of Washington, Seatle, WA, United States - 4-21-26 metaG | ecosystem: Host-associated > Plants > Roots > Rhizosphere... | reverse complement strand
CGGCTCAGCAACGCGGCGCTCCAATCTCTCGGCTCCGCGTCTGTCCCCTGGTATATCAGCTACCGGGTCCGCATAGGTATTAAGTGAACGCTGGGTGTGCAGAAGCAAGTTTTCACTCAGGGTTATGCAAAAGTTTTTTCTCAGATGTATCCCCGAAGGGGAAAAATAGTTGTGCATATTTTGCGCAAATCGCGCAAAATATGCACAACTATCAAAAATTCTCTTACTTGAGTTTTGCGCGCTCGTATTGGAGGGGCCAGGGACTCTGCTCGTGGTGCAAGGTATGAGCTGCGGCCAGTGGCCAGTGCGGGTTGCGTAGAAATTCGCGGGCCAGAGCCACCAGGTCAGCCTCGCCCTTTTGAACAATCTTGTTCGCCTGTTCCGCATCAGTAATCAGGCCGACCGCCGCCGTCGGGATCTGCGCCTCGCGCCGCACCTGTTCAGCGAAAGGTACCTGATAACCGGGTTTGAGCGGGATCTTCGCCAGTGCATTGCCGCCAGAGGAGACATCAATCAGGTCTACGCCATGCTCTTTGAGCGCTCTGGCGACTTCGACTGTATCTTGAATGGTCAGCCCGCCCTCGGTCCAGTCGCTTGCGGAGAGACGAACCAGTAAAGGCAGTTCTTCAGGCCAGACCTGGCGAATGGCGGTTACGACTTCGAGCAAGAAACGCGTGCGGTTCGCCAGGGAGTCACCATAGCTATCCGTGCGCTGGTTGGAGAGCGGTGAGAGAAATTCGTGTAAAAGATAGCCATGAGCGCCGTGGATCTCGATGATCTCAAAACCCGCTGTAAGCGCGCGCCGGGCTGCGACCTGGAAGCTGGCTACAATCTCGGCAATCTCAGCCTGGCTGAGTTCTGAGGGCAGAGGATAATTGACGCTAAAGCGCAGAGCACTGGGACCGACCGTTTGCCAGCGCCCATCTTCTCCTGTTAGCTCGCCACTGCCACTCCAGGGACGGTAGGTACTGGCTTTACGCCCGGCATGGGCAAGCTGGATGCCAGGAACCGCGCCCTGTGTTTTGATAAAATGGGCAATGCGCGTAAGCTGTTCAACATGTTCATCACGATAAATGCCCAGATCTTGCGGCGAAATCCGTCCACGAGCTTCAACCGCGGTTGCCTCGGTCATAACCAGTGACGCGCCACCAGCGGCGAAGCTTCCCAGGTGAACAAGATGCCAATCGTTTGCGAAGCCATCTTCCGAAGAATACTGACACATCGGCGAAACCATGACCCGGTTGCGCAAGGTAATGCCGCGCAAGGTCAGAGGTTGAAAGAGTTCCACCGTAGTTTCCTGCTCAGGATTATCTGCTGATTCAGTTTGAGAAGTTGAAGGGATGGATTTAACCACAAAAAGACTCCTTATAAACGTTGAAATACAATGGGAAAGAACGTAGTCATCGGCGCTGCATAAACTCTCTGTTTACAGGAACAAGGGCCTGGCAGGCGTTATTCCGTTTTGCAACTGGTCAGCCCTCTACTTCGTCAAGAAGAAGGGGTCAGAGAACACACCCTGTGAGAGAGAGCTTGTGACATGCATGAATTTTATTCTACTGAACGGGACGCGTTAGAACGTGATTGCGACCTGGACTTTTTCATTGCCAGTGGACCCGGCGGGCAGCATCGCAATAAAGTTGAGACAGGAGTGCGCCTGACGCATCGCGCCAGCGGTCTCGTGGTTACAGCCACCGAACGCCGTTCCCAGCACGCGAACCGTGAGGCCGCCTTTGAGCGCATGGCCGAGCGCCTGGAGGAACTGCAGCGCGTTGTCCTTCCACGTACGCCGACGCGTCCCACCGCCGCCAGCCGTCATCGCCGTCTTGACAGCAAACGGCATACCAGTCAGTTGAAACGCCAGCGTACTGTGCGTCACGACGCGCAGGAGTAAGCAAGAAAAAAACAACGATGGAGGTAAGCAAGCCTCCATCGTTGTTTGTAAGCTATAGCATCAGAGCGTGTTTAACACACTCCATCCGTGCCGGGCGGGATACCATCACAGATATCACTTTTGGCCAGATACTTATCGGCGATGACGGTCGTTTCGATGTTGTGTTTATCAACAGCGATAGGAGTGTCAAGGATAGCAGGAATAGAGCCACCATTATAGGTCGTCGTCGTCTGACCGTTGGTCAGAGCTGTCGTACTGATACCCAGGTAGATATCCTTGACCAGCGCCCCGGTGGACTCAGCTTCCTGAGCAATCGGTTTGTAGACCGTCATGCTCTGTTCGCCGGTCAGAATATCATGGACACCAGCGGCAGTAGCATCCTGACCAGTCACCAGCACTTTGCCATCCAGTCCGACGGCTTTCAGGGCCGCGATAACCCCACCCGCCATACCATCATTGCCCACATAAGCAATCTGAATATTATTCTGCTCGTCGGAGAGAGCAGACTCAGCCTCAGCCTGGGCTGTATTGTTGTCCCAGTTCGGCGTAAAAGTCTCGTAGACATTTTTCAGCTTGCCAGTGGCAAGCAGGGGATCCAGCACTGCATGGGCACCCTGGCTGAAAAGCAGCGCGTTATTATCGGTTTGTGAGCCGTTGATCATCATAATATTCACCGGTGTATCTGTATTCCCGGTTGTTGTTTGTGTCGAGGTGCCAGTAGTCGTATCTGTCGTTGAAGTGTTCTCATACGAGGGATAATGGTTCGCGATATACTGCGCCTGCAACTGACCAACTTTGACATTGTCAAAAGAGACATAATAACTGAGATCTTTGGACTGGATCAGCCGGTCATAGGCGATGACCGGGACGTTCTGGAGCTTGGCCTGGGCGACAATCGCCGAGGCCGCGACGCTATCGTTTGGGGCCACAACCAGGATACAATCACCATTTGCCAGATCCGTTTCCGCCTGGGTCAACTGGGTCGCGGAATTATCCTCCGCGTTGGCATAGTCGATATGAACATTTGGAATAGCCGCTTCAATGTTCTGGACAAGTAGCGGGTGATCTTTTGTTTCCCACCTCACAGAAGATGTTTGGTCCGGCAGTAGAATACCTACTCTGGTACACCCTTTGCCCCCATTTGTCGCGATCGGCCCTGTTCCATTGTTGCCCGTACTTCCAGTATCGCAGGACGCTAGTATGAGCGCAGAGAGAACGAGGAAGCAGGGGAGAATCAGGCGCATGCCACGCCATCGATAGAATAGACGCATTTTTTTTCTCTTTCTTTCTGCGGAAATTATTCCCCAACCACCTGGCGCAGTTGCGCAATAACTTCTTCTAACTGGGCTGCTGCATCGGAGGCAGAAGTCGCGCCTGAGACCAGTTGTTCGGCCACCTGATTGGTCACCTGGATCGCGGTTGAGAGACCTTTGCTACTCCGTTCCTGGTGAGATGAAGCCTTTTCGATATAACTGGCAGCAGTGGTGATCTCATACAAACGCCGTTGGCGTTTAATGCTATCAAAATGTTCCCAATTTTGCGTCACATCCTGGCCAATTTCGTCCAGTTTGCGCGCGGCAATGCCACTGGCTTTCGCGTAATACTGCACTGATTGCAGCCCGGTCTGAGCGGACTCAACGATCCACTTCTGCTCTTTGGCCCTGGCCTGTTCGCGCGCGGAAAGTTTTTTCAGTGACTCGCTACTGGCAGTGAGCAGAGCAACGGATTTCAGGATCGGACGTGTCATACGCCGACCGATGGTCAAACCAACGATAGCTGCAAGCGCTGTGATAACCGCGGCAATGATTAGAAGATAGATATCCTGTTGATTGGCTGCTCCCGTGATCGTATTGACGGGCCTGAGTACGATATAGGTCCAGGGTATAACATTGCAGGACACCGCAACAGCCTCAAAGGATTGCCCCTGCTGGGCCGGTGTGAACTGAAAAGGCGCGGACTGTGGAACCGTCAGGGTCGGATCAGCCATGGTTGTGACTGCCACCTGGTTATTTCCATACAGATCTTCGTCTTTGATTTGCTGCTCAAATTGTGGCGAAAGCGGTGCGATAGCTTTAAACAGCGCAACGGGCTCTGTTGTTAAGGTTGTGTCAGTGTTTGTATAGGCCACACGAACTCCATTGCCATCGACAATCATCGCATAGCTGCCGGGAGCAGCGTTGGTCTCGTTATTGATCGCCGTCCATATATCTGTGAGCATCAATGTAGAGCGCCCTATGCCTGCGACTGTGCCATGTGAAGTTGCTATGGATGTATATATGTCTATGAAGCCCATATGCGTATTCGCATCAAAATAGACATTAGAGATGACTGTCCTGTTGATGCTGTTCAACTGCGAGAGGATTTCTGGCGCGATCTGATATTTTCCGCGTGGAGCAGGATCGATGGGATAAGATAAGAGCGTATTCCCTTTGGTATCAAATAAAGTCCAGGCGCTATAGTTCGGGTCCAGGTGATAGCCGAGAGATAGTTCCGCTTTGGCCTGTTGCTCGTAGAGCGAATTGCCAGCTAGAAATTGTTGGATAGAGTAGAACTGGCTCAAAGCGCTAAGATCCTGCAAGCGTGCGATGAGTAAAGAGTCAATATTACCCGCGTGGGTCTGTGCATCGTTCTGCATTTCGACAGTGGCCTGTGAGGTCAGGGTTGGTCGTAGGATGAGCTCACTACCAATAATAGTAATCAGTAGTGGTAAGACCACGGCTGAGATCAGCAGAGCGGAAATACGCACAGTCAACGTTATTTTTCGTCGCGGGCGTACTAAAGGCTCAAGCGTAGAAGACATTAGCTTCCCTCCTTTGGGATCAGGACGATTGGGTCGTGCCTATTGACGGATGAAGCCAGCCTGCTCTAAATCATCGAGCAGGACCTGAACTTCATCAGGGTTACGAGACATTAAGCGAGCCAGCTCGTCGCGATTCCTCTGTCCATTTACAAGCAGGAGTAAACGGCGATGCGTACGTTGAATGCCCGTAGAATCTGGATGGAGAAGTGCCAGCTCGCCAGACTGTAAACGTGTTGGGATACGACTGAGCGGCCCTGACTGATTGTTATAAGGATTAGCCGGGAGACCTGGCGGTGTAATAGCCATCGACTCTCTAAGGGCATACCCATTTATTGGCCCGCTGGCATTTGTGCGTCCACTCACATTGCCATTTGAGTGTCCATTGGTATTCATTGGTAGAGAGGAGGATGGCGCAGATGTAAGCGATGTTGGAGCGTCACTATCAAAGGAAAAGCGACAGCTCCCCCAGGTTTTGAGGTAATTAAAGGCAGACCAGTTTGTATACTGGCCAACTCTGGCATCAACAACCCTGCCATTGACAAATATCAGATATCCTTCCTCAAGCCGCTGGTCTTCTCCGCGTTCGACTGTCAGCCTGCCACTTCTAAAACCAATGTGGAGGATTTGAATGATATCTGCAAGACTATCTGTCAGGGTTTCTCGTTGTGGTTGCATATGCTTTACCCTGGTCTTCAACGACTGAAACAAATAGTAGAAAATTTGGAACCCGCCTCGATATTCCCCTATATCCGGCCTGGCTGCAAGATAAAATACCCCTGAATAGCTCTTTTCTTCAAAATACATAAATATATTCATTGCCCTTTGAAGAAAGCAGCGCGTATTCCCCAATACGAGAACATGAGCTTGCTTCTAAGCATACATTACTTCTTGACTGTCTGGGAATCTTAATAGGACTATTCGGTATACGTCTATCCATTTTTTGTATGGGCTTGCTGAAAAGTCCGGTCGCATACACACCAGAATAAGAGGTACACTGTGCTATATAATCCTTCATGGCAAGAATCGTGCCAGCAAGTGTGCTCTGTGTTATTTTACTATGCAAGAAACAGTTCTCATAGCCTACCAGTACTGTGTCAGATGCTTTCCAGGCAGGATAATTCATATATTTCGGGTCTGAAAGGTGTATGATTCCTGTCGTTGTCAGCCACAGAATCTAACACACTGACAACACAATTGAAAAAATAAGAGCACACTAATGCTCGAACTCAACCATGATTTGCAATCTGCCAGTGAATCACATAGAATAATAATTAACGCAAGACGGTTGCTGAAAAGAAACAGCCAGAGCAGCAGAGCGAACTATGCAGCCTCAAATCGCGCCAGGAAAAGCAGTCTCATTGGTTCCAATGGAGTAGCAAACATGAGCATTGAAACGCATCAGGGTTCATTCCAATTTCCAGTTCCAACAGCCAGTATTTCAGCCTCGACCCAGGACGAGATGGATGCCGCAATCCAGGCCCTTCAGCAGCAAAAACAGGCATGGGTTGGAGTTTCGGTGAGCGAGCGCATTGCGATTGTCGATGCGCTGATCCGTGATTTTGCGGCTATTGCTCCGCGTTGGGTTGACGCCTGTGTCCAGGCCAAGGGCATCAGTCCCGATTCGCTTGTAGTGAGCGAAGAGTGGAGTGCATCTACTTTACCCGTGGTCAAACAACTACGTCAGTTACGCCAGGCGCTGGTGGAGATCGCTGCCAGCGGCAGACCACGCATTCCCGGACCCGTGACTACCCGCCCGGATGGCCAGGTTGTGGCCCCGGTTTTCCCGCAATCAACCTATGACAAGCTCTTTTTTGGTGGAGTAACAGCCGAGATCTGGATGGAGCCGGGTGTGACCCCGGAGAATCTGCTGGCGACCCAGGCTGCGATTTACCAGGATAAGAACCACGAGGGAAAAGTGGCTCTGGTGCTGGCCGCTGGTAACGTCGCAAGCATCGCCCCGACCGATATTATGTATAAGCTTTTTATGGAAGACCAGGTTGTGCTCTGTAAAACAAATCCCGTCAATGCCTACATCGGCCCCCTGTTGCAGGAAAGCTTTCGCGCTCTGACCGAGCCGGGCTATTTGCGGGTCGTCTATGGAGGAGCGGCTGAAGGGGCATATCTCTGCAATCACCCGGATATCGACGAAATTCACATCACTGGATCAGATAAGACCTTTGATGCTATTGTCTTTGGCACTGGATCCGAGGGGGCGCGCCGTAAAGCCGCGAAAGCGCCGCTTCTGAGTAAACGTATCACCAGTGAACTGGGCAATGTCAGTCCAGTGATCGTAGTGCCAGGTCCCTGGAGTCAGAGCGATCTGGCCTATCAGGCGACGCATATTGTGACCATGCTTACAACCAATGCAGGCTTTAACTGCAACGCCACCCGTGTCGTTATCCAGCACGCGGCCTGGAGCCAGCGCGGCGATCTCTTGCGTGAGATTCGCGACACCCTCTCAAAAGTGCCTTTACGCGATGCCTACTATCCTGGCGCCCATGAACGCCAGCAAGCTTTTGTCAGCGCGCATCCTGGTGCTGAGGAATTTGGTTCGCCCCAGGGACCAGAGTTGCCCTGGACCTTGATTACCGATCTTGATGCTCAGAAGACCGATGATATCTGTTTTACCACCGAAGCTTTCTGTGGCCTGTTCGGTGAAACCCCCCTGGCAGCCGACAGCGTTGTCGAGTATATCGAACGCGCGGTTGACTTTGCCAATGATGGGATCTGGGGTTCACTCAATGCTACGATCTTGGTGCATCCCACTTCGCTAAAAGACCTGCAGATTGCCGAAGCGGTCGAACGCGCGGTGGCGAATCTGCGTTTTGGCTCGGTCGGAGTTAACTACTGGGCAGGTATCAGCTTTGCGCTGGGAACGACCACCTGGGGAGCCTATCCAGGTCATCCCCTCTACGATATTCGCTCAGGAACCGGAGTGGTTCATAATACCTTGATGTTTGCTCATCCCCAGAAAAGCGTGGTGCGCGCCGCCTTTAGAAGCAATCCTACGCCAGCCTGGTTCGTCTCTGAAGCCAGCAAAGCGCGTAAAATCTTCCCCAAACTGGTCGAATTTGAGCGCGCTCCCTCGCCGCTCAAACTACCTGGCATTATTGCCTCGGCGATGTTCGGCTAGAGGCAGAATGTTACCTGTAATAAGAGGAATGGCTTGAGTTTTGCAATAGACTCAAGCCATTCCTCTTTATCACATTATTCCATGCCTTGCCCCATCAGTATTATGGCGCGGGCGTGGGTGTGGGTGTAGCAGGTGGAAGCTGCGTAGGCGTAGGCGCAGGAGTTGGTGGTGGTGTAGGTGTTGTAGGATAGGATGGTGTCGGCGTAGGTGTAGGTGGCACATTGCCGCCTGGAGGCGTAGGTGTTGGGTAGGGGGGGGCCGGTGTTGGTGTACCCTGTGGCATTGCCGTCGGTGTAATCGTTGGAGATGTTGGGGTTGGTTGAGGCGTGGGACAGTTCACAGGAGTGGGAGTGGCCTTTTTCACTGGTGTTGGAGGTGGTGTGGGTGTAGGAGCCTGCGTTGAAGGTGTCGGCGTAGGTGTAGCAGGGACATTCATCGAAGGTGTGGGTGTGGGCGTAGAAATGCAGATGATAGGACCGCCTCCTGACCCGGTGTGGCTGGTTTGCCCTCCAACCTGGCTCATGATGACTGCTGTGCTGCCCACTGCCAGGGCAATGACAACTATGGCAACCAGCGTGCTCCAACGGGGAAGCCGTCTTTTCGCTGGTGATAGGCTGGTTATGTGCTGATCCATGCGATATTGACCTACCTTTTCTGGTTTTTTCTGAGTATGTTGCGTGGACTCCTCTCTGTTGGAGGAGACCTGGTTCGCTGTATAGTTCTGGTGAATAGACTGCCAGGCGCGACTCAGCGTCTGAGCCTGTCTTTCCCGCTGGTAATAGCCTTGCAGGCGTTGAACAAGTTGAGCGCTCTGGTTGTTTCCCGGTGCTCCTTCCGACGCGAGTTGGGCCAGCCACTCAATCTGTTCATCAACCTTGTGTGGTTGAAGCTGGTCATCACCTGGTTGCATTGTGCTGGCCTCCTTCCTCTTGCTCCTGGTAGTGGTGGCGTAAAAGATTGAAAGCTCGCGACAGGAGAGAACGGACGCTGCTTTCGCGTTGCCCAATCTGAACGGCGATTTGCGCGCACCGTAAATTCTCACCAAAGCGCAGATACAACACCCGCTGTTGCAGGGGCGAGAGGCGTTTGAGCAGTAAAGCAAGCTTGCTATCTTCTTCCTGCTGGATACTGACCTGCTCAGGATTCGGGCCGGTATCCTCGATAAGTTGCTCATCGATATATTCCAGAGGGAGCCGACGCACGCCCTCCGCTCGTCGATAGGTATCGATGACTTTGTTGCGGGCGACGCGCCACAACCATGCCTGTTGCTTCTGTTCTGTCAGAACGGCAAATGTTTCACTTTCCAGTGCAGCCACAAAGACATCAATCAAAATATCCTCAGCATCCTGAGCAGAGGAAACTTGCCTGGAGAGATAGTCCAGGATTCTTGGTGCATACTGTCGATATAACACTGCCAGGTGACTTTGATCCAGAGCAACGGGACGTTGCTGTTCCATCCGTGTGCTGTTGCCTCCAGGTTCCATTGAGATCTCACTTCTTTATATCGGAAAACAGAGAAAAACGCTGCAATGGTCGCTTTTTGCCAGTTAGCGAGCAAAGCAGACCTCTCACCTGGTCTGCTTTTGCTGGATGAGGCGGCATAGCTCTGCTTCTGACAGGCTTTTCTGGCTACGTTCCCCGGCATAGATTGGCCATCTTATGGCGTTATATCGTATAGTTAAGAAGAAGGGTAGATTGATCCGCAAACGGATTTGCTATGATAGAGTAAGTGTATGCAGAAGGAGCACGCCTGGGAAAGAGAGATCTGGTCTAATGAAATGTCCATATTGTGAGAGCGAAAATAACCATGGAGAGCATTTTTGTGTCGAATGCGGCGCGGAACTGGTGGCGAATGGCTCTTCAACGACATCCGGCAATGAAACCACAGGACTGGCAGCGGGACTTGCTCCAGGCGCGAGTTTGCAGAATGGTCGGTATGTGATTATACGCCGACTGGGTGAGGGCGGCATGGGTTCTGTATTACTGGCCAAAGATACACGTCTGGCTGCCAAGCAGATGGTCATCAAAGTGCTGAACGCGGAAAATAGCGCCGACCTGGAAAAATTGCAGGAGGATGTGCGCAATTTTAAGCGCGAAGCCGAGACGCTGGCGCATCTTGATCACCCTTTGATTCCCGATGTGACCGATCACTTCGAGGAAGGCATGCACTATTACATGGTCATGGACTATGTGCCGGGGGAGAATCTGGAGGATTGGCTGGACCGGAACAGGCAGCCCATGAAAGAACAGGATGCGCTGCGCTATACGCTGGAGGTGCTGGATATTCTGGAATATCTCTCGAAGCAGTTGCCAGCTATTGTCCACCGCGATATTAAGCCCGCGAACATTATTATCGGGGAAAAAGATAGGCATGCGCACCTGGTTGACTTTGGCATCGCGCGCACCAATACCGTCGTCAACGGTGTGCGTAGAAAGACCACGGCTCTGGGAACGCCCGGCTACGCGCCGCCTGAACAGTATCAGGGTTTTGCTGACCCGCGTTCGGATCTCTACGCGCTGGCGGCAACCTTGCATCACCTGGTAACGAACCGTGATCCAGGGGAGAATGCGCCTTTTCAATATCCAGCGGCTCGTACTTTGAATAAACGTGTTTCGCCGGAGTTGGAGCAAATTCTGATCAAAGCGCTCAAGACCAGCCCGAATGACCGCTATCAAACGGCCCAGGAGATGCGTGGCGCGGTAGAAGCCCTGCTTGCTGGTACCACGACCATCGGTTCGACCGATGGCTACCGTTTGAGTGATTCGGTGCCACTGCGTGCCCTGCCGCCAAAGCCAACCCCGCGTCCGCCGGTCGATCCCTTTGACTCTGCTCCTGATCCCTTTGACTCCTATGGTTCGGCCACACAGACCAGTAGCAGGCGTCAGCAGCAACAGCAGAGCTACTATGAGCCTGATTACTATCCAGGTCGGCAACCACGCCAGTACAACGCGCCTTTTGGCCAACGCCAGGATTATAGAAACGCTCAAGCGCCTCAGATGGATGAGAATCAACTGATGTGGCGCTTTATCATGTTTATTGTGGCGATAATAATGATTGGCGTGGTTGCCTATCTGCTCTTTAGCTCATTGCGATTTTATTAGTGTCTCGGACGGGTTCCTCTTCAAGAATGCTGGCGGCGTAAAAGTGAGCCTCGTCAGGCGTATGGTGAGGGTACCAGACCTGGGCAAAAAAGGGATTGCGTTGGGCAATTGCATCGTAATTCCAGGGCGTAGGCATACATTGTGGACACCAGTGGCCAGTCAGCAGCACCAGCGTTGGACTGGCCTCAAAGGTGTGTCCGAACGCGCATTGCCAGCGTAACTGACCGCGTAGATCACCAGGAGCCATCTGTGTAGACAGACACAGGCCGCCGCGAAACGTTGCCGCCTGCTGCATATCGCCCAGATCAAGTTCGCTCCGGGGCTTTGTCTCATCATAGCCATGGTCCAGGCGTTGGGGCGTTTGCGAGGGTTGGGGCAGAGGAAAAGCATCCCAGCCGGGCGTTTGCTGCCATGCCTCGATACTGCCAAAAAAAGCCGAGATGCGATCCTGGTGGTTTGAGTGGACCCAGTGAAGGGTGCCGCCCTTGCGTTGAACCATCGGTTGCATCACCAGTTTCTTAATCAGAGCAGGTGGGACGATTCTGGCCAGGCCCGTATAGAAAGGCGCTTCGCGTCTGACCTGGTTGATAAAATCCTCAACCGTCTCGCTGCGAAAATGTAAATACTCCTCCAGGATATCCGAGTCCTCGTACCATTGCCCGTGAAAATTGCGGTGCGCAAACCAGTTTGGTTCAGTAACTTTCTTATAGTCTTTGATTCCTGCGGCTGCCAGAGTCATATGCAGAAATTCATTGACCGTCGTACGGCATTGCGCCCCTCCACCAATATTGTAGACCCGGCCCCAGAACTCCTCTGGCACATCCTCTGCGCAGACATTGGCCAGCAGCCTTCCTGCATCATGCACAGTGATCCACTCAAAACAGGTGTTCAGCGGCTGATGAAAAGCCAGTTGGAACATCATCGGGTCCAGCGCCAGCATGTTCGTATAAATAATTCCAGTCTGGCGTAAAGAGACCCAGTGTTGTAGCCCGGATTCAATTACCATCCGTTCAGCGATAGCTTTGGTAATCGCATAGTTATCAAAAACGCTGATCTTAATGGGATCGCCTACGCGACCCCAGTGAATAGGAGGTTGCCGATCGCCCGTTTCGGCGACCGAACCAATATTCACCAGCCTGATCTGCTGCGGATCTGGCTGGGCTTTAATTGCCTGAATAATGTTCTGAATTGAGCCGATGTTCACCTTTGTAGTCAGGGCCGGGTAACGATCAGCCAGGGGCGAAACCATCGCGGCAACATGCAGCACATAATCAGCGCCGGTCACAGAGGCCAGTACATCCTCGTAATGAGTCAGATCGCCCCATACAATCTTCAGACCCGGTTCATTGGCATAGGGAGACATAATCTTTTTATCTTTATCCGTTGGCAAGACCAGCGCGACAATATTGAATGTATCGCGCTTCATAAGCAATTGTTTTAAGCCTTCCTGTCCCATCTTGCCAGATGCACCAGTAAGAAAGATAGTCTTCTTCGCTGTCATTTTTTCTCCCATTAGAACCCTGTAAAATGGATTATGTTGTATCTCTTCTTAGCTACTTAACGCTGCATTGTATCAGATTTTTCCGATGAAAAGCTTTCTATTGTGCCAGCAGCATGTACGAACATAAGCCACCTGGAAAAGGGAGCAGGAGTTCTTAACATTGCTTGATTTTCAGTTCTCCATCGACTAAGCTTACGCTAAGGAGATTCCTCACGTCAGGCACTATGCGTAGATCAAAGGAGATGCAGAATGACAACACAAGGAAGCGACAGAACCACGCAGCAATGGAGCTATACCAACGGAACCAGCGATACTCCTCTGCTGGGTGTGACCATCGGTGATATGTTCGATCAAACAGTTGCGACCTATCCCGACCAGCCAGCCCTTATTTCGCGCCACCAGCATATCCGTCTCACGTACCGGGAACTGCAAGAACAGGTCAACCAGTGTGCCCGTGCCCTGCTCCATCTGGGCATTACCAGGGGCCAGCGCGTGGGTATCTGGTCGCCTAATCGCGCTGAATGGTGTATTACCCAATTCGCGACCAGTAAGATCGGCGCGGTCCTGGTTAATATAAACCCATCATACAGATTGCATGAATTAGAGTATGTGCTTAACCAGTCCGGGTGTAGTACCCTGGTGATTGCCGCCGCCTTCAAAAGTTCCAACTATACGGAGATGGTTGCAACTCTTGCTCCAGAGTTGGGACAGGGGGCGGTCAATGCATTGCAAGCAGAAAAACTGCCTCAACTGAAGACGGTCATTCGCATGGGTGACGAACCGATCGCTGGCATGCTCCGCTGGGCTGATTTTATGGCCCTGGGCGAGCATGTCAGCGCCGAAGAACTGGCCAGGGTGCAGCGTGAACAGGAGTTCGATGACGCTATCAATATTCAATACACGAGCGGAACAACCGGGTTCCCTAAAGGGGCGACGCTCAGTCACCATAACATCCTGAACAACGGCTATTTTGTCGCGGAACTCCAAAACATCACTTCCCAGGACAAGATTTGCATCCCGGTACCGCTCTATCATTGCTTTGGTATGGTGATGGGCAATCTTGGCTGCATCACCCATGGCGCGGCTATGGTCTATCCAGCCGAGGGCTTTGATCCGCAAGCCACACTGGAAACGGTCCAGGAGGAGCGCTGTACCTCGCTTTACGGTGTCCCAACGATGTTTATTGCGGAACTCGCTCATCCTGATTTCAAACAGTACGACTTTAGCAGTCTGCGCACTGGCTTGATGGCCGGTTCTCCATGTCCGGTTGAGGTTATGAAGCGAGTGAACACGGAGATGCACATGCCGGAAGTTGAGATAGCCTATGGCATGACAGAAACCAGTCCAGTGAGTACGCAAACACGGATCGATTCACCCCTGGACAAGCGCGTTGGCACAGTCGGACTGATCGGACCACACCTGGAGATCAAGGTCATTGATCCTGCGACTGGTAAGATCGTTCCGGTTGGCCAGCCGGGCGAACTCTGCACCCGTGGCTATAGCGTTATGCTGGGTTACTGGAACAATCCAGAGGCGACAGCCGGCTCCATTGACGTTGCACGCTGGATGCATACCGGCGACCTGGCAACCATGGATGAAGAGGGATATCTGAACATTGTGGGACGTATCAAGGACCTGATTATTCGTGGCGGCGAGAATGTTTATCCACGCGAGGTCGAGGAATTTCTCTATACGCACCCCAAGATTCGTGATGTCCAGGTGATCGGCGTACCCGATGCCAGATATGGCGAGGAGATCATGGCCTGGGTGCAACTCAATCCAGGCGAATCAGCCACCACCGAGGAGATCCGCGAGTTCTGTCGTGGTCAGATCGCGCACTATAAGATTCCCCGATATGTGAAGTTCGCCGATGGTTTTCCAATGACAGTGACGGGCAAAATCCAGAAATATCTGATGCGTCAACAGTCCATCGAGGAACTGGGTTTGCAACAGGCAGCGTCCGTTGAAACGGCTTGAGATTTCTCTCTGGCAACGGTGGGCACAGGGCCCACCGTTGCCAGAGAGAAATTAATCTTCCACACGATCCAGGCCACGGGATTTGCTCAGGGCCAGTTCAAATCTCCGTTTGACGGGTGGCAAATGGTTGAGAACGCGTATCATGGTGCTCTGTCCAGCCAGGAGAACCCGGCCAATCACCGGCTTGTGAATAAGAGCCTTGCTATTCATTCGCGCCAGGGAGTCCCTGATAGCCTCGTCCCCATATTTGTGCATTTTCTCTTCATATCCATGTATGGCTGATAGCAGGTCTGCCTGTCCATCGCGTACGGCTATCAGTTGTTTGCACAATAAGCGGGCGTCTCGCAGAGCCGTGTTTGCGCCCGCGCCGCGACCGGGCGTCATAGTGTGGATTGCGTCGCCCAGCAAAGTGACATTGCTGGTAGTCCAGGCAGGAATAGGCCGGGATGTGCGGATATTGATAGCTGTGCAGGTCGTTGGATCGCTCAGTGCGATCAACTTGCGCAGGTTCGGGTGCCAATCGGGAATCATCTCAAGCATCAGCGCGATTATTTCCTCGCCTTCCACCTTCATAGGATCACGCGGAAAATGCTGTTTGGCGGCCCAGAAACCCCAGCCAATATAGTCTCGCTCGTTGTCGTACAACATGCCCGGCCATCTGGCGAGCAGAGCAGCATCATTGACGCCAATCCCCTCTTTAACAGTTCCATCGCCCTGCCATTTAAATTCCACCATATGGAGAATGGCGCCAAAGCCTTTGGGGGCCATAATAATGTTGAGCCCGTGAAAAACTTTGTCCGAGACTAATTGTCTGGTTTCTGGCGTCATAGGAACTTTGGCTCCAAACGAGAGCATGCCTGTTTCAACCAGCTGCGCATGAGGCAGATATTGTTTGCGTACACGTGAATTGGCTCCATCAGCCGCAACCAGCACGGTGCCGGTCGCGCTGGAGCCATCCGCGAAAAAGGCTGTTACTGTGCCATCCACCTGCTGTTCATAATGGGTGAACACTTTGTCGAAATGCACCTGCTCTTCCAGGCCAGTCAGAAGTACCTGGCGCATAGTCATACGGCTTACAGTATGATCTCGTTTCAGCGGATCAGGGTTGCCGGTCAATAATGAACCACCAAGCGACGCCAGCTCAGTCATGTGCTCGTTCAGAAAGTTAAAGTACTTTGGTGCCCTGGCGCAGGTTGTGACAAAGGTGTCAAACAGATCTGGCGGCAAATTCGCTTTTAAACCCCGGACACCATCAGGATCAATCCCTACGCGGAAGCCCTGCAAGCTGCCCAGGCGTGTGCGGTCGCGTTCGTAGACCGCAACACTGATATTTGCCTGTTTCAATCCCTGAGCCAGGCACAGGCCGCCTGTACCCGCACCAATAATCAGCACATGCAGTGGGAGAGTAGACATCGTTCGCTCCTTCTGATAAGATTAATTCAGTGATTATATATCACAATGAATTGATAAACCAGTGAATAAAAATCACAGTTTATAAGATATAATACGCAGGAGTTTGAAAAATGTTGCCTGAACATGTGCCGTCAGCAAAAATTGGTTCAGATCAAACCGACCAGAGGCCAGGCGAAGCAGAAGCATCGGAAGCTACTGAAACTTCTGCCCGCCTTCGCGCGGAACAAATCACCGTATTGGTGGCAGAGATGCAACACAGTAGCGATATCTCGACCTTTTTTATTCATGCTGTGGCCGCGAAAGTCGGCATAAATCCTACGGACCTCAAAGTGCTCAGCATCCTCTCCCGCCAGGGCCCACTCAGCGCCGGGCGTATCGCCGAGCTCACGGGTCTGACGACCGGGGCCATTACCTTTATGCTCGACCGTCTGGAGAAAGCTGGCTATGCGCGAAGGACGCGCCATCCTATCGATCGTCGCATTGTCTTGATTGAACTTGTGCCTGAACCACTGCAACGCGCCACTGGCAGCTATTTTTTCAGAATGGCTCAGGCGACCTCGGAGGCGGTGCAGCATTACACTGATGAGCAACTCGCGCTGGTTGTAGATTTTCTCACAAAGGTGAATGCTGCGGCGGAAGAAGTAGTAAAGGATATGGACGAGTAAGGGCTCTGCTCTCAATATCTTTCTGTCTCAGGTGATGATGGTTTCAGAGATTATCCTTCTTGACAGGCATTGGCGGTGGATATACAGTGAGAATACGTCATCTATCTTGAAAAGAGGAAAGAACATGGTCAATCCATCTCGTCAACACGTTTCATCAGGATCTCCCTATGAATCTCGCCTTGGCTTCGCTCGCGCCGTTCGCATCGGGCCTCTTATTTCTATTGGAGGAACGGCCCCATTAGGGCAAGATGGAAAAACGATCGCGAAAGGTGACGCTTCTGCGCAAGCACTGCGCTGCTTTGAGATTATCCAGACTGCATTGGAGGGACTCGGTGCCCATCTTTCTGATGTGATCCGTACACGTATCTTGCTGACACATATCGAAGATTGGGAACGTGTTGGGCAGGTGCATGGAAGCTTTTTTGCGCACATTCAACCTGTGACGACGGTGATGCAAGTGGCACGCTTTATTGATCCTGATTGGCTGGTCGAAGTCGAAGTCGATGCTTATCTGAATCTGAGAAGGGAAAATATAGAGTCTTGATACAATCAATCGTTGAAGCCGTGTCTCTCCACGCGCAGGAGCGACCGGCACAGCCAGCGCTCTTTTTTGCAGGGCAGACGCTCAGTTATGGGACGTTATTTGCTCAGGTCGAACAATTTGCCCGATCTCTGCGTGCGTGGGGACTGCAGGATGGCCAACGCGTGGCGCTTTTTCTAGGCAACAGTCCGGCTTTTGTTGTGGCTTATCTGGGTACCCATCTTGCGGGGGGCATTGTTGTCCTGATCAATACGCAGTATCGTCAGGTTGAATTGAGCCATATCTTTCACGATTCAGAAGCGCTCCTGTGCGTGACCAGCGCGGCAGGCTGCGCGACACTTCTGCCTCTTGCCCTACCAACGCTTCGTACCCTGATACTCGTTGATGTTCCCGGCGCGCTACCGTCTGCAGGGGACCTGGAAACCATTGCGTTTGCCGATTGGATCTCCGTGGGTCGCGAGCAGAGCCAGGCCCTGGCGCTTTCCATGCCGCTGGCAGATGCTCCAGCCGTTCTTGGTTATACTTCAGGTACAACGGGACGCTCCAAAGGGGCATTGCTTGCTCATAGCAATCTGCTTGCCAATATTCAGGCAGTTATGGCTGCCTGGCACTGGACGGGTGACGATTGTTTGTTGCTGACTCTGCCGCTCTTTCATACCCATGGTCTGATGGTTGGTCTGCATGGCACGCTTGTGAGCGGCGGTAGCGCGGTCCTGCGAGCAGCATTTGAGTCCGCTGAGGTTCTGGCGACTCTAAAAACCAACCCCGCCATTAGCCTCTTTTTTGGCGTACCTACCATGTATATTCGTCTTCTCGCTGAAGCCAGGGCACAGGGAGCACCGGCCCGACCATTGCGTCTCTTTGTTTCCGGCTCTGCACCCCTCAGTCCGCAGGTCTTTGAGGAATTTCGCGAAGTATTTGGTCAGCCTATTCTCGAACGCTATGGCATGACCGAGACGATTATGAATCTGACCAATCCCTATGAGGGAGAGCGGCGCGCTGGCACCGTCGGCGGACCCTTTCCAGGCCAGGAGGCACGTATCGTCGAGGTGCGGACGCGCCAGCTCCTGCCGTCTGGCGAGATTGGCGAGATCGAAGTACGCGGCCCACATGTCTTTGCAGGGTACTGGAACCGTCCCGATGCCAATGCCGAGGCGTTTAGCGCCGATGGCTGGTTCAAGACCGGGGACCTGGGTTGGTTGAGCACTGATGGGTATTACACCATCACCGGACGCGCCCGCGAACTGATTATCAGCGGTGGCTATAATATCTATCCCCGCGAGATTGAAGAGGTACTGGCTATGCACGCGGCCATTGCCGAAGTCGCTGTCGTCGGACGGCCCGATCCAGAAATGGGCGAACGGGTAGTTGCAGCGGTAGTTCTCAAAACTGGCCAGACCGCCAGCGAAGCTGAGCTTATTGCCTTCTGCCGTGAACGGCTGGCCAGTTACAAAAAACCGCGCCAGGTAGTCTTTGTGGAGCCGCTGCCGCGTAATGCTCTGGGCAAAGTACAGAAACACCTGCTTCATCTTTCATCAGACTGAGAGAGTCTGGGGCGTATCTGCATCTTTTTACTGGAAACGCTGTGCCATCTTACCCTGGAAGCAAGCACAGGTCTCTTACCACCGCGAGCACCACCAGTCATCGCAATGGCGATAGCGCGAGCAGTCTCCAAAGATGCAATTATGTTCCTCCGCGCAACTCCCAAAGATGCAATAGCGCTCCTGGCTACAGTTGCCAGAATCACCAGAATCAGAGGAGTGTCCCTGCTCGCAGTCGCCAGAGGTACAATTCCGGTGAGCTAAACAGTCGCCGATACATATAAAGTTGGCTGGTTGGTCGCTGGTTGGTTGAGCAGCAGTATCTGGCATGGTTCTGTTTGCTTCCAGAAGGACGCGAGAGGCCATGGTAGTTCGGGCTGGCAGGTTTGTATTGCCGCGCCCTGTCTGTTGAGCGGAGACCCCGGAGACCAGCACTATCAGGCTGAGTAGCAGGCTCCCAACGATGACAAGGCTGACCTTTCCTAATTGCAACATCGAGTCTTGCCTTCTTTCTCTTTATGAGCAAACCGCTCGTAAATACTCTACTCACCCTGTTTCTCTGGGTAAGAGAAATAAAAGGGTGTTTGTCAGGCAGATAGAGAGGTATGCTGTCCTTGCTAGCCTCTACCGGTTCTCAGGAAACAGGTCTGTACCATACTTTACTATAATACCCAGGCTCAAACAGGGCTTTTAAGATCACTCTCTTTTGATCTACTTCTGTACCTGCAGTGTCCAGAGGGCTTCTTGAAAATGTAGAGCTTGTTGTACAATGCTGAGAGAGCATTTCGTTGGGACAAAAAACTATGCAATAACAAGAGGAGAAACAATGATCCAGGCGCTGATTTTTGATTTTGATGGATTGATTCTTGATACCGAGTGGCCAGAGTTTCAATGCTGGCAGGAAACGTGTCAGGAGTATGGTGTGGATTTAACGATAGAAACCTGGTTGCCCTGTATCGGAACTGGTATTACGACACGCGTTTTTGATCCATACGATTACCTGGAGGCTCATTGTGTGCAGACGCTGGATCGCGAGGCAGTATATGCCAGGCTTGGGATCAGGCATAAAGAACTGGTCGAGGCACAGCCCGTTTTGCCAGGTATTGAGGCTTTGCTGATCGAGGCGAAGCGGCAGGGGTTGGGACTGGCCGTCGCTTCGAGTGCTTCGCGCTCGTGGGTTGCTGGCCATCTGGATAGACTGGAACTTATGAAGTATTTTGATACGCTGGCCTGCGGCCCTGAAGTTCCACGTACCAAACCCTATCCCGATCTCTACCTGGCTGCTCTGGAGAAACTTGGCGTGCAGGCCAGTCAGACCATAGCATTTGAGGATTCGCGCAATGGTATGCTGGCCGCCAGAAGCGCAGGTATCTTCTGTGTTGTAGTGCCCAATCTTCTCACGAAATATCTTTCTTTAGAAGAGGCAGATCTCTTACTCACCTCGCTTGCTGATACCTCGTTGATGGAACTGGTTGCGCATATTGCATAAAAGTATATCTCTGCGCTGATTGTAATCTTTCTGAATAATCTGCGACCTGTGCTTTTTTCCAGGGCCAGGTCAGGCCCGCAAAGAAACTCCTGCGGCGATCTCTTAAATTGTAAACTATATTGACAATAATGGGTGTATATGGTAATATTTCTCTGGATACCAGCTCTATTTCTACTTTATTGGCATTTTTGTTGATATTCGCTCCATTTTTTTCTGTGTTCGTAAACAATGTTTACGAACACAGAGCACAGGGTCTCTTTTTGGCACAACGGTATAAGATGAGAAGGAAGGAGGTGGTACGCCAGCAAAGCACAGCGTTCTACCAGGATGTCCAACGCTGGACCAGGGTTTTCTGACAGAAGCAGGTGGGTATGCTCCCACCGTTCAAAGGAGTGAATGCATATGCAAAGCATGCAAGGAATGCTGCTGAGAAAAAGCCTGACCTTTTTCTTTATCTTTCTGGTTGCGGTCTCTCTGTGGGGGTTCAACAATAGCCAGCACTTGTCTCTCGCGCACGCCAGTTCACTGCACCTGGCTGAGAATAACGGAGCATCGCCAACGCCTTTCATGGGCTGGAGTTCCTGGAATTTTATCGGGAGTCATCCCACTGCAGCGAACATTGAAGCCCAGGCCCAGGTGGAGGCCAGCAAATTGAAAGCCTATGGGTATAACTATGTGTTGCTTGATGATTTCTGGTATTTGAATCCATCTACAAACGTAGATGCGAACGGCTACTGGGTACCTGATAGCAGCAAGTTCCCTTCCGGTCTCTCTGGCCTCGCCACCTATGTTCATGGGCTTGGTTTAAAGGTTGGTTTTTATCTGACGCCAGGCATTCCAGTCGCGGCAGTGAACCAGAATACTCCAATTGTGGGAACCAGCTATCACGCCCGCGATATTGCTGATACCAGCCACTATGAAACCAACTATAACTTTGGCAGCGGTGTGATGTATGCCATCGACTATAGCAAGCCCGGTGCACAGGCATATATAAATGGTTGGGCGGACGAACTGGCTTCCTGGGGCGCTGATTTTCTTAAGGTAGACGGCGTCGGCGATGGCGATATCGCTGATATTCAAGCCTGGTCGCAGGCTTTGCAGCAGAGCGGGCGCTCGATTGTTTTTGACCTTTCTAATTCGTTGGATGTCAACAATGGTAGCACCTGGCAGCAATATGCCAATGCCTGGCGTATTGATGGCGATGTGGAATGTTATTGTTCCACTCAGGTTACCTGGGGCA
>Ga0265338_10003697_pt1 | contig 21293 bp, 17 predicted proteins | sample 42126metaG_FD_193579 | JGI IMG/M metagenome (GOLD analysis project Ga0265338, IMG submission 193579) | Rhizosphere microbial communities from Carex aquatilis grown in University of Washington, Seatle, WA, United States - 4-21-26 metaG | ecosystem: Host-associated > Plants > Roots > Rhizosphere... | reverse complement strand
CCCGGATTCCTGGTCGTGGCCTGCCGCCGGCTGGCCGGTCACCCGCCGCCGCCCCTGGTCCTGGCCCACCAGGCGCGGAACGACTCCGGCGGCGGCGCCGGCGCGTCCCGGGTCCGCGTCCACCCGCTGAGCGGCGGCGGCAGCCGCCGGATCCGCCCGCTGCGCCCCACCACCTTGCGGCTGGCCGACGCGGCGCGCTGGGCCAGGCCCAGCCGCCGCGGGGATCGCAACGTCCATCCGGCCGTGGCCATGGCCATCCGTTCGGGACGGGGAAAGCCGTGCCGTTTTGCGTCGACCACTTTGCCGCGCAGGTGGACCAGGGCCTCGGGGATGTTGATCGCCACCGGGCAGACGTCGTAGCAGGCGCCGCACAGGCTGGAGGCGTACGGCAGTGAGGCGTCGATGGGCGAGGTGACGCCGCGCAGCAGCGGGGTGATGATCGCGCCGATCGGCCCCGGGTACGGCGAGCCGTAGGCGTGCCCGCCGGTCCGCTCGTACACCGGGCACACGTTCAGGCAGGCCGAGCAGCGGATGCAGCGCAGCGCCTGGCGGCCGGTGGCGTCCGCGAGCGCGCTGGTCCGGCCGTTGTCCAGCAACACCAGGTGGAAGGCGCGGGGGCCGTCGCCCGGCGTGACGCCGGTCCACGTCGACGTGTAGGGGTTCATCCGCTCCGCGGTGGACGACCGGGGCAGCAGCGCCAGGAACACCTCCAGGTCGCGCCACGAGGGAAGGATCTTCTCGATGCCCACCACGGAGATCAGTGTCTCGGGCAGCGTCAGGCACATCCGGCCGTTGCCCTCGGATTCGACGACGACCAGGGTGCCGGTGTCGGCGATGGCGAAGTTCGCGCCGGAGATCCCGACCGTGGCCCGCAGGAAGGTGCGGCGCAGATACGACCGCGCGGCGCCGGCCAGGTCGGCTGGCCGGTCGGTGAGATCGGCCGGTACCCCCGGCATGTCCTTCAGGAAGATGTCCTTGATCTCGGCCCGGTTGCGGTGAATGGCCGGCACCAGGATGTGGCTGGGCCGGTCCCCGTCGAGCTGCACGATGAGCTCGGCGAGATCGGTCTCCAGCGCGTGGATGTGCTCGGCGGCCAGCGCCTCGTTCAGCCCGGTTTCCTGGGTGACCATGGACTTCACCTTGACCACCTGGTCGGCTCCGGCCGCCCGGACCAGGCCGGCCACGATGGCGTTCGCCTCTTCGGCGTCGGCCGCCCAGTGCACCTGGCCGCCCGCGCTGACCACCCGCTCTTCCAGCCGGGTCAGGTAGAAGTCCAGGTTGGCCAGGGTGTGGTCCTTGATCGCCCGGCCCGCGGCGCGCAGCTCCGCCCAGTCGGACAGCTCGGCGACGGCAGCGGCCCGCTTGACCCGGATGGTGCCGGTGGCGTGCGCCAGGTTGCGCCGCAACTGGGAGTTGCCGAGGGCCGCGGCGGCCGCCTCCGGGAAGGCCGGCATGCCCAGATAGGTAGGCATGCTCACCGGCCGCTCACCTGCTCACCTGCGCGCCGCCGGTGCTCTCGGTGCTGGCCAGGATCTCGGCGAGATGCATGGTGGCGACGCCCGCCCGCAGCCGGGACAGCGCACCGCCGATGTGCATGAGGCAGGAGTTGTCAGAGGAGCAGAGCACCTGGGCGCCGGTCTGCAGCACCGCGCTGACCTTGTCCGCGCCCATCGCCGCCGACACGTCCGGGTTCTTCAGCGAGAACGTGCCGCCGAAGCCGCAGCACGTCTCGTCGTCAGGCAGATCGACCAGGTCGATCCCGCGCACCGCGCGGAGCAGCCGCAGCGGCGCGTCGCCAACCCGCATCATCCGCAGCGAGTGGCAGCTGGGATGGTAGGTCACCCGGTGCGGGAAATACGCCCCCACGTCGGTGACCCCCAGCACGTTCACCAGCAGCCCGGACAGCTCATGCACCCGCGGGGCGATCCGCTCGGCCTCCCGGGCCAGCGCGCGGTCCCCGGTGCTGGCCGCCAGCGCCGGGTGATACTCCCGCACCATGGCCGCGCACGAGGCCGACGGCGTGACGATCGCATCAAATTTCCCAAACGCTTCCGTGAAGCCGGTCACCATCGGCACCGCCTCGCGGCGGTAGCCAGAATTCAGGTGCATCTGGCCGCAGCAGGTCTGGTCCATCGGGAAGGCCACCTCGTGGCCCAGCCGTTCCAGCAGCGTCACCAGGGCCTGGCCCGCCTTCGGGAACAGCGTGTCGGCCAGGCAGGTCACAAACAGTGCGATCCGCATGGGCCCTTCCGGCGGTCAGCGGCCCGGGACGGGGCAAGGCCCGGGTCCGCCCATGGTAACGGGTTGCCATCCCGGGAAGCCGGTGCAGGTCTGACCTCTTAGTGGCCACTTCCGGCCAGGCCAGCGGACGGCCCCCCAGGTCAGCCGGACGCGACTGGGGGGGCGCCGGTGTCCGGCCCGGCGGTACCCGGCACGATGGGACCTGGCAGCCAGGTGGACGCTCGGCTGGCTCGTCCGCTATACATCGGATGTCTGCTTCAGTGCACTTCTACTCCAGCCGCCCTGCTCCGGACGCCCCGCTCCGGGCACCCTGCTCCAGCACGCCGGCCACGACCACGCGGAGGCCTTGCATGACCGCAGCAGAATTCGAGGGGCTCACAGCCGTTGTCACCGGCGGCGCCTCCGGCATCGGGCTGGCCACCGCCCAGCACTTGGCGGCCCGCGGCGCGCGGGTCGCGATCCTCGACCGGGACACTCCCCGCCCGGACGCCACCGCGGCCGGGAGCAACGGAGACGCCGGCGGCGCCGGGGACGATGCCGACCGTGTCGCGAACGGCGGGGGCGCGAACGGCGGGGGCGCGAACGGCGGGGGCGCGAACGGCGGGGGCGGCAGGCCGGCCGGGGCGCTGGACGCCTTCGTCGCCGACGTGACCGACGACGACGCGGTGCGGGCGGCGGTCGACGCGGCGGCCGCCGCGCTCGGCGGCATCGACATCCTGGTCAACAACGCGGGCGTCGGCGCCATCGGCACGGTCGAGGACAACACCGACGAGGAATGGCGGCACGTCTTCGACGTGAACGTGTTCGGCATGGTCCGGGCCAGCCGGGCCGCTCTCCCGCATCTGCGCCGCGCGGCGCAGCGGCGCGGTTCGGCGGTCATCGTCAACACCTGCTCCGTCGCGGCCAGCGCCGGCCTGCCGCAACGTGCCCTGTACTCGGCGACCAAGGGCGCTGTCTACTCGCTGACCCTCGCGATGGCCGCCGATCACGTCGCGGACCGAATCCGGGTGGCCTGCGTCAATCCAGGAACAGCGGACACCCCGTGGGTGTCCCGGCTGCTGGACGCGTCCCCCGATCCCGCCGCGGAGCGGGCCGCACTCGCAGCCCGGCAGCCGATGGGCCGCCTGGTCGCCGCGGCGGAGGTCGCTGCGGCGATCGGCTACCTGGCCAGCCCGCTGGCCGGGGCCACCACCGGCGTGGCCCTGGCCGTGGACGGCGGCATGTCCGGGCTGCGCCTGCGGCCCCCGGGCCAGGCCCTCCGCTGAGCCAACGACAGCAAAAGCGTTCTACTGCCGTCCCATCGACAGCACAGCGCATCTGACGCTGCTGCCGATCAGGCTGGGCGGACAAGAGATCCGATGACTTGGCGCTACTCGTGGGGTACCTGGTGAGGTAACGCTCACCCGCAAAGACTATGCCAGGCAGCAGATATCGTTTCGGTGACGGTCTGCCGCTTCCGTCCAGATCGGCGTTGACATGGCCGATACATCGGATCTATTTTCCAGGCACACCACCAGGGTCCCGTTTCACTGGCGGAACGCGAGGGCGCGGACCGCAGGCCCCAGGGAGTGGACACAGGAGGACCGATGGCACTTCGGAGACGATTCGGCGTGTCCGCCGTGGCCGCGTTGGCGGTGGCAGCGGTAATCGCCGGGTGCGGTTCCAGCGGCGGCGGCAGCGCCAGCAGCGGGAGCAGCGCCAGCGCATCAGGCTCGGGGCCGGTCGCCATAGGCGTCGACCTCACCTACAACAACACCGCGTTCTGGTCCGCGTACATCAACTACGAAACCCAGTACGCGAAGCAACTGCACATCAAGCTGCTCGGCCCGCTGCTGTCCGCGGCCAGCGCCAGCCTGCAGAACCAGCAGGTCGAGGAGCTGGTCAATGAGGGGGCCAAGGCGATCATCGTGAACCCCGAGACCGCGACCAGCCTCGGCCCGGCCATCAGCTACGCGGCCAAGCACAACGTGCAGCTGATCTCGGTCGACACGATCGTCGGCGTCGGCCACGTGTACATGGTAGTCCGGGCATCCAACCTGATCTACGGCCAGGACGCCTGCGCCTACGTCAGCTCGTTCGCCAAGTCCGGCTACGTCCTGGAGCTGGAGGGCGACCTGACCTCCTCGAACGGCGCTGACCGGGCCACCGGCTTCGACCACTGCATGGCCGCGAACGACCCCGGAGTCAAGATCCTCAAGGACCCCACGGTGTGGACGGACGCGACCGCGGTGACCGACGCGCAGAACGCGGTCAATGCCTACGGCAGCAAGCTCAAGGCCATCTACTCGGCCTGGAGCAGCCCGGACACCGGCATCATCCCGCTGCTCAAGGCCAAGGGCCTGACCGGCAAGGTCGCACTGATCAGCGATGACGGCGTGCCCTTCGAGATGTGCTACATCGGCAAGGGCACGGTCAGCGCGTCCCAGTCCCAGCCCGCGAACCTGTATGCCTACTGGGCACTCAAGTACGCGGTCGACGCCGCCCAGGGAGTCAAGCTGCAAGCCGGACAGCCGGGCGGCGGCGCGCCGACCCTGCAGATGGTCACCTACAAGGGAGACGCCAATCTGGGCGACCCGATCGTGGCCCCGTTCGTGACCAAGACCGCCACGACCTTCACGGTCAAGCCGACCGATGGCCTGACCAGCACGGTCAAGTCCACCCCGGTCACCGATGCCCAGCTCTGGGGCAACGTCTACGGCGTCGCGCACGGCGGCGTCTGCAGCTCAGCTGCCACTGGATGAGCGAGCAGATCGCGCCTGCTGCCTCGGCTGCCGCACCGGCCGCCGAGGCAGCAGGCATCCACAAGCAGTTCGGCAGCACGCAAGCGCTGCGCGGGGTGGACCTCACCCTGTACCCGGGCCGCTGCCTGGGCCTGGTCGGCCGGAACGGCGCGGGCAAGTCCACCCTGGTGTCGATCCTGAGCGGCATCTACCCGGCCGACAGCGGCAAGGTCCGGTTCGACGGCAGACCCGCGCCCCCGCTCGGCAACGTCGGCGCCTGGCGCGGCCAGATCGCCACCGTGTTCCAGCATTCCATGGTCGTTCCCGGGCTCACCGTGGCCGAGAACGTATTCCTCGGCCGCCAGCCCCGGCACGCGGGCCTGGTCGACTGGAGATGGATGCGAGAGCAGACCCGGCAGGTCATGGCCGAGTGGGGCTTCGAGATAGATGTGACCCAGCCCTGCGCCAACCTGACCGTGGAGCAGCGGCAGATCGTGGAGATCGCCCGGGCACTCGCCGCGGGGACCCGCTGCCTGCTGCTCGACGAACCTACCGCGGCGCTGGAGCGCGCCGGTATCGAGCGGCTGTTCGCGCGGGTCAGGCAGCTCGCCGCGAGCGGTGTCGCGATCCTCTACATCTCGCACCACCTTGAGGAAGTCTTCGAGATCTGCCAGGACGTCGCGGTGATCCGGGACGGTGAGCTGGTGCTCACCGGGCCGGCCGCCGGCTTGTCCAAGGACGCCCTGGTGACGGCGATGGTCGGCCCGGATGTGGCCGCCACCCGGGCTGACCTGACCCGTTCCGCGGCGGCCCGGGGGGCCGCCGCCGGGTCAGCCACTACGGGGGCGCCGGCCGGCCCGGGGGAACCTCTGCTGACCATTGATCACGTTTCCGCGGCGTCGCCGGGCGGCCGGGTCAGGGATGCCTCGCTCGAACTGCGGCCGGGTGAGCGGGTAGGCATCACCGGCCTGCTCAGCGCGGGCGTCAGCACGCTGGCCCGGATCGTCGCGGGTGCCGCGCCCTACGAGTCGGGCCGGGTCCTCCTCGACGGGAAGCAACTCCCGCCGGGACGCCGCGACCTGGCCTTGCGGGCCGGTGTGGGCTATCTCCCCGAGGACCGGCAGGCCGACGGCTTCGTGCCGCTGCTCGGCGTCGCCGAGAACGCCACCATGACCATCACCGACTGGCTGGCGCGGCTGGCGGGTTTCCTGCGTCCCCGGGCCAGGGCGGCCGCTGCAGCGCCGCTGACCGCCGCGCTGTCCATCATCTCGGCGGGGCCGGACCAGCCCGTGGGGGAGCTTTCCGGCGGGAATCAGCAGAAGGTCACCGCCGCCCGCGCGCTGGCCCGCAAGCCGCGGCTCATCGTCGCTATCACCCCCACCCGGGGCGTGGACGTGGCGTCCAAATCGCTGCTCCTGGCCGAACTCGCCCGGGTGACCGCGCAGACCGGAGCGGCGCTGCTGCTCGCCACCGATGAGCTTGACGACCTGGCCATCTGCGATCGCGTCATCGTGCTGGTCCGCGGTGAGCGCTTCACCGAGTTCACCGAGCCGCCCTTTGACCGGGAGGCTCTCATCGCGGCGACCGAGGGCATGGCCAGGGACCCCGCCCCCGGCCACGGCGCGAGTAGTGACCGCAGCACCGCCGGGCCCGCCAGCGCCGGGCCGGCCACCCGCACCGACCATCAGCCCGACTCCGACGGATGGGGACCATCATGACCGAGCCAGGGGACTCCGGCGCCACGGCCGTCGCCGACCGCGGCCGGGCCGAGGTTGAAGCCGTGCTCCAGGGGCGCAGCCGGCGCACCGCCGCGGTCTCGCTGATCCGCGAAGCCGCGCTGCTGCCGGTGCTCGCCGTGCTGATCGTTATCGGCACCTTCGTCAACAGCGCGTTCCTCACCGTGTCCAACATTTCCGGCATCGGCGAGCAGATCGCGGCGCTCGGCGTCACCGTGGTCGGCGAGAGCCTCATCCTGCTCATCGGCGGGATGGACCTGTCCCTGGAGGGGACCTACGGGCTCGCGCCGATGGTGGCGGCCTGGCTGATGGTGCCGGTCGCCGAGTACGGTTCGGGCACCAAGCTGGGCCCCTACCTGGCGATCCTTGTCCTGCTCGCGGTGGGCGCCGCGGTCGGCGTGCTGAACGGCCTGCTCATCGTCAAGGGACGGCTGAACGGGTTCATCGTCACACTCGGCATGACGATCGTCCTGGCCGGGCTGCAACTCGGCATCGTGCACGGGAACACGCTGTTCAATCTTCCTTCCGCGTTCGTTTACCTGGGGTCGGCCAGCTTCGGGGTCGTGCCGGTCTCGTTCATCGTCGCGGCGATCATCTTTGTCGGCGTCGGCGTCTTCCTGCGCTACCACCGCACCGGCCGGGCGATCTACGCGGTAGGTGGCAACCTGGCCGCAGCGCGCGCTGCGGGGATCAAAGTCGACCGGATCAGGATCGGCGTGTACGTGGCCGGCAGCATCCTCGCGGCGATCGGCGGCCTGATGGAAGCGGGCCGGGTCAGCGCCGTCACCGGTCAGCAGGGCTACCAGGAGGGCATCATCTTCTCGGTCTTCGCGGCGGCGGTGATCGGCGGAGTGAGCCTGAAAGGGGGCCGGGGGAACATGGTGGGCGCGGCGTCCGGTGTCATCCTGCTGGGCCTCGTGCAGAACATCCTGGACCTGGCCAACGCGCCCAACTACTGGATCGAGGCGGTTACCGGCGGGGTCATCCTCGTCGCGCTCATCTTGGCCAGGCTGATCGGCGGCGAGGCGGCCGCCGAGTGACCGGAGAACGCCAGTCATGACGACGATTGTCGGCTTCGACACCTTCGACGTCCGTTTCCCGACCTCGCGGACGCTGGACGGGTCGGACGCGATGAACCCGAGCCCGGACTACTCGGCCGCGGCCCTGGTGCTGCGGACCGACGCCACCGACGGGCTGGCCGGGCACTCGCACGTCTTCACGATCGGGCGGGGCAACGACATCCAGCTCGCGGCGGTGCGGGCGCTTGAGCCGTTCCTCGCGGGACGTGACCTGGACGAGGTCCTGTCCGACCTTGGCGCACTGTCCCGGCGGCTGGTCGGCGACAGCCCGCTGCGCTGGCTGGGACCCGAACGCGGGGTGGTCCACATGGCCATCGGGGCGGTGCTGAACGCCTGCTGGGACCTCGCGGCCCGGCGCGCGGGCCAGCCGCTCTGGCGCTACCTCGCCGACATGTCCGCCGAGGAGATCGTCGCCCTGGTGGACTTCAGGTACCTCACCGACGCGCTCACCCCCGACGACGCCCTGGAGATTCTCGAACAGGGCGCCGTGGGCAAGGCCGGGCGCCGCCAGGTCCTGGAGCGTGACGGCTACCCGGCCTACACCACCGCCCCGGGCTGGCTCGGCTACTCCGACCAGCGGCTCGCGGATCTGTGCGCGGAGTCCGTCCAGGACGGTTTCACCCAGGTCAAGCTTAAGGTGGGCGCGAACCTGGACGATGACCGGCGGCGCTGCGCGATCGCCAGGAGCGCGGTCGGCGAGGACATCGCCATCGCACTGGACGCGAACCAGGTCTGGGACGTGCCGGCCGCGATCGCCTGGGTGCGCGAGCTCTCCCCGTTCCGGCCCGCCTGGATCGAGGAGCCGACCAGCCCGGACGACATCCTCGGCACCGCGCAGATCCGCCGCGGGGTGAAACCGGTCCGGGTGGCGACCGGCGAGCATGTCGCCAACCGGGTGATCTTCAAGCAGCTTCTCCAGGCGGAGGCGATCGACATCATGCAGATCGACGCCTGCCGGGTGGCCGGGGTGAACGAGAACATCGCGAACCTGCTGCTCGCCGCCAAGTTCGGCGTCCCCGTCTGCCCGCACGCGGGCGGGGTCGGCCTGTGCGAGATGGTCCAGCACCTGTCGATGTTCGACTACGTGGCGCTGTCCGGGACGACGGACGGCCGCCGGATCGAGTGGATCGACCACCTGCACGAGCACTTCACCGCGCCGGCCCAGGTGATCGGCGGACGCTACGTCACGCCGTCCGCGCCCGGCGCGTCCACCCAGCTGCGGCCGGAGTCGGTGACGGAATTCTCGTTCCCCGGCGGCGCCGCGTGGCAGGCCAGCACGTGATCATCGACGCCCACCATCATGTGTGGGACCCCGCTACCCGGGTGCACGCCTGGCTCGACGGGCTCCCCGCGCTGCGCCGCCGGTTCAGTGCCGCGGACTTCACCGAGGTCAGCGCCAAGCACGGGGTGAGCGCCAGCGTCCTGGTCCAGGTGCTGGCCAGCGCGGCGGAGACCGAGGAGTTCCTCGCCCTGGCGGCGGCGCCAGGCGTGATCGCCGGCGTGGTGGGCTGGGCCGACCTGACCGCTCCCGACGTGGCGGCCGAGATCGCCCGGCTCCGGCAGGTGCCCGGCGGTGACCGGCTCGCCGGGATCCGCCACCTGGTCCAGGACGAACCTGATCCGGGCTGGCTCGACCGGCCCGACGTGCGGCGCGGGCTGCGCGCGGTGGGCGACGCCGGGCTTCCCTACGACCTGCTGGTCCGGCCGGCCCAGCTGCCGGCCGTGCTGCGGGTGGCCAGCGACCTCAGCGAGGTGCGGTTCGTCCTCGATCATGGGGCGAAGCCGGACATCGCGTCCGGCCAGCGGGAACCGTGGGCCAGCCTGATCGCTGAGCTGGCCCGCCGGCCGAATGTGACCTGCAAGCTGTCCGGCCTGGTCACCGAGGCGGCGGCGGGCTGGACCGGCGCGCAGATCATCCCGTATGCCGGGCGGCTGCTGGACTGCTTCGGGCCCGGCCGCCTGATGTTCGGATCCGACTGGCCGGTCTGCACGCTCGCCGCCCGCTACGACGAAGTGCTCGCACTGGCCACCGACGCGCTCGGCAGCCAGCTGACCCCGGCCGAGCTCGACACGGTCTTCGCTTCGAACGCCATCAGGACGTACGGTCTGGCCCTCAGATGATCGAGGTGAGCCACTGCTGCACGCTGGCGATGTGCACGGTGGACCATGATCTGGCCACCTCGGGATCATGTGAGGCGAGCGCGTCGAGGATGGCCCGGTGCTCGGCGAGGGTGCGCTCCGTGGAGCCCTCCTGGGTGAGGCCCCGCCAGACCCGGGCCCGGAACGTGGGCCCGGACAGGGATTCCAGCAGCGAGCAGAGCACCGAGTTCCCGCAGCAGGCCGAGATCCGCTTGTGGAACTCCAGGTCGTTGGCGACCAGGTCCTCCACCTCCGGATGCGGGCCGAGACTGTCCAGCAGCCGGCCCAGGCCGTCGATCTCCTCCTCGCTGATCCGCTCGGCCGCCATGGCCGCGGCGGCGGGCTCCAGGATCCGCCTGACCTGCAGGAACTCAAGCACCGTGCCGTCACGGTGAAAGTCGACGATGAAGCTCAGCGCCTCAAGCAGCAATGGCGCCTGCAGGCTGGTCACGTAGGTGCCATCGCCGCGCCGCACATCGAGGATGTTGACCAGGGACAGCGCCTTGACCGCCTCCCGCAGGGAACTGCGGGAGAGGCCTAGCTCAGCCGCGAGGTCCGCTTCCTTGGGCAGCCGGTCGCCGGCCCGCAGCGTGCCCGAGACGATCATCGACTTGATCTTTTCGATGGCTTCGTCGGTCAGCGCCACGGCGCACCCTCCGCTCACCCCTTGTCCGCCCAGCCGCGGCCCTGTGTCGTCACCAAGCCTGCGTCGCCGGCCAGCGTGTCGCCATCAAGGATGTTCGGACACATCCGATGTTTGCCAGAGTATGGCATACCCTGCTGAGCGGATCCCCCGGCGGCTGACCCGAAGCTGACACGAAGGAGCACATGGCGGACGACGAGCCCCGCGATGAGTTGCGGGCGGAAGCCGAGAGCTGCCTGCGCGCCCTGGCCGGCGAGACCGCCAGGCTGCGCGACGACCAGTGGACGGCGATCAGCGCGCTGGTGGCGCAGCACCGCCGGGCCCTCGTCGTGCAGCGCACCGGGTGGGGCAAATCCGCTGTGTACTTCGTCGCCACGGTGCTGCTGCGGGCCCGCGGCGCCGGCCCGACGGTCATCGTCTCGCCGCTGCTCGCCCTCATGCGCAACCAGATCGAGGCGGCCACCCGGGCCGGCATCCGGGCGCGCACCGTCAACTCCGCCAACATCGACGAGTGGGATGAAACCTACGGGCAGATCGCCGCCGGTGCGATCGACGTCCTGCTGGTGAGCCCGGAACGGCTGAACAACCCCGGCTTCCGCGATCTGGTGCTGCCCAAGCTGGCGGCCACGGCCGGGATGCTCGTGGTGGACGAGGCGCACTGCATCTCCGACTGGGGGCACGATTTCCGCCCTGACTACCGCCGCCTGGCCGCGCTCCTCGCTGAGCTGCCACCTGGCGTGCCGGTCCTGGCCACCACGGCGACGGCGAACGCCCGGGTCACCCGGGACGTCGCCGAGCAGCTCGCTACCGGGACCGGCGACGAGGCCCTGGTGCTGCGCGGCCCGCTCGACCGCGACAGCCTGCACCTCGCGGTCGTCCGGCTGCCCACCGCCCCGCAGCGGCTCGCCTGGCTGGCCGAGCACCTGGGCGACCTGGCGGGTTCCGGGATCATCTACACGCTCACCGTCGCGGCCGCCCACCAGACCGCCGCCCTGCTGCGCGAAGCCGGTCACGACGTCGCCGCCTACACCGGGCGCGACGACCAGGCCCAGCGGCTGGCCGCCGAGCAGTCGCTGCTGGCCGGCGAGCTCAAGGCCCTCGTGGCGACCAGCGCGCTCGGCATGGGATTCGACAAGCCGGACCTGAGGTTCGTGGTCCACCTGGGCGCTCCCCAGTCACCGGTCGCCTACTACCAGCAGATCGGCCGGGCCGGCCGGGCCGTGCCGCGGGCCGACGTGATCCTGCTGCCCGGCACCGAGGACCGCGATATCTGGGCCTACTTCGCCTCGCTCGCCTTCCCGCCGGAGCCCGTGGTCCGCGCCACCCTGGCCGTGCTGGCCGACGCCGGGCGGACGCTGTCGTCCACCGCGCTGGAGACGCGGATCGACCTGAGCCGGGCCCGGATGGAGATGATGCTCAAGGTCCTCGACGTGGACGGCGCGGTGCGCCGGGTCCGCGGCGGGTGGGCCGCCACCGGCCAGCCCTGGGTGTATGACGCCGACCGGTACCAGCGGGTCGCCGCCGAGCGCGACCGGGAGCAGCGCGCCATGCTCGGCTACCTGGAAACCACGGACTGCCGGATGGAGTACCTGCGCCGCCAGCTTGACGACCCGGCGGCGGCGCCGTGCGGCCGGTGCGACAACTGCACCGGGCAGCACTGGCCGGCCGGCGTCTCGGGAGCCGGCACGGCGGCGGCCGCTGGCCGGCTGCTGCGGCCCGGCGTGGAGATCACCCCGCGCCGGATGTGGCCGTCCGGAATGGCCGACCTGGGCGTGCCGGTCTCCGGCAAGATCTCGGCCAGCGACGCCGCTGAGCCCGGCCGCGCGCTGGGCCGGCTGACCGGCATCGGATGGGGGGCCCGGCTCCGCCCGCTGCTGCAGTCCGGTGCGGATGGCAGCGCGGGCGAAGGTTCCGTGCCGGATGGTGCGGGTTTTCTGGACGGGCCGGTGCCGGACGACGTGCTCCAGGCACTGGTCACAGTGCTGTCCGCGTGGGACTGGGCGCAGCGCCCGGCCGGCGTGGTCACGCTGCCGTCGCGGAGCCGGCCGCGGCTGGTGGCCAGCCTCGGCGAGCAGATCGCCGCAGTGGGACGGCTGCCGTACCTGGGCTCGCTGGGCTATGCCGGCGGCGGGCCAGGCGCCCGCCAGCACAACAGCGCGCAGCGGCTGCACGCGCTGTGGCACACGCTGATGGTCCCGGCCGATGTCGGCGCGGCCGTGGCCGGGCTCGGCGGCCCGGTGCTCGCCGTCGATGACCAGGTCGACACGGGCTGGACGATGACGCTCGCGGCGAAGCTGCTCCGGGACGCCGGCGCGCCCGCCGTGCTCCCGCTGGCCCTCGCGGTCACCACCGGCTGACCTGCACCCCGCGGCGGGCGGGAACAAGGCGGCGGGGGCGGCCGGTTGCCAGCAGCGGAAGCGCGGGCTGACGTGAGGAGATCGCTGTGGCGGTAGATGTGGGCCGGACCGGGATCTGGAGCTCGTCGCGGGCCTGGCCCGCGGACGCCGGGGCGGCGGCTGACGCGGCGGCGGAGCTGGACGAACTCGGCTACCAGGCACTGTGGCTGGGCGCGGCGCCGCCGACCCTGGAACTGCCCGAGGCACTGCTGGCCGCCACGTCCCGGATCGCCGTCGCGACCGGCATCGTCAGCGTCTGGGCCGCTCCGGCCGCGACCGTGGCCGCGTCCTTCCACCGGATCAGCGCCGCGTACCCGGGCCGGTTCCTGCTCGGGCTCGGCGCCAGCCACGCGCCGATAGTCAACCGCGGCGGCCAGCAGTACCGGCGGCCCTACCGCAAACTGGTCGAGTACCTGGACGGCCTGGACGCGGCGGCGGCCCCGGTGCCGCCGGAGGACCGGGCGCTGGCCGCGCTGGGCCCGCGGGTCCTCACGCTGGCCGCCGAGCGCACCGCGGGCGCGCACCCCTACCTGGTGACTCCGGAGTACACCCACCAGGCGCGGCAGATCCTGGGCGAGCGGCCGCTGCTGGCGCCGGAGCAGAAGGTGATCCTGGAAGCCGACCCGGCCCGCGCCCGGGAGATAGCGCGCGAGTTCCTGCACATGTACCTGCAGCTGCCGAACTACACGGCCAACCTGATCCGGCTCGGCTTCACCGACGAGGACATCACCGGTCCCACGGACCGGCTGGTGGACGCGCTGGTCGCCTGGGGCGACGACGAGGCGATCGCCGCCCGGGTCACCGCGCACCACGACGCGGGTGCCAATCATGTCTGCGTCCAGGTGCTCACCGGTGACCCAGCGGTCCTGCCGCGCGCGCAATGGCGCCGGCTCGCCGCGATCCTCGGCTGACCGCCGCGGGCCAGGCGCCAGCGGGCGGTCAGGTCCGGGCGGTCACGGTGCTGGCTGGCCCGGTGCTGGCTGGCCCGGTGCTGGCTGGCCCGGTGCTGGCTGGCCCGGTGCTGGCTGGCCCGGCCACCGGACCGGGCCGGTCCTCGACCTCGCTGATGCCGTAGCGGGCATAGACGCGGCGCAGCGGGCGCGGCAGCCACCAGTTGGCCGCGCCCAGCAGCCGCATGGTCGCGGGCACCAGCAGCACCCGGACCACCGTCGCGTCGATGATCAGGGCCACGATCATCCCGACGCCCATCAGCTTGATGAACGTGATCCCGGAGGCCGAGAACGCGCCCACCACGATCACCAGCAGCAAGCCCAGGCTGGTGATGATGCCTCCGGTGCGCTGCAGGCCGCCGGCCACCGAGGCGGTGTTGTCGCCGGTCAGGTCATACCGCTCCCGGATCCGGGACAGCAGGAAGACCTCGTAGTCCATGGACAGCCCGAAGATGATCGCCAGCATGAGGATGGGCATGGTCGGATCGATCGTCCCGGTGGCGGTGAACCCCAGCAGCCCGGACAGGTGCCCCTCCTGGAAGATCCAGACGATCACCCCGAAGGTCGCGGACAGCGACAGCACGTTCATCACGATCGCCTTGACCGGCAGCACCACCGAGCCGAACGCCAGGAACAGCAGCACGAACGTGGCCAGGCCGACCACCAGGGCCATCCACGGCAGCGTCGCGCCGAGGCTGCCCAGTTCGTCCACGAGGGCCGCGGTCGCGCCGCCGACGAACACCTGTGCGCCGGCCGGCCCAGGCACCGACCGGACCCGCGTGACGAGGGCGCGCGCCGCCGCGGACACCGCATTGGCGGCATAACGGAAGTCGACCCGCGCGACATCTCCGCGAACGCCGGTCACCTGTGCGCTGGTCACACCGGGCAGATGAGCCACCCGGCCGACGTAACCGGCCAGCGCGGCCTGCTGGGCTGGCCCCGTGGCCGGGGCGCCGAAGCGCACGACGGCCTCGATCGGGGTGGTCGAGTTGGCCGGGAAATCCTGGGTGAGCGCGTCCTGCACCAGGTGCGGGGCCGCGCTCGCGGGCAGCGCCCGCGCATCGGTGCCACCCCAGGTGATGTGCCGGAACGGGGAACCGAGGGCGAGCAGGGCGACGACGATCACGACGACGTAGGCCACCGGCCGGCGCATGACGCTGCGACCGATCCGGTACCAGGCGCCGCTGGTCTCCTCAGCGCTCGTCCCGGAACCACTGGGAGCACGCACCGAGCGCCTGATGCGCAGCGCGTTCACCCGGTGGCCGAGGACGGCGAGCAATGCGGGCATGACCGTCAGGGCGGCGAGCATGTCCACCAGCACCGTCGCCACTCCCCCGTAGCCCATCGAGCGCAGGAACATCTCGGGGAACAGCATCAGGCTGGCCAGCGCGACCGCGACGGTGACCCCGGAGACCGCGACCGTCCGCCCGGCGGTGGCCACGGTCCGGGCCAGGGCGGCGTCCACGGTGGGCTGGCGGCGCAGTTCCTCCCGGAACCGGGCCACCATGAACAGGCCGTAGTCGATGCCGAGGCCGAGGCCGAGGATCGTGGTGATGTTGATGGAGTAGATCGAGACGTCGGTGCCCAGGGTCAGCAGCCGCAGGGCGGTGAAGGAGCCGAGGATGGCGATCCCGCCGATGGCGAGCGGCAGGCTGGCCGCGGCCAGGCTGCCGAAGATCACCAGGAGCAGGATGAGCAGGACCGGCATGGAGATGCTCTCGGCCCGCCCGATGTCCGCCGTGACCTGCTTGTTGATGGCCTCTTCGGTGGGGATCTGGCCGCCCGCCCGTTCGGTCAGGCCGGGCGCGGCGAGCTTGTTCCTGATCGCGTCGAAGCTCTTGATCTGCGCCGCGTCGTCGGCGCCGGCCAATCGCAGAACGGCGTACGTCTCATGGCCGTTCGTGCTGGCGAACTGGGCGGAACCGGTGGACCAGTAACTGACGGCCGACGTGACCTGCTCCCGGGGCAGGGCGCCCAGTGCCCGGGTGACCGCGGCGCGGTAGGCGGCGTCGTGCACCGTCAGGGAGTTGCTGCGGTACAGCACCACCACGTCCGCGGAATCCCGGCCGAACGCACGGGTGGCCAGGTCGGTCGCCCGCTGGCTCTGGCTGCCTGGGTCATTGAACCCGCCCGCGGACTGGAGCGCGCCGAACACGCCGGTCCCCCAGACGGCCGCGAAGATGACCCCGAGGGCCGCGATCACCAGGACCAGCCGCCGGCGGCGGTAGACGGTGTGCCCCCAGGCCTCGAACATTGCTGCCTCCACGGCTAAGCTGTTAGTGATCTTCACTATGGTGAACGCCGTTAACTATGAACGGTGTTAACATCGCATACGTGATTCACTGATGTCAAGGCCGTTTACTGCGGACGGGAGGACGGCGTGATCCAGGCACTGAGCCGGCGCGATCGCGTCCGCGCCGAGACCACCGAGGAGATCAAGCAGACCGCGCGCCGGATCCTCGTCGAGCAGGGACCGGAGGCGGTGACGCTGCGCGCCATCGCCCGGGAGATGGGCGTGACCGCTCCCGCGCTCTACCGGTACTTCGACAGCCACGAGGAACTGATCAGGCGCGTCGTCGGGGACATGTTCGCCGAACTCGCCGGCGAGATCGAGGCGGCCATTGACACGGCCGGCGCCACTGGCGGCGGCATGGCCGGCAAGATGGTCGCGGCGTGCCAGGGGTTCCGCCAGTGGGCGCTGGCCCACAAGGCCGAGTTCGCGCTGCTCTTCGGGACTCCCCTGCCCGGTGTCAACGTCGAGGACGACGACTTCGCCGAGGAATGCGCCCGGAAGTTCGCGGGCACCTTTTATGCGCTGTTCCTGGAGCTGTGGCGGAAGAGCCCGTTTCCCGTCGCGCCGCCCGAGTCGATCGACCCGGGCATGCGGGAACAGCTGGCGCGCTTCCGCGACGGGATCGGCGCGGATCTGCCGCTAGGCGCCCTGCTGACGTTCCTGCGCTGCTGGGTGCTGCTCTACGGGATCGTGAGCATGGAGGTGTTCGGGCACCTCGGCTTCGCGCTCGACGACCCGGCACCCATGTTCGAGCTCACGCTCGCCGAGCTGGCCCGGCTGGTCAACCTGGAATACCCGCAGCCCTAGTGGCCGGCCAGGGAACCGGTGAGCGACGTGCAGTCTCAGCAGACCCCCTGACCGACCACTAGCTACCCAGTGGCGGGCGGCGGGACGATGATCAGATCCGCGGTCTTCGAGGCGATCACAGCGCCGTTCTGGTCGACATCAAAGGTCACCTGGAGTTGCGTCGCCGGGCAAGACGGGGGCACCAGGAAGCCAGCGCTCGCGGTGAACTTCCCGAACGGGGCGAAGGTCACCTGCGGCGGCGGTAGCGGGTCGATCGCCGGGCAGCCGGGCGGGATGCCCGGACCTGATCCGGTGAAGCGCGCCAGCCAGATCACCGACGTCTGCTGGGTCTGCCCGGTGCAGTTCCGGGCGGTCACGGTGGCGGTGGACAGCTGCCCCGGGGAGACCCGGGGCGGGCTGAACGCCAGGTGCGTGATCTGGATCACGCCCGGGCACGCTGCCGCAACGGTGCTGGCACTGGTCGTGCTGGCCGCCGCGAGGCTGCCGCCGGCTAAGACGAGCCCAGCGGGCATGACGGCGATGGCCGCCGTCAGCAGAACTTTGCGGAACATGAGATCCCCTTCTTCCAGCAGGCAGCGCGGCGAGCCCCGGGCCAGTGCCATCGTCCGCAGTCAGTCCCGGCGGCACAACAGCCGGCCATCGACGCGGCCAAACACGTCACGGCAGCGCGAGATGTGCCTGGTACAGGCGCACGAGGAGGATGAAAGCGCGGCCCATGATTTCAGGGCACGCACGCCGCCAATCACGCCGCCAATCACGCGGACAGTGATCTGGACGGGGCCTGGCGGCCGTCCTCGTCGGGTCCGAACTCATCTCCCGGCGGCGGGCTGCGCCGGGTTAGCTGTGGCCGAGTACCTGATGCGGCACGTAGGGCTCCTCCAGGCGGCGCATCTCGTCCTCGGTGAGCACTAGCTTGTCAGCGGCGAGCGCGTCCTCCATATGGGACAGCCTGGTGGCACCCACGATCGGCGCGGTCACCCCGGGGCGGTGCAGCAGCCAGGCCAGGGCCACCTGAGCCGGCGGAACGCCCCGGCCGGCGGCCACCTCCGCGGCCCGCTCCGCGACGTCGAAGTCCGCCTGCTGGTTGTACAGGCTGTCCCCGAACGCATCCGTGTTCGAGCGCGTGGTGTGCTTCCCGCCATCACGGGACCGGCTGCCGGCCAGCAGGCCGCGCGCCAGCGGGCTCCACGGGATCACCGCGACGCCCTGGTCGACGCACTGCGGGATCATCTCCCGCTCCTCCTCGCGGTAGACCAGGTTGTAATGGTTCTGCATGGACACGAACCTGGCCCAGCCATGCTCCGCCGCGGTGTTCTGGGCCTTGGCGAACTGCCAGGCGAACATGCTGCTCGCACCGATGTAGCGGGCCTTCCCCGCGCGGACCACGTCGTTCAGGGCCTCCATGGTCTCCTCGATCGGCGTCCGCGGGTCCCAGCGGTGGATCTGGTAGAGGTCCACGTAGTCCATGTCCAGCCGGTGCAGCGACGCGTCGATCGCGGACAGGATGTGCTTACGGGACAGGCCGCGGCCGTTCTCGCCCGGCGTCATCGGCCCGTGCACCTTGGTGGCCACGACCACCTCGTCGCGGTCGAAGAGCTTGCCGAGCAGGCGGCCGGTCGCCACTTCGCTGGCGCCCGCGGAGTACACGTCAGCGGTGTCGAAGAAGGTGACACCGCCCTCCGCGGCGGTCCGCACGATCGGCTCGGCGGCATCCTGGTCAAGGACCCAGGGCCGCTCGCTGTTGTTGCCGTAACTCATCATGCCGAGGCAGACACGCGAGACGCGCAGGCCGGTCGCACCCAGATTGACGTATTCCATTGACTCCCCAACGATCGTTCGGTGTTCTCCACCCTATGAGTTCTCCGCCGGCACCTTTATCCTACCGCCGTATAGGAATTAGGCCGCGAGGCCAGCGCCCGGAGGCACGGGCGACGCTGGCCACGCCCTTAGCTGGGAGCTGTCCATCGCGACCCCCGCTGCCCGGCGCATGCGGTCCGCCGTCCGCGCGTTCCTCGCCGAGCCGGCCTGAGGGCGGCATGTTGGGCAGGGGTTTGTGGTTGCAGAACCTGGACGGACAATCAGGCTCCTGCGGGCACGCAGGGAGCACGCCGATGACTGAGGGAGTTCAGATGCGCAGCAGGACAATCGGCGCGGCAACGGTCAGCGCCATCGGGCTGGGCGGAATGCCGATGTCGATCGAGGGGCGCCCGGACGAATCGCGTTCCATCGCCACGATCCACGCCGCGCTGGATGCGGGAGTCACGTTCATCGACACCGCCGACGCCTACCACCTGAAGCCCGGCGAGACCGGGCACAACGAGCGGCTCATCGCCAAGGCCCTGGCCAGCTACCCCGGGGACAGCAGCGGTGTGCTGGTCGCGACGAAGGGCGGCCACCTGCGGCCGGGCGACGGGTCGTGGACCGTGGACGGCTCACCGGCCCATCTGCGGGAGGCCGCCGAGGCGTCGCTGAAGGCCCTGGGCGTCGAGGCGATCGGCCTGTACCAGTTCCACCGGCCCGACCCGAAGATCCCCTATGCGGAGTCCGTGGGCGTCCTGCGGGATCTGCTCGATGAGGGGAAGATCCGGATGGCCGGCATTTCCAATGCCACCGTCGAGCAGATCGACATCGCCCGCGAGGTCCTGGGCGACGGCCACCTGGCCAGCGTGCAGAACCAGTTCTCACCGGCGTTCCGGTCCAGCGAGGCCGAGCTGCGGCACTGCGCGACCCACGGCATCGCGTTCCTGCCGTGGAGCCCGCTGGGCGGCATCGGCCGGGCCGGGCAGCTTGGCGCCAAGCACTCCGCTGCCCAGGAGGTCGCTGACGCGCACGGTGTCTCGCCGCAGCAGGTCACCCTGGCCTGGATGCTGGCGCTCGCGCCGGTCGTGGTCCCCATCCCGGGCGCCAGCCGCCCCGAGTCGATCACCGACTCGGCCAAGGCCGCCGACCTGGTCCTCACCGAAGCCGAAGTGGACCGCCTCACCCAAAGCTGATGTCTACGGGCCGACCAGGAACCGAGCCGGCCCGGAACTCAGTCGCGGTGGTCGCGGTCCGGGGGGCCCCGGACGCCGCGGCCCCCCGGACGCGGCGGCCCCCCGGACGCCGCGGCGCCAGCGGGCCGCTGCTGACAGCGGGGCCCCGCTGGTCACGCCTGCCGGTCACGCCTGGCGGGCCTGCCACTGCCGCCGGGTGATCGCGTACATGACCCACTCGCGGCCGAACTCGGTCAGCGTTCCGGCAAGTTCCCAGCCGGCCCGCTGGAAGACCGTCCGCATCGCCACATTGGCGGGATCGGTCGGAGCCTCGACGCGCTCGGCCGCCGCATGGCCGAACAGCCAGTCCGTGAGCAGCGCGAGCGCCTCGCGCCCGTAGCCCTGGCCCCGGGCATGCTCCCGCAGGCCGATACCAACCTCAAACACGCCAGGGGCCAGCGGCCGGCCCGGGGGCACGAACGTCTGGATCCGCCCGATCGACTCGCCGCTGAGGTCGATGGCGAGGTCGAGCCAGCCATCTGCCAATTGTCCCGACCGCCCCAGCCGCGCCTTGAAGCTGGCTTCGTCCGGGAGTTCCGCGATGGCCATGGGATCGGCCTCGACCATGGCCCGCCACTCGTCATCGATCTCGCCCGCCCGCAGCGCCCTGAGCGACAGCCGCGGCCCGCGGATCGCCACGGTCCCGACCCGATCCGGGATGTCCCGGTCATCCTGCGGAGCCATAACCGGGAATCTTAGGTCCAGCGCGCGCTGTCCCGGGGGGGCTGACCTGATCACCCGCGGTGACGCGATTCCCGGCGCGGCTAATTTCGGTGATTTCCTGCATGCCCGGCCGGCCATTTCCCGGCGTTTTTCCAGATCACCGCCGAGGCCTACGGGCAGTCACCACAGGCTCCTGGACAACCACCCGCAGGAATGTTACGGAGGTAAAGATCAGGGCTTTACTCGCGACGCCGCCGCGAAGGAGAACCGAGGATGCCAGCTCCGACCGATCTCCCCGGCCCGGACAGTGCGGCCGGGGCCGAGGCTGGCCCGTCCCGGCCCTCCGGTCTCTCCCGGCGCCGCCTGCTGACCGGTGCCGCGCTCGCTGCCGCCGGGCTGGCCGCGCGGCCGGCCGCGGCCTCAGCCGCGGTGCGGGCGGTCAGTGGGCCCGCCAGCGCCCTGCGCTCCGCCGGAGCCGCCGCGGCGGCGGCCACCGCGCAGGCGGTCACGTTCGACCCGTATTCGCTGATGGTCGGCGGCCAGAGACTGTTCGTCTGGTCGGGGGAGTTTCACCCGTTCCGGCTGCCGAGCCCG
>Ga0265338_10003696_pt1 | contig 21301 bp, 19 predicted proteins | sample 42126metaG_FD_193579 | JGI IMG/M metagenome (GOLD analysis project Ga0265338, IMG submission 193579) | Rhizosphere microbial communities from Carex aquatilis grown in University of Washington, Seatle, WA, United States - 4-21-26 metaG | ecosystem: Host-associated > Plants > Roots > Rhizosphere... | reverse complement strand
CCGACGATTCAACACGGTTACTACGACGCCTTTTTGGCGGCGTGCGCCAAGGCGGGCGCCAAGCCGTTCCCGGCGCAATACGCCAATGACATCCAAACGAAAATGTGGCTCATCTCGGCGGGGTTCGGCATCGCGCCCACGACCGCCACAATCGCGGAAGTCAAGCGTCCCGGGCTGGTGTTTCGCCCGCTTCCGCCGGGATTGCCGCCGGTCCAAACGGCGCTGGTGTGGCGGCGGAACGACGATTCATTGGCGCTGGCCAACCTTATTCGCGAATTCCAGGTTTGAGACGCGGGCGCGAATTCGGCGCGCCAGAAGCGTCAAACCCGCGAGGGACATCACGCCAAGCATTATGTCAATTATAAGGTCACTTGTCTTCCAACCTTTCGCCGTCAGCGCCGCTCCGAAGGCGGCCGCGACCGCGGCAAACACCACGGAAAACCGATGCCGGTCGTTCCATCCGGGAGCCGCCGAACAAGTCCAAACTCCGGCAAAGGCCGCCGCCGCCCATGCAACGCCTCCAGCAAGCGGAATCCAGACGGGAAGATTCGGCATGCTGCCGTAAGCGATTCCGATCAGAAAAAACCAGCCGGCCGCCAAAATGAAGGCCACTGCGCCTGTCAGGGCGGGCCATGGCGCGTGGAAGCGTCCCGTGCCGGTCCGTCGGATGGGCCACGACAAACCCGCGACTGTCAAAATGACAACGATCGCCACGCCGACGAGGATCGACGCCAGGGGCGGCGTGTATTGTGGCGCGTGAAAGACGTCGGTCCGCGCGTGTTGTGTCCATGCGAACCACGCGATGAAGGACCCGAGACAAAAGACGGCGCCGGCGATCGCCATCCCGCGACGGCGAAGCCAAAGCTCACCACGACGATCCTGGACGAGCAATTCTGTCAACTGAATTGGAACAGCCGCAACCCACACGCTTTCAAATCCAAGCATCGCCAGGAGCCACACCCAGTTGACGCCGAAAAATCTGCCGTAGGATTTGTCAGCCGCGGCCCATGCCAGCGGCGCCAGAGAGGTCTGCTGGATGACGAACTCCTCCGCGACTGCAAGCGCCAATCCCAGGGCCAGGATGTTGGGCCATCCGCCGCCGCGGCGGCGAACGGCCTCGCGGATCAGCAGGGCGGCGCAGCCCCACACCATTATCTCTGGAATGAGAACGAAAAGGTAGCTCAGCCGCGTGGCGCCGGGGAGGACTTCCCCGATTAGCGGGGCCAGCAGCAACAAGGCGAGGATTGGCGCCTTTGCAGACGATTGGCGAGTGGCCATAGAGGGGGGTCGTGGATTAGCTAACAGCGACCGGCCCCACGTCAAAACGGCGCGTCGACGCCAGGAGAACGCCGGCCCAGCACAGCAACGCCAGCGACAGCATGGGGATCGTCCACGGAGAAAAGACAGTGTGGAGCTGCGAGATGTCGATGCCGCGGCGCGCAGCCAGCCAGGAATCCATCCGCAAATTCAAGGTCACAAGAACGAGAGCCCACTGCATCGCCATCTGACCGGCGTGAACCACCAAGGCCTCATCCCTGTTTTTGCCACGCAGCCGGGTAAAATGCAGAGCGACCAAGGCAACGGAAGCCGCGATCACCAACCATGCCGTCGGGAAATCGCCCGCTTGCCAGGCCAGCATTGCCAGCCAAAGGACATTAGCGCCGTAAACGAAGGCGGACATCAGGAGCGCCTTCGTCCAACCGCCTGATTGCGGCGGAATCGGCTCGCCGGACTGCTGCGCCAAATGACGCCGCAAGGCAATCACCCATCGGAAAATCAAAATGCCAAAGGTCGCAATTCCCACAGCATAGGTCCACCAACTTATTGCCATGACGAGCAATGTTGTGCGATCGCTCCAGTCGTGAGCCCTGGCCACGCGGGTCCAAAGGGGTTCGATGCACCAGGCAGCAAGAACCAAAACCCAGAGCACGCCGAACCAAATCATTTTGCCGCGCTTTTCGCGCTGAGAGGGCGTTGCACGAAGAATCAGCCATTGGGCACCCAGCCCAAGGCCCATCCCGACGCAGTAAATAATCGAGCCGGTGATCGCCGCCAGCAAGGCCCCTGCTTTGCCGAAGGCTCCTTTTCCGGCGGCCGTCAATCCTCCCGCCGCCATCAAGCCCGGCCCCAAGGGCAAGGCCGAGAGAACATTTTCGGTGAAGGCGCGTCCTGGGGCAGTCTGCCGGAGGGTCTCCTCGACAAAAGCGACAACCTCCTCGTGCAAGGCTTTTCTGCCACGCGCGAGCCTTTGTTTGACAGCATCCTCGGAAAGCTCCAACTCGGCGGCGACGCGCTCCACGGAATTGTGCTCGCGGTAGAAGAGGATCATCGGCTCGCGATAGATGGGCGGAACGCGGTTGAGCGCGCGCCACAAGATCGCCTGCTCCTCCTCGCCAATTACCCGCTCCGAGGGCAGCGCATCAGGCGCGGCGGTGTCCTCGGCGGTGTCCAGCGCTTCGGCGCCGCGGGCAGGCTCGCGGCGTTCGCGGCGCAGGCAATCGTGCGCGCGATGGTTGACGATGCCGCACAGCCACGAGCGGAGCTTGGAGGGCTCACGCAGGTGGCGCAGCCGTTTCCAGGCGATGATGAAAGTCTCCTGGGCGGCGTCCTCGCTTTCGCCGAGGTTTCCCAGGACGTTGTAAGCCAGCGAGCAAACGAGGGTTTGATACCGGACCACGATGAGGCTGAAGGCTTCGCGGTCCCCTTGAAGGGCGCCCGCCACCAGGTCGGCATCGGTCAGTTCGGCCATTGTGTCCATTGTCGTCATACGCTGATATGTCGTAAATCAGCGCCATCCGGTGACAGGAAAAGTAGCAGAAGATCACTTTAAGTCGAACATCAGGAAGTGCGCGGCGCCGCGCGCCGCCAGCACGACGGCGGGTTCGTCGATGACTGCGGCGCCATCGCCGGCGACCAGCGGGATGTCATTGACCGAGAGCCCGGAGTCGGTCGCCTGCAGCCAGAGGGCGCTGCCGGGTTGAATTTTGAAATCGGTGGTTTGGTCGGTGAATTTGCCAATATAGAGGTCGACGTCCTGGTGAATGGAGATTGAACTTTCGCGCCCTGATCGGGAGGCAGCCAGCGTGAACCGGCCGACGGGCGCGTCCACAAACGACTTTTGGGCGTAGGCGGGTTCGAGACCCGTGGTTTCGGGTGTGACCCAGATTTGCAGCAGGTGCGCGGGCTCGGTGAGGGAGTAATTGAATTCGCTGTGCTCGACGCCGGCGCCGGCGGTAATTCGCTGGATTTCGCCGGTTTTCATGATCGTCTTCGATCCAAGACTGTCGCGATGAAGCAACGCTCCAGAGAGAATGTAGGTGAGGATTTCCATGTCGCGGTGGGGATGCATCGGGAAACCGCCGCCGCCGGCGACGCGGTCCTCGTTGATGACGCGCAAGGAGCGGAAGCCCATGAAATTGGAATCGTAATAATCGGCAAACGAGAACGCGCGCCACGTGTCCAGCCAGCCGAGATTGGCGTGACCGCGCTCCCCTGCTCTGCGCACCGAGATCATCCCACGCCAACATAGCATAAGTTGGAGAAAATCCAGTGGGCGGCTCGGCGAGCCGTCCGCGAGCCGTCCCTACCTGGACAGGCGGCGCTATTTCCTTGCGGCGTCCCCAGGAAGCAATTGTTCGTTGGTTCTTTTGGATTCGATGAGTTTGCCGTCGGCGTCGTAGCGGAGGGTGATGAGCCAGCAGAAGGTGTCTTCGGGCCAGGTGTCGGAGCCGATCATGTGGGCGGGATCGGCGCCGAGGGCGCGCAACAAATCGGGAAGTTCACCGTGGCGCCAGCAGATCAGAACGTTTCGGCCATGCGGCTCCGTGCGCAGGTATTTGACAACGCCCGGAACGTCCTTGGTGGAGAAGCGGGAATCGATTTTGAGCTTCAAGGCGGCGGCGAGCGGTTCGAGAGTGAGGCGCGGGCGCATGCTGTTGGGGGAATCGGCGCCGGCGATGAGACAGTCGAGATGAAACTTCTCGAAGCAGCCCACATAGGCCTGGGCGCGTTGCTCGCCGGTTGGGGAGAGGCCGCGGCCCGTGGCGGGCTTTTCGGCATGGCGAACGACCAGCACGGTGGCGTTGGCCAGGCCGTCGGCCGATGCGGTGGCGATCACAGTCAAGAGAATTGCGCCGGACAATAGAGCCCGCGCGAGGCGGGTCACTTCGTTCCTCCGCCGCCGCCGGATGGGTTGTCGATGGGCACGCGGATCAGGTTGCCGTATTCGGTCCAACTGCCGTCGTAGTTTTTCACGTCGGCGATGCCAAGCAGGTATTTGAGGACAAACCAAGTGTGACTGGAACGTTCGCCAATCCGGCAATAGGCGATGGCAGGCTTTTTGGGGTCAATGCCTTTTTCCTGGACGTAAATCTTCCGCAAGTCTTCGGCGGACTTGAAGGCGCCGTCGGAATTGACAGCCATCGACCACGGGATGCTTTTGGCGCCGGGGATGTGGCCGGCGCGCTGGGCGGTTTCGGGAAGGTTTGGTGGCGCGATGATTTTGCCCGCGAATTCGTCGGCGCTGCGGACATCGACAAGATTGCGGTCGCGTTTGGAGGAGGCCTCCATGACCTCTGGCAGGAGCGCGCGGAACTCGTTGTGGACGGATTTAACGGAATACTTGACGGGCTTGATTTTCGGAGTGTCCTTGGTGAGCGGGGCGTCATTATCGTTGAGCCACTTGATGCGGCCGCCGTTGAGCAACTGGACTTTTTCGTGGCCGTAAAGCTTGAAGAGCCAGAAGCCGTAGGCGGCAAACCAGTTGTTGTTGTCGCCGTAGAGAACGACATCAGTATCGTTGCTGATGCCGTTGGCGCCGAGCAATGATTCAAAGTCTTCCTTGCTGATGATGTCGCGTGAGACCTGGTTTTGGAGTTCGGTGCGCCAGTTAAACGCAACTGAGCCGGGAATATGGCCGGATTCATAAGAGGAAGTGTCGACGTCGATTTCCACAAATTTGACTTTTGGATCATCGAGGTGGGCCTTTGCCCAGGCGACGTCCACCAAAGTCTCAGGATGACTGTACTCGTTCATATTGGTTCCTTTTGAGATGGAATTGTGTGTTGTCAAGGGGTTGGAAAGAAGCCGAAGCCTTCGGCGTCCAGCCCCTTGATATGTTTAACCATGCTGCTGATGTATTTAAAAATGCTGTCGGGAAAAATCATGACGCCGAGGCCATTTTTCTCCCTGGAGGCGATTTGGGAGGCGCCTTCAAGGATCAGGCCCGAGCTTGGCCCGGCGAGGAGGCCTTCGTGGCGCGCCAGGTCCAGCGCGCGCGGGTAGGCCAGCTCAAAATCAATTTCGAGAATGTCGTCGACGACCGAAGAATCGAAGAGTTTGGAGACGTGCAACTGGGAGATATTGCGCAAGCCGGGAACGTCGTGGCCTTCGGTGGGAGCGATGCCGATGACCTTGATGGCCGGGTTTTTCGATTTAAGGAATCGCCCCACGCCGGTGATTGTGCCACAGGTGCCGAGCGCTGAAAAGAAATGCGTGAGGTTTCCTTCGGTCTGGCGCCAGATTTCCGGGCCGGTAGTGGCGACGTGCGCCTGGACGTTGGCCTGGTTTTCGTATTGGTTGGGCATCACGTATTCCTCTGGCGACGCTTTCGCATGGCTTTTGGCGCGATTGATCGAGCCTTCGCCGAGGCCCGGGGCCGGGCAAACATCGTCGTTCAACACTTCGAGGTCGGCTCCGGCGATTTTCAGGAGGACCTTCTTCTCGCGGGGAATCCGGCCCGGGACGATAGCGCGCAATTTATAGCCGCGGGAGCTGGCCAGGGCTGCGAGGGAAATGCCGGTGTTGCCGGAGGTGGGTTCGACGACATTGTGTCCGTTGCCGACTTTGCCGTCGGCTTCGAGTTGCTGAAGCATGGCCCATGCGGCGCGGTCCTTGACCGAACCGAAGGGGTTAAGCCACTCGAGTTTGGCATACAAAGGAAATCCGGCAGCCGGATTAAGCCGGTTGATCCGCACCAGCGGCGTCGGATTGGCCTCCGACGGCATCATGTCGAAAACAGAGTCGAAGACCCGGTTGGCCTGATTCATTGTTTGGATAATTTTGGGGCGCATTCGTGAAAGTTCAAGGCAGGAATTCAACGGAAAGCAACGGGCGAGATGACGCGCGCCATTTCGCCTCCAAACTGCAGGGGAAGAAGCAATTCTATTTTCCAGCTTAAAATAATAAAGTTGCAAACAAGCATGATGTCGACAAATTCACGCGCAGCGCATGAAAACCATCGTAAGAGTGGGAGTGGCAAGCAGTTTGATTTTTTTGACCAGCTTCTATGGAGCCGTTGCGGCTGACATTCAAAATCCCTTTGAAAACCTGAAGGGACCAGGCGCGGATTGGGGAATTTGGGTTGATAATGGACTGGTCAATCCTGGGGAGAAGGTGCGAATAACCGTGTCGCTCCCTGTCGGCGCTCCATCCACGAATCTGCCGGCAACGCTGGAAATACATCCGTGCTATCTGGAGGGCTCGCAACCGGTTGTGGAAACAACTTCCCTGAAATGGAAAAAAGAATCGAAAGCAAACCAATGGCGCGCCCGGGTAAATTATCGGCCGCGGCAGCCTGGAAATTATTACGCCGCCATTCAGTTTTTCGGTCAGGAGATATTCAGTTATTTCGCTGTTTGGAAGCCCGGGATCACGGCCGTCAATTTTTGGATGCAGATGCCGGCGGAATATCATGACCCAGGCAATTTAAAGGATCTGTATCTGCCGGAAGTTCGCCAGGGACATCTGCCTGTTGATTATGAGTTGGCGCTGGTGGGAGAGTTGGTTTTTGAGCCTCATTGGAAGCCGCGGGAACTATTTCGCCAGGCCCAAGTTGAGACGGGAGCGGAAGTGATTCCATTTCTGGACGGGGGTTATTTTCACAAACTGGATCCCGAATTCACCGGGCGATTTGAGGCGATTAGCGACCGGGTGGACGGTTACCAGAACTTGATTTCCAAAGAGACCCAGGCGGTTCATGGCTTTAAGAAACTCCCCGACCCAAATTTTCACTCTCTAACCGTGGGTCAATGTTCAGCGGTCATTGAAGGCGCTCAGAATTACTGGAAGGCATGGGGATTCCGTCCTTTCACCGGAGTCGCGACGTATTCTCCTTCGGACACACTTGTCGAAACCTGCCGCCAAAAAGGGTTGAAGTGGATCTCCGGTGTGTTTGCCGATTATGATTTTACCGATGGCGGAGATCGCTGGGAGGTCGGCTGGCGGCAAAAGCACCGGGGCATGCCCAGTTTTCCGTATCTGATTTCGCAAACCGACTACCGCTGGACGGGAGAGGCGGACAAGCAGTCAACCATGATGTTTCCTGGCTGGCAGAATTGTCCGGTATATGACCATGAAGACCGCCATGAGGAGGGGACGGACCCTGGAACCTACAATGGGTCTTCGGGGCTTTCTCCCGTTCAGCGAATGATGCTCTTTTCAGACGTTTTCGAGCGTGACAACAAATTGGCTGAGAATCTGTTCCCCCTGACTGAGACGTTTTGTATTCAAATGAATAATCCCCTTAATCCTGCCGTGCTGAAAGGGCTGATTGACCGCGCACGCCAGGGAAACCTGATTTTTATTCACAAACGCTATCTGCAAACCTATTTCAGAGAGCATCACAACAAAGCAAATCCAAATATTTGCTACACCATTCCCGACGCGGCAGTCGCTGCTGGGCATTCGACCACCTATTCATTTAGGGATGAAACCGTATGGGAAGGCGCCGACGGCAAGGCTGCATTTATTTCCGAGCCGACCGCCCCGCTGCCGAACGGCCGAAGCATTCATCTGCCGGTTTGGTGGTATGATTACAGGAACGCTGGTCCCTTGAGTCCGGAAAAAAACCTGGCGTCCGTGGACTTGTCAGGCGTTGCGCTTGAGGTCGAAAACGGGGCGGGAGGAAAATCCTTGGTTATTGAATCTCCCAGAGCGCTCGATGGTCTGCCCATCTGCTTGTGGGAATTGAATGCGGGGGCGAAGCCCGGCGCCGCCTGGATCGAAAGGAATCGGGCCATGCGAGTCGCGGCGCCTGAGAGGATGGGAGCCAACACCGTCACTTGGATTATACGTCCGGCTATTCGTGAGGGCAGAACAGAAATCTCTCTGCATGAATAAGCGAAACCGGCGGCGCGTGACGCGGCGCTGCGCGGTTTCCCGAACTCCGATCCGTAATCATTAACACAATATCCGTTCGGGATCTAATCTCAAAAGACGCTGTTACGTGCTGACGGCGGCGCCGGAAGGCGCGCATGGGCTTGCGCCCACAGGCAGACCGCTTCCCCCTGAGTGCAAGCACCACAAAATGTTCTAAGGAAATCCGACCGGCAATGGCTTAGGTTGCGGGAGTTAGAAGGAGGGAATCATTCATGCAACGGCGTCAAGGCCATTATACCGCGGCTAAGCTGCGTCATCAGCCCACGACAAGGTCGCGGAAGGCGAAGGTCCATCGCAAACCGGTGAGCGCGCGTCCGCAGGGACGTCCGGCGCCACTGCGGAGGTCGGTGGAGAAGCCGGCGGAGTTGGAGGAGGCAGCGATTGAGCCGAAGCGGGCTGGGCCGGTAGAATTGGAGCGGGAGCAGGAGCCGCCACGATCGCGATACGACGGGAATTCGGCGTTAAATTTATATTTGACCGAAATTGGGAAAACGCCGCTGTTGAAGGTGGACGAGGAGATCGCGCTGGCGGCGAAGATCAAGCGGGGCGACAAAAAGGCGCGCGAGCAGATGATCAAGGCGAACCTGCGTCTGGTCGTGAAAATTGCGCGGGACTACGAGTATTACGGGATGCCGCTGCTGGATTTGATCAACGAGGGCAACATCGGGTTGATGAAGGCCGTGGAGCGGTTTGATCCGGCCAAGGGCGCGAAGTTTTCGACTTACGGGGCGTGGTGGATCAAGCAATCGATCAAGCGCGCGCTTGCCAACCAGTCCAAGACGATCCGCCTGCCGGTGCATGTGGTGGACAAGGTGGCGCACATACGCCGGGCAAGCATGCGGCTGCAGGAGTTGTTCGGGCGCGAGCCTGACGATGACGAGATTGCGGCGGAATTGGGGATTTCGCCGAAACGGGTACGTCAATATCGGGCGGCGGCGGTCGCGCCGATGTCGCTAGATGCGTCGTTGGGCGACGATGATTCCAACCGGATCGCGGACGTGGTGGAGGACGAGCGGGCGGAAACGCCATATCAGGAGTTGGAGGAGAAAACGAACACGTCGCTGGTGCGCGAGATGTTGCGCAAGCTGGATCCGCGCGAAGCGGCGATCCTTGGGCTACGGTTCAATTTGAGCGGCGACCGCGAGGAGACTTTGGAGGAAATTGGGAAGAAATTCGGAGTCACTCGAGAGCGGATACGTCAAATACAGGAGAACGCGCTTGGGAAACTGCGCCGGATGATCGAGCGGTTGGAATTGACCGGGATTCCCGAGAAAAGCTGAAATTCAAGTTTGCCAGCGCGCGGCGTTCGGTGTTCAGTTCCAGCATGAAGGCGATCTGCGTTCATAAATTTGGAGGACCTGAAGTCCTGGAGTTTGAGGAAGTCCACGAACCAAAGCCGAGCGTAACGCAGGTGTTGATTCGCACCCGGGCGATCGGGGTCAACCCGGTGGAAACCTATATGCGGGCGGGGATGAATCCGAAGCTTCCCCTGCCCTACACGCCGGGCACGGATGCGGCTGGCGAAGTCATTGAGCGCGGCGCGGCGGTGCATGACCTGGAGGCGGGGGCGCGCGTCTACACAAGCGGGACGGTGGGCGGGAGCTACGCGGAATGGGTGTTGTGCGAGGCGGCGGACGCGCATCGCTTGCCGGACAGGATTTCATTCGCGCAGGGCGCCGGAGTCAACGTGCCATACGCGACGGCGTATCGCGCGCTTTTTCAACGCGGGCATGCCGCGCCTGGGGAAACGGTTCTCATTCATGGCGCGACGGGAGGGGTCGGGACGGCGGCAGTGCAACTGGCGCGGGCCGCCGGGCTGAGGATCATCGCGACGGCGGGTTCGGCGAAGGGGCGGGAGCTTGTCAAGAAGATCGGGGCGCACCATGTGATGGACCACCATTCGCCCGACGCGGCGAGAGACGTGTTGAAGCTGGCGCCACAAGGCGTCAATATTATTTTGGAAATGCTGGCCAATGTGAACCTCGGCGCGGACCTGACGTTGCTGGCGCATGGGGGCCGGGTGATGGTGATTGGCAACCGGGGGCCGGTGGAAATTAACGCCCGCGACGCCATGACACGCGACGCGGACATTCGCGGCATCATGCTATTTCTGGCGACGCCCGAGGAAAAGGCGTCGATACATGCGGCGCTCGCGGCGGGCCTTGAGAACGGGTCGTTGACTCCGATCGTTGGACGGGAGTTTCCGCTCGCCGAGGCCGCCAAAGCGCACCAGTTCATCATGGAGGGCGGCGCCGCCGGGAAGGTCGTGTTAACGCCATAGGGCTCTTTCATGCGCGCGCGCCTTCGGCGGCGATTTTTCAAACTAACTGTCGCGTTCGCGGCGGCGGCGCACCTGTCAGCCAACCTTTTTGGCCAGGCGGGGGGCGGGATTTCCGAGACGGCCAATCCGAACGCTTGCGTCGAAGCCAAAGCGATCATGCGGTATCTGCGCGGACTCCCTGAGCGCAAGGAGAAGAAGGTGATTTCCGGGCAATTTGAGTCGTGGGGCCCGGCGGTCAAGTCTATTTCGGATCCGGCCAACAACCTCGCCGTCATCCACCGGAAGACAGGCAAATGGGTGGGCCTGGTGGGTGTGGAATATCATGCGGGACGCGTTTACACGAATGAGCCCAACCGGTTGTGCATTGAGTATTGGAAGAAGGGCGGTCTGGCGCAGATTTACCTCATCATGCGCAACCCCGCCGCTCCCGAATCGCGCAATGGCGGCGGCAAGTGCGACATCAACCTCGTGCTCGCCGGGGGTCATCCGTACAACCGATTTTTCTTCAGCGAACTTGACGAGATTGCCGCCGCGCTGGAGACGCTGCAAGAGAACGGCGTCGTTGTATTTCTCAATCCGTTTGCGGAGATTTCCGCCGACTGGTTTTGGTGGGGAGGCGACCCTGAAAAATCCAAGGCGCTCTATCGCGCGACGTTCGATTATCTAGTCAAGACGAAGCATCTGAACAACCTTCTGTTCGTCTTTGAGCCGAGCAGCGTCAATAAGAACACCTCGCTGTATTATCCAGGCAAAGACTACGTCGACATGGTGGGCATTTCGTGCTTCGTTTCGTGGAACGAGGAGCTGACGCCGGATAAAATTCCCGCATACGCGAATTTGCGGGACCTTGGAAAGCCGATGGCGCTGAGCCAGTGGGGGCCGCGGCGGGGCGAGGACCAGGTGGGAAAAGACCAGCCGCCCGGGGACAATTTAAAGGTCCTGCGCGGGATCGAGACCTATTTTCCGGGCATCACATGGTGGATGAATTGGAACGTCGCGTACGCCATCTCGTCGGTTGAGCATTCCAACACGCATGCCGCCGAGTTACTTTCCGACCCGCGAGTGGCAAACCTCGAAGACTTGTCGTGGCGGGCAAGCCGCCAGCGCGAGGACAAGTAAACGTGGCAGATGGGGCTGCGACTCCCGAACTCCGTCCCCAGGAGTCAGCGACAAAATCCGCAAACCTTTAGCCAAAAAGCGATTACAGGGACGCTTCAGCCTCCGCCGATGACACCGTAATCGAATCGGTGTTTTCGCCGGTTCCAGCAGAGAAACGCGACCGCAATGAGTTTTCAAAGCGGCGTGGCGGCCTAGAGACGGCGATGGTTCGCCGGGGCCAGGCGTTGGAAAAAGAATGTTGAGGTACCGCAACTGGGTCTGCGGGGTGTGCGTGACGAAGCGGCGCCACACCACGCGCAGAGGACGTGCAGCTTGTTTTTTTCTTGTTGCGCAGGAGCGGTGTTGGGTGGGGAACCAAAGCGCCGTCCCGAAGAGCCGCAGCCAGGGAGGCGAGCGCGAATGAGGCGGTTTATCCAAAGCGCGCTGAGACGGCTCCTCGATGCATTGAGACGAGGTTCGGGCTTCGGACGACGCGGGGAACTGCGCTTGGCGTTCGAGAACCTGCTCCAGAGGCAAGGGGCGTTATCGAAGTCAATAGACGACGTGGAGAAGCGGTTTTTGGAGATCGGCGCCGCTCTGGAACATTTGACTTTAGCGAGCAACGAATTGACACGGCAAAGCGGAGAACTTGTCGAGCTGGGGAGCGACGCGAAGGACGAACCGAGCGCATTGGAATCGGCCATGGCCGCCATACAACAATCCTTAGAATTTCTGGAGCAGTACCAGGAACGGACGGCAATTTTGCCAGTTCATCACGACGGAGCTTGGGATCAAAATGTCGGAGGCGAAGATCCCGATGCTGCAAGGCCGATTGCAGCGGCGGTTGCGGGCGCTGGGGCTTGGGTCGCTGGACGAGTATGAGCGGTATCTATTTGACTCACCGCAGGGCGAGGAGGAGCGCATCCAGTTCATCAACGCCGTCACGACGAACAAGACGGACTTTTTTCGCGAAGCAACGCACTTCGAGTATCTGAGCGCCACGGCGCTGCCATCGTTGGACCCGGACAGGGACCGGGTTGCGGGGGCCCTGCCCCGGCCGTGGCGGCTGAAGCGCTGGCTGCTCGTCAGGAGAAGAGGCCTACACGTTGTCGATTGTGCTGAGCGAGTTCGCGCTGCGTCGAAGCGGGTTTGAGCATACGATCCTGGGGACGGATATTTCCACGCGCGTGCTCGATCTGGCGAAAAGCGGCATCTACGACGAAGAGCGCGTGGAGCCCGTGCCGATGGGGTTGCGCTCGAAATATCTGCTGCGGAGCCGGAACGCCCAGCGAAAACAGGTGCGAATCGTACCGGAATTGCGAGGGCGGATACGCTTTCACCGGCTCAATTTCATGGATGCGCATTACCCGGTGAAGGACGTGTTTGACGTGATTTTCTTCCGCAATGTCATGATCTACTTCGACAGGGCAACGCAGGAGGCGGTGATTCAGAAGCTCTGCGAGCACCTGGCGCCCGGCGGTTATCTTTTCGTGGGTCATTCCGAATCGCTGGCAGGCTTGAAGATTCCGGTTGAGTGCATTGGATCGGCTATCCATCGAAAGCCGCAATGACGTTGCCCGATTCCCAACTTCCGCAAATCCATCTCCGTCCGAGCGAGCTGCTCATCACGCAGAAGCCGCAATGGGTGATCACTTTGCTGGGATCCTGCGTGGCGGTGACGATGTACAACCGGCGCATGGCGCTGGCGGCGATGTGTCACGGCATGCTGCCAAAGCCGCGCAACGGCGAGGCCATTTCTGAGACAGACGATCAGCGCTTTCGATACTTAAGCCTGGCCATACCCGCGATGTCGGATCGGTTCCGTCATGCGGGCATCCAACCTGGACAAATCGAAGTGAAGCTCTTCGGCGGCAGCAATCTCATCAACATGGCGGGAGCGCCGTCAAACGACATTTGGATCGGAAGCGCCAACGTTGCGCTGGCGCGCACGCTCCTGGATGAGCGTCACCTGAGAATCAGAGCGGAAAACGTCGGGGGAACGCGCGGGCGCAAGATTCTGTTCAACACCCAGACAGGAGAAGTCCTGCACAAGCACCTGAGAAAAAGCGAAGGGCGACCGTGAAGAAGATTCGAGTTTTGATAGTGGATGATAGTTCGGTGGTGCGCCAGACCCTGGCGGCCGTCCTGGAAAGCGACCCGCGGATCGAAGTCTGCGCGACCGCCGCGGACCCGTATATCGCGGTCGAACGGATCAAGCGTGAAGTGCCCGATGTCATCACTTTGGACATCGAGATGCCGCGCATGGATGGGCTGACGTTTCTTGACAAGCTGATGGCGCAATGTCCGATTCCCGTGGTGATTTGTTCGAGCCTTTCGGACGAGAATTCGGCGTCGGGCCTGGCGGCGTTGGAGAAGGGCGCCGCTGAAATCATCACCAAGCCAAAACTGGGCACCCGCCAATTTCTGGAGGAATCACGAATCCGAATTTGCGATGCGGTCAAATCCGCGGCGCAGGTCAACATAAAGAGACGCTCGGGTGTCAAGGTGGCGGCGGCGGTGTCGGTCGAGCCGAAGCTGACGGCGGACGCGATGCTGCCCAGGGCGACGTCGAACGCGATGATCCAGACGACGGAGAAGGTTGTGGTGGTGGGGGCTTCGACAGGCGGGACCGAAGCGCTGCGCGTTTTTCTCGAGACGCTTCCCGGCGATGCGCCTGGGATCGTCATCGTGCAACACATGCCGGAAAAATTCACGGCCAGCTTTGCGCAGCGGCTGAATAGCCTTTGCAAAATTGCTGTCAAAGAAGCGGCGGATGGGGACACGGTGATTCCAGGCCAGGCGCTTATAGCGCCGGGCAACAAGCATGCCCTGCTCCGTCGCAGCGGAGCCCGCTATTTCGTCGAGATCAAAGACGGACCGTTGGTGAGCCGGCATCGGCCTTCGGTGGATGTGCTGTTTCGTTCAGCCGCCCGGTATGCGGGGCGCAACGCGGTTGGCGTCATTATGACGGGCATGGGCGACGACGGGGCCAAGGGCATGAGCGAAATGCGCGAGGCAGGCGCATTCAATATTGCGCAGGATGAGGCCAGTTGCGTGGTGTTCGGAATGCCGGCGGAGGCGATCAAATTGAGTGCGGCCAACAAGATTGTGCCTCTGGACCGAATCGCCGGCGAAGTTCTTTGCGCGGTTCATGCGCTCCAGGCGCGAGGGTAACGGGGGAAGAACGACCTGAGATCGCCTCGGCGAGGCGACCCTACCATTGATCGGGTCGCTTCGGGGATCCCAAGCTTCAGGTTTTGCGGCGGACCAACTCGAAATTGCACAGGCGGACTTCCGGCTTGCCGGCGGCATCGCGCACGAGTTGACCCTCCGAATTAAAAGAAATGAGAAGATGGTCTGGTTTGAGGTTGAGATCTTCCAGGCCGCAAGCGGCGAGCTTTGCGGCCTTGGCCGCGAGGAGTTCCTCCATAACGGGCGATGAAATCAGGCCTTCGGCGCAGGCATGCTTGGCGTTAAACGAGTTGAAGAACGTGCCGTCGTGAGAGGCGAGCAATTCATCGGGACCGTTCCAAAATCCCCAGATGGTGATGTAGTCGCAATCAGGGCGAAGGGCGGGTTCGCCATCGGGAGAACAGAGATCAGACAGGGCGGAATAGCGGCGGGAATCGGCGCCGGGACCCGGAGGGGCGCGGCGGCTGCCGGTGCGGTAAATGGCGCGGGGGTAGATCGTCTTGACGCCATGATCGCTGAGATGGAGCGCCGCGGCGAATTCCTCGAAGGGGCTGTTGAAGCCATGCCGCACGGCTTCCTCTTCCGCCGCTCCGTGCTTTAGCTGGACGGAGTCGCCCATCCGCGAGATGCGCCAGACAAGCCGAATGTTGTCCTTGGTGCGGGTGCGAAACACGCCGTCGCGCGCAGAGAGGCTTTTCTTCGGAGTCCGGCGCCAGCGTTCGGGAAGGAAGTAATTGAAGAGGTCGGGATCGCGTCCGACCACCCAGAGCGCGCCGCCGGTGCTTTCGGCGCGGCCATAAATATAATCGACGCCGAGGAGGCGAGACGGGCTGAGGTGCTCCGGGAAGGGCTGGGCGCAATCCCTTTCAAAGCGATGGGCCATGTGTGTCAGATAGGTTTTGCGGTTGGCGCTGCGAACGGCTTGTTCGTGCTCGGGAGTTCGCTCGAGCAGTTCATAATCGACCAATGCGTAGACCATCTGGCCAAACCGGTCGCGCAGGAGGGTCTTGCGGCAGGAGGGGCGCAAAATAATGTGAGCGGGCTTCATGTCAACGACATGAAATCCCTTCTGGCGCAGTTCGTGGGCGGCCAGACTTGTCGCCTGGGCCAGGAATTCGCCGCGCGCGCGCCTTTCGAGGTTGAAACTCAATGCGGTTTCTACCGCGTCGAGGCCCTTGATCCATCCGTAGAGGACGACGTATTGGCGCAGAATATCGACTTCGATGCCCGGGTGGCGGGCAAGCTTGGCACGGAGGCGGTGTTCGGAGCGGCCGCTTTCCCAAAGCTCCATGCGCTGGCTGGGAACATAGATACCGAACGGAAGCTGGGTGCGGATGCGAATGCCGGCGGGTCCGAGGCGGCCCTGGCGCAGCTCCATAAGAAGGGCGAATTCCTCGAAGGGACTGTTGAATTCGGCGTTGATGAATTTATTGACAGTGAGGGTGTCCACCGGAACGTATTCGCCGACTCGCGACCATTTGACAACCAACTGGAGGCTGCGCCCGTCGACGGGGCGGGTGGGCAGCTTGTAAACGGCGCTGGTGCCGTGGAGGCGCTCTGAACGCGAGGTGAACCAGTCGCGCGCGAACCAGTTTTCGGGCTGCAAATGACGCGGGAATCGGGCGCCGAATGAAGTCAAGTATAGGTCGCCGCCGTCACTCGTCTTGGAATGAAGGTAATCGACGCCGAGAAGAGAGATTGCAGAACTGGCTGTTCCGGGGGCGCCGGAAATCGCGGATGGGGCTGGTTGAAGCTCCGCGGACATGGAAGGCAGTGTAGAAGGCCGAGGGAGCCACGACAAGCTTATATAAGTTATACTTTAATCATGATAGCGCAAAAAAAGGCGAGCTTTTAACAAATTACAGGAAGCCGGATTAACGGTTCCCGTCCGATTATCTATTGAGAGAAACCCGTTGCGAACTATCCCCGTGAGCACGGACCAGATGGATTTCGCGCCAGACCGATGTCGATGAATACATTGAAATCACTGGTCACCCCCCCCCTGCCCCGCCTCTATTTTCGTGCCCATTGCCCAGCCCATGGCGGCAACAGGCGCAGGCTGGTCATCGACGCCAATGATCTGGAGCCACTCCCAACCCGGATGTCCGCGCCATGATGCCCAAGCTTACGACATGCACGTTCTGCGGGGCGGGCTGCGGGATATACCTGGAAACGGCGGGGAACCGGGTGGTTGGGGCGTATCCAAGCATGTCTCATCCGTCCAATGAAGGGCGAATTTGCCTGCGCGGATGGCATGTGCATGAGGTGGCCAGCTCGCCTGACCGTTTGACAAGCCCGCTGGTGAGGAAGAACGGCCATTTTCAAAAGGTCACGTGGGACGAGGCGTTCGCGTTCGTGGCCGAGCGGCTGGGAAAAATCCGAGACCAATGGGGCCCTGATTCGCTGGCGTTCCTGGATTCGCCGCGGTGCTCGAATGAAGAGGCTTACCTGCTGCAGAAATTCGCGCGCGCGATTATTGGCACCAACAACGTGGGTCATGGGGCGGGCGTTTATTCGAACAACTCGATTTCGGTCTTGATGGACATGCTGGGCGTTCCCGCCGCGACCAATTCGTTCGCGGATTTGTCGGACGCCGATCTCATCGTAGTGGACGGCATTGATCTGGGACGGCAAATGCCGACGGTCGCGGGGCGAGTGCTGCGCTCGAAGTTGCGGGGGGCGAAGCTGATGATCATTGATCCGCGGCGGCATCGGCTGGCGGAGAACGCGGATTATTTTTTGCAGATTCGTCCCGGCACGGAGGCGTTGCTTTACGGGGCGATGGCGAAAGTCATCATCGACCGCGGGCTGATGAACCTGGCGTTCATCGCAGAGCGGTGCGAGGGTTACGAGAGATTCCTGGAGCACGCGCAGAACTGCGATCTGTTGCTGGCGGCGGAGCAGTGCGGCGTGTCAACTGAATTGATTTCGGCCGCGGCGGTGGCTTACGGGCAGGCGCGCGCGGCGGCGATCCTCTATTCGACCGGCATCGAGGCGCGCGACGAGAAGTGCATACGCGCGGTGGTGAACCTGGCGCTTCTGACTGGGAACATCGGGAAGGAAGGCGCCGGGGTGTTTCCGTTGACGGAGCAAAACAACCTGCAGGGGGTTTGCGATATGGGGATGCTGCCGGACCGGCTTCCGGGCTACCGGACGGTGACGGATCCGCGCGCCCGAATGGTGATGGAACGGATTTGGAAGGCGCCTGTGCCTGAGCGTCCGGGCTGCGACGCAGAGTCGTTGCTGGCTGATCGCGGCGGCGGACGCGTGCGGGCGTTGTGGCTGGGCCGGTATGATCCAATCACGACGGCGCAGATGGACGTGTCGAAGTCGCTGGAGCAATGCGAATTGGTGGTGACACAGCATTTGTTCATGACGGATTCAGCCGACTATGCGCATGTGGTTCTGCCGACGACGGCGTTCGGAGAGGAAGAAGTCACGTTCACGAGCGCGGAGCGCCGGATTCAACTGGCGCGGCGGGTGATCGATGCGCCGCCGGGGCCGATGCCGGCATGGGAACAGCTTGCGCGACTGGCCAACGTCATGGGCGAGCGCTGGCATTACGATTCGGCGGCGGCGGTGATGAGCGAAATATCCGAGGCGGTGCCTTTCTATAGCGGGGCCTCTTACGAAAACCTGGCGCGGGAATATGGGCGGCAATGGCCCTGCACCAAAGACCATCCAATGGGCTCGAAGCTTCTTTTCAGCGCGCCCACCGGGCGCCCGGAGTTTCGATTTGTTCCGGCGCCCGCTGTTGTGCTGGAATCGAGGCCTGCGGAATTTCCCTTCACGCTGGTTTTTGGGCACTCGGTTTATTACTGGCACCAGAATGTGCTGATCCAACATAGCGAGATCCTCAAGCGGGAGTATCGCGTCCTGCTGCTGGATTACCCGGATGGGTTCGTCGAGATCAACACCGACGACGCCAAGGCTCTGGGAATCCGCGACGGCGCGCGCATCCGACTCCGCGCCGCGGGCGGTTCGGTCGTTTCGACAGCGCGAGTGACGCAGGAAGTGCGAAGCGGGACGGCGTATGTGCCCTATTTTGTGAGTCAATTAAAACGAGAACTGGCGGGCGCGGAGCAACGGGACTCGCTCATCCCCGTGCGAGTGGAAAAGGAGGCCGCGTGAAGGCGCTAATCCTGGACGCCGCCGATGTCACGAAGATCATCGACCTGCTGCGGGACGGGGGCTATGAGGTCATCGCGCCGTTTTGCGGGAGGGGGCGCGACACTTATTTCGACGTCGTCAACGGCGGGAACATCGCGAAGGTGCAGCTTCATTTGCCCAACCCGTATTATCCGCCAAAGCGATTTGTGTTTCCGGCGATCGAACGGCTGATGACAGCGCGCGGGGGCGCGGATCAGTTGGACATCGCGCCGGCCTACGAAGAGCGGCGGCAGGCGATCTTTGGAATTCGCTCGTGCGACGTGGCGGGCATTGGGCACCTGGACCGGTTTTATTTGGATCGGGAATTCCGGGACATTTATTACGAGAAGCGGCGGCGCAATTTGTTTCTGGTGAACATTGTGTGCACGGATCCGGAGCGCGACATAGGCGAAGAGTGCTTTTGCCTCTGCACGGACACCGGGCCTGCGGCGCGGGACCATTTCGACCTTCAACTGATGGATCTTGGCGAGGGGGAATGGATGGCGGTGGCCGGGACAGCGGGCGGGGCAGCCTTGTTCACAGACCCGATTTTCCGAAAAGGCGGCCCGGAGCACATCGAACGGCGGCGGGCGATACTTGAGCGGGCGCGGAAACAGTTCAAGCCGGAGACGACGAGTTGGTTTCCGGCGACGGTGCGTTACATTTCGCAAGGGGAAATACTTGACAAGACGTGGGAGGAAATCGGCAACCGCTGCCTGGAATGCGGCGGGTGCAGTTACGTCTGCCCTGCATGCACGTGCTTCACGGTGAGCGATCGGCAGGCCGGGCCGCGTGAGATCGAGCGCGTGAGGACCTGGGACTCGTGCGGTTTAAGCGGGTTTACGCGGATGGCGGGCGGCTTCAACCCGCGCCGGGCGGTGCATGATCGGCGGAACCGGCGGTTCTTCCGCAAGCTGGCGCAGAGTTTCATCCAGCGCGAGCTTTCGATGGCGTGCGTCGGATGCGGACGTTGCGCAGCGGTATGTCATGGGGACGTCGGAATGCCGCGCGTTGTGGAGATGATCCGGCGGGCCGGTCCGCCGAAGGAGGCGCAAGCGTGAGCGCGAGCAATATTTACCTGCCGGAAGTAGCGGTGCTGGAACGGGTGGTGGATGACATTCCGGAGGTGAAGACGTTCTACTGGCGCTTCGAAGACGCCGCCGCGCAAGCAGCATTTCATCGGTTCCGCCCGGGGCAATTCGCGCAGATTTCACTGTTTGGGGCCGGGGAGTTCCCGGCGTCGCTGCCGCCGAGCCCAACGGAGAAAGAGACATTTTTCACAATTCGCCAGGTGGGCAGTTGCACGACGGCGCTGCATCGGCTGAAGGCCGGGGATCATTTTGCGGTGCGCGGCCCCTACGGGAACGGGTTCCCGATGGAAGATTACTATGGGAAGAACCTCACGTTTGTAGCCGGCGGCATAGGTCTGATTCCATTGCGGTCGTGCATCGTTTTCGCGATTGAGAATCGGAAGCGGTTCAATCGGATCCAGATTTTCTACGGCGCAAAGACGCCGGGCGAACTGATGTACATGGAGGATTTCGGGCGTTGGGAGAAAGCTGGGATCGAATGCCATGTGACTGTCGACCGGTCCAACAACGGGTGGACAGGCAATGTCGGCGTGGTCGGCAGCCTGTTCAAGAAGCCCGGGGTGAGCGTTCCGGTGGCCAACACAACTGCTTTTGTGTGCGGACCGCCGATCATGTTCCGCTTTGTGATTAAGGACCTGCTGGCCCTGGGCTTTGAGGAGCGCAATATCGTTTCCACGCTGGAGCGTTACATGAAATGCGGCGTGGGCAAATGCGGGCATTGCTGCATCGGCGTGGCCTATATCTGCGTGGACGGCCCAGTGTTCACGTACGATCAAATCAAACAACTTGGGGAGGACATTTGACAAGCGACTTTCGATTGCAGCTTTCGTGCCTTGAGGGCCGGGTCGGCCTGATGGGTGTGGGAAATGTGGAGCTTAGCGACGACGGCTTTGGCGTGCGGCTGGCCGAACAACTCATTTGGGATGGGGCGCCGAACGTGATCGTCGCCGGCACGAACCCGGAACGGTATCTGTGGCGGTGCGACGAGCTGGGCTTCGATCACCTGATTTTTTTGGATGCCGTCGAATTTGGCGGCGAGCCGGGGTCGGTAGTGTTCCTGAATGGGGAAGAAATCGAAGCGCGATTCGCGCAGATATCGACGCACAAATTGTCGCTCGGGCTGTTGTCGCGGTGCGTCGAAGCGAACGGAAAAACGCGCGCGTGGCTGTTGGGCGCGCAACCCGCGACGTTGCGGCATTCGTGCCACCTGTCGCCGAGCGTGCATGAGACGGTTGAAGTCCTGGCTGAATTGCTTGAAGGCCATTTTAGCGCCGCCACCAGCGTATGATCACCCCCGAACAAGCCGTCTTTGCGTCCATACTGATCTGTATCA
>Ga0265338_10003694_pt1 | contig 21305 bp, 19 predicted proteins | sample 42126metaG_FD_193579 | JGI IMG/M metagenome (GOLD analysis project Ga0265338, IMG submission 193579) | Rhizosphere microbial communities from Carex aquatilis grown in University of Washington, Seatle, WA, United States - 4-21-26 metaG | ecosystem: Host-associated > Plants > Roots > Rhizosphere... | reverse complement strand
AGCGGAGGCCGACGCGATCAACGAGGCGATACGCGACGCGCTCCCGGTGGATGCGATCTACGCCTGCTTCCACGACGGTCCCGACTGCGAGTGCCGCAAGCCGCGCCCGGGCATGCTGCACGACGCGACGCGCGATCTCGATCTCGACCTGCGCCGGAGCTGGTTGATCGGCGACCGCTGGGTCGACATCGCGGCCGGCGACGCGGCCGGCGTCCGCACCGTCTTGATCGACCGGGCGTGGAGCTGGAACGCGACGAGCAGCGGGGCCGCGCCGAGCGAGCTGGCACCCGGCTTCGCGGTCGCGAGCATGCCCGACGCCGTCACCCAAATCCTCGGCGCACCGGTCGATCAGCGCGCGAAAGCCCCCGAATAGGATGCCGCGGTGAAGGTTTCCGTCTACGGACTCTGGCATCTCGGAACCGTGACCGCCGCTTCGCTCGCGTCGCTCGGTCACGACGTCGTCGGCCTCGATCGCGATCCCGGCACCGTCGCCGATCTGAGTCGCGGCGTGCCACCGATTGCCGAGCCCGGCCTCGCCGATCTCCTGCGCGCCGGGCTCGACCAGTCGAACCTGCGGTTCACGACCGATCCGGCCGACGCGCTCGCGGATGCGGACGTCGTCTGGATCACGTTCGACACTCCGGTCGACGAAGACGACAACGCCGACGTCGCATCGGTGCTCGACGCCGCCGAGGAGCTCTTCCCCTTCCTTCGCGACGACGCCTTCGTGCTCGTCTCTTCGCAGCTGCCGGTCGGCTCGGTGACACAGCTCGAGCAACGGTTCGGCCGGGCCCGGCCGGACGCGAACGTGCACTTCGGCTGCTCCCCCGAGAACCTGCGGCTCGGCCGCGCGCTCGATGCATTCCTGCGCCCCGACCGCATCGTCGTCGGCATCCGCGACGCGAACGACCAGGCCCGCGTGGCCGAGCTGCTCCGAGACGTCCCGACCACCATCGAGTGGATGTCGGTGGAGTCGGCCGAGATGGTGAAGCACGCGATCAACGCGTTCCTCGCAACGTCGATCGCGTTCACGAACGAGGTCGCCTCCATCTGTGAGCGCGTCGGGGCCGACGCACGCGAGGTCGAGCGCGGGCTGCGCTCGGAGCCGCGCATCGGCCCGCGCGCGTACGTCGGCGCCGGCGCCGCCTATTCCGGCGGAACGCTCGCCCGAGACGTTGCGTTCCTCATCGAGCTGGGCCGTGTGCACGACGTGCCCACCGCCCTGTTGCGGGGCGCGCGGTCGAGCAACGACGAACACCAGAACTGGGCGCAACGTCAGCTCGCGCTGGAGCTCGGCGAGATCCGGGGCCGGACCATCGGCGTGCTCGGACTCACCTACAAGCCGGGAACCGACACCTTGCGGCGATCCGGCGCGGTGCGGCTCTGCGAGTCGCTGGCCAAAGAGGGGGCAAAGGTCAGCGCGTACGACCCCGCGCTCACCGCGCTCCCTGACGCGCTCTCGGGATTCATCAGCTACGCCGCCGACGCGCTCGGTGCGCTCACCGGCTGCGACGCGGCGGTCGTGGCCACCGAGTGGCCCGAATTCAAATCGTTGGACGCCGATGCCATCGCCGAGGTGATGATGACGAAGCCGGTTGTGATCGATCCGAACGCGTTCCTCAAGAACTCGCTCGGCGCGAGTGCGGCGGTGCGGTACCGGTCGGTCGGGATGCCGGCGTGAACGCCGCAGCCCGTCCCGTGGTCGTCACCGGGGCCAGCCGGGGCCTCGGCGCAGTGCTGGCCCGCCACTTCGCCGGCGCCGGTCACGACGTCGCGATCTGCGCGCGAACGCCGGCCGGGCTCGAGCACCTCGCGTCGGCGTTGCGCGGCGAGTTCGGCGTGCAGGTGTTGACCGATCTCGTCGACGTCTCCGACGAAGACGCGGTCGGCGCGTTCGCGGCGCGGGTCGCCGGCGAGCTCGGTGGGTGCGGCGCGCTCGTCAACAACGCGGGGATCCTCGGCCCGGTCGGCCCCCTCGATCAGCTCGACATCGCGTCGTGGCGCCACGCACTCGACGTGAACGTGGTCGGCGCGTTCATCGCGACCGCGGCCTTCGTGCCCCAGATGGACACCGCCGGCGGTGGCGCGGTCGTGAACCTCGGCGGCGCCGGGATCGGCGGCAACGGCACGCACGGGAACATCAGCGCGTACACGACGTCGAAGGGGGCGCTGGTGACGCTCACCGAGGCATTGTCGAAGGAGCTCGCGGGCCGACGCATACGCGTCAACGCGATCGCACCGGGCGGGCTCGCGACCGGCTTCATGGATCCCGTGCTCGATGCCGCGCCGGGCACGGTCGAGGAGAGCTTGCGCGGCGTCGCATCCGCGCTCCGCCCGACCGAGGCTTCCGCGCCGATCGAGCTCGACGCGAACCTGGCCGAGCTCATGTCGTTCCTCGTGTCGAGCGAGTCCGACTGGCTCACCGGCAAGCTGCTCAGCGCCCGCTGGGACAACGTCGCGTCGCTCACGAAGGATCGCGAGCGGCTCGAATCCACGTCGCTGCTCAATCTCCGGCGTATCGACGACACAATGTTCGGCGAATTGCAAGGCTCATAAGGCGGAGATCGGGAGCCGCGCGCTCGCCGGTGCAGCTACCATTTGCCCGCGTGGTTCACGATGTCGGCGGCGTCGCTGAGGGCAATGCAAACGACGGTCACGTCGGGCGCGCCTCGAAGAAGATCACTGCGATCATCGCGTGCTACCGGGACGCTCCGGCCGTTCCGATCATGCACCAGCGCCTCACCGACACGTTCCACAAGATCGGCGTCGACTACGAGATCATCTTCGTCAACGATGCGAGCCCCGACGACGCGCGGGAGGTGCTCGCCGAGCTGGCCGCGCGCGACCCGAAGGTCGTCGTCATCAACCACTCGCGCAACTTCGGCTCGCAGAGCGCGTTCACGAGCGGCATGCGCATCGCGACCGGCGACGCCGTGGTGCTCCTCGACGGCGATCTCCAGGATCCGCCCGAGCTGATCGAGAGCTTCTACGAGAAATGGCTCGAGGGATACGACGTCGTTTACGGCATACGAACGAAGCGCCAAGCAACCCTCTTTCTGCGCACCGGCTACAAGCTCTTCTACCGGCTCTTCCGGGCGTCGTCGTACGTGCCGATCCCGCTCGACGCCGGTGACTTCTCGCTGATCGACCGCAAGGTCGTGACCGCGCTCAACGCGATGCCCGAGACCCATCGATTCATGCGGGGGCTGCGCGCGTGGGTCGGATTCCGACAGACCGGGGTCCCCTATACGCGGCCGGAACGGATGTTCGGTCGCACGACCAACTCGGTGATCGGCAACCTGCGGTGGGCCCGCCAGGGGATCTTCTCGTTCTCCTACGCCCCGCTGGAGCTGATCACGGTTGCGGCCGTGCTCACGGTCGTGGCCAGCGCGATCGCCAGCATCGCGACGATCGCGATCCGCATCGTGCGGCCCGATCAAACCCCCTCCGGGCTCACGACCGTCATCCTCATCGTCTTGTTCATCGGCGGCGTCCAGCTCACCGCGATCAGCATCATCGGGTCGTATCTCGCCCATATCTACGACGAGGTGAAGAAGCGGCCGGCATTCATCGTGGAGAGCATCCTCAATGAGCCTGCCCACAGCGACGACTTGACGCCCCCGTGACCCTGGCTTTGGGCCGTTTCGACCAGTATGATCCCCTGCATGCTGCCCACGGGCGGGTACATGGCGTCCTTGAACAGCATCGGTCCTTGTCCCGCTGACAATCGGCCGGCCACCGCGCCGGGACGCCTGAAGATGCCCGGGGGAGCAACGGACGGTGGCTGAGATCCCCAAGCGCGTCATTCTGACCGGGGCTTCAGGGTTCATCGGTGCGAACCTGGCGCGCCGGCTGTTGCGAGACGGGCACGAGCTCCACCTGCTGCTGCGTCCGGCCGAGGCTCGCTGGCGCCTCGACGCGATCGCAGACCACGTGCACCTCCACGAGGTCGCCCTGCAGGAACGCGAGCGCCTCGACGCCATCGTGCGCGACATCGACCCCAACTGGGTCTTCCATCTCGCGACCTACGGCGCGTACTCCTCGCAGCGCGACGTACAGACGATCGTCTCGACGAATTACAACGGCACGGTGAACCTGGTCGAAGCGTGCCTCGAGACCGGGTTCGACGCGTTCGTGAGCGCGGGCTCGTCGTCGGAGTACGGCTACAAGGACCACGCACCGCTCGAGTCCGAGTTGCCCGAGCCGAACAGTCACTACGCCGCGACGAAGGCGGCCGCGACGCTCTACTGCCGGTTCGTCGCCAACAGCCGGCAGCGGCGCCTGGCCACCCTTCGGCTCTACTCGGTCTTCGGGCCCTGGGAAGAGCCGACGCGCCTGCTGCCGACGCTGTTGATGTGCGCGCTCCGCGGCGAGCTCCCACCCCTCGTGTCGCCCAACATCGCGCGTGACTACGTGTACATCGACGATGCCGTCGAAGCGTTCATCCTGGCCGCGAAGACCGTCGTCGACGATCCCGGGCCGGTGTTCAACGTCGGTACGGGAGCTCAGACGACGTTGAGCGAGCTGGTCGAGACCGTGCGCGAGGAGTTCGGGATCAGCGCCGAGCCGCAGTGGGGATCGATGCCCGATCGCCATTGGGACACCGACGTGTGGGTGGCGGATCCCACCGAGATCCGCGCGAGCATCGGCTGGAAGCCGACATTCGAGCTCGAAGACGCGCTCCGCGACTTTGCGGATTGGCTCACTGCCGACCCCGCGGTTCGCCGGTTCTACGAAACGACCCGCACTCCGCCGCAGTGAACGACGAAGAAGGAGACGGGCGTTGAACGACGCGAGTGGACCGATGGGTCCGGCCATCCGCCGTACCGTGCTGCGGCAGTCGAAGCGCGCGCACGTCGGGCACATCGGCTCCGCGCTCTCGATCGCCGACATGGTCGGCGCCGTGTTCTCGGCCATGAACGACTCCGACCCCGCGAACCCCGAGCGCGACCGGTTCGTGCTGTCGAAGGGCCACGCGGCCCTCGCGATGTACGCCGGCCTCGCCGAGGTCGGCGTGCTCACCGCCGACGATCTCGACACGTTCTGCGGCGACGCCAGCCTGCTCGGCGTCCATCCCGAGCACGTGCTGGCCGGCGTCGACTTCTCGACCGGCTCGCTCGGACAGGGCCTCTCGATGGCGGTCGGCGCCGCACTCGCCGCCAAGATGCAAGGCTCGGCGCGGCGAGTGTTCGCGATCGTGAGCGATGCCGAGTGCAACGAGGGCGCGATCTGGGAGGCGGCGGCCTTCGCCGCCCAGCACCGGCTCCACAATCTCGCGGTGCTCGTCGACAACAACCATCAGCAGGCCTTCGGCTACACCAAGGACATCCTCGGCAGCCACGACATGGCCGCGCGCTGGCGCGCGTTCGGCTGGGACGTCATCGAGGCGGACGGCCACGACGAAGCAGCACTTCTCGCCACCCTCCTCTCCGCGCCCGGTGAGCTCCCGCGCGTCATCGTCGCCGAGACGGTGTTCGGCAAGGGCGTCTCGTACATGGAGCGCGAGATCAAGTGGCACTACCTGCCGATGTCCGACTCCGACTTCGAGCAGGCCATGAGCGAGATCGCCCAACCGGCATGAGGACCGCCTTCGTACACGCGCTCGTGGAGTTAGCCGAGCACGACGAGCGCGTCGTGCTCATGACCGGCGATCTCGGGTTCATGGCACTCGAGCCGTTCCGCGATCGGTTCCCGGATCGCTACTTCAACATGGGTGTCGCCGAGCAGAACATGGTGGGCGTCGCGACCGGGCTCGCCGACGCCGGCTTCATTCCGTTCTGCTACTCGATCGTGCCGTTCGCAGTCCTCCGCCCGTACGAGTTCATCCGCAACGGACCGGTGTTGCACGGTCTTCCCGTTCGTATCGTCGGGATGGGCGGCGGCTTCGAGTACGGCACCGCCGGTCCGACCCACTACGGCATCGAAGACGTCGGCGTCATGCGCCTGCTCCAGGACATGGCCGTCATCGCGCCCGCCGACGCCGAGCAGGCCACGACGGCGGTGAGCGCGCTCAGCGAGTGGCCGGGCCCGGCATACCTGCGCCTCGGCAAGAACGACAAGCTGCGCGTCCCCGGACTCGACGGCCGGTTCGAGCTCGGCCGCGTGCAGGAGGTCCGGAGCGGCTCCGATGTGGTGCTCTTCACCATGGGCAGCGTCGGCGCGGCAGTGGTCGAGGCAGCCGAGGAGCTCGAGCGGGAGGGCATCTCCGCTGCCGTCGTCGTGGTGGCGAGCGTCAGCCCCGCACCCCGCGCCGACATCATCCGGCTCGTCTCCGGCTGCCGGCACGCGGTGACGATCGAGGCGCACGTCAGCAACGGCGGGATCGGCTCACTGGTCGGCGAGACCATCGCCGAGAGCGGAGCCGCCTGCCGGCTCCTGCGCATGGGAGTGGATCGACCGTACGGCGAGCGCGGCGGGAGCGAAGCATTCCTGCACGAGACCCACGGCATCTCGGCCCCGTGCATCGTCGACCGGGTCCGCCGGCACCTCGAGCTGAAGTCGGCCAGTTGAAGACCGAGTCGTTCCGCCCGGTCTCCAACACGCCGCCGACGACGCTCGGCGGCAAGGCGAAGTTCTACGGTCGCATGTTCGTCGACCTGCAGATCTGGACGGTGTATCGCGACCTCCGGCGCCTGCTCCCCCACTTCAAAGGTGACGTGCTCGACGTCGGCTGCGGGCAGAGCCCCTACCGCTCCCTGCTCGATCCGGCCGCGACCCGCTACGTCGGCATCGACATCAGCGACGCCGACCGCTTCGACTACGCGAACGACGACATCGTCCCCTTCGACGGCGAGCACATTCCATTCCCCGACGACCACTTCGACGCGATCTTCTGCACCGAGGTCTTGGAGCACGTCGCGAACTATCAGGGCCTGGTCGACGAGATCTACCGCGTCCTGAAGAACGACGGCCAGGCGGTCTTCACCGTGCCGTGGTCGGCGCGGTACCACTACGTGCCCTACGACTTCTTCCGCTACACGCCCTCGAGCCTGCGCACGATGTTTGCCCGCTTTCGCAGCGCGGAGATCACGCCACGCGGCACCGACATCTCGACGATCGCTTCCAAGCTCGTCGTGCTGTGGTTCCGCAATCTCGTTCCGTCGCAGCGATGGAGACTGGTCCTCGTTCCCCTGTGGTTGCTCGCGAGCCCGATACTCGCGCTGGCGCTCGTCATCGCCTACGTGTGCACGCTCGCCTCGATCGGCTCGACCGACGACCCGCTCGGATACACGATCGTCGTGACGAAATAAGCGCGGAGGAATCGAAGTGCGGAGCGTTCAAGACGAAGACGGCTACAACCAGGGATGGACGGGCGGCGTCGCGCTGACCGTCCGTACCGACCGGCGCTGCGACTTGATGATCTCCAAGATGGCGCCGTCGCCTTCGCGCACGGTGCTCGAGATCGGCTGCGGTCGCGGGGAGCTCGCACGCAGCCTCGCCGCGAAGACCAGGATGCAGGTGCTCGGGGTCGACGTGTCCGAGGCGTTCGTGGAGGAAGCGCGCGCATCGGCCGTGGAGAGCAACGTTCAATTCGACGTGCTCGACTTCACGCGACCGGAGCAGATGCTCGGGCGCACCTTCGACTACATCGTCGGCAACGGGATCCTGCATCACCTCTATTACGACCTGCCGGCATCGCTGCGGTCGATGCGAAGCCTGCTCGCCGAGAACGGCAAGGTCATCTTCCTCGAGCCGAACCTGCACAATCCGTACGTCTACCTGATCTTCAGCCGGCCGAAGCTCCGCGTTCGCGCTCGTCTCGAGCCCGACGAGATGGCGTTCAGCCGGAAACACGCCCTGCGGAGTCTCGGCGAAGCCGGCTTTCGCGACATCGAGGTCGAGTACCGGGACTTCCTCGTGCCGGGCGTGCCCGATCGCCTCGTGCAGCCCATCGTCACCGTCGGACGCGTCGCCGAGCGCACACCCGCGGTGAAGCACATGGCGCAGTCACTGTTCATCTCGGCGACGGCACCGTAGGCCGAGCATGGTCACTCGCGACGACGTGGCCGCGGACACGCTCGAACCGCAGGAAGCGCCCGCGACCGATCTGGCCGCGTTGACGTCGCTTCTTCCGCGGGTCACGACCGCGACGATCTTCGTGATGGTCGCGTTCGCCATCTTCCGGGGCGCGCACGGGAGCAAGGCGTGGGACAAGGCGATGTTCGCGGTTCCCGTCGTGCTCGCGGCGCTCCTCTGCATCCAGTTTCTCGCGCGCCCGCCTCGCCGCGTCGCGGGCCTCGTCACGCCGCTCCTGGCCGCCGGCGGACTGCTCGTGGGGATCGGGCGCATAGAACGCCAGCACGAGCTGATCAGCTTCGCCGGCGCAACCGTCGCGTTGCCGCATCTCTTCTGGGAGGGATTCGGGATCACGATCGCCATCGTCTCCTTGGTCGTCGCGCTGTTCCTCTGGCGCGGACTCGACTGGATCGACTCGTCGCGAAACGTGCGGATCGCGCTCACTTCGGTGGTCGCGGTCGTCAGCGTGTGCGATCTCGTGAGCCTGATTCGCACGCTCTCGAATTTCGCGGAACCCACGAACAACGTCTTCCTGCTCAACGAGATTCTTGCGCCCGCGGCCGGCAAGGTGCCCGACGCCACCTTCGTGCCCCAGTACACGACCCTGCAGGGCTGGCTGCTGGCTCCGTTCCGCTTCTCCATGTCGGCGTCGACGTTCGCGAACTTCGCGATGATCTTCATGAGCGTGCTCGGCGTGCTGTCGGTCGTGCTCGCCGTGCGAATCGGCGCGCGCTCGATGTCGTCTCCGGCACTCTGGCTCGCGGCGGCCATCATCGTGCCGCTCACTTGCTTGACCGTGTATCACGGTGCTCAGCCGTACAGCTCGATCGCGTCGTACATGCAACAGCTCCCGATCCGCATGTTCTTCGCGATGCTGGTCTCGCTCCTCGGTCTCGAGGAGCTCGCGCGGCTACGCCGCGGAGCGGTACGGACCTGGCATCTCCCGGCGCTGGGAGTCGTCGTCGGCTTGACCGTCTGGAACTCGCAGGACTTCGGCATCGTCGTCGCGATCGCCTTCTGCATGCTGCTGGCCGTCGCCCTCCCGTCGGAAGGGCTGCGCAAGTCGGTTGTGCTCTGGTCAGGTGGCCTCCTGGCCGGCCTCGTCGTGTATCCGGTGATCACCATCGCGGCCGGCACCGGGGTGAAGCTGTCGGACTTCGGATTGTTCAGCCGCGCGTTCGCGAACGGATTCGCGTCGTCGCCGATCCAGATCGCGGGGCCGGTCATGGTTGTCCTGCCCGTACTGCTCTCGAGCGCGAGCGTCGGCTGGTGCCTGCTCTGGCGCGCCCGACGCCACGCCGCGCCGGGCACCGCTGCGCACGACCGTGCCATATTGACCCTCGCGCTCGTCGGCACGTGGGGCACGGGCGGCTTCGTGTACTACCTGAATCGCTCGTACGCCTCCGGCCAGCTCCAGGTGCTCCTGATGCCGTGCGGCGTGTGCCTGGTAGCGCTCGTCGCGCTCGCTCGTGACGCGAGCCCGCCGGGCGCGGCCGGCTCGGCCCGAATCTGGTGGGGCCTCCTGCCGCTCGCACTGGTCGCGTCGCTCGGGCTCGCCTCGACGTTGCAGTCGCCCAGTCCGTCACGCACGATGAAATACCTCACCGACGCCCCCGCCGACATCCAGTTCACGTCGCAGCTCATACCGCTGAGCACGCTGCAGTCAGTGGAGAGCTACGTGAGCCTGCAAGGCGGCACGCTGGCCTACTACGGACGCAACGGCAACTACGTCCACCTCTGGACCGGGCTGCAGGACAACCTGATCCTCGACGTCCCAACCCAAGCCGGCGCGAGCCCGGCACTGAAGCGTGTGGCCTGCCAATCTCTCGCGGACCACCTCACGACGTGGGTGGTCATCTCACCGAACGACGAAGGCACCGTCGATCTCTGCGGCTTGTACAGCCCGGTGAATCCGCCCGGCATCCTCCCCGGCATCCTCTTCGAACGGCTCTCGGCGCTGCCTTCGGGCGGCTGACTCCGCCGGCTAGCTGTGGCGGAGGATCGTGAAGTCGCCCGCGGTCGCGACCACCGACGTGTACTGGCTCAACGCGTTGAACAGCGGTCCGGGCGGAACGACATCGCCCAGTGAGTCGTCCCGCATGATGCACACCCGCTGATTGGCCGCCACCTTCTCCTGGATGGCCGCGACCACATCGAGCTGCTGCGCGTTGTTGAGCCCCTCGGGGCGATCTGCGAGCTGTCCGGTCAACGGGGGAATGCCGGTGAAGATGTAGAAGCTGTTCTCGAGGGGCACGCCGTAGAACGTGTCGCACTGCGAGCGGAGGGTCTGCGCGACGTATTGGACCTCCTCCGCGACATCCGGATCGATGCGCATCAGGCCGGTGCCCGGCAGGGCGAGCTTGGTGCCCTTGAGATAGTCGTGCCATATACCGACCGGCCATTGGGTGCTGGCGACGACGAGGCCGAGGCCGAGCATGAACGTCGCGAGCACCTTCGCGGCGCTCTGCGCGTCTCGCCAGAAGCTGCTGTGCTCGAGGCCGACGGCAATCGCGATCGCGCACGGCACCGTCATCTCGGCCGTTCCCCACAACACCTGCGTGCCCGCAACGGGATAGGCCACGAGGATCTGCAAGGCCGAGAGCAGCACGAGGCACCTCAGGGCGAGCCGAACCGACTCCCGACTCCGGGCGCAGAGCGCGAGCGCCGGTAACAGCGCCAGGGCCGGGAGCCATTCGGCGGTGGCCCGGTTGCGGGCGGAGAGCGTGGCGGCGATGCCGAGCAGCCACAGCCCGGCGAACGCCAGCGCGGCCCGGCTCCACGCGGTGCGCGCTTCGGCGCCCGACTCGGGAAGGGATCGAAACGCGACCGCGGCGTACACACCGGCGCCCGTGAGCGCGATGGCGAACCAGCTCAAGCCGAGCACGGGCGCGATGATCAGCTGGCCGCTCTGGTCGAGCGGCCGGACGAACACGGCCGTCATCATCGAAGAGAACGGCGTGCCCGTGGCGAGCGGGAACACGAGCGAGCCGACGATGACCACCGCCGCGCCGGCGGCCGCGTAGAGGAGCGACCACGGTGGCAGCGACATCAGGTCGACCGACATCACCACCGCGGTCGCGACCACCGCGAACACCACGACGAACCCGAGATACGCAACCCACGTCGCGGAGGCGTTCTGCAGCATCAGCACGACCGGCACCAGCACCGCGAGCGCGGCCACACTGACCCGCAGCCACCGGGGCGCGTTCGCGTTCCCGGCCACGTACGCGGCGAGCACCGCGACGACCACGAGCCCGCCGGCGTTGATCTTCGTCATCACCAGCGCGCCCGTCGCGCCGCCCAACACGATCAGGTGCAGGTTCCGGCGATTCATCGCGTAGCTCGCCAACGCGTAGGTGATCACCGCGAGGAGGAGCACGCCGAGCGAGCCGGGGTGCATCGGCTCGTCGCCGGCCCCGAAGATCAGAATGAGGAACGCGCCGATCTCGCACAGGACGCTGCACGCCAGGTTCTTGGTGACGCGCCACACCGCGGCCGCGAAGACCGACGCCGACGCCGCCGTCACGACGAGCACGATCCAACGCCCGTTTTCCAGGCTCGGTTGCTGATGAATCACGCGATAGAGCGTGCTCATCACGAAGTAAGAGAAGGGCCCGTACTTGTCGGCATAGATCGACGTGTAGAGGCTGCCGTGCCCGTGAATCAGGAGGCGAAGGGAGACCAGGAAGACGCCCTCGTCGTCGTAGGGCTGCCAGCGATTGAACATCAGCGGGAAGAACGCGCCCGCCAGGACGACACCGGTCGCGGCGATGACACCGCTCGCGACGAGGGCGCGGCGTCGCGTCGCCCCGGGTGCCGGCGCGGCACTCTGCACGCCCTGATCCACCAGCACTGCTCCCCGCCGTCGCCCAGGTGGGCGCAAGTCTACGCGGGCTTTTCGCTCCCTACTACCCACATCGAGAAGAACTGCGAGCCGCCGCCGTACGCGTGGCCAAGGGCCTTCCCGGTCTTCAGCTCCACCTGGTAGTCGCCGGCCCGGCGCCGCACCTGCTGCGCCGCCTCGCCGAAGCGGACCATCCCCGAAGCCCCGATCGGGTTCGACGAGAGCACGCCACCCGAGGGGTTCCACGGGATGTCACCCGTGGGCGCGGTCGCGCCTGCCTCGGTGAGCTTCCAGCCGTCGCCCTCCGCGCAGAACCCGAGGTTCTCGAGCCACATGGGCTCGTACCACGAGAACGGCACGTACACCTCGGCGCAGTCGAAGTCGTCGCGCGGGTTCGTGATGCCGGCCTGCGCGTACACGTCCTTCGCGCAGTCCTTGCCGGCTTGGGGGTTGATCTGATCGCGCCGGGCGAACATCGTCGGCTCGCTGCGCATCGCCATGCCGTGGATCCACGCGACCGAACCCTCCGACGCGTCGGCGACCTTCTCGCTGCCCATCACCATCGCCATGGCGCCGTCGGACGACGGGCACACGTCGAGGTAGCGCAGCGGGTCCCAGAGCAGGAACGACTCCTCGACCGTCTTCAGGTCGATGTCGGGCAGGTGGAGGTGCGCCTTCGGGTTGCGCAACGCGGCGAGCCGGTCTTTCACCGCGACCAGGTGGCCGATGTGACGCGGGGCGCCCGAGCGGTACATGTACGCACGGATCAACGGCGCGAAGTAACCGCCCGCACCGGCCACCAGCGGCGCCGCGAACGGCATCGGCACCGACAGTCCCCAGGTGGCGTTGCTCTCCGACTGCTTCTCGTACGCGACCGTCAGCACGCGCTCGTGGATCCCGGCCGCGACCAACTTCGCGGCGACGATCGACGTGGAACCGCCGACCGAGCCCGCGGTGTGCACACGCATCATCGGCTTGCCGACCGCGCCGAGCGCGTCGGCGAGGTACAGCTCGGGCATCGCGACGCCTTCGAACATGTCGGGCGCCTTGCCGATCACGACCGCGTCGATGTCCGACCACGTCATGCCCGCGTCTTCGAGCGCCTCGATCGCGGCCTCGCGCACCAGGCCCGCCATCGACACGTCCTTGCGCGCCGCGCGGTGGTGCGTCTGACCGATGCCGACGACCCCGACCCGATTCCCAGCCATTAGGAGTCACCTTCCAGGACGCAGACCAAGTTCTGTTGCAGGCACGGGCCCGACGTCGCGTGGGCAACGCCCCGTTGCGCGTCGCCCGAAGTGATCCGGCGCGCGACCTCACCGATGCGGATCAGGCCCGCGCTCATCACCGGGTTCGACGCGAGCGGGCCGCCCGACGGGTTGATCGTCGTGCTGCCGTTCAAACCGAGCGCCTCGGCGAGCATCAGCTCCTCGTGGCTGAACTGCGCGTGCAGCTCGGCGATGTCTACTCTGCCGTTGGCGACACCGGCCGCCGTGGCGGCCAGCTTCGTGGATTCCGACGTCGCCAGGTCGCGCACGCCGAGACCGTGCGCCTCGATGCGGTGCTCGATCCCCCGGATCCAGGCCGGCCGCTCGCACACCGAACGGGCCAGGTCGCCGGCGGCCAGCACGACCGCGGCGGTTCCGTCGGTGATCGGCGCGATGTCGGCGTCGCGCAGCGGGTCGTGCGTGCGCGGCTGCGCGAGCACGTCCTTGGCGCTCACGTCGCCGGCGCGCACCGCATACGGGTTCGAACGCCCGTTGCGCTGGGCCCGGGCCGCGACCTCGGCGAACTCCTCCTCGTCGCGACCGCTCGCCTCGAGATACGCACGGGCTTGCAACGCCGCGACGTCGACCATCGACGGCCACAGCGGCGCGACGTAATACGGGTCGTACTGGAGCGTCATCATCTCGTGCAGGTCGCCGGGTGACGACTTGCCGAACCCGTACACGAGCGCGCTGTCGACCTCACCGGTCTGGATCGCGACCCACGCCTCGTAGAGCGCCCACGCGGAATCCATCTCCACGTGGCTCTCACGCATCGGCGGCCAGCAACCAACGGCGTCGAGGCCCGACACGAACGCGAACGGGCCGCCCTGGAGATAGTCGAGGCTGCCCGAGCACACGAAGCCGAGGTCGTTCTTCGCAATGCCCGACTCCGCGATCGCCGCGTGCAACGTGGGCACCAACATCTCGACCTCGTTGTGCTCGAAGTCGCGCGCGACCGCCGATTGCACGAACGAAATGACAGCTACATCTCTCACAGGTAGTCCTTGTAACGGTCGTATTCCTCGTCGGGTTCGCCACTGGGCTCCCACCACAGGATCGACGTGTGATCGGGCTTCAGCTCGTCGGCCCACTTCGCCTTCACGCGCATGCCCATGTGCACCTCGTCGACGTCGGCGCCGCGGATCAGGCCGAAGAACGTGTTGTTCGCGCCGTCGAGCAGGATCTGGGCCGACACGAACGGAACTTCGGGTGCGAGCTCCGACAGGCCCGGGATGTTCACGACGCAGAACGTGGTGATCACACCGCTGTCCTGCACCTCGACCTCGATCGACGTCGCGTCGCCGGTGATCGGGTCGGTGCCGCGCGACGCCGCGTACACGTCGGAGCTCGAGGGCGCCCGGCCGCCGATGATCTTTCCCTCACCCAGCCCCTCGAGGTAACGGGCGGTCGCCTGGCCGGCGGTGAGCCGGTACTCGAGGCGTGACGGCGACGTGATGCCGGTCACGGGTTGCTCTTCCTCCGCGGGAACGTGCAGGGGCGCCGGCTCCGGCTCCTCACCGTCGCCGAGCGGGATCCACGCCTCGATATCGGTGATGTGACCCGTGCGCTCGGCGCGCCAGCGGGGGGCGACCCGTGACCCGACCCGGATCCCGTCGGCGCTCGCGCAGTCGACCATGTGGAGCAACGCGGTGTCGGCGCCGTCGGGACGGATCAACGCGAACGCGAACGGCTTCGTGAGGCCGTGCTTCCCGGCGCGCGGCTGCGCGACCCACGTGAACGTCTGCACCGTGCCGCGCGGGCCCACCTCGATCCAGTGCGCGCCGTCGGCGGCGACGGGCGCGCTGGTCGACGGGTCGTACTCGGTCGGGGGGACCAGCACCCGGCCGTCGGCGAGGCGCACCGCTTCGATGCGACCGTCGCGCAGGCCGGTGAGGAAGCGCCCGATCACGGGCCCGACCGAGCGGGTGTACCCACCCGGATAATCGAGCACGTGCGGCTCGACGAGCGGTTCGGCCATGCGTTCTCCCAGGTCAGCGCCCGGAGCGTCTGTGGACCACACGTCGTGTGGTCCACAGACGCCTCGGACAAACGGGCTAAATGGCGCGGTCGCGGCCTTCCCAGTACGGGTCGCGCAGCTTCCGCTTCAACAGCTTTCCGGTCGGCTCGCGCGGGAGCTCGTCGACGAAGTCGATGCTGCGCGGCCACTTGTACTTCCCGAGCCGCTGCTGGATGTGCTCGACGATCGAGGCGCGCAACGCGTCGTCGCCGGCGACACCGTCGAGCGGCTGCACCACGGCCTTGATCTGCTCACCCATGTCGTCGTCGGGGATGCCGAACACCGCGACGTCGGCGACCTGCGGGTGCTCTTGGATCGCGCCCTCGATCTCGGCCGGGTAGATGTTCACCCCGCCCGCGATGATCATGTCTGACTTGCGGTCGCACAAGAACAGGTAGCCGTCGGCGTTGAGGTAACCGATGTCGCCGACGGTGAAGAACCCTTCGGGATCGTGCGACTTCGACGTCTTCTCCTTGTCGCCCTTGTACTCGAAGTCGCCGGCGCCCATCTTCATCCACACGGTGCCGGGCTCACCCACCGCCATCCGCTTGCCGTCGTCGTCGGTGATCTTCAACTCGGCGATCGGCCACACGCGCCCGACCGTGCCGGGATACTTCAACCACTCGTCGGGCGGCGCGATCGTGCCACCGCCTTCGGTTGCCGCGTAGTACTCCCAGATCACCGGACCCCACCAGTCGAGCATCTTGCGCTTCACGTCGACCGGGCACGGCGCGGCGGCGTGGATCGCCCATCGCATCGACGACACGTCGTACTTCTGCTTCACCTCGTCGGGGAGCTGCAACATGCGGATGAACTGCGTGGGGACCATGTGCGTGTGCGTGCACTTGTATCGCTCGATCAGCCGCAACGCCTCTTCGGCATCCCACTTGTCCATGCACACAACGGTGTGCTTCATGTGCAGCGAGTTGCCCGCGAACGTCGTGACCGCGGTGTGGTAGTTGGGCGACGTGCACAGGTGCACGTTGCCACCGCCCATCGTGATGCCGAACAGCCCGAGCAGGAACGTGAACAGCTCGGCGCTCACGTCGGGATCGATGTCGGCCAGCGCGCGCTTCACGCCCTTCGGCTTGCCGGTGGTGCCCGACGTGTAGTGCATCGCCGCGCCGGTGGCGCGATCCGCGGGCAACGTCGTGGGCTGGCGGTCGACGAGTTCGTCGAACGAGCGGAAGCCGGGAACGGTTCCGTGCGCCAGCCGGTTCGCGCTCGGGATGCCGGCCTCGTCGGCCGCCGCGCTCACGACGTCGGCGTGGCGCTCGTGGCTGACGATCGCCTTCGCGTCGGCGTCTTGGAGGATGTACGCGATCTCGGGCGCCGACAGGCGGTAGTTGATCGGCACGTAGAACCAGCCGGCCTGGAGCGCGGCGAGGTAGACGTGCATCGGGTGCGAGCCGTTGGGGAGCACCGCGGCCACCGTGTCGCCGCGCTGCAGGCCCAGCTCGCGGAGCGCGTGCACCACCTGGTTCGCGCGAGCGAGCACATCGCCGGCCGTGTGCTCGGTGCCGTCGGGATCGACGATCGCGAGGTACCCGGGATCTTCCTGCGCGTACTTCCAAAAGCCCATCCGCGCTCCTTCGGCCCTGGTGCTCCGCCCGACGACCGGCCCTTCTGGCCGGACGGCGCAGAGTAGTCGCCTTGGTGGAACGTGTTCTACTCTGCCGCCCGTGACCGAGATCCTTGACATCACCACCAAGCACTGCACCGTCGAGCGCGACGGAGCGGTCGTGATCCTGACGATGAACCGTCCCGAGAAGAAGAACGCGCTCTCGGGCGACATGCTCGCCGGGCTCGTGCTCGGCTACGAGTACATCGACGCCACTCCGGAGGTGCGTTGCGCGATCCTCACCGGCGCCGGCGGCAACTTCTCCTCGGGCGCCGACCTCGTCGCGATGGGCCAACCCTCCGACGACACCAAGGTGCAGGAGGTGATGGCGCGCGGCAACAACCCGCACTGGAAGGCGTTGCTGCGCGACTACCGGCTGAGCAAGCCGCTCATCGCCGCCGTCGAAGGGTTCGCGGTCGCGGGCGGCACCGAGATCCTGCAGGGCACCGACATCCGCGTCGCGGGCGAGAGCGCGATCTTCGGCGTGTGGGAGGCCAAGCGCGGCCTGTTCCCGCTCGGCGGCTCGGCGTGCCGACTGCCCCGCCAGATCCCGTACACGCAGGCGATGGACATCCTGTTGTCGTGCCGAGCGATCCCCGCGATCGAGGCGCAGCAGATGGGCCTGATCGGTCGCGTCGTTCCCGACGGCGCCGCGCTCGAAGTCGCGAAGGCGGTCGCGCAGCAGGTCGCGCGCAACGCTCCCCTGTCGACGATGGCGATCTTGCGGGCCTGGCGCGAGACCGAGCACATGAGCGACTACGACGCCATGCAACACCAGGACAAGATCGGATGGGAGGTCTTCGCCAGCGAAGACGCCCAGGAAGGCCCGAAAGCATTCGCCGAGAAGCGCGAGCCGCAATACAAGGGCCGGTAGAAAGTGTCGAGCCAGGCGCAGGTCGGAAGCCCGGACTGTGATTCGAAGGCGTCCCGTGATCGAGGGCTGGAGACCGGAGCCGCATGAGTGAAGCGGCGCCCGGGCTTCCCGACTCCGCTGATTTCGCGACCCCGGAGCGCGCGCGGCTCGCGGAAGCGGTGCGCGAGCTGATCGACGCGGTGATGACCAGCGAAGGCGACGACGCCGCGCTCCTGCTCGAAGTGGCCGACGGGGCGGAGGCGTTGGCGCAGCGTCTCGGCCGCCGGCGCGAAGGCGGCGCCGGCTACCGGCCGCAGAGTCACGGCGAGTACCTGCCGCGCAGCCCGGTGGTCGGTCAGGCGAGCCCGCTCGCGCCGCGCATCGAGTGGGACAACTCCGACACCGCCCTCGACGGCAAGCCCGGCATCGAGGCGCACGGCACGTTCGGCGCGCCCTACGAAGGGCCGCCCGGCCACGTGCACGGCGGGATGATCGCGCTCGCCTTCGACGAGGTGCTCGGCATCGCGAACATCGCGGCCGGTCACCCGGGCATGACCGCCCGGCTCACCGTCCACTACCGCAAGCCGACGCCGCTGTTCCACGAGCTGCACTTCCGCGCCGCGGTCGACCGCATCGAGGGCCGGCGGATCATCTCCCGCGCCGAGCTCTGGGACGGCGACACGCTCACCGCCCAGGCCGACGGCCTCTTCGTGCGACCCCGGCCCGAGCGGGCGCTCGAAATCTTCGGAGAACTCCCCCAGGACTAGCGCGTACCGGCGTCAGTTTGGCATCCATGAGTTGCCAAACTGACGCCAGTTCGAAAGGGGGACGGTTCGGCGTGCGGGGGCTCCAGTCGGACGGGCGGAATGCCGATCCTTTGACCCGATGCACGTCGGGGTCGAATCGTGAATCGGTGCTCGGGCTGCGGCTACGAGATGCCGCGCGCCTGGACGGAGTGCCGCAAGTGCGGCACGGAAGTGCCGGCAGCCGCACCCGTCGGGGCGTCGATCGCGGAGACGATCAGCGCGCTCGCGCTCGCGCCACCGCCGCCACCCACTCCGCTGCCCGGCACCCGCGCCCGGGTCGACGCGCGCCGTGGCCAACCCGAGACGGGATACGGCGCGCCCGACGACGCTCTGCTGCCGGGCGCCGCGCCTCGCGACATCGGACCCGACACGATGCTGCCGCGCGAGCCGGTCATCTCCGTGGCGCCCGCGGTCCGGCAGTCGCGGATCAACGGACGGTCGGTCGTGATCGCGGCGGTGGTGGCGGTATGCATCGCAGGTGCGGTGTTCTCGCTCGTGCCCCACGGCGGTCACCACACCGCGGAGACACCGACGATCCTCGCGCCCGAGACACCGTCGGCCGGTATCCCCACCAGCCTGTCTGCGATCGTGCGGATCGCCGCCGAGTCGTCACGGCACACCGCGATGTCGGCAGTGATCTCGGCGGCCGGTCCGGGCGGCGCGCAGCTCACGACCGCGCAGCTCGCGTCGGAGCAACCCTCGTATCAATGGGTGAGCGCGAGCACACCGTCGACGACGAACACGATCATCTCGGTCGCGACCGTGACCGGCGCCGACCAGATCGCGGTGTCGGGCACCAACCGCGAGATCTGCGCGTTCGGGCGTTGGTCACCGGCCGCCGGCGCGACCTACGTGACGGAAGATCACGTCACGACGTGCGACGCCGACGCGGCGCCCGCGACGGGTTGGAGCCCGATCGCCGGCGGCTCGGCGCAGGACCTCCCCGACGAGAACGGCAATTGACAAGCAGCTCGGCTCGGCCCGGCGCTAGTCGGCGTTGAGGTTGTCGAGGCGTTCGACGGCCTCGACGTACTCCTCCACCAGCTGCCGCATCACGTCGCGCACCGGCTGCACGTGGTTCATCAACCCCACGACCTGTCCGACCGGCATGCCGACGAGCTCGCGGCGCTGCGCGCGGCCGATGCGGTTCAGGGCATCCGACACCAACATGAACTGCATCGGCATCGGAAGGAATCCCGGGCAGTCGTCGCGCTCCCACGCGTCGGTCCACTCCGTCCGCAGTTGACGGGCGGGCTTCCCGCTCAAGGCGCGCGAACGCACCGTCTGCGACGACGGCGCGGCGAGCATCTTCTCCACGACCATCGGCGCCATGTCGCTCTCGGCGCACGTCAGCCAGATCGAGCCGGTCCACGCGCCCTGCGCGCCCATCGCCAGTGCCGACGCGATCTGCGAACCCTTGCCGATGCCACCCGCGGCGAGCACCGGAGTGTCGGGGAACGCCTCGATCACCTCGGGCCACAGCACCATCGAGCTGATCTCACCGGTGTGACCGCCGGCCTCGGTGCCCTGCGCGACGATGATGTCGACGCCGATGTTCACGTGCTTCTGCGCGTGTTGCAGGTTGCTGGCCAGCGCCGCGACCTTGATGCCGTGCTCGTGCGCGGTGTCGACGATGTCCTTCGGCGGCGCGCCGAGCGCGTTCACGAGCAGCGAGGGCGAGTGCTGCAACGCGACGTCGAGCTGCGGGCGCGCCGTCGCGTCGGTCCAACCGAGAAGGTGATGTCCGCGCTCGACGTCGTCAGGCAGGGGCGGGACGTCGTGCTCGGCGAGGATCTTCTCCACCCAGTCGCGGTGCTCCTGCGTGATCATGTCTTCGAGCGTGTGCTCGAGGTTGGCCGCGTCGACGCCTTCGGGGAGCGCGACCTTGGCCGGCATGACGAGGTCGACGCCGTACGGCTTGCCGTCGACGTGCTCGTCGATCCAGGCCAGCTCGATCTCGAGCTCGTCGGGCGTGAAGTAGAGCGCGCCGAGCACACCCATGCCCCCGGCGCGCGTGACCGCGGCGACGACGTCACGGCAGTGGCTGAACGCGAAGATCGGGAATTCGAGGCCCATTTCCCGGGCCAGTCGTGTACGCATGCCCGGGATCGTACGGTCGCCCCGATCAAAGCTGCAACACGTTCTAGTTCGGGCTACGGTGCGAATCGTGGCGGGGCCGACGACGCAGAGCAGTGCCGGGCGCAGCAATGCCGGACGCAGCGGCACCCGAGCCGCGGAGACCGCGGCCCGCAAGCAACGCCTGCTGCTCGCCGCCACGCACTTGGCCGCCGAGGGCGGGTACGACGCGGTGCAGATGCGCGACGTCGCGGCTCGGGCCGAGGTCGCGCTCGGCACCCTCTACCGGCACTACGCGTCGAAAGACCAGCTGCTCCTCGCGGCGCTCGCCGACCAGGCAACGACATTGCGCGAGCGGCTCGATCAGCGCCCGCCCCGAGGTGATGCCCCCGCGGATCGCGTCTCCGACGTGTTGCGACGCGCAACTCGAGCGCTCGAGCGCCAACCGCGCGTCACGCACGCGATGGTGACCGCCATGTCGGTGTGTGACGACACCGCCGCGCCGGTCAAGCAGGAGATCAACGACACGTTGCGAGCGATCATCATCGACGCGGTCGACGGCACCCCGGTGCCCGACCTCGACGACATCGTGCGGGTGCTCGGGTCGGTGTGGTTCGCCGAGCTCACGTTCTGGAGCGGCGGCCTCATCGATGCGGCCGCGATGGCCGACCACCTCGCGCGCGCGGCCTCGCTGCTCCTGGGCGCCGGCCCGGCTGCTTGACGCGTTCCACCTGGTCAGCGGCGACGTGAGCCGCCGCGGAGCCGCCTGAGCCCACAACGTTTCCCTCAGTTGCACGTCGGTAC
>Ga0265338_10003692_pt1 | contig 21313 bp, 20 predicted proteins | sample 42126metaG_FD_193579 | JGI IMG/M metagenome (GOLD analysis project Ga0265338, IMG submission 193579) | Rhizosphere microbial communities from Carex aquatilis grown in University of Washington, Seatle, WA, United States - 4-21-26 metaG | ecosystem: Host-associated > Plants > Roots > Rhizosphere... | reverse complement strand
ATGAGTGATTCATGGCTAAATAAATCCGTTGAAACCAGGCCTTAAGCCCAGTCCCGACGGGGGTTTGTACATTTTCATGCACTGGCTTTTAGCACGCTGTTGAGTTCTCAAGATACAGGCGCTCACCGCTCGCTGAACTTTTGTTCTTTGCTCGGGGCGACTCTTTAAACTTACCGCAGATCTTCGCTGTGTCAAATTGGCTTTTGGCTTACTTTGCCGCTCTGACCTGGCGTTTTCCCTGCGGGCCTTGCTCTTTTAATTTACCCGGCATTTCCTTCTTGTCAAATCGGCTCCGGCTCGAAGTTAATCGCGCCTTGCAGCCAATTCGGCATTTCGGGAATTCCCGTGCCCTCAGTTTACCGCCTCTTTGGAGTGGTGCGGCACGCGCACGCCAAGTTCCGCCGAAGCTTGCTACTGGTGGCTCCCCGGGTCCGGGCCCGCCTTCCGGCGTTCCCTCCCCCTCGGGGCAAGATGAACCTTACGGGTCCCAGCCACCATCGTCAAATCGTTTCTGGGAACTCGTAGTGCCCAGTTTCACGGGCACTCAAACCTCTAGAACAGCCGTCCCGGGCCGGCTGTTCCCCTAGTGGCGGGAGGCGTGGCCGAGGTAACGCTGTGGATCCCGACCCAGCCGGTCAGGGTCAGTCCAGCCAGACTCGGGGCTCGGGAGGCTGCTCAAACTTCCCCTGGTCGTCAGCGACTGCAACTGGCTGTGCCGGAGCGCGGTGCTGTTCTTCCGGCAGGCCCGTTCGAACAGCACCTTGATCGTCGGGGACGGGGAGGCGATCAGTGAACTGGGCCATAATCGGCGACCCGTCCTCTTGGAACCCGTAGCCGCGCCGCCGCGCACGTCACCGCCGCGGTCACCCGCCTCCGCACGATCCACGACGCTCTCGCCAACGGGTCTGGTGCTGTCGGACGGATCGCGGTATGCCGAATGGATGAGGTATCCCGATGGCGGCGGGCTGACCGGTGCAGAGCGGGGCCGCCGGGAGCAGGTGCGGCTGCAAGCGGCGGACATGATCGAGACGGGCGCCAGTGACCGGGAGGTCGCCCGTCAGCTGCGGGTGTCGCGGATGTCGGCGAACCGGTGGCGGCGGGCACTGGCGGCCGGCGGCCGGGAAGCCCTGGCGACCAAGGGCGCGGGCGGGGCGAAGTGCAAGCTCAGCCCGGCGCAGCTGGCCGAGCTGGAGCCGGTGCTGGACGCCGGGCCGGCGGCCAGCGGGTATGAGGCCCAGTGCTGGACCCTGGCACGCATTGCGGACCTGGCGTGGCAGCGGTTCGGCGTGGAGTACACCCTGGCGGGGTGGACGTGCTGCTGCACCGGATGGGGTGGAGCGTGCAGGTCCCGGCGCGGCGGGCGGCCGAGCGGGACGAGGCGGCCATCGCGTCGTGGAAGGACGAGACGTGGCCGGTCATAAAAGGACGGCCGCGGACCTGGGCGCCTGGCTGGTCTTCGAGGACGAGTCCGGGCAGGGTTTAAGGCCGCCGAAGGGCCGCACCTGGGGCCGGCGCGGGCAGACCCCGGTGGTAACCGTGACCGGCGGCAGCAACAAGCGGGTCTCGCTGGCCGCGCTGATCGCCGTCAGGCAAGGGCAGGAGCCCCGGCTGGTCTACCGGGCCCTGGCCGGGCGCCGCAGGGACGGCGACAAGCGCAAAGGCTTCACCGAAACGGGCTACGCCCGGCTGCTGGACGCCGCGCACCAGCAACTCGGCGGCCCCCTCGTCCTGGTACAACTTGCACACCCACGTCAGCAAGGCGATGCGCGCCCTGATTGCCGCCCGGGACTGGCTGACGGTCTTCCAGCTCCCGGCCTACGCCTCCGAGCTCAACCCGGTCGAATCGGTCTGGCCCCACCTGAAAAGGTCCCTGGCCAGCCTGGTCAAGCGCAGCCTCAGCGAGCTGACCGCACTGGTCAAGCCAAAAGCTGACTTGGCCTTTCACGGCCGCTGCATACTATCGGAAGATACAGTGTTTGCGGCCAGAACTCCTGTGAGCCAGCCGTCGCCTTTCCCGTGCCCTGGCTCGACGGACACTCGAAGGAAGATCCCTCACCTATGACCGGCAACACGAGTACTCCTGCTTTGATCACAACCTGCTTCGGCTTCGATTCGACCGCCGCCGAGGTAGCCGAGGGGATTGACTTCACCAGCAGCCGGGCCATCGTCACTGGTGGCGCCTCGGGTATTGGCGCCGAGATAGCGCGCGCGCTGGCCGGTGCCGGGGCGTCGGTCACCCTCGCGGTGCGTAACGTCGGCGACGGCGGCTACGTCGCCGCCAAAATCCGTTCCGGTACCGGCAACGACAAGGTCGTGGCCGCCCCGCTGGACCTGACCGACCCGGCCAGCATCGCCGCCTTCGCCGCCGCGTGGGACAGGCCGCTCGACATTCTCGTCAACAATGCCGGGGTGATGGCCATCCAGGACCTGGCCCTGACCGGCCGCGGCGACGAGATGCAGTTCGCGACCAACCATCTCGGCCATTTCGCCCTCGCGCTCGGCCTGCATGATGCCCTCGCCGCCGCGGCCAGCGAAGCCCGGATCGTTTCAGTCAGTTCCAGCGGCCACCTCGCATCGCCGGTGATCTTCGACGACCTCGACTATTCCTTCCGCGCCTACGACCCGTTCGGCGCCTACGGGCAGTCGAAGACGGCGAACGTCCTTTTCGCGGTCGAGGCCACGAGACGCTGGGGCGGCGACGGCATCACCGCCAACGCGGTCAATCCCGGCGGGGTCGCCACCGAGCTACAGCGCCACGTCGGCGGCCGCGAGTACATGCAGCAGGCAGCTGAGCGGTACAGCCAGGCGGGAAGCGCGCTGAAGACCGTGGAGCAAGGAGCGGCCACCGCTGTCCTGGCGGCCACCTCGGCCCAGCTGGAAGGCGTCGGGGGCCGCTACTTCGAGGACTGCAACGAGGCTGCCGTGACCCGCAAGCGCGGGGCGGGACTAAGCGGCGTCGCCCCCTACGCCCTGGACCCCGGCAATGCCGAGCGGCTCTGGGACGTGTCGCTCCGGCTGATCGCGTAGGCGGACGTACGGCTCCGACGCCCTGATCTGAGGACCAAGCTCGATCTCACGCTTCTCGGTAACCCCGACAATTATTAGGCGCGCGGGCCTCCCGATGAAGTCAGCTGTCGAACCCGAGGCCGAGGCGGTCGAGCAGGCGGAGCCAGGCGTCGCGCCGCCCCTCGTTCCTGTCTGCCCGGGCGATCGACGCCCTGGTGGCCTGGATGACCGCCGAGCGCAGCGGCTCCGGCGGGAACGGCAACGGCTTGCCGCTGACCAGGGCCAGCCCCACCCGTTCGGAATCCTCTCGCTGTAGCTTGTCCAGCAGTACCTGCCCGGCGAACCGGGAGGCGCCGACGCCAAGCCCGGTGTACCCGGCCGCGTAGGCCACCCTCCCGCCGTACGCGGTGCCGTAGAACGCGCAGAACCGGCTGCAGGTGTCGATCACGCCACCCCACGCGTGCGTGAACGACACCCCCTCAAGCTGCGGGAAGGCCGTGAAGAACTGGTCCGCGAGCAGCGCGAAGGTAGCCGGGCGGCTGATCGCCTCCTCACGCACCCGGCCGCCGTTGTAGTAGACCGCGTCATAGCCGCCCCACAGCACCCGGTTGTCCTCGGTGAGCCGGAAGTAGTGGAACTGGTTGCCGAGGTCGGACCCGCCGCGGCGGCCGTCCCAGCCCAGCGAGGCCAGCCGCTCGGCCGACAGCGGCTCCGTCATCAGCACGTAGTCCCACACCGGGACGACGTAGGCGCTGATCCGGCGGAGCAGCGCGCCACCGGGCACCCCCGCGGCCAGCGCGACCCGGCCCGCCCGCACCCCGCCGTACGGCGCGGTCAGCATCATCCCGGTGCCGCTGCGAGACAGCGACGTCACCGGCGTGTGCTCGAAGATCCGCACCCCGGCGTCCAGGCAGGCGCGGCGCAGCCCCCAGGCCAGGCGGCCGGGGTCGACCAGCGCGTTGCCGTCGGTGAACTTCAGCCCGCCCCGCCATAGCGGGGAGCTGAGCTGCGCCCGGGCCGCGGCGGCGTCGAGCACCTCAACCTGATGGCCGAGGTGCCGGGCGGCGACCGCCTCTTCATCCAGGCCGTCAAGCTGCCAGTCGGCGGTGGCCAGGGCCAGCTCACCGGTGGGCTGGAAGTCGCAGTCGATGCCGTACTTAGCGACCGCCTCCCCGATCTCCCGCAGGTTCTGCGCGCCGAGTCGCTCAAGCAGCGGCATGTCCGGCCCGAACCGCTCCAGGCCGTTGCCGATGCCGTGGGTGAGGCTGGCGGAGCAGAAGCCGCCGTTGCGGCCGGACGCCGCCCAGCCCGCCGTCTGCGCCTCGAGCAGGACCACGTCAAGCTCCGGGTAGCGCTCGCGGGCGAGTAGCGCGGTCCACAGCCCGGTGAAGCCGCCGCCGATCACCGCCAGGTCGGCGGTGACGCCGCCCGCCAGGGCCGGGCAGGGGTCGGGCGCACCCGGCTGGTCCAGCCAGAACGGGCGGGGAACGGCGCCCGCCAGCGCGCGGGCGACGGCCGGGTTCAGGCTGGCGGCGGTCATGATCCGACTTTCGCATACCCGCCTGGTGGCGATAGACCCAGCCCAAGATAAACATGGGCTATGCGGATCTGTGTGGTCGGGGCGGGCGCCATCGGCGGGGTGCTCGCGGCCGGGCTGGCGGCGGGCGGCGACGCGGACGTGTCGGTGCTCGCCCGCGGGGCCACCCTGGCCGCGCTGCGGACGCGCGGGCTCCGGCTGACGTCGGTGGCCGGCCACCGCTCCCCCGGCGCCGGGCGCTTCCCGCCCGGGGAACCGGTGACCGTGAAGGTCGCGGCGGCGGCCGACGCGGCCGAGCTGGGACGGCAGGACTTCGTGGTCGTCGCGGTCAAGGCGCAGTCGATGGCCGGCGTCGCCGCGTCGCTGCGCCCGCTGCTCGGCCCGGACACCGCGGTGCTTTCCACCCTCAACGGCGTGCCCTGGTGGTTCCTTGACGGCTTCGGCGGCCCGGCGGCCGGCCGGCACCTGGACAGCGTGGACCCGGGCGGGTTCATCGCGTCGGTGCTGCCCGCGTCGCGGGTGATCGGCGGCACCGTCCACCTGTCGGCATCGTCGCCCGCCCCGGGCGAGGTCTCCTGGCGCAGCGGCAACGGGCTGATCATCGGGGAACCGGACGGCAGCGGCTCGGCCCGGTCGCAGGCCCTGGCCGGGGCGCTGCGCCTGGGCGGCTTCGAGGTGACGCTGTCCTCCAGCATCCGCGAGGACGTCTGGTACAAGCTGTGGGGCAACCTGACGGTCAACCCGATCTGCGCGCTCACCAACGCCTCGACCGGGCCGGTGATGGACGACGACCTGGTGCGCGGGCTGATCTCGGCGGCGATGCTTGAGGCGCGGGCGATCGGGGAGCGGATCGGCTGCCCGATCGCGCAGACTCCCGAGGACCGGCACGCGGTGACGCGGAAGCTGGGCGACTTCGCCCCGTCGATGCTGCAGGACGCGCGGGCCGGGCGGCCGCTCGAGCTGGACGCGCTGACCGGCGCGGTGCGGGAACTCGGGGTGCTGACGGGAGTGCCGACCCCCTTCGTCGACGCCATCCACGGGCTCACCCGGGTGTGGATGAGCGGCCGCTAGGATCAGGCGCCGGCCGTGCGGAAGACTGGCCAGCAGATCTCGGTGCGGTGCGGGCCGGCCGAGAAGCCGTCCGGGTAGTACTCCCGCATCCGGCCGTCCACCCCGATGGCCCGCTCGGCGACCGCCGTGCCGAGGGCGCCGTAGGTGCGGTCGACGTCCTGCGGCGGGCCGTCGTGGAGCGCGACCGCGGCCGGCGACGCCGATCGCGTTGCCGACCTGCTGCGCGGTCGACAGCGCGCCGGACACCGAGCCGGCCCTGGTCGCGTCGGCGTGCGCGAGGACAGTGGTGGTGAGCGGGGTGATGCACAGCCCCTGGCCCGCGCCGAGCAGGAACAGGCCGGGCAGCAGCGCGGCCACCGGCCAGTTGCCGCCTGAGCCGGCTACCGCGAGCACCAGGGCCAGGTCGCCCAGCCCGGCCAGCACCGCCCCGATGGCGACCACCCGGCGGCCGAACCGCATGGTGAGCGCGGGCGCGCGCAGCGAGGTGAGCAGGTACCCGGCCGCCAGCATCGCGAACATCCCGCCCGACGCCACCGCGACAGCCCCCGCCCGTCCTGCAGGTACAGCGCGAGCAGCAGGTAGCTGGAGGCCTGCTGGCACCAGAACAGCAGCTGGCAGGCCAGCCCGGCCCGGAACGCGCGGACGGTGAAGATGGCCGGGTCGAGCAGCGGCTGCCCGCCGCGGCGGGCAGTGCTCCGCAAGTGGGCCGCGAACGCCGCCAGCAGCACCGGGCCGGCCGCCAGGCAGGCCCGCGACCAGGCCGGCCAGCCGTCGGCGCGCCCGTCGCGATCGGGACGTTCACCCAGAACAGCACCCGCCAGCCCAGGCCGCCCAGGTTGGCGACCAGGAACCCGGCGTCGGGCGCGAGCGCGCACACGGCCGAGGTGAGGGTGAAGCCCGCGACGCCGACGCAGAAGATCTTCCTGCGGCCGTAGACGTCGCCCAGCCGGCCGCCCGTCACCAGCAGCGCGGCGCTGGTCAGGGCGTAACCGGCGACCACCCACTCGATGGCGGCCGGGCTGGCGGCGAGGCCGCGCTGGATGGCCGGCAGCGCGACGTTGACGATGAAGAAGTCGAGTACGAAGACGAAGGTCCCGCACAGGATCACCGCCAGCGGCGCCCACGAGACGGCGCGCTGCTCCTTGTCCTGTGCCTGGCTGAAAACGCTCTGGCTGGTCATACCCCGAGCGTCCGGCCTCCCGTTACAGGAGGGTCAAGCGGTTACCGGCCGGATCTCCGGCCGAGCAGCGCTGAGGCCGCCGGGTTCCGGGCGGGAAACCGGCGGCCTCGGGCTCGTTAGGGTCGCTCGGGCTGGGTTCAGGCGGAGACGAGGTCGCAGACGAAGATCAGCGTCTCGCCCGGCTTGATCTGGCGGCCCGCGCCGCGGCTGCCGTAGCCCAGGTCGGGCGGAATGACCAGCTTGCGGCGGCCGCCCACCTTCATGCCCTGCACGCCCTGGTCCCAGCCCTGGATGACCTGCCCGACGCCGAGCTGGAAGCGCAGCGGCTCCCCCCGGCTCCAGCTCGCGTCGAACTCCTCGCCGGTGGAGTAGGCGACCCCGACGTAGTGCACCTCGACGGTGTCCCCGGCGCCAGCCTGCTTGCCGTCGCCCTCCCAGACGTCGGTGATCTCCAGCTCCTTGGGCGGGGTGCCCTCGGGGTAGTCCACTTCTGGCTTCGTGATGTCCATGGGCCTCACCTTACCGAGGACACAAGATCAAACCCGGCAGTCCGAACGGATGCGCGTTTCCCTCGGTCGCCCACCAGCGCGCGCCTGGAGTTTCATCGGGCCGTAATGCGGCTGACCCAGGGCCGATACCGGGCTGGGTGATGGTGGAGGGAACGTCGTAAGCCGGCGTGATCCCGCTCGAGACACAAGACCTCGGTGGCTGCTCGGTCGTCCAGATCCGGTCCTGGTCGCGCGCTCCGCGGAAGCCAGCCCGGGTGCGGGCCTGGCACCGCGCGAAGCTCAGTGACACTCGATGACTGGATGGACGCGTGAACATCTGCGTACTGGCGGGCAATCCGAAGCCCGGATCTCGGACCCTGACCCTGGCGGAGCGGCTGGCGGCACTGATCGGCCAGTCGGCCGGATCGTGCCAGCTCACCACCATCGACCTGGCGGAGCACGCGGAGCACATCTTCGCCTGGCCGTCGGAGCGGATGGCGGCCCTGAACGCGCAGGTCGCCTCGTGTGACCTCGCCATCGTCGCCTCGCCCACGTACAAGGCGAGCTACACCGGCCTGCTCAAGGGCTTCCTCGACCGCTACCCGGCGCTCGGGCTGCGGGACGTGTGCGCCATCCCGGTGATGACCGGGGCCGACAAGGGGCACTCGATGGCGCCGGAGGTGAACCTGCGGCCGCTGCTGGTGGAGCTGGGCGCGCTGGTGCCGACCCGCGGGCTGTACTTCGAGACGCCGGCCATGCACCGGCTGGAGGAGATCCTGGCCGGCTGGCTGGCGGATAACGCGGCCGGGGTCCGGCAGATCCTGCTGGCGGCCGAGCACCGGGCTGCCGGGTATGCGGCGGGCGTGCGATGAGCGAGGTCACCGACGTGCCCGCGGCCACCGCGGACGAGGTCCTGGCGTTCGGCACCCACCTGCCCGCGATGCTGCCCGCCGAGCCCGGCTCGGTGCAGGTGAGAACGGTGTTCGACGGTTTCCCGGCCGCCGTCGGGGCGCTGTGCGCGCTGGTGGACGGGCAGCCGCAGGGGCTGGTGGCCACCTCGGTGACCGTCGGGGTGTCCTATGACCCGCCGATGGCGCTGTTCTCGGTGCGCGACGACTCGGCGACCTGGCCGCGGCTGCGCCGGGCCCCGCTGATCGGCATCTCGGTGCTGGGCGAGGACCAGGCGGCGGTGTGCAGGCAGATCGCCGGCCAGGGCGACCGCTTCGCCGGGCTGGACACGCTGACCAGCCCGGACGGGGCACTGTTCGTGGACGGGGCGATCAGCTGGCTGCGCTGCTCGATCGAGCGCGAGGTGCCGGCCGGGGACCACGCGGTGGTCATCCTGCGGGTGCACGAGGTCGGCCACGCGCAGCACACCCGGCCGCTGGTGTTCCACCGCAGCCGGTTCCCGGTGCTGCGGCCCGCCGACTGACGCCGACCCCGGTCAGCCAGCGTGGGAAGATCGTCTGATGGTCCCCGAGAACATTCACGACTTCTTCATGGGCAGCGCCGGGGTGACCGGCGCGCTGATCGGGCTGCTGTTCGTGGCTATCTCGGTCGCGGGCCCGCGGCTGACCCGGGCCGAGGCAACCGCGCAGGTGCACCGGATCCGCGCCAACGCCTCGCTGATCGCCTTCACCAACTCGCTCTCGGTCTCCCTGTTCGCCCTGATCCCGGGCAAGAAGATCGGCTGGACGAGCGTGGCGGTGTCCACGGTGGGGCTGGTGTTCATCGCCGCGGCGCTGCTTTCACTGCTCCGGGTGCCGGAAAAGCACTGGTCGATTGCGCGGGACGCGTTCTTCCTGGTCGGCATGGCGGTGGCGTTCGCGGTGGAGCTGATCGCGGGGCTCAATGTGGCCTACCACCCGGGCGACTCCGGCTCGGTGGAGACCATCGCCATCCTGGTGATCATCTTCTGCCTCCTCGGCATCGGGCGCGCCTGGGAGCTGGTCGGCGGCCCCTCGATCGGGCTCGGGGAGCAGGTGGTGGGGCTGGTCAGGGACGAGTTCGGCGGCGAGGCCGGCCAGCGGGCGGGCGACGAGGCGGGCGACGAGACCGCACGGGAAACGCGGACGGCCGGAGCGCCGGCCGGGGAACCGGAGCCGGCCGGGGAACCGGAGCCGGCCGGGACAGCCGAGCAGGCCGGGGGACCGGGGAAAGCCGGCAGAGCCGACGCCTAGCGGGACAGGCACACCCGGTAAGCCGCTGGCCACAAGCATGATTTCGATTATTACCCTGGATCAGCGCCGCTGATGGTTTCACTTGACCATCGGCGGCACCGACAGCCCCTTGACTCACCGACGCCGGCCGGGCGTCGGCCCAGAGCCGTGACCAGTTGGAGGCGCGCGCAGGCGGAGGTTTGAGCGGGGGTGTCCGCGGCCGATGAGTGTTACTGAAGGTAGTTAACAGCTACCCTCTGTGACAATCAGCGGGGGGCGGGGCGGCTGGTGGTACGGCTGGCGCGACGGAAGTGGCAAGCAGGGCGGAAGTGGCAGGCGATCGGCGTTGGCCTTGCCGCCCTGGCACTCGGGTCAGCGCCGCTACTCGGGCCAGCGGGACCGTTCCGCCCGGCCTCGCCCGCGGGCCCGGTCCCGTCGTCCGGGCTGGTACTGCAACTCGGCTCGGCCCGGTTGCCCGGCCCCGCCCGGTTGCCTGACTCGGCCCGGTCGCCCGGCCCGGGCGGGACGCACCGCGCGGCGCCGTCCCGGCCAGCGCTGCCGGGCGAGGCCGGCCGCGGGAGCGCCGCCGCCTGCGGCGCCTTCCCCGGGGCGGGGCAGCTACCGGGGGCAGACGGAGTGCGGCCGGCCGCCTGGACCGGCGGCGGGCTGGTGGTGCCGGCCTGCGGGCCGGCCCCCGGGGACGGCCCGCGGGAAGCGGCGGTCTATCCCTACCCGGGGGCACTGTGGACGGCGGGCTACCAGTGCGTGGAGTTCAGCGAGCGTTACCTGTACGACCGCTACGGGGTGGCGATGGACGTGGCCACCAACGGCGACCAGGTGGCGGCGCACTACGCGACCGACTTCCCCGGCCTGTTCAGGGTGATCAGGAACGGGGCCGCGGGCCAGCCGCCCGCCCCGGGGGACGTGCTGTCGCTGTCGACCGCGCCCGGCTTCGACAGCGTCTCCGGCGGGCACACCGCGGTGGTCCAGGCGGCCGACGTGGACGCGGCCGGGAACGGCACGGTGACGGTCGTCGAGGAGAACGGCTCCGCCGCCGGGGTGACGCGGCTGGCGGTGACCGGGTGGACGGTGCGCTACCCCGGATTCCGCTACCTCGAGTGGCTGGCGCCGACCGGCCAGCCAGTCATTCGGCAAGCGAATCCGTAGTAAAATAGACATATAGCTACGAAATCAGTTGACAACCGCGCGGATCGCGACAACCATATGCCCAGGAGCAGCCTCAACGCCAGACGCGCCCCCGCATGCTCGGAAGGATGTGATCGGATGGCCCACGGCCCGCGCGGCGGATCAGTCGCCGCGGCCGCCACGCCGGCGCTCGACGACATCTCCAAGCGGATCATCGAGCAGCTACAGGCCGACGGCCGCCAGTCGTACGCGTCGATCGGCAAGGCGGTCGGCCTGTCCGAGGCCGCCGTCAGGCAGCGGGTGCAACGGCTGCACGAGTCCGGGATCATGCAGATCGTCGCGGTGACCGACCCGCTCAAGCTGGGCTTCCGGCGCCAGGCGATGATCGGCGTGCGCTGCGACGGCGACCCGCAGAAGCTAGCCGACCACCTGGCGGGCATGGACGAGATCGACTACGTGGTGCTGACCGCGGGGTCGTTCGACGTGCTGCTCGAGGTGGTATGCGAGGACGACGACCACCTGCTGGAGATTCTCAGCCGGGTACGCGGGGTACCGTCCGTCACATCCACCGAAACCTTTGTTTACCTCAAGCTACGCAAGCAGACTTACACGTGGGGGACACGGTGACCCTTTCCTCGGAAGAACTTCAGGCGGCGGCCAAGCAGCACCTGTGGATGCACTTCACCCGGATGTCGACCTACGCCAGCGGTGACATCCCGGTGATCGTCCGCGGCTCGGGCCCCTACGTCTACGACGACAAGGGGAAGCGGTACCTGGACGGCCTGGCCGGCCTGTTCGTGTCGATGGTCGGCCACGGCCGCACCGAGCTGGCCGAGGCCGCGTCCAAGCAGGCCTCCGAGCTGGCCTACTTCCCGCTGTGGTCCTACGCCCACCCGGCCGCGGTCGAGCTGGCCTCGCGGCTGGCGGCGCTGGCACCGGGCGACCTCAACCGGGTGTTCTTCACCACCTCCGGGTCCGAGGCGGTCGAGTCGGCCTGGAAGCTGGCCAAGGCGTACTTCAAGCGCACCGGCGAGTACGGCCGCTACAAGGTGCTCAGCCGCGAGTACGCCTACCACGGCACCTCGATGGGCGCCCTCGCCGTCACCGGCCTGTCGTCGATCAAGCACGACTTCGAGCCGCTGCCGCCGGGCGGCGTCCGGGTGCCGAACACCAACTTCTACCGGGCCCCGGACTTCGTGGCCGACGACGAGGCCAAGTTCGGGGTGTGGGCAGCGGACGAGATCGAGCGGGCGATCCTGCGCGAGGACGCCGAGTCGGTCGCCGCGGTGTTCCTCGAGCCGGTGCAGAACTCCGGCGGCTGCTTCACCCCGCCGCCAGGCTACTTCCAGCGGGTACGCGAGATCTGCGACAAGTACGGCGTGCTGCTGGTGTCGGACGAGGTGATCTGCGCCTTCGGCCGCCTCGGCTACTACTTCGGGGCCGAGCGGTACGGCTACCAGCCCGACATCATCACCTTCGCCAAGGGCGTCACCTCCGGCTACTCGCCGCTCGGCGGCATGATCGTGCGTGACCAGCTGATGGAGCCGTTCCTTGAGGGCAACGCGACGTTCCTGCACGGCGTCACCTTCGCCGGCCACCCGGTGTCATCGGCGGTGGCCCTGGCCAACCTGGACGTCTTCGAGCGCGACAACCTGCTGGGCAACGTGCGGGCGAACGAGGCCGGCTTCCGCGCCGCCCTGGACCGGCTGACGGACCTGCCGATCGTCGGCAACGTGCGCGGCGCGGGCTACTTCTACGGCATCGAGCTGGTCAAGGACAAGGCCACCAAGGAGACCTTCAGCGACGCCGAGTCCGAGCGGCTGCTGCGCGGCTTCCTGTCGCACGCGCTGTTCGACGCCGGCCTGGTCTGCCGGGCCGACGACCGCGCCGACCCGGTCATCCAGCTCGCCCCGCCGCTCATCTGCGGCCAGGAGCACTTCGATGAGATCGAGCAGATCCTGCGCTCGGTGCTCACCGAAGCCTGGACGAAACTCTGACCCGCGCCACGGCCAGCCGCACCCGTTCGGAGCGTCCGGTTTAGGGTTCGTGCAATTGCACGGCGACGGTGGGTGACATCGTTGTACGATGCCACGAAACCACCCAATGTCCCGTCAACCGAGGGAACCGTGACCGCGCTGCCGTCCGGACAGCCGAAGGACAACCTTCCGGCCGAGGTCACCGCGTTCATCGGCCGGCAGCGGGAGCTGGCCGCGGTCACCGCCGCGGTCGGGCGGGACCGGCTGGTCACCCTGCGCGGCGCGGCCGGGGTCGGCAAGACGCGGCTGGCGCTGCGGGCGGCGGCCGGGCTGCGGGACGGCTTCGCCGACGGCTGCTGGCTGGTGCAGCTGTCCCCGCTGCACGCACCCGAGCTGCTCCCCCGCACCGTGTCGGAGGCGCTCGGGCTGCCGGACGAGGCCGCGGGCGACGCCCTCGCGGTGCTGGCCGACAGCCTCGCCGAGCGTCGGCTGCTGCTGGTGCTCGACACCTGCGAGCACCTGGCGGGCGCCTGCGCCGAGCTGGCCGCGCGGCTGCTCGACGCTGCCCCCGGGCTGCGCATCCTGGCGACCAGCCGGGCGCCGCTCGGCGCCCCCGGTGAGCAGGCGCTGCTGATCGCGCCGCTCGACGTGCCGGCCGACGACGCCACCGCCGCCACCGCGGACGCGGTCACCCTGTTCGTCGACCGGGCCCGGGCGGCGGTGCCTGGCTTCGCGCTCACCCCGCGCAACCTGCCCGCGGTGGCCGAGCTGGGCCGGCGGCTTGACGGCATACCGCTGGCGCTTGAGCTGGCGGCGGTGCGGCTGCGCGGCATGCCGGTGGAAGAGATGCTGGCCCGGATGAGCAACCGGTTCGGCGTGCTCGGCTCCACCCGGACGTCCACCGACCGGCACCGCACGCTGCACGCCGCCGTCGCCTGGAGCTACAACCTGTGCGATGAGGACGAGCAGCGGCTGTGGGCGCGGCTCTCGGTCTTCCCTGGCAGCTTCGGCGCCGCCGCGGCCGAGCGGGTCGGACAGGCGGGCGCGGCCGCCGCCCTGGCCGGGCTGGCGGACAAGTCGGTCGTCCAGTTCGCGGCTGACGCCGGCCCGCCCGGCGACGAGGGCCGCTACCAGCTACTCGACACCATGCGCGAGTTCGGCGCCGAGCACCTGACCGCGGCCGCCGCCCAGCGCGCCCGCGCCCGGCACCGCGACTACTACCTGGACCTGGCCGAGCAGGCGGCGGCGGGCCTGGCGGGCGCCGCCCAGGCCGGCTGGCTGCGCCGCCTCACGGCCGAGACCGCCAACCTGCGGGTCGCGCTCGACTTCTCGTTCACCACCGGCGGTGAGGCGCCCGCCGGGCGGCGGATGACCCGGCTGCTGCTGCCCTACTGGCAGATGACCGGGCAGTTCACCGAGGGCAGGCGCTGGCACTGGCTGGCCGCGGCGGTCGGCGGCTCCCCGGCTGGCGTGGCCGACGACAGCGCTCCCGACGACAGCGCTATCGACGACACCGCCTGGGCGGTGTACGGCGGGGGCGTGCTCGCGGTGCAGCAGGGCGACTTCGCGGCGGGCGGGCCGCTGCTCGACCAGGCGGCCGCGCTGGCCGCCCAGGGCGGCGACGAGGACCTCGCGGCCCACGTCACCGACGCGCGCGGCATCCTCGCGTTCAACCTAGGCGACCTGGCCACCGCCCGGGCGCAGCACCAGGCGGCGCTCACCGTCTACCAGCGGGCCGGCTTCACCGACCCGGCCGCGCTGGTTACCTACGGGCGGCTGGCGTCGGTCTGCCTGCTCAACTTCGAGCTGGACGAGGCGGTGTCGCTGTGCGAGGAGTGCCTGCGCCGCTGCGACGAGACCGGCGAGCAGTGGGCGCGCGGCACCGCGCTGTGGGTGCGCGGCGGCGCCCGCTGGCTGTCCGGCGACAACGCCGCCGCCATCGACGACGCGCTCGCGTGCCTGCGGATCAAGGACCAGCTCGGTGACCTGCACACGATGGCGATGTGCTTCGACCTGCTATCGGTGTGCCTAGTGGGCACCGGCGAGTTCGACCGCGCGGCGGTGCTCTACGGCGCGGGCGACGCGCTCTGGGCGCTGCTTAACGCGCCCGTGCTGATGGGCCCCGGCTACTCCGACCTGCGCCGGGACGGGGCCGACACCGCCCGCACGGAGCTGGGCGAGGAGCGCTTCGAGGCCCTGGCCGGGTACGGGGCAGCGTTGCCGCTGCCCGACGCGGTGGCGGTGGCGGGCGGCGAGGTTCCCGCCGTCCCGCCCGGCGGCCTGGGCTCGGCCGGGGCCGGCGGCGGTGCCGTTGGCGCCGGCCTTGGCGTCGTGGGCGGCGGCGGCGTGGCGGGCACGGCCGGGGGCATCGGGGGCGACCAGGCGAAGCGGCTCACCCGGCGCGAACGGGAGGTCGCCACGCTGGTGGCAGGCGGGCTCGGCAACCGCGACATCGCCGATCAGCTCTTCCTGTCCAAGCGCACGGTGGACTCTCATATCGAGCACATTTTCGCCAAGCTCGGCTTCTCCTCGCGCACCCAGCTGACCAACTGGGTGCTCGAGCGGGGCCAGCAAAGCTGAACGCGCCTTCCCAATATTCATCAAGATCGGTAGGCGCTACCTTCCCTGCCGTCACCAGTCGTTTACCGGGAGACGGCAAAGTCTCGGCATGTCAGATGACTCGGGGTCTGGTTTGTCCGGGCGGCAGGCGTTCGCCGCGGGAACCACCGGCCTGATCGCCGCGAGCGCCGGGGGGCCGGCCCGCGCGCGCCCGGAGGCCGACGACGGCACCCCCGAGCAGATCCACCTCAGCTGGGGCGACGACCCCGCGCGGACCGTGGTGGTGTCCTGGGCGTCGGCCGCCCAGGCGGTGCGGCCCCGGGTCAGGATCGGCGAGCGGGTGATCCCCGCCGTCGAGCGGGCCGGCCCCCACCCGGGCGCGGCCGGCTGGACCTATCACGCCCGGGTGGACGGGCTACGGCCGGGCGCGACCTACGGGTACGCGGTCACCGCCGACAACGACGCCAACGCGGCCGACCCGTTCAGCGGCACCTTCACCACCGCGCCGGAGGGACGGGCCAAGTTCCGGTTCACCAGCTTCGGTGACCTGGCCGCCCCGGGAGAAAGCGGGGCGGCGCTGGCCGGCCAGGCGGGTTACGCGGTCGCCGCGGTGGAGAGCTTTCAGCCGCTGTTCCACCTGCTCAACAGCGACCTGGCGGGGGCCGGCGGAATCCCGTCGCAGGCCGGGCGAGAAGTTGGCAACCAGGTGCAGGCGTCGGCCGCCTACCGGCCATGGCTGCCGGTGCCGGGCGGGCACCAGCCGGCGGCCGGCCAGCCCGCCCCCGGCGGCGGGTCCTTCCTGGCCGGGGAGGTCTTCTCGGCCCGGGACGACCAGCCTGCCAGCGGGACCGCCGGGCACGACGGGCGCTGGTACGCGTTCCGGGTGGGCACCGCACTGTTCGTGACGCTGAGCGGTGACGACGTGGCCTACCGGGACGCGCCGGCCCGCGGGTACTCCGGCGGCGCGCAGACCCGGTGGCTCGAGGCGACCCTGGCGGCCGCCCGCGGCGACGCCTCCATCGACTGGATCGTGGTGCAGCTGCATCACTGCGCCTGCTCGTCCGGGACTGGCGCTGGCCGGTCCGGCTCGCCTGACCGGTCTGACCACTCTGACCACTCTGACCAGTCCGGCCCGGGCGGGCCGGGGCGCACGGCGGGCACCGCGTCCGGGTCCGACCTGGGCGTGCGGCGGGAGTGGCTGCCGCTGTTCGACACCTACGAGGTCGACCTGGTGCTGTCCGGGCACGACCGCGGGTACGAGCGCTCGTTCCCGGTCCGCGGCGTCGACCCCGGGGCCGGCGCCGACGTGGTGACCGGCACGGCGGCCGACACCTGCCGCCCGCACCCGGTGACCACGGTGGACAGCGGAGTGTTCGACACCAGCCAGGGGACCGTGCACCTGGTGCTTGGCGGCGGCACCGTGCTTGGCGGCGGCAACGTGCTTGGCGCTGGCGGGGACAGGATGCCGCCTGAGGACAACCCCGGCACCGGGTCCGCCCTGGTAGCACGGGTGTTCACCCGGCCCGCGGCACCGCTGCCGGTCCCGGTGCCCGATGCCCGCGCCCCCGGCGACTGGGCGGCAGGCGACACGGGAGCGGGCGACACGGGAGCGGGCGACGCCGCCCCGGCCGTGCTGCTCCCCGGCGACGAGGCGGCCGAGGTCGCCACCTGGTCGGCCCGGCGCGATACGGCGGCCGGGCCGGGCATCGCGGTCTTCGACGTCAACCCGGGCGCCGAGGCCGGCGGGCAGACCTCGATCATCGTCCGCTACTACCACGCGGCCGGTCCCGACCCGCTGGCGGCCGCGGCCGCGGAGCCTGGCGGCGACTACCTCCTGTTTGACGCGTTCACCCTGGTCAGGCCACGGTCAGACGGGCGGCGCTGGCACCCGCGGGGCTGAACCGGGTCATAGGCTCCCCAAGGCCGCGACCGGCTGGCTGGGCGGCAGGCGCGGCGGCGTACAGTCGGGAGGCGTGACCGACGTTGACGTAACGGTGGTCGGCGCCGGGGTAGCCGGGCTGACCACCGCGATCTCGCTGGCCGAGGCGGGGCTGTCCACCCAGGTGATCACCGCCGCCTTGCCGTTGGGGACCACGTCGGCGGCGGCCGGCGCGATCTGGGGACCGGTACGCTGCGGGCCGCCCGAGCGCTGCTACGCCTGGGCGTGGACCGGCCTGGACGTGCTGACGGCGCTGGCGGCGAAGCCCGCCAGCGGGGTGCGCCTGCTGTCCGGGCGCGAGGTCTGCGCGCAGTACGCAGCCCCGCCGCGGTGGACCGCGCTGCTGGCCGACCTGCGGGTGCTCGGCCCGGATGAGCTGCCCGCCGGGTTCACGGCCGGCTGGCGGTACACCGCCCCCGCGGTGCAGATGCCGGTCTACCTGGAGTACCTGCTGCGCCGGTACCTGGACCTGGGCGGCCGGCTGACCGAGCGGACGGTGACCTCGCTGACCGACCCGGGCGAGGTGACCGGTCCCGGCCAGTCAGCCGCCCCGGTGCTGGTCAACTGCACCGGGATCGGCGCCCGGGCGCTGGTGCCCGACCCGGGCCTGGTCCCGGTCCGCGGGCAGCTGCTGGTGCTGGAGAACCCCGGTATCAGCGAGTTCTACCTGGACCACGGGACCGGCGGCGAGGACTACGTGTACCTCTTCCCGCACGGGGACACGGTGATCCTGGGCGGGACCGCGCACGAGGGCGCGGACGACCTGGCGCCGCGTCCCGCGGTGACCAGCCGGATCCTGCGCGACTGCGCCGCCGTCTTCCCCGCCCTGCGCCGGTCCCGGGTGCTGGCGCAACGGGTGGGGCTGCGCCCGGTCCGGCCCTCGGTCCGGCTGGAGGCGGAGCCGCTGCCGGACGGCCGGGTGCTGTGGCACAACTACGGGCACGGCGGCGCGGGCGTCAGCCTGTCCTGGGGCTGCGCCCGCGAGGTGACCGCGGCGATCCTCGCGGGCGGGACCGGGTAACTCCAGGCCCTGGGGGCGAGGGCTCAGCTTCCGTCGCGCAGGTCGGCCGGGGCACCCGGCTGGTAGCGGACCGAGTCGAACACGGCGGTGCAGCCCGCGCCGCGGGGTGACTGGGCGAGGAACCCGACCCGGGCGCCGGACGCCTCGCCGAGCGTGAAGTAGCGCAGCAGTTGCCAGCCGGTGCCGTCCGTGGACGCGTGGAAGGCCCAGGCCCGGCCGGTGCGGGCGATCCGCAGCCACAGCGGTCCGCCGGCCGTCTCGAAGGAGTTGCTGTCGTCGGAAGTGCCGTGGGTGACCACGGTAACGGCGGTCGGCTTGTGCTGCGCCGACAGCTCGTAGCAGACCTTGGCCCAGCGCCGCTCGCTCAGGTAGAGCAGCACCGCGCCCGCGTCGAAGACGGCGCCGAACCGCACCGTGACCCGCGCCGCCAGGGTGAAGTCGGTGTTACCGGGCAGGCCGGTCCACCGCCCCGCGTCCGGCCGTCCCGCCTCCTGGCCCGCCGGGTCGATGAACAGGTCGGCCCCGGCCCCGCTGCTCAGCGTGAGCACGTCGCCGACCGCCTCGGCCGCGCAGGCGGGGGTACCGGACGATTCCAGGGCAAAAGGCACACCTGACAGGTGCAGATCAGTCACTGTGGCAGTGTCCCACGCTTGCTGCTCTCTGGTGTCCACGAGAAAACGATCTTCCCCCAGGCGGGCCCGGCCTAACGCCGGGCTGGCCAGCACCGGGGGCTCCGCCTGACACCGGGGGGAATAGGGTGGATCGGTGGACATCGGATTCGGTGCGGCCGTCGCTGGTTCCTGGGCGACGCCGCGGAACCTGGCGGAACTGGGACGGCGGGCGGAGCGGCTCGGGTACCGGTCGCTGTGGACGTTCCAGCGCCTGCTCGCGCCGGCTGGCACGAAGCTGGCTCCGGCGTACCAGTCGGTGCTCGACCCGCTGGTGTCCCTCGGCTACCTGGCCGCGGCGACCTCGACGATCAGGCTCGGGGTGGCAGTCATCAACCACCCGTTCCTCTCTCCCTTGTTGTTGGCGAAGCAGGCGGCAACGGTCGACGTGCTGTCCGGCGGGCGGCTTGACCTCGGCATCGGCTCCGGCTGGCTGGCCGAGGAGTTCACCGGCTCGGGCGCGTCGATGGAGCACCGGGGGGCGCGGGCGGACGAGTACGTCGCCGCGCTGCGGGCGCTGTGGACCGGCTCGGCCGGGTACACGGGGACGTTCTTCTCCGTCCCGGCCGGGCGGCAGGATCCCCGGCCGGTGCAGCGGCCGGGCCCCCCGGTGCTGATCGGCGGCATGTCGCGGGCGGCGATGGAGCGGGCCGGGCGGGTCGGCGACGGCTGGGTCACCGCGTCAAGCGCCGACCTGTCCCGCATCGCCGAGTCGGCCGCGGTGGTGCAGGCGGCCGCGGGGGCGGCCGGGCGCGGTCCGGCCCGCATCGTGTGCCGCGGCGTGGTGCGGCCGGATGAGCCGTCGGTGTCGGCCGAGACGGGACAGCGGCGGCTGCTTTCCGGGTCGTACGAGCAGATCCGGGAAGATGTCCGGTGGCTGGGAAGCTGCGGTGTCACCGAGGTGTTCTATGACGTGAACTTCGACCCGGCGGTCGGTAACCCGGCCGCCGACGAGGGCAAGGCGGTGCTGCGCGCCTGCGAGATCATGGAGGCGCTGGCACCAGGCGCGCGGATGTAAGGCCGCGGCGGCGCGCAGGCGCCGCCGCGCCGTTCCCGCGCGACCCCTACTGGTACCGATGGATGGGGCAGGACATGGAGAAGGTGGAGCGGACCGAGGCGGAGTGGCGCGGGCAGCTGAGCCCGGCCGAGTATGCGGTGCTGCGGGAGGCGGCCACCGAGCGGGCGTTCACCGGTGAGTACACGGACACCAAGACCACCGGGGTGTACCGCTGCCGGGCCTGCGGCGCGGAGCTGTTCCGCTCTGACGCCAAGTTCGAGTCGCACTGCGGCTGGCCGTCGTTCTACCAGCCGACCGAGGACGACGCGGTGACGCTGGTGGAGGACCGGGCGCACGGGATGCTCCGGGTCGAGGCGCGCTGCGCGGCGTGCGACTCGCACCTGGGGCACGTGTTCACCGGCGAGGGCTACGGCACTCCGACCGACGAGCGCTGGTGCATCAACTCGATCTCGCTGACGCTGGAGCCGGCTGAGCCGGGCCAGGCTGAGGGCTGATGTTACGCGGCCGCCTGCCAGATTACTGGCGGGCGGCCGCTTGCTGTTCAGCGGGCGGCACGAATTCCCGGTTGGCGGGCGGTCTGGTTATCGGCGGTCAATGTCAGGCCGGGGCCGCCTCGGAGGACGTCCAGTACGTGAAGGTCTTCTTCTAGTCGCCGGCGTCGGGGCGGCGGTCGCGCTTGGTCTGGGCGCGCCGCCGCTTGTCGGCCAGCCGTCGTTCCCGGGCGCCCCGGGTCGGCTTGGTCGGCACCCGGGGCGGCGGTGGCGGCGCGGTCGCCTGCCGCAGCAGCGCGGCCAGCCGGGCCCGGGCCGCGTCGCGGTTGAGCAGCTGGCTGCGCTCGTTCTCGGCGGCGACGGTGAGCACCCCGTCGGCCAGCCGGGCGGCCAGCCGGCCCAGGGCCCGCTGCTTCTCCCGCTCGGGCAGCGACGGCGACCGCGCGACGTCGAAGGAAAGCTCCACCCGGCTGTCGGTGGTGTTCACCGACTGTCCGCCTGGCCCCGACGACCGGGAGAAGCGCATCCGCAGTTCGGCCGCCGGGATCACCAGCCAGCTGTTCACGCGCAGATCGTCGGGCATGGTTCAAGTTTCGCGCATCCGGCCGCGCGGCCGGGCCGCCGGATGCGGGCTAGACGGATACCCCCGGGCGCGGCCGCGATGGGAATGATCATCGCTCAGATCCAGATGTTGTCGTGCCGCAGGTAGAACTCGGCTCGCTCCTCCTCGCTCATCGGCGGCCGGCCGGCCTGGGCGGCCAGCGTCTCGAAGTACTGCTCGCGGGGCGCCCCGGGGGCGAACAGGATCAGCATCGAGGCTGGCTCGCCGGACTCGTTGCGGAAGGCGTGGATGCCGCCCTCGGGGACGTAGGAGAAGTCCCCCGCCGTCGCGTCCACCCACTCCCGGCCGTCGTACAGGCGCACGGTGCCGGACAGGATGAAGAAGGACTCCGAGAACGAGCGGTGGAAGTGCGCGGACGGGCCGCTCGGCTGGGCACCGAAGTCCCAGCGGTAGAGCCCGAACCGCCCTGCGGTAGCTGCCCCGGTGGCCAGG
>Ga0265338_10003691_pt1 | contig 21326 bp, 25 predicted proteins | sample 42126metaG_FD_193579 | JGI IMG/M metagenome (GOLD analysis project Ga0265338, IMG submission 193579) | Rhizosphere microbial communities from Carex aquatilis grown in University of Washington, Seatle, WA, United States - 4-21-26 metaG | ecosystem: Host-associated > Plants > Roots > Rhizosphere... | reverse complement strand
CAGCGCCCGGTAGCGCAGCTGCGGCACCTTGCGGACGGCCTCGAGGAAGATCGCGCGGGTCATCTTCGACTGCCCGGCCGTGCGGTCGGTGAAGACGATCGGCACCTCCACGACGGTGAACCCTCGTCGGATCGCCCGGTACGTCAGCTCGATCTGGAATGCATACCCCCTCGTCTCCAGCGTGCCGAGGTCGACCGTCTCGAGCACCGTGCGCCGGAAGCAGCGGAAGCCGCCGGTCATGTCGCGGATCCCCAGGCTCAGCCACGTCCTCGCGTAGAACGACCCGCCGGCCGACACGACCCGGCGCCCCACACCCCAGTTCACGGTGCCGCCGCCGGGGACGTAGCGCGAGCCGAGCGCGATGTCGGCGCCCGCGTCGCACGCGGCCACGAGCCGCGGCACGTCCGCAGGATCGTGCGAGAAGTCGCAGTCCATGGTGATCACGTAGTCGGCGCCCTCGGCGAGCGCGCGGCGGAAGCCGGCAATGTAGGCGGGGCCGAGGCCTTCCTTGCGGTCGCGGTGGAGCACCGAGACGTTCTCGAGCTCCGCCGCGACGCGGTCGGCGATTTCGCCGGTCCCGTCGGGCGAGTTGTCGTCGATGACGAGGACGTGCACGTCGAGCGGCGCGAGGGCATGGAGCATCTGCTCGACGTTGTCGCGCTCGTTGTACGTCGGCAGGCAGATCGTCACCGCTGGCACGAGGACGCAGGCTAGTGAATGTCACGTAAGCGCCGCGTAAGCGTGTCTCCGACCGGCAAACGTATGATCGACGTCGTGGCCACGCTGCCGCGCAATACCGACGTTGCGGACCAGTTCGACCTGCTGGCCGACCTGCTGGAGCTGGAGGGGGCGGAGTCGTTCCGCGTCCTCGCCTACCGGCGCGCGGCCACGCGGATGCGGGAGACCTCCGGCTCGGTGGCCCAGCTCGCGCTCGAGGGCAAGGCGAAGGACCTGCCGGGGATCGGCAAGACGATTGAGGAGAAGATCGTCCAGATCGTCGAGACCGGCGAGATCGAGGCGCTCGCGAAGCGGAAGGCGACGGTGCCACCGGAGGTGGTCAGCTTCATGCGGCTCCCGGGCCTCGGGCCGAAGACCGTCGCCCGCATCTGGAAGGAGCTGGGCGTGACGACCCTCGACGAGCTGAAGACGGCCGCCGAGACGGAACGGCTGCGCGGCCTCGCCGGGCTCGGCGCGAAGTCGGAGGAGAAGATCCTCAAGGCGCTCGCCTTCAAGGCGGATAACCCGGACACGGATCGCCGCCTGCTCGGCGAGGGCCTGCCGGCGGTGCAGGCGGCAGTCGCGGCGCTGCGGGAGCATCCGGCCGCCGTTCACGTCTCCGAGGCCGGTTCGGTGCGGCGCCGCAAGGAGACGTTCCGCGACCTCGACGTGATCGCCACCGCGACCGATCCCGCCTCGCTCACCGCCTACTTCACGGAGTTGCCGTGGGTGCAGGAGATCGCGGCGCACGGTGACACGAAGGCGACGGTCGTCTCCGCCGAGGGGCTCCGCTTCGACCTGCGCGTCGTCCCTCCCGAGTCGTACGGGAACCTGCTCCAGCACTTCACCGGCTCGAAGGACCACAACGTGGCGATGCGCGAGGAGGCGGTGCGGCGTGGGCTCTCCATCTCCGAATACGGCGTCACCACCGTCGAGACGGGCGACGTCTTCCGGACCGAGGACGAGGACGCCCTGTACGAGTTCCTCGGCTATCAGCCGATCGCGCCGGAGCTGCGCGAGGACAACGGCGAGCTTGAGGCTGCACGGCGCGGCGAGTTGCCGCAGCTCGTCGAGCTGGGCCAGGTGCGCGGCGACCTGCACACGCACACGCACTGGTCCGCGGACGGCAAGAGCACCCTCGAGGAGATGATCGAGGCCGCGATCGCGCGCGGCTACGTGTACTACGCGATCACCGACCACTCGCACTATCTCCGCGACGGCCGCATGCACGCGCAGCTCGAGGAGATCGAGCAGGTGCGCGCGCGCCATCCGAAGCTCCGGATCCTCGCCGGCGTCGAGGCGAACATCCGCACGAACGGCGAGGTCGACGTTCCCGAGGAGGATCTCGCGCGGCTCGACTGGGTCGTCGCCTCGGTCCACCAGGCGCAGGAGACTCGCCCGACGGAGCGCGTGCTCGAGGCGATGGACAATCCGTACGTCGACTGCATCGGCCACCTGACCGGACGCCGGATCCGCACACGCGGGCCGCGCGACGTCGACGTCGAGCGGGTGCTGGCGAAGGCGGTCGAGACCGGCGTGTTCCTCGAGATCAACGGCCAGCCTGACCGGCTCGACCTCTCCGACGTCCACGCGCGCGCCGCGAAGGAGGCGGGCGTGAAGCTCGTCGTCAACTCCGACGCGCATCAGACCCGCGCGCAGGACTACGTCGAGTTCGCGGTCGCGCAGGCGCGGCGCGGGTGGCTGACGAAGGACGACGTGCTGAATACGCGCACGTGGGCGCAGGTCGAGAAGCTGCGGCGGAAGCGGCCGTGACGGACTTTCGCGAGGACGGCTACGCGGCGATCGACTGGGCGGCTCGTTATCTCGAACGGGTCGACGAGCTGCCGGTGCTGGCGCAGGTGTCGCCGGGCGAGCTCTCGGCGAAGTTGCCTGCGTCAGCGCCGGAGCAGGGCGAGCCGTTCGCCAACGTGTTGCGCGACCTCGACGAGCTGATCGTCCCCGCGCTGACGAACTGGCAGCATCCGCGCTTCTTCGCGTACTTCGCCGTCACCGCGTCCGACCCCGGCGTGCTCGCCGAGCTGCTTGCGGCGTCGATGAACCAGGTGGCGATCCTCTGGCGGGCCTCGCCGGCGTCGACCGAGCTGGAGCTGCGAACCGTCGACTGGGTGCGGCAGCTGATGGGGCTCCCGGACGGCTGGCACGGGCACATCGAGGACACCGCGTCGACCTCGACGCTCGCCGCGATGATGGTGGCGAAGCACGTGACCGGCCGCAACGCGATCGTCTGCTCGGAGCATGCGCACTCGGCGGCGGACAAGGCGGCACGGATGCTCGGGATGGAGCTGCGGAAGCAGCCGGCTGACGACGATCTGCGGATGAGCCTCGACGGGCTCGAACTCGACGACGTCGCGGCGGTGATCGCGACGGTGGGGACGACGTCGTTCGCGTCGGTCGACCCGGTGCGGGAGCTCGCGCGGCGCGCGCACGACGCAGGCGCGTGGCTCCACGTCGACGCCGCGTACGCCGGGTCGTCGTGGATCTGCGAGGAGGAGCGGTGGTCGGCGGACGGGATCGAGCTCGCCGACTCGCTCGTCGTCAACCCGCACAAGTGGCTGCTCGTCCCCGTCGACTGCTCTCTGCTGTGGACGTCCCGGCCGGCCGACTTCCGCTCCACGTTCTCGCTCGTACCGGAGTTCCTGCGAACGAGCGACGAGATGGACTCGCTCGCCGACTATGGGCCTGCGCTCGGCCGCCGTTTCCGCTCGCTGAAGCTGTGGGCGGTGCTGCGCTGCTACGGCGCCGAGGGGCTGCGCGCGATCCAGCGGGAGCACATCCGGCTCGCGAGTCTTTTCGCCTCGTGGGTCGAGGCGGACCCGGACTGGGAGCTCTGCGCGCCGCAACGTTTCTCCCTCGTCGTGTTCCGTCGGAACGGGAGCGACGAGGAGAACGAGCGGATCGTCGAGCGCGCGAACGCAAGCGGCGAGATGTTCCTCTCGCACACGAAGCTGCGCGGCCGTTACGTGCTGCGGCTCGCCGTCGGCAACGCCCGGACCACGGAGGATGATGTGCGGCAGGCGTGGGACGTCCTCAATCGGGAGGCTCAGCGGTGATCGTCACGACGATGAACGACATTCCGGGGTACGTGATCGACGAGGTCTACGGCGAGGTGATGGGGCTGACCGTCCGCTCGCGCAACGTCGGATCGCAAATGGGCGCCAGCCTCAAATCGATGCTCGGCGGCGAGCTGAAGGGCATGACGAAGGCGCTCGTCGCGAGTCGGCAGGAAGTGATGGACAGGATGTCGGCGGAGGCGGAGGCGAAGGGCGCGAACGCGATCGTCGCCATGCGCTTCGACACCTCCGAGATGGGCGGCATGTGGACGGAGATCTGCGCGTACGGCACGGCGGTGCGCGCGCGGAAGGCGTAACGGTTCCGTCACCATCGTGCCTGGCACGCTGCACGAGCCGTAACCGCTCTGGCAGCGCGACCGTTCGCAAGACGTAACGGTTTCGTCACCATCGTGCCTGGCACGATGCACGGTGGTCGTGTCAGTCGCGAAGGCGGCCCAGCGCGGCGTCGTGCAGCGCGACCCGGTAGCGCCAGAAGGCGCGGCCCGTTGCGAGCAGCCGCTCGCGTAGCGGGCCGCCGAGCTCGTCGAGCGTGCCCCAGCGGGCGGCCGCGATCTCGTCCGGGTCGTCAGGCGCGAGCTCCGCGTCCTCCGTCTCGGCGAGGAAGACGTGCGTCCGCCACGGAAGCTCGCGGCCCGCGTTGCGGAACAGCGCCTCCGACGCGACGAGATAGCGGCGGAGCTCCACGTGCAGCCCGGTCTCCTCGAGCGCCTCCCGCACCGCGCCCGCGACGAAGTCCTCGCCCGGCTTGATCCCGCCGCCCGGAGGCCGCCAGACGTCCTCCGCGAAGTGCGGCTTCCGGATCAGCGCGATCCGCCGTGACGGGTCGAGGATGAACAACGTCACGTCGTGCGTCCGCGACGGGTTGTACGTCGCGATCGCCCACTCCTCGTCGGTGATCGCACCGTCCCAGGTCAGAACCGCGGGCGCGCCGAAGCGCTCCCGCAGCGGCTCGAGGACGAGATCGTCGACGTGCATCGCTAGCGCCTAGAGCTTCCGCAGCAGCTCGAGAAACTCGCCGGTGCTCTCGACGACGATGTCGGCGTGCTCGCGGAGCAGCGACGGCGCCTCCGCCGACGCGACGGCCACGCGCACCCGGAGCTCGAGCGTCTCGACGGCGCGGAACGCGTCGAGGTCGGTGGTGTCGTCGCCGGCGACGAGCGCGCGCGTCAGCCCCGCGCTGTCGAGAAGCTGCCGGACCGCCGTCCCCTTGTTCGTGTCCAGCGGCGGCAGCACCTCGAGCACCTTGCGGCCGAAGCGGGCGAGAAAGCCTTCGGCGCGCGCCCGCGCGGCGATCTCGCCGAGCTCGGCCACCGCAGCATCCTCGTCCTCGCGGTCGCGATAGTGGAACGCGACGGACAGACCCTTGTCCTCGATCTGCTCCGCCGGCCAGCTCGCGTCGCCGGCGAACGCGTGGATCCGCCGCCGCCACGCCTCCGCCTCCGGATCGAGCTCGAGTCCGTGCGAGCCGACGTAGACGACCCCGTCGACGCCGACGCGGGCGCGAACGTCGTCGCCCGGCCGGCCGCTGACGACGCAGACGAGCCGGTAGCGGCCGGCGAGCCGCCGCAGCTCGGCCCGCGTCTCCGGCGGCGCCGACGCGTCCTCGGGCCGCGCGACGATCGGCGCGAGCACGCCGTCGAAGTCGAGGAAGAGGCCCGTCTCGTCCGGCGCGGACGCGAGGCGCTCCACCAGTGCGTCTGCGGTCGCGGCCAACGGTCGTAGCATAGGCGGGTGCGCCTGCTCCTGATCGGACTCGCGGCCGGATTCTTCAGCGCGCTGTTCGGTGTCGGGGGCGGCATCGTCATCGTTCCGCTGCTGCTGCTCGCCGGCCGCTGGGAGATCCGCTCCGCCACGGGAACGTCACTTGCGGCGATCGGGATCACGGCGAGCGCGGGAGTCGTCGTCTACGTCATCCACGGCGAGGTCGAGCCGGTGTACGCGGCGCTTGTCGGCATCCCCGCCGCGTTCGGCGCTCTCGGCGGCACGGCGTGGCAGCAGAGGCTGCCCGTGCGCACGCTCTCGTACCTGTTCGCAGCCCTGCTCGTCGCCATCGCCGTCCGGATGCTCCTGCAATGACGTACGTGCTCGCCGTCCTCCTCGGTGTGCTGGCCGGGATTCTCTCCGGGCTGTTCGGCGTCGGCGGCGGGATCCTGTTCGTGCCGACGCTCACCGCGCTCGGGTTGACGCAGCTGCACGCGGAGGCGTCGTCGCTGCTCGCCATCATCCCCACGGTGATTGTCGGAGTGTGGCGGCAGCAGAAGTACGGGAACGTGCGCTGGCGCCCGGCGGGGATCATCGGCGCTGCCTCGATCGGCGCCGCCGTCGGCGGCGCGAAGGTGGCGGAGTCGCTGAACGAGGCGACGCTGCGGAGGCTGTTCGCGGTCCTGCTGCTCTGCGTCGCCGCGCAGATCGCCTGGCGCGCCCACAAGAGCCCATGATCGCGGCGCGCGCAATCGCGGTCGGCTGCGCGCTCGCGCTGGTCGCCGCCGGCGCGTCGGCGGCGGCTCGTCCCGGCGGCTCGACGGCGCGTGCCTGGGGGATCTCCGTCGTCGTTCCGGGACAGCCGGGAGCGGGGACGCGCGTGCTCGCCGCGCCGCCCGGCGCGTTCGCCGCCGACGGCGCCTTCGCGTACCCGGCCGACGGCTCCGTCGCCACCGCTGGCTCGGTGACGACGAGCGTGTCCGCAACGGGCGGCGCCTCGGCAGACGCGGACGCCTCGTCGTCGGTCGCGTCGCTCTTGCTCTTCGGCGGCGAGATCACGGCGTCGAGCGTGACCGGCGAGGCGCACGCGCGTGCGAACGCGAACGGCGGCTCGGGCGACACGGGGACGTCGTCGATCTCGAGACTCGTCGTGCTCGGACACGCGGTCGCGCCGGTGCCGAACCGGCAGATCCCACTCGGAGATTGGGGCTACGCGATCACGCTCGAGCAGCACGGCGAGCCCTCGACGCAGCCGGCGCCCGCGTACCACGGCTTCGTCATCGCACTCGACGTCACGCTCACGGCCGCGCACGGCGGCCTGCCCGCCGGAAGCGAGCTGCAGATCGGCTACGCCGAGGCGAACGCGCAGGCAGGCGCACGCGCGCCGCTGCCCGCGGCTCCGTCCTCGCCGGCGGCGCCCGAGCCTGGCGGGCCTGGGATCCCGCCGCTGCTCACCGCTCCGCCGCGGGTCACTCCGAAGCTCGGCCAGGGAGGCTACGTCTTCCCCGTCTACGGCTCGTCGTCGTTCGTCGACACCTTCGGAGCGTTCCGCGGCGACGTTGCCGGCGGCTGGCATCACGGCGACGACATCTTCGCCCCGATCGGAACGCCGCTCCTCGCCGTCGCCGACGGGCTCGTCTTCTCCGTCGGCTGGAACGCCGTCGGCGGCTGGCGCCTGTGGCTCCGCGACGCGCAGGGGAACGAGTTCTACTACGCGCATCTCTCCGCGTACTCGCCGCTCGCCGTGGACGGCGCGGTCGTGCGGGCGGGAGACGTGCTCGGCTTCGTCGGCGACAGCGGCGACGCGGAGGGGACGCCGTCGCACCTCCACTTCGAGATCCATCCGGTGCGGCTGCTCGGGCGGGGCTACGACGGCGCGGTCGACCCGACGTCGTATCTCGACGGATGGCGGCGGGCACCGCAGGACGTCCGCTTCGAGGCCGCCGCCGACCGGACCGCGTCGGCGCAGCCGTCGGGCGTCACGCCGAGGCCGGGAGCGATCCTGCTCCGGCAGACGGACATCTCGACCGCGAGCGGCCTCGATCCGCGCTCGCTTCGCCGCGCCCTCACGTCGCCGTTGACGGAGGGAGAGGGCGGGCTGCTGCTCCCGCGACTGCAGCCGCCCGCCTCACGCGCACCCGTACAAGGTGCGCCCTAGCACTAGCTTCCGTTCGAGCCGCTCCCCTGGTACGTGAAGTCGTCGCCTCCGCCGAATGCCTTGTCGGACAACCACTTCCTGGTCGCCGGCCCGGTGAACGGGTTGAACAGGATGCCGAGCACGAGACCGATCAGCAGCAGCGCCGAATTGCGGCCGGCGCGCTCCTCCTCGGCCTTGCCCTGCACGCGATCGGCAGCGTTGCGGAGCTCGGAGATCGCGCTCCGCAGCTCTTCCTGGATGTCCTTGTCCGTGGCGACGCGGGTGGCGATGCCGGTCACGCCGCGGTTGCCGAGCAGCTCGTCATAGATCGCGCGCGCCGACTCGTAGGCGCTCCGCACGCTCTCGCGCAGCTCCGTGTCGTAGAGCGCACGGTCGAGATACGGTTTGACATTGGCGGCCGCGTCCGAGACCTTCTCGCTTGTCTTGGCCATTTTGGGTGGTTCCTTTCGGTTGACAGCTCTCATTATGGTCCCGCTTCTCGCCGCTGCGTGTGGGGGATCCACACGACAGAAGGCGACAGGCCCCTCTCACACCGTCATGGGCCCCGGATTCACCTTCGCAGTCCCCCACGGATGGACGGCGGCCACGACCGGCGCCTCGGTCGCCGCGCGGCGACCGAGCGACTCGCAGGGGCCGCTTGTCTCGGCCACCGCGTACCGCCTCGTGAAGCCGTATTCGCCGGCGCAATTTTCCCGGGCCGCGAAGGAGCTCGACAAGGTCGCCGCCAAGCTGGCGCGGGCCTCCGGCGGAACGGTGACCGAGAGCGTGACCACGACCGTCGACGGGCAGAAGATCCGGGCGTACCGCTTCACCTCGCATCCGGCGGGCAAGCCGTCCACGGACGACCGGATCGGCTTCCTCCTCGAGGGACGCCACGAGTACCAGTTGCTCTGCCGGGCGCCCGCGGGCTCCGGCGATCCCGACAGTGCGTGCGCGCTCCTGTTCGGCAGCTTCGCGGCTCACCTAGAGTGACGTCGATGGGAATCCTCCGCCGCATCGTCCAGATCGTGCTCGGGGTGATCGGCTTCGTGCTCTATACGTGGTACGAGGCCGTGCGCCTGACGCCGGCGGTGAAGCGGCGCAAGGCGATGCGGCGACGCGGCCGCTGATCGTTCGCGTCCGTTAATCGGCGGTTGCGTATCCGTTAAGCGCACGGTCCGGGGGATTTCCGCCGGCCGGAACGAGCCTAGAGTCGGCGCGACATGACACTGGTCGAGCGGGCACGCCGGATGGCCGTTCCGGTACTCGCGACCGGCCTCCTGGCGCTTTTCCTCACGGGCGGCGCGATCGGGCTTGTCCACTACCTCCGCGGCTACTGGCTCTATCGAGGCTTCCCGCCGCCCGTCGACCCGTCGTTCGTGACGGCGAGCGGGACGGCGCAGCGCATCTCCGTCGTCAGCCCCGCGCTCGGCGGCCGCCGCCAGGAGGTGCTCGTCTACCTGCCGCCGGGATACGCGTCGCACCCGCACCGCCGCTATCCGGTCTTCTATCTCCTGCACGGCGTCCCCGGAGTGCCGACCGCGTTCCTCCTCACCGTTCGCGTCGGTGTGGTCGAGGACGTGCTGCTGGCCCGGCACAAGGCTCGTCCGATGATCCTCGTCATGCCCATGGGCTCCACCGGGCAGTTCACGGACAAGGAATGGGTGAACGGCCTGCGGCCGCACGAGAACTGGTCGACGTTCGTCTGGCGCGACGTCGTCCGCGCGATCGACACGCGCTACCGGACGATCCGCACCGGCGCCGGCCGCGCGATCGGCGGGCTCTCGGAGGGCGGCTACGGCGCGATCGACATCGCGCTCCATCATCCGGACGAGTTCCGTGTCGTCGAGTCGTGGTCCGGATACGAGCTCGCCGACGGACTGCCGTCGATCTTCGAGCACGACCGGGCGCTGATCGATGCGAACTCGCCGCTGCTGCTTGTGCGGCGGGACGCGCCGGCGCTGCGCCGCGCGCACGACTACTTCTGGTTCTACTCCGGCGCCGGCGACCCGCTGCACAAGCAGAACGGGCGGTTCGCGCGGCTGCTGGCGGCGCTCCGGATCCCGCACCGCTATCGCGAGCTTCCGGGCGGGCACAACTGGGCGCTGTGGCGCGGCGAGGCGCCGCTGTCGCTGCTCGCCGTCTCACGGAGGATCGGGCATGTGTAGGGGAGCACTCGCCATCGGACGCGTCGCGGTCGCCGCGCCCCTGATGCTCGCCGTCGTCGCGTCCGCGACCGGCTGGCTGTACGCGATCGGCCCGCGCGCGACGCTGCCGGGGCCGCGCATCGGCGACGGGCTGCCGCTCGACGAGCTGTCGAAGCGTGCATCGGTGCCGCTGCTCGCGTTCCTCGGCGTCTGGGCGCTCGCCGCACTGCTGCTCGGGCTGCTCGCGCGCTTCGCACGCGTCGAGCGGCTGAGCGCCGCGCTGCTGCTCGCGCTCGTCGTTGGCGCCTGGGGCTACCTCGCCACCGGTGTCTCGATCCTCGTCATTCGCCAGATCCCGGCCGACTCGGCGTTCCACGCGGCCTCGCGGCTGCACGCCGTCTACCTCGCCGCGGCGCTCGCCGGTCTCGGGGGCGCGCTGCTCGGTCGCGCGCGCGTCGGCTCCCGCTCGCGCTGGCCGCTTCTGCTCGCCGCGTTCGTCGCCGTCGCGGGCGGGCTCGACGTCCTGGACGCGATCCTGCCCGTGCACCGGACCTCGCTGCTCGAGCGGCTGGCCCCGGCGGCGGTTCACCCGCTGGCCGCCGCTCTCGCCGCGCCGATCGGCGTCGTGCTGATGCTCCTCGCGCGCGGACTCGCTCGGCGGAAGCGGCGCGCCTGGCGCATCGCCGTCGCGCTGCTGCTCGGCTCGACGACGCTGCACATCTTCCACGGGATGGGTTCCGGCGCGACGGCGACGGGGCTGCTTGCGATTGCGCTCGTCGCCCGCCGGCAGGACTTCTCGGCCGCCGGCGACCCGACCTCGCAGCCGCGGGTGTTTCTTCGAGCCGCCCTCCTCGTCATCGGGATCTACGCGTACGGAGCGGCCGCCCTCTGGGTGAACCGGCTCGTCGCCGACCGGCCGTTCACGCTTCCGTTCTCGCTGTCCGAGACGAGCCGCGCCCTCGTCGGGCTCTCGCTCGTCCACGGCCGCCGGCATCTGAGCGGGGACTTCGCCGTGTGGTTCCCCGCCTCCGTCGTCATCCTCGGGCTCGTCGCGGTCGTCGTCGTGCTCGCAGCGTGGCTCGCGCCGTGGCGGTACCGTCTGCGGCAGGAGGCACGCGAGCGCGAGCTCGTGCGCGCTCTCGTCTCGACGTACGGGGAGGACACGCTGGCGCCGTTCGCGCTCCGGGCCGACAAGTCGTATTTCTTCAGCGAGAGCGAGCGTGCGTTCCTGGCGTATCGCGTCGTCGGCGGAGTGGCGATCGTCTCCGGCGACCCGATCGGGCCGGACGACGAGCTGCCGTCGCTGCTCGCGCGCTTCGTCGAGTTCGTCCATGCGCGCGACTGGCGGATCGCCATCCTCGGCGCGTCCGACCGCTGTCTGCCGCTCTACCGGACGCACGGCCTGCAGGCGCTGTACCACGGCGACGAGGCCGTCGTCGAGACGGCACGGTTCTCGCTCGACGGACGCGCCATCCGGAAGGTGCGGCAGTCGGTGCACCGGCTGGAGCGGGCCGGCTACTCGGTGCACGTCGCAACACCGGCCGGGCTGTCCGACGAGCTGCGGGACGAGCTCGAGGCGGTCGCGCGCGCGTGGCGCGGCTCCGCGCCGGAGCGCGGTTTCGCGATGGCGCTCGACGCGCTGTTCCGGCTGGACGGCGACGATGCCGTCTTCGTCATCGGCCGCGGCCCGGACGGCGCTGCGGAAGGGTTCCTCCACTTTGCGGTCACGCCGGCCGGCAGGGCACTGTCGCTGTCGACGATGCCGCGGCTCCGCTCGGCGCCCAACGGCTTCACGGAATGGCTCGTCTGCGCCGCCGTCGAGTGGGCGCGCGACAACGGCTACGAGAAGGTGTCGCTGAACTTCGCGCCGTTCGCGGCGCTGCTCGGGCCCGGGGCGGACCTGTCGGCGGGGCAGCGGCTGCAGCGGCGCGCGCTGATCGGGCTGAAGGGCCACTTCCAGCTCGACAACCTGCTGCTCTTCAACCGGAAGTTCTTCCCGTACTGGCAGCCGCGCTTCGTCGTCTACGAGCGGCGCCTCGACCTGCCGCGCGTCGGGATCGCGGCGCTCGCGGCGGAGAGCTACCTGCCGTTCCAGAAGCAGCGCAAGGCCGCGGTATGACCGTGAGTCTGGCGGGCGGGCTGGTGCTCGCGCTCGTGTCGGCGACCGCGATCAACTGGGGCTACCTGCTGATGCACCAGGCGGCGTCGGCGCTGCCGCCGCTCTCGCTGCGCCACCCGGGCCGCTCGCTTCGCGGGCTGTTCTCGGTTCCCCGCTGGGTGATCGGCTTCGTCGCCGGCATCGTCGGGTGGGTGTTCTACGTTGCCGCGCTGAAGCTCGCCCCGCTGTCGCTCGTGCAGGCCGCGTCGGCGGGCGGCATCGGCGTGCTGGCGCTGCTCGTCGCGCGCACGACGCACGTGCCGCTGGCACGGCGCGAGTTCTGGGGCGTCGTCACGGCGATGATCGGGCTCGTGCTGCTCGGCCTGTCGCTGACCGGGCACACGGATTCCGGCGGACCCGGCTCGACCGTCGCCATCGGGCTGTGGATCCTCGTCTCCGGCGCGGCGGCGGCGCTCGTCGCCGGGCCTGGATCGAAGCTCCTCGCGAGCGGCGCCGGTCTCGGCGCGGCCGCCGGGATCATGTACGCGGCCGGCGACGTCGGGACGAAGGCCGCGGTCTTCGGCGGCTGGCGCTTCCTGTTCGTGCCGGTGCTGCTCGCGTGCCACGGAGCCGGGTTCGTCGCGCTCCAGTTCGGCTTCCAGCGTGGCGGCGCGCTTGCGACCGCGGGCGTGGCGACGGTGCTGACGAACGCGCTGCCGATCGTCGCCGGGACGCTGCTGTTCAGCGAGGGCATTCCGAGCGGCGCGGCCGGGGTCGCCCGCATCGGCGCCTTCGCCGCCGTCGTCGTCGGTGCCGCGCTGCTCGCCCAGGCGGACTCCGAGCCGGAGCCCACGGCGGTCGCCGTCGCCTAGGTTTCGGACGCGCGCGCCCGCGCGACGAGCGCCTCGGCGAGCCGGTGCGACGCCTTGTCGACCATGGCGCCGTCGACGAGCACGGCGCCCTCTCCCGCGGCCAGGATCCGCCGCGCGCGTTCCAGCTCCTCCGGTGCCGGCGTGAACACCTCGTTGACCGGCGCGATCTGGTCAGGATGGACGACCCACTTGCCGTCGAGCCCGTGCGCGAGCGCTCGCAGCGCGGCCGCGCGGAGCCCGTCGAGGTCGCGGATCGCCGCGTACGGCCCGTCGACCGCCTGGAGCCCGAAGGCGCGCGCCGCCACGACGATCCGCGCAAGCGCGTAGTCCCAGCTGCCCTCGCCGATCGTCAGCACCGGGACGCCGATCGACGCTGCGAAGTCGCCCGGCCCGAACACGAGCGCCTCGAGACCGTGCCCGGCCTGCGCGATCCGCTCCACCTCGACGAGGCCGCGCGCCGTTTCGATCTGCGCCTCGATTCCGGTGCCGGCCGGGAGCAGCCCCGCCACCAAGGCCACGTCGTCCGGGGACTCCACCTTCGGGATGACGACCACCTCCGGCCGCGCCTCCGCGACGGCGGCGAGGTCGTCCCGCCACCACGGCGACGCGACACCGTTGATCCGGACGGCTACGGTCGCGCGGGCTCCGGCGCGGACGGCGTCGACGAGCAGCGCCCGCGTCGCGTCGGTCTTCTCCTCGGGCGCCACGCCGTCCTCGAGATCGAGCACGATCTCGTCCGCCGGCAGCGCCGCCGCCTTGGCGAGCATCTTCGGGTTCGACGCCGGAACGGTCAGGCACGAGCGGCGCGGCCTCGTCGCCATGCCGGGAACCTAACGGTTTCGTATCCGAGGTAGCTCACGACGGCTCACGTCTCCGCACGGTTGCGCGGAATCCGCCGCCTAGGCTCACGCGGGTTCAGGGGTACTCAGGCGCAGAGTGGTACCTCGCGGGTACCTGGGTCGGAGCCGCCTTCGCAGGCGGGAGGCACCACCCACTTCACGTGATATAAGTCACTTGACTGGGCTTCTGGCCCGTCGTGAACGTCGCAGGTGTCATACCTCCTTCGTTCGCGTCGTTCCACAAGCCGCCTGATACGGAGAGGTCGCATCCCTTCCTCTTCGGTAACGGAAAGGACACGGTCGTGAGCGACCGCAGTGTTCCCGCTGGTGCGCACACCCTTGAGATGGAGGTTGCGAACACCGGCTTCATGCTGGACAGGCTCGGCGAGGACTGCGCACCTCTTCAGTTCCTGCGCGAGCTGACGCAGAACTCCATCGAGGCGATCCAGCACTTCCCCGATCCGCAGGGCGAGATCGTCTGGGACGTGGACTGGAACCGGTACGAGTTGACCGGCATCTACAAGATCGCCTGTATCGACACCGGCATCGGCATGACCGGCGAGGAGATGCTGGAGTTCATAAACAAGCTCTCGTCGTCGATGCACGTGCAGGCGTTCGAGGGGAACTTCGGCGTCGGCGCGAAGATCGCCGCGGCAACGAGAAACCACGCCGGGTTGATCTACCTGTCGTGGAAGGACGGCGTCGGCCACATGACGCACCTCTGGCGCGACCCGATGACCGGAAAGTACGGCCTCATGCAGCTGGCGCGGCCCGACGGCACGTTCGGCCACTGGGCGCGCGTGGACGACGCGATCAAGCCCGACGCCATCGGCGACCACGGCACGATGGTCATCCTGCTGGGCAACGACCCAGACGCAGACACGATGCAGGCTCCGAAAGAGGCAGCGTCACCTTCACGCTGGGTCGCGCGGTACCTCAACACCAGGTACTTCCGGTTCCCCGAGAACGTGCGGATACGGGCGCGGGAAGGCTGGGAGTATCCGCGCTCGAACACGGACACGAACGTCCTCCGTCGCGTGACCGGCCAAGAGGAGTACCTGCAGCAGCACTCGGAGTCGAGCGGCGCGGTCGTGCTGACGAACGCAACCGCGCACTGGTGGATTCTCAAGGATGAGACCGCGCTCTCGCAGAACTCCGGCTTCATCGCGTCGAGCGGCCACAGCAGTGCGCTCTACCAGGACGAGCTGTACGAGATGCTGACCGGCCGCGCGGCCGTCGCACGGCTGCAGTTGTTCGGCGTCATCTTCGGCTACAACCGCGTCGTCATCTACGTCGAGCCGGATGCGACTCAAGACCTGAAGTCGAACACGGCTCGAACGCACCTTCTCCTCAACCGCGAACCTCTGCCGTGGGCGGACTGGGCAGCCGAGTTCCGCGCCGCCATGCCCGACGAGATCGAGCAGCTGATGGAGTCCGTGATCGCCGGGTCATCCAGCACCGACCACAAGCAGGCGATCCGGGATCGGCTGAAGCAGATCCGCGAGCTTTTCAAGCTCAGCCGATACCGCCGCACTCCTGCGGGAGCGACGAAGGCTACGGAGGATGCGCCCGGCGGCAAGGCGCGCGACAGCAGTCCGACCAACGGCAGTGGCGGCCGGAGTGGCAGCAGAGGCGGGCGCGCAGGCGATATCTATGCCCTCTTCATCTCGGACGACGGTGATCCAGCGGACGTCGTCAACAACGACGTCATCCCGGACGTCGTGTGGGTGACGACGGAGGACGGAACCCGAGAACCAGACTTCCTTGAGGATCGCGCGGCGAAATACCTGCCTGAGAAGAACCTGCTCCAGATCAACGGCGACTTCCGTGTCTTCATGGACATGGAGGATCGATGGTGCTTGCAGTACACGGACATCTCCGGGGCACGGCCGGTCGTTCGGGACGTCGTACGGGAGTGGTTCGAGCAGGCGCTGGTCGAGGCGGTGCTCGGAGTGCAGGCGCTGCACGGCTCGCAGGAGTGGCCCGTCGATGCGATGGCGAGGGCGATGTCGGAGGAGGCCCTGACGGCTGCCGTGATGCAGCGCTACCACATCGACGTCGCCGTGAAGCGAGCGCTGGGCGCGAAGCTCGGCACCTTGAAGGACAAGACCGCCGCGTAGGCGGAAGAGAACGCGGACTAAGGAGGGGATATGCCAGCAACGCGGGGCTACCGGACGATCAAGGTCACGATCAATGCCTGCTTACCACCCGGCCCTCGATAGTCCTGAGCTTCTGGCGTGGCCCGCGATCCGGGCCAATGATGTTCAGTGGCGCGGACTGCTGATCGGTAATGGCGCGAGTATCGCCGTGGCTGACAGCTTTGCGTATCCATCGCTCCTTGCCGTCGCTCGAAGCGGAGACATCGCGCACCCGCTCTCAGCCCCGGCAGCCCAAGTCTTCGCCGAACTGGGCACGTCCAATTTCGAGTTTGTACTCGCTTCGTTGAAGCTCGCGCGCCGCATCTGCGAAGCGACGGGCGTTGACGCACGAAGCTTTGAGCCGCTGTACGGGGAGGTGCAGCAGTCGCTGTTCGAGGCGGTAGGGCACGTTCACGTTCCGTGGGAGATCGTGCAAGCACAGACGCTCTCCCGGATTCGCGCTGAACTGGTGAACTACACGCGCGTCTTCTCGACGAACTACGACCTGCTCGTCTACTGGTCGATCATGCGGGAGGGCAATCCTAACGACTTCCGTGACTTCTTCTGGGGGGACGAAGGCTTCTTCGATCCGGCGAACACCGAGACCTGGGGCGTGCCGACGCTTGTCCATTACCTTCACGGCGGTGTTCACCTTCGGCGCACGGAATCAGGTGGAACCCTAAAGCGGGCCGCCGAGGGACAGAACCTCCTGTTCCAGTTCCAGACGGACTGGGCGAGTGATGTCAGCCCACTGCTCGTGTCCGAGGGGACGTCTACCGACAAGTTGCGGTCGATCAACTCCTCCGACTATCTCTCCTTCGCGTACGGGAGCTTTGCGCGACATCAAGGGAATCTCGTCGTCTTCGGCAACGGTCTAGGCGATCAAGACAATCACTTGGTTCACGCGATCAACCAGTGGGACTCCCCACCGTGGAACCCACGACAGATCGCCGTGAGCATTAGGCCGCGGCGTGCAGGACACGCAATCCGCCAGGAGAAGGCACGGCTGGCATTACGCCTGCCACACGCCGATCTGTGGTTCTACGACGCAGACACGCACCCGCTCGGACAACCGAACGTACGGCCGCAGCTCTTCGGCCGCGACCTGCTTTAGGCACGTCCTATGCGGTTCAGCCGCTCGGCGCGGTACGGTTTACGCCCGTCCGGCCCCTGGACGCAGGAGGTTGGGCTGACATCTCAAGGATCCGCGCATGGCCGCTTCACCCGCGCGCTCGCGCAGAAGAACCTGCGCGGAGCGGAGATCGCCGCGAAGGAGATGGGTGGCCTCTCGCTGCTCGATGCGCTGGACTACCTCGTCCTGCTCGTGGAACTTCAGCCTGCCCGTGCTCCCGCCGCCGCGATTCGGTGGCACGGACGTCTTGAGCTTGAGTCCCCAGTGCTGACGCTCACCGAGTCGCAGTTGGCGCTCGCGGCGCTCGCAGACCTGTGCGCGGGGAGCCGGGACGCGGCGGAGATCCTCAAGCGCCTGCTGCGACGGGCGCGGCCAACGCTGCTGCCGCGTACGGGCTAGGCAACGTCCCTATACGAGAGCGTCCACGAGCGGCCTGGGCCAGCGTTCAGGTTCCATCACCCGAAGCGTGCGACCCGTCGGTTAGCCTCACTTCGTGAGCACCGCCGCGATCGCCTTCCTCAGCTTTCTAGGCGGGTCGGCCGTCGGTGCTATCGGAGCAGCGGGAGTCACAGCCTGGCATAACAGCACGGAGCGACTACGCGATCGGATGATCGCAGCGGCCGAAGCGTTCCTGGTCGCCGTCGAGGAAGCACAGACTGCGCTGTGGGGAGAGCAGGAATCTGCTCATGAAGTCTTCGAAGTGAAGGCCGAAGCGAGTGCCTTGGCGGTCAGGGTGCAGGAGGTCGCGACGCCGGCCGAGACGGCTGGACAGAATCTGTCTCGAATGCCGAACGCTCTGGCCTCGCACAAGAGGGCGCTGCTCATGATCCAACGAGTCTCGGAAGCTACCGATGGTCAGCACAACGCGCTTGACACCGGCAGACGCGCTGAGGTCGGCCTCGCGCTCGAAGCCGCCGAAGAGGCCGTGCGGCACGCGGAGGACGATCTAGTAGGCACGCCATTGGCGCCCCTAGCCCCACTCCTGCGCGAGTCGCTCCGCAACCAGTCACGAGCTGTGACCGCGTTGCAGGGCCGCGGCGACAAGAACCGTGTTCTTATCGCGTGCATCTATCGCGTCCACGGAGCGGTCGCGCGAGTCGTGCTCAGCTTCCCCGCAGTCGGGTCAGTCTCGGAGGTCGCTGACCGTGCTGAGGTGGTAAAGGGGCTGTTTATAGACGCCGCAAGGGCGGTAAACCAGGCGACGATGGCAGAGGCCGATTCCTTTAGTGATACCGAGACAGCCCGGCTCATCCGGGAATTGACCACCGCGCGGGAGGAGTTCGCGCGAGCCGCGAACCTTGAAATAGGAAAGCAGCGCTGGCCCTGGAAGAAGTACGGGCAGTAAGACCGGGAGTTAGCTCACGACGGCAGCTGCCCGATCCGTGTCCCTGGCCGACGCGCGCAGTCCGTCAAACGAATGCTGACGTGGGCGAGTGTTCTTCTCGCCTGAACGGGGACGACGCCCCGAGGAGCGCCGTCGTCGCCGCGCGTGGGCCGCTGCTACCCGGTGCGCCGCTGCGGGCGCAGCCTGAACGTGCCCGGCGCTACTCGCTCCACCAGCCCGTCCTCCTTGGCCGCCTCGACTGCGAGGATCGCGCTGATCGTTGCGCCGGGCGTCTTCCCCTTCAGCACGACGCCGTCCGTCGCCAATACCGCCTCGATGATCGCGCTCGTCTTGAGGCCGTTCCGCTTCCCGCGCAAGCACTCCACCGCCGCAGCCTTTGCGCTCACGGTGCCCGCCGCCGCCTTCTTCTTCGCAGCCATCTCGACCTCCTTGCCGGGGCGGGTCGTCCCGCCGTCGGTGGACTCATTGCTCCGCGCGGCCACGGAAGCAAGTCCCCGAAGGGGGAACGTGCGGAGGCGCTAGGCGGGGGCGAGCGCGCGGACGAGCCGACGCTGCTTGGCGCTGATCTGGTTGATGTGGTTGCGGCCCCAGACGCCGTCGCCGTTCGGGCGGGGCGGCCCCTCGGCGTTCAGCTTCGCCGCGACGGCTTCGTGCGTCAGCCCTTCCTCCATCAGACGGACGATCAACTGCACCGTCCGCTCGGGGATGGAGGCGTTGTACTTCCGGTTCGTGCGCGTGCGCTCGGCTTCGTCGTGTTCGAGCCACGTCGCGCACTTCGTGCGGTGGTCGCGCAGCGCCGCGATGACCTGGTTGGCCGAACCGGTGTAGGCCGTGTTGCACCAGAGGCACTCGCCGCGCATCGGCTCCGTCGCCATCTGCTCCTCGTGTTGCTCCACCTGCTGGGCCGTCCGGCCGCCGTTCTTCTTGCGGGCGTGCGCGCCGTTGATCCACACCGCGTTCGCGCCAATGACGCGCCTGCCGCAACCGCAAGCACAGAGCGGGCGCTCCTCGCTCACCCGCGTGCCTTCTTCTGGAGCGCGAGTAGCTGCGCGTTCGGGCGTCCGGTGTGCGTGCGCGTCTCGAGCCGTTGCTCGGGGGTCGGGTGGGAGTAGCGCAGGCGCAGGCGTCGAACCGCCTCGCGCAGTAGCTCGGTGCTCTCAGGGACGATCACGCCGGGCAGACGTGGTCAGCGATGAACTGGGTTACGGCCTCCGGGCTTCCGTGGGTCTCCGCGCCGCAGGCGTTGCACGTGGCGTAGTCCTCCTCGGTGAGCAGCCCGGCGGCCACCGCGACCTTGCGCGCGTGCTCGGCCTCGGCCTGCAGCTTCATTGCCGCGCGCTCGTCACGCTCGGCGTCTGCCCTCGCGCTCGCCGCAGCGGAGCGGGCCGCGGTCAGCGCTGCGCGTTCGGCGGCCTCGGCCTCGCAGACGACCCTCGCGGCCAGCGTGAGAGCGGTCAGCTGCGGCAGTGCCGCGTCCACGGCCCGCGCGATGGCCGCGGGGGAGACGGCAGGCACCGCTGCCGCCGCCTCCCTCGCAGTCACCACGACCGGCGCGCGGCGCTTGGCGACGTGAAGAGGTACGGGCCGGGGCGGGGCCGTGAAGATCGGACGCGAGCGCAGGAACGGGCGCATGCCTACAGCGCCCCGGTGTCGTCCTCGCCCTGCGCGAAGGAGTCGGTGCGCGGGCGTCGGAGCACGGGGAGAGCAGCACCGGAATGCCGGAACATCCCGGTGAGGAAAGCAGGCTGCTGCTGCGCTGCAAGGTCGCCGTCCTCGCCGTCGTCCGGTGGCGCGTCGTCCGTGGCCTCTACCGGCGTGAACTTGCCGCTGGTCGGATGACGGAGGACGTGACGGGCCGCGCGTACGACCTGCGTCTCGCCCTTGCCGTCGAGAAGATCGGTGACCGCCAGGGCCGTCAGCTGCGCTACTTCCTGCGCGGTCAGCGGCTCCGGTGCCGGGGCGTCGTTACCCCTGGACTTCGCAAGCGCGCTGCTGCTGGCGAGCGCCGCGACCGTGTCGTGGTCGAAGCCCGCGTCCGTCATCGCAGCGAGCGCGTCGGAAAGGCCGGTGCCCGCCGGAATCTTGAACGCGCGCTCGGTACCGGAGCGGAAGCTGACGCCGAAGCCGGGCACTAGACCAACGGCGAGGCGGTCGCATTGCGGTACCGAACGAGAAGCTGCCTCAGCTCCAGTTCGGCGTCGTTCTGAGCAAGCACCGTGATCGGCGGGATGCGCTTCGGCATGAGCACGCCTGCGGCAGCAGCGTGGCCGAACGCGCTGTCGTAGCTGCGTCGTGCGTCCGCCTGCTCCTCCAACATCTCGCATAGGTTCACGAGCAGAGCCGGAAGCGCCTGGTACGCCGTCATCAACCGCTCCGCCGTCTTGGCGAGCCGGATCGCGCACTCGCGCTTCACGCCGTCGCGGTCGGATGCACGCTGCTCCTCCGTCTGCCGTGCGGCTTCGAGCTTGGCGCGGATGCCCGCGCCGCCGTTCAGGATGTCCTCAGCGGTCGGGCGGTGCTCACGTAGAACACGAGCAGCCGCTGCTGCGGCAATCTCGGTCTCGCTGTCGGCGTCTCGGTGAAGCTGCTCTGCGGCGTTCAAGCGCGCGTCCTTCCGTCGTAGGCGGTGTTACGGGGAGGTGCTGAGGAGGAAGTGGTGCGGGAGCCGGGGCGTGACGTAACCCGGAACCGCCGTGCCGATGCCTGACCGACGCGAGGGTTCCCGCACCTCTTCCTTCTCAGCAGCCCTTGAGGGAGCCACCAGCGGAGCCGGTGGTGTACTCGTACGGGATGCCGATGTCGTCACGGCCCTCGGGGACGTAGCCGGTGTGCTTCTCCAGCGTGTTCGGATCGCGGTCGCCGCCTGCGCTCGTGGTCGGGGTGACCGTCTCGCCGCTCACGTGCTTCCATGCGGTCGGCCCGCAGATGAAGCCGTCGCCGTCCAGCTTCAGTAGGCGCGACCAGGCGTCGGCTCCGCCGCGGTCTGCCTCGGGTAGTGCGGTGAGGTAGGCGCGGGCGTCATTCGCTCCGGCGCTGACGACGACGACGGCGTTGCCGTCCCCGTAGATCGTGTGGCTCACGTAGCCGGTGAGCGCGGTCATCGTTTGG